>Ga0326597_10007306_pt1 | contig 15034 bp, 15 predicted proteins | sample RVTome_12_FD_203789 | JGI IMG/M metagenome (GOLD analysis project Ga0326597, IMG submission 203789) | Soil microbial communities from uranium-contaminated site in the Upper Colorado River Basin, Wyoming, United States - RVT100D185 | ecosystem: Environmental > Terrestrial > Soil > Contaminated >... | reverse complement strand
ATCGGCGATCAGCTGATCGACGGCAGCACACGGAGCAAGCTTGAAGCGCTGAAACGGCAGCTCGCCGGGACGGCCCGCTAATCGGGAGGTTTGTTGTGCCTTTCGTGAATGTACGAACCCTCAAGGGAGCCCTCACCGCCGAGCAGAAACGTCAACTCCAAGAGCGTATCACGGACCTTCTCGTAGAGGTCGAGGGTCACGGCAATGCCAACTTTCGCCAGTTTGTGTGGGTGATGATCGAAGAAGAAGATCCGGTCAACTGGAGCATCGGAGGCATCCAGGCGTCGCTCGAGTTGCTCGAGCGCCTGCGGAAGTCAGAATAGGGAAGTCAGTTCGCGTTCGGGTGGACCGAAGGGAACGGACGATACCACCACACGCGGAGGTGTATCCATGGCAGTACGACCGGAAGAGATCACATCCATCCTGCGCGAGCAAATCGAGAAGTTCGGCGCGGAAATTACGGCCACCAACGTCGGCACCGTCCTCGAAGCCGGCGACGGCATCGCGATCGTCAACGGCCTCTCCAACGTGATGGCCAGCGAGCTGGTCCAGTTCCCCAGCGGCGTCATGGGCCTCGCGCTCAACCTGGAGGAAGAGAGCGTCGGCGTGATGGTGCTGGGCGACTACAGCGCGATCAAGGAGGGCGACGAAGTGCGCTCCACCGGCCGCGTCGCGGAGGTGCCGGTCGGCGACGCGCTCGTGGGCCGCGTCGTCGGCCCGCTCGGCAACCCGCTCGATGGCAAGGGGCCGATCAGCGCGAGCAGCACCCGTCCGGTCGAGAAGATCGCGCCCGACGTGACCAAGCGCAGCGGCGTCAACACGCCCGTGCAGACCGGCATCAAGGCGATCGACGCGATCACGCCCATCGGCCGCGGCCAGCGCCAGCTCATCATCGGCGACCGCTCCACCGGCAAGTCGACCATCGCCATCGACACCCTCATCAACCAGAAGGGCGGCGACCTCGTCTGCATCTACGTCGCCATCGGCCAGAAGGCGTCGAAAGTCGCACAGGTCGTCGGCGTCCTTGAGGAGCACGGCGCGATGGAGCACACGATCATCGTCGCGGCCTCGGCCGCCGAGTCGGCCGCGCTCCAGTTCCTGGCGCCCTACTCCGGCTGCGCGATGGGCGAGGAGTTCATGGCTCAGGGCAAAGACGCCCTGATCATCTATGACGACCTCTCGAAGCACGCCTGGGCCTACCGCCAGGTCTCGCTCCTCCTCCGCCGTCCTCCCGGCCGCGAGGCCTACCCCGGCGACGTCTTCTACTTGCACAGCCGCCTCCTGGAGCGCGCGGCCAAGCTCTCGAAGGAGGAGGGCGGCGGCTCGCTCACCGCGCTGCCGATCGTGGAGACGCTCGCGAACGACATCTCCGCCTACATCCCGACGAACGTCATCTCGATCACCGACGGCCAGGTCTTCCTCGAGCCCGAGCTGTTCTCGGCCGGCATTCGCCCGGCGATGAACGCCGGCGTCTCGGTCTCGCGCGTGGGCGGCGACGCCCAACGCCGCGCGATGCGCCAGGTCGTCCGCCAGCTCAAGCTGGACATGGCCCAGTTCCGCGAGCTCCAGGCGTTCGCGCAGTTCGGCACGGCCGAGCTGGACGCCTCGACGCGGCGGCAACTCGAGCGCGGCCGGCGCATTCAGGAGATCATGAAGCAGCCGCAGTACCAGCCCGTGCCACTCGACAAGCAGGTGGTCATCGTCTTCGCCGGCAACCGCGGGCTGGTCGACGACGTGCCCATCGAGCGCATGCAAGAGTTCGAGCGGGCGCTCTACCCGTACATGGACGCCAGCCACCCGCAGATCGGCCGCGCGATCATGGAGAAGATGGAGCTCTCGCCGGAGCTGGAGCAACAGATCGAGGCCGCCATCCGCCAGTTCAAGCAGACGGCAGGCTACTGACAACGGCATCATGACGCATCCGATTATCCGTTCCCGCACCCGTTGACCTATGCCGACCATCCGCGAGATCCGCAACCGCATCCGCTCCGTCCAGAGCACCGCCAAGATCACGAAGGCGATGGAGCTGGTCGCCGCGTCGAAGATGCGCCGCGCGCAGCAACGCGCGCTCGCCGGCCGGCCCTACGCGGAGCGGCTCAACTGGGTCCTCGCCGACCTCGCCGAGACGCTGCCAAGCATGGACCCAGCCACGCTCCACCCCCTCCTCCAGCGGCGCGAGCTGAAGAACGTTGGGCTGGTTCACATCACGCCCAACCGCGGCCTGTGCGGCGGGTTGCCCACCAGCCTCAACCGGCGCGCCAGCGCGGCCATCCTCGACGCCGGCGTGCCCGCCAAGCTCGTCGCCGTCGGGCGCAAGGGACGCGACTTCTTCCGCCGCGCCAACGTCGAGCTGCGCGCCGAGTTCATCGGGCTGCCCGACTACCCGGGGTACCAGGAGGTCCTCCCGATCGGCCGCGTGATCATCGATGACTACCTGGCCGGCGTCGTCGACCAGGTCCTCATCGTCTATCCGTACTTCCTGAACACGATGGCGCAGGAGCCGCGGGTGCACCAGCTCCTCCCCGTCGAGCCGCCGGCTGAGGCCGCCACGCACGCGGTCGACTACATCTACGAGCCCGACCGCGCGACCGTGCTCGCGGAGCTGCTGCCCCGCTACGTCGAGATGCAGATCTACGAAGCGATTCTCGAGGGCATCGCCAGCGAGCAGTCGGCCCGCATGGTCGCCATGCGCAACGCCAGCGAGGCCGCAGAAGAGATGATCCAGGAGCTCACGCTCACCTACAACAAGGTCCGCCAGGAGCAGATCACCAAGGAGCTGCTCGACATCGTCGGTGGCGTCGAGGGATTGAAGGCATAGGAGAAGAACGATGGCCGAAGGCAAAGTGACCCAGATCATCGGCACGGTGGTCGACGTCGAGTTCCCGCCCGACGCGCTGCCGGGGCTCTACAACGCCGTGGAGATCGACACGGACGCCGGCACGCTCGTGGCCGAGGTGGAGCAGCACATGGGCAACAACTGGGTGCGCTGCCTCGCCATGGACGCAACGGAGGGCCTCCGTCGCGGCGCCAAGGCCGTCGACACCGGCGCGCCGATCGCCGTCCCGACGGGCAAGGGCACGCTCGGGCGGCTGTTCAACGTCCTCGGCGTCGCCATCGACGGCCTCGGCGAGGTGGCGGGCAGCCACCAGCCGATCCACCGCGAGCCGCCCGCGTTCGAGGAGCAGGAGACCAAGGTCCAGGTGCTGGAGACGGGCCTCAAGATCATCGACCTGATCGCGCCCTTCACCCGCGGCGGGAAGGTCGGCGCGTACGGTGGCGCCGGCGTCGGCAAGACGGTCATCATCAAGGAGCTCATCAACAACATCGCAACGCAGCACGGAGGCGTCTCCGTCTTTGCCGGCGTCGGCGAGCGCTCGCGCGAGGGCAACGACATGCTGCACGAGATGCGCGACTCCGGCGTCATCGACAAGACGGTGCTCGTCTTCGGCCAGATGAACGAGCCGCCCGGCGTCCGCTTGCGGGTCGGCCTCACCGCGCTCACCATGGCCGAGTACTTCCGCGACGAAGAGGGCCAGGATGTCCTCCTCTTCATCGATAACGTCTACCGTTACACCCTGGCCGGCATGGAGGTGTCCGCGCTGCTCGGCCGCATGCCATCCGCCGTTGGCTACCAGCCCACGCTCGCGACGGAGGTCGGCCAGCTCGAGGAGCGGATCACGACCACCAAGAAGGGCTCCATTACGTCGTTCCAGGCCGTCTTCGTCCCGGCGGACGACTACACCGACCCGGGCGTCGCCACGACCTTCGGCCACCTCGATGCGCTGATCACGCTCGAGCGTTCGATCTTCGAGCAAGGCCTCTTCCCCGCGATGGACCCGCTCGCCTCGTTCTCGCGCGTTCTCGACCCGCTCGTCGTCGGCCAAGAGCACTACGACACCGCGCGCGAGGTGCAGCGCGTGCTCCAGCGCTACAAGGACCTGCAGGACATCATCGCCATCCTCGGCGTCGAGGAGCTCTCGGACGAGGACAAGCAGGTCGTGGCGCGCGCGCGCCGGCTCCAGCGCTTCCTCACGCAGCCGATGTTCGTCGCCGAGGTGTTCACCGGCCTCCCCGGCGTTTACGTCTCAACCCGCGAGACCGTCCGCGGCTGCAAGGAGATCCTGGAAGGCAAGCACGACGCCCTCCCCGAGCAGGCCTTCTACCTGATCGGCACGATCGACACGGCCGTCGAGAAGGCCGCGCAGATGGCCAAGGAGGCGGAGGTCTAGACAAGCCCATGCCGCTCACCGTCGAGATCGTCACTGCAGAGCGTGTCGTCTACTCCGCCGAGGGCGTCGATGAGGTCGTCGCGCCCGGCGCGGAGGGCGAGTTCGCCATCCTGCCGCGCCACACCGCCTTCCTCACCACGCTCGTGCCTGGCGAGCTGCGCATCATCCGCGGCAGCGACGAAGAGGCGATGGTGATCACCGGCGGCTTCTTCGAGGTGCGCAACGACCGCGTCGTCATCCTCGCCGACGCCGCCGAACGCGTCGAGGAGATCGACATCGCCCGCGCCGAGGAGGCGCGCCAGCGCGCCGAGACCGCGCTGATCGAGCGCGCCGAGGTCGCCGACCTCGTCCAGACCGAGGCGTCGCTCAGGCGCGCGCTCGCCCGCCTGCGCGTCGCCGAGAAGCGGGGCAGGCGTGGCCGCCCCGGCCCGCCCCGGCCCGGCTAGCTCGGCCCGCCCCCGCTTGACAAGCCCCACGCGGGCGGTAGTAGCATCTTGACAGACGGCAGACCTGCCGGCGTCCAGGCTACGCAAGGAGGTGAGAACATGACCCTCCGCTTCATCCTTGGATTCGCCATCGGGCTCCTGGTCGGCGCATCGATCGCGCTGGCGGTGTCGCACTCCGGCGGCGCTTCACACGAAGGCCACGAGCTCTAGCCGCCGTGCCGGACTCGCGGCGTTCGCGCAGCCCGCAAAGGACCGCTCGGTGCAGGACGGGCAGCTAAAGCTCGTCGTCGTCATCGCGTCCGACGCCGACGCCGATCGGCTGATGAAAGGCCTCATCGCGCAGGGCTACCCGGCGACCAAGATCAGCAGCACGGGCGGCTTCCTGCACCGCGGCAACGCCACCATCCTCTCCGGCGTCGAGGCGGCGGAGGTCGATCAAGTGCTCGCCATGGTGCGCACGGAGTGTCACGCCCGCACGGAGTTTGTGCCGGTGCAGACGCTCCCCTTCTTCGGCGAAGGGAGCACGCTGGCGGAGCCGGTGGAAGTGCGCGTCGGTGGGGCTATCGTGTTCGTGCTGAGCGTGGAGCGCTTCGAGAAGACGTAGGCTCGCTGAGCGCGCAGAGGACCTGCACCAGCTTCTGGTCCAGCTGGGTGCCGGCGCCGCCCAGCAACACCTGCTGGGCGTCTTCGTGGGAGAGCGCCTTCCGGTAGGGCCGCGCCGACATGAGCGCGACGTACGTGTCGGCCAGAGCGAGGATACGCGCCTCCAGCGGCAGACTTTCGTTGTCCAGCATCTCTGGATAGCCGCGGCCGTCCGGCCGCTCGTGGTGGGCGCCCGCCCAGCGCGCGACGTCCTCCAGCCCGGGCAGCCCCTCCAGCACCATCTGGGAGTAGCTGGGGTGCTTGCGCATCGCCTCCATCTCGGTGAGCGAGAGGATGTCGGGCTTCGCGATCGTGCGCGCCGGCACGCCCATCAGGCCGATGTCGTGCAACAGCGCCGCCGTCCGCAGCAGCTCCCGTCGCTGCGGCTCGAAGCGCAACGCTCCCGCCAGGGCATCCGCGACCTCCGCGACGCGCGTCGCGTGCTCCTGCGTATGTTCGCCCTTCGCATCGGCCAGGGCCGCGAAGACCTTCGCGAACGCCTCGAGATCTGCCGGCAAGCGCTCCTGCTCCTCGCCCGCCGCGAAACGCTCTGGCAGCTCCTGCGGCAGCAGGTCGTGGTGGAGTCCCAGCCAGAACCGGTCGCTCCGCACCAGGTCACGCGCTACGCGCGCCAGCTCCGGATCGAGCGCCGAGCCGCTGAACTCCGCCAGCGCGGCGACGATGGTCCGACGGGCGTTGAGCGGGTTCGGCTCGACCGCAATCAGCGATTCGATCAGGTCCCCGGCGGCGACGAGCCGCGCCGCCAGTGAGGTCCGCGCGCCCTTGTTCGCCCGCGGATAGCCGTGGCCGTCCCAGCGCTCGTGGTGCGCGCCGATGGCCGACTGCACTCGCGCGCTGAACCCCAGCTCGCGGGCGACTTGCGCGCCGCGCGCCGGATGGGTGTGCAAGGCCTCGACAACCGCCGTCGCGTTCGCAGGCGCCACCTCCATCGCGAGCTGCTGCGGCGACTTCCCCGGCTCCGCGCCGAAGAGAGCGTCCTCGCTCAGGTTGAGGATGCGACACAGCTCCGTCGAAGCCGCGCCGGCTCCAGCGTCGTGAAAGAGGGCGGCGTAATAGACGACCGAGCGCTCCCCGCCCTCCAGCTCGATGGCTTCGGCTAGATTCAGGGCGATATAGCAGACCCGCGCTGCGTGGCCCGGCTGCGCCCCTTCCGCCAGGTCCAGCGCCTGCGAGAAGGCGCCGGCCAGCTCCGCGCGAGAGGGCAACGGGAGCGGCCAAGCGGGCGCCTCCGCCTTCGGCTTGCGGCCGGAGACAGGCTGAGCCGGGACCGAGGAACGATTGGACGCCACTGGCACTCCCCTGGAGGTTCGCATCCTCCGAGGGAGTATCGGCCTGCCGGGGCCCGCCGTGTAGCGCTAGAGGATGGCCGGCCCAGATTCGGGCCGGCCCGCAATAACGACCTCAGGTGAGGAGGGCCTAGGTAGCGATGAAGAGCGGGGCCAGAACCAGCGTAATCGTGCTTAGCAGCTTCACCAGCACGTGGAGCGAGGGGCCGGCCGTGTCCTTGAAGGGGTCGCCGACGGTATCGCCTACGACGGCGGCCGCGTGGATATCCGAGCCCTTGCCGACGACGTTCCCCGCCTCGTCGCGCATGTTGCCTGCCTCGATGTACTTCTTGGCGTTGTCCCAGGCGCCGCCACCGTTGTTCAGGAACGTCGCGAGCATGATCCCGCCGATCGTCCCAACCATGAGCAGCCCCGACACCGCCAGCCAACCGCCGGAGTCCTCGAGACCGATATAGGTCGTGTCGCGCAGGTAGCGGAAGACGAGCCCGACCACGACCGGCGCGCCGACCGCCAGGATGCCCGGTAGCACCATCTCGCGTAGGGCGGCGCGCGCCGTGATGTCGACCGCGCGCCCGTAGTCCGGCCGCGACGTGCCAGCCATGATGCCAGGGTCGTTCCGGAACTGCTGTCGCACCTCTTCGATGATCGTCCCTGCCGCACGCCCGACGGCGCGGATGGCGAGCGAGCTGAACAGGAACACCAGCATCACGCCCAGCAACGCGCCGACGAACACGTCGACGTTCGCCAGGTCGATCGGCAGCTCCTGCGTGAGCGGCAGGCCAAGCCGCTCCTTCACCTTGTCGAGATACGCACTGAACAGCAGGAAGGCCGCCAGACCGGCCGACGCGACGGCGTAGCCCTTCGTCAGCGCCTTCGTCGTGTTGCCGACCGTGTCGAGCTTGTCCGTAATGTCGCGGGCCTTGTCCTCCGCGCCGCCCATCGTGGTGATGCCGCCGGCGTTGTCCGTAATCGGCCCGAAGGTGTCCATCGCCAGGATGTACGCGGCAGACATGAGCATGCCCATCGTCGCGACGGCGGTGCCGAAGATGCCCGTCGTGAAGCCGGGGATCAGCGGATCGACGTCGGCCCGGCTGCCCAGCCAGAACGACGTCACCAGGGCCAGCCCGATCGTGATCGCCGTGGCCGCCGTGGTCTCGAAGCCGACCGCCGTGCCGATCACGATGTTCGTCGCCGGACCCGTCCGCGACGCCTCGGCGATCTCGCGCACGGGCCGCCAGCTGCCGGAGGTGTAGTACTGCGTGATGTACACGAAGACGATGCCGGTGCCGATGCCGACCAGCCCGCAGAAGAAGAACCAGTACCAGGCGTCGCCCAGCATGACCTTGGTGGTGATCAAGAGGCCAACGACTGAGAGCGCCGAAACGATGAAGTAGCCGCCGTTGAGCGGTTGCATCGGGTCCTTGGGCTCGCGCGAGGCGAAGAACGGCACCGAGAGCAGCCCGGCCATCGTCGCGAGGATGCCGAACGAGCGCAGCACGAGCGGGAACATGATCCACTCGATGTCGTCGGTGACCGCGAAGATCGCCACGCCGAGGATCATCGCGCCGATGTTCTCCGCCGACATCGATTCGAAGAGGTCGGCGCCACGGCCGGCGCAGTCGCCAACGTTGTCGCCCACCAGGTCAGCGATTACGGCGGCATTGCGCGGGTCGTCCTCGGGAATGCCCGCCTCGACCTTCCCGACCAGGTCCGCGCCCATATCCGCAGCCTTCGTGTAGATGCCGCCGCCGAGCTGTGCGAACAGCGCGACGAAGCTCGCCCCGAACCCAAAGCCGACGATCAGGAACGGCGCGATCTCCGGCGGGTTGTCCAGCACCCGGCTATAGATAGCGAAGATGCTGGAGACGCCCAGCAGGCTCATCGCCACGACGAGGAAGCCGGAGACAGCACCGCCGCGCAGCGAGACCGTGATCGCTTCCTTCAGGCTCACCTGCGCGGCAGCCGCTGTCCGCACGTTCGACCGGACCGAGATGTACATGCCGGTGAAGCCCGACAGGCCGGACGCGAGCGCACCGACGAGAAACGCGATCGCCGTTAGCGCCGCCTCCTCCCAGCGCTTGGTCGCAACCTCCCCGAAGCCGATCCCCTCCGGCCCGCTCACGATCTCCTTCACGCCTTCCGACACGGCGCCGACGATCAGGAAGATCACTACCGCGGTCGCCAGCGCCATGATCGCGATCGTGCGGTACTGCCGGCGCAGGAACGCCATCGCGCCCTCGAAGATCATCCCGGCGATCTCCTGCATCTCGGGCGTGCCCGTCGGCCGGCGCAAGACGTCCCAGGCCAACCACAGCGCGAAGAGGACCGCGGCGATCCCGGTCACTGGTACCAGCCAGACTAGCTCCACGACCGGCTCCTTTTCGAATGGGCTATCAGCCTAACGGACAAACGTATGGAGGCGGCCACGCCTCCACGTCGCGGAGTGTAACGGCGACAGCGACAAGGGTCAAGAGGAGGATGGAGAGCCGCCGGACAACAAGCTCGAAGCTCGATGCTCGAAGTCAGACGTCGCCTACTCGAGGTGGCAGCGATCGTTGATCGACAGCACCGACTGCCGTTCCGCCGTGAGGTCCAGCAGAGAGAGCGCGCCCAGGTCGTGGCGCAGCCGCCGGAAACGCGAGAGCGGCAGGTGCAGGACGCGACACAGGACCGTCAGCAGGACGAAGTTGTGCGTCACCACCACCGCCGCCGCGCCGTCGTGCGCGTTGCGGAGGGACTCGACCGCAGGCCACGCCCGCTCCTGCACCTTCGCCAACGACTCGCCGCCGGGCATCTCGGCCTCGGCCACCTCCTCCGATAGCCAGCGGCGCATGAAGTCCGGGTAGCGCTCGCGCGCGTCAACCAGCGCCAGCCCGTCCATCTCGCCGATGTCCATCTCGATGAAGCGGCCATCCGTCCGCACCTCGAGCGCCAGCGCCTCCGCGAGCGGCCTCGCCGTATGGACAGCGCGCTGGAGCGGGCTCGCGTACACGGCGGCGATGCCGTCGCGCGACCGCAGCGCCTCCGCGATGGCGCGGGCCTGCGCGCGGCCGCGGTCGTTCAGCGGCACGTCGCGCCGGCCAAGCGCCATCCGCCCAACGTTGTCGTCCGTCTCGCCGTGGCGAATGAGGTAGAGGCGCATAGTTACTGGTTGCGGATGGTCAGCACAGATCGCCGGATCTCGGCGAAGTCGTAGCCTGGGCCATGGAGGAATCCATAGATGACAATGACGGCGTTGTCAGCCCCGTAGATCGAGATGATCCCGATGCGCTCGATCGGCCGGCGGGGTTCAACTCGTCCAGCCTCTTCGTCCAGCCAATCTGCCGAGCGACTGGAAATCCCACCGTAGACCGCAAGGGTGAAAGGGAAGTCGTTGATCGTCCCTGTCGCGACAACCTGATTGGGGAGCACGTCCTGAAACCTCTTAGGGTCGCCCCGGAGCTGTACCGTTACTCCTTCCTGGTGCAGCGCTTCCAAGAAGCTGTTTACCGTCCAGGGCTTCCCGAACTGGTCGATCGGCTGCTCAGATCGCAGAAGCGGTACAAGCGCATAGATGAGCCCGACTGCGGCCGCGACCAACGCCATCCGCCACATGACTCGCCTCCTACCCCACGAACCGTCCGCGCCGTTGCCACGCGTCCCGCGCAGGCGAGACGTCCGCCAGCACTAGGCGCCGCCGGTGCGTCCGCAGCGGCAGCGCCAGGCCGAGCGCCAGCACGACCTGGTCCGGCCGCCCGACGCCCGTCGCGTCGCAGCGCAGCCGCATCGCCAGGCGCGCCACGCCGTCGCGCGCGCACTCGACGCGCAGCTCCTGCACGAGCGGCCGCAGGTCGTACTCGCGCACCTTCTCGCCCCGCGTGTCGCGCCACGAGAGCGTCTCGCGCGCAAGGAACGCCGCGATCGCCTCGTCGAGACCATCCGTCACCGGCACGTCGACCTCGTAGTCGGCCCAGCGCACGGCAGACGGCAGCGACGGCAGCCCGAAGCCGACCTGCCACGCCTCGCGCAGCTCGACCCCGGCCGGCAGCTGCGCACGCACGCGCACGACCAGCTCGTCGGGGCGCACCGGCCGCGCCAGCACCACGTCGAGCAGCTCGCCCTCGCTCGAGACGTTCTGCGGCAGTCCCGCCGCGAAGACCAGGCGCTGGCCGCGCCGCCCCTGCCCGCGCGACACCTCGACGCCCGCCGCCTCGAACGCCTCCCGCCAGGTACGGCCCAGATCGCTGCGACCCGCATCCGGCCCGCAGGCGAAGCGGATGCGCAGACGCTGTGCCCGCGCCGACGGATCGTGCGCCTGCTCGTTCACTCGACGGTCGCCTCTGCCTGCGTCTTCGCACGCGCGCCGGGCAGCCGCGTCACGACGACCTCCTCGATTTTGCGCCCCTTCACCTCGGCCACCGTGATGCGGAAGCCGTCGCCCGCCACCGTCTCACCTTCCTTTGGGATGTGACCGAGCGCGTGCAGCACGTAGCCGGCCACCGTCTCGTAGTCGCCCTCCGGGATCGGCAGCTCCAGCTCCTCGCGCGCCTCGTCGACGCTCATGCCGCCGTCGACGCGCGTCGTGCGCTCGTCGATCTCCTCGAACTCCTGCACCGGCTGCCCTAGTTCGTCGACGACGTGACCGACCATCTCCTCCAGCAGCAGCTCGAGCGTGACGACGCCCGCGGTACCACCGTACTCATCGACGATGATCGCCATCTGCTGCCGGCCTTCTTGCATCTCGACGAACAGCCGCCCGATGAGCTTCGTGTCCGGCACGAAGTAGGCCGGCCGCATCAGCTCGTCGATCGGCGTCTCCGCGCTGATCCGCCTCTGCGCCAACGCCCGCAGCACGTCTTTGATGTTCACCACCCCCACGACATCGTCGAGTGACTCGCGGTAGACGGGAAAGCGCGAGTGCGGCGTCTCGTCGTACGTCTTGTAGAAGTCCCCGACGCTGGTACCCGCCTCCAGCCACACGACCTCGGTGCGCGGCACCATCACCTCGCTCGCCTGGCGATCGTAAAAGCGGAAGACGCGCTCCATCAGCTCCGCTTCCTCCTCGCCGACCGCCCCTTCCTCCGCGCTAATGCCGATGAGCATGCGCAGCTCCGCCTCGGTCACCGTCGGCGTGACCTTCGCCTCGCCACCGAAGAACAGCCGCGTCAGCACGTTCGGCGCTGCGGCGAAGACCACTACGACCGGCCGCAGCGCAATCGTCAGCAGCTCGGCAGGCCGCGCCACGAGGAGCGAGAGCGTGTCGGCCGCCCGCGCCGCCAGTACCTTCGGCGTCACCTCGCCCAGCAGCGCGATCACGCCGGTGATCAGCACCGTGCCGAAGATCAGCCCCCAGCCGCCCGCCAGGTCGACGGCGATCAGCCCCGCCATGCTCGACGCGATCACCACGAACAGGTTCTGTAGCAGCACGATCGCCGCGAAGAAGCGGTCGGTGCGCGCGCGTAGCCGCTCCAGCGCCTGCGCGCTCTTGCTCCCCGCCTCGGCCAGGTGGCGGACGCGGAACCGGCTGGCCCCCACGACCGCGATCTCCACGCTGTTCACGATCGCGTACCCGATGATGCTCACGACCAGGAGCGCGACGCTCCACGGAACGCTCAGGCCGCCTTCGGCCGCCTCGACCTGCAAGAGGTGGGGGGAGAACAGAGTGGTGAGTATCGTTGCTATCGCGATCAATGTTCGCCCAGCGGCCGGTGAACCGCCGGCCTGCGCTGAGCCTACGCCGGATCATACGCAGCCCGCCCCGCCCTGTCAAAGCCGGGCCCGGTTGCCGTAGCGGATCATCCGTGTTATCGTTTCGTCAAGTGCGGCGGCGGGGTGGGGCACGGGAGGGGCGAGCGTGCGCAAGTTGCCGCGACTGACGCTGACCCGGGCCGTCGCCATTCTGGCCGCCCTGGCGGTCGGCTACTTCGTCTTCGTCGCCGTCGGCGATACCCTCCTCTCGCAGCGTCTCAACCGCGACGAAGCTCAGATCGAGCACCAGATCGCCGATCTCGAGCAGCAGCAGACCCGCCTCGAAGCGATCAAGAGCTACCTCGCCACCGACGAGTACATCGAGCGCTTCGCGCGCCGGGTCCTCGGCCTGGTGCGGCCCGGCGAGACCCTCGTCATCGTCTCCTCCAGCATCCAGCCCACGCCCGCCGCCGCGCCGCCAGAAGACACGGAAGCCCGCCCCTGGTGGGAAGCGCTCTACGGCCCCTAGTACAATAGCCATCGAGGAGACCGGCGCGCGGGCCCCGGATGGCGGGGCCTGCTCCATCCTGCGAGCATCGTGACGAAGGACCCGCTCATCCCATCGCGCCCCTTCCGCGCGCGCGTCCGGCGCTTCATCGTCGATCACCGGCTCATCCGCGCGGGCGACCGCGTCCTCGTCGCCATCTCCGGCGGCCCCGACTCGACCTGTCTGCTGCTCATCCTCGCCTCGCTGCGACGCTCGCTCGACTTCGAGCTGCACGCCGCCCATTTCGACCACGGCCTGCGCGGCCCGCGCGCCGCCGCCCGCGAGCTGCGCTTTGCGCGTACACTCGCTGAGAAACTGGGCGTCCCGCTCCACACCGGCGCCGGCGACGTCCGCGCCCATGCGCGCGGCGCGTCGATCGAAGAGGCCGCCCGAGAGCTGCGCTACCGCTTTCTCGCACGCGCCGCGCGGGCAGCCCGCTGCCGCGTCGTCGCGGCCGGCCACACCAAGGACGACCAGGCCGAGACGGTCTTGCTGCGCTTGCTGCGCGGCAGCGGGCTGCGCGGCCTCGCCGCCATGGGCACGGATGCGCGCTGGCCGGTCGCTGCGCGAGGCGTCACGCCGCGGCTCGCCCGGCCGCTGCTTGCGCTCTCGCGCGCGGAGACCGAGGCGTGCTGTCGCGACGCCGGCCTCCGTCCCCTGCGCGACCCGTCGAACCGGTCGCCCGCGTTCCTGCGCAACCGTGTCCGCGCCGAGCTACTGCCGTTGCTCCGTCGCTACAACCCACGCATTGACGACGCGCTCGTCCGCCTCGCCAGCAGCGCCTCGGGAGACGTCGAGCTGCTCGAGGCCCTCGCCGCCGCCGCACCCACGCGCGCCAAGCGCGGCGAGCTGCGCCTGCGCCGGCGCGCCCTGCGCGACCTGCCGCCGGCGCTCCAGCGTCACGCCGTGCGCGGCGCCGTCGCGCGGTTGCTCGGCAGCGCGCGCGGCCTCAGCGAGCGTCACGTCCTCGCCGTCCTGCGCGCGAACGATGGCCCCGCCAGCGCGCGGCTCGACCTTCCGGGCCTCCAGGCCCGCGTCACCCGCGACACCGTCGTCCTCACCACCGGCCGGACCACCACACCCCCACCCCTGCCCGCGCGCAGCGTCCCACTCGCGCTGCCCGGCACGACGCGCATCGGCGCCTGGCGCATCGAGGCGACGATGCTGCGGCGCCGGCCCATCGACCTGCGGCGGACCGAGGGCGGCGCGATCGCCTACCTGGACGCGGGCGCCATCGGCGGCCGACTTTCGCTCCGGCGCCGCCGTCCGGGCGACCGCTTCCAGCCGCTCGGCCTCGCCCGGCCGAAGAAGCTCCAGGACTTCCTCGTCGACGCCCGTGTGCCGCGAGCAGAGCGCGACACCCTGCCGCTCCTTGTCGGGCAGCGGGGCATCGCCTGGGTCCCTGGGCAACGGCCCGCGGACTGGGCGAAGGTCACCGCCGCCACCGGTCGAGTGCTGCGCCTGCGCGCAGCGCGAGGAGCTTGACAAGCCCGCGGGACGGCGCTATCCTTGCCAGGAAGCCCACGAAGCTTCACAACGCGAATCAGGGTCGACACGACCGGACCCGCGCTGTCGTAGGGAATGGACGGGGCGGGTGCTGTTTGTGTGGCCATCGCGCGTTCTCCCCATCATGATGGGGCCGCACCTTACCAGTTGAAGAACGACAGGAAGTGACGGGGAAACCTGTCAGAACCTGAACTCGGACAACGAGTTTTGTTCTTGAGCGGAGAGTTTGATCCTGGCTCAGGATAAACGCTGGCGGCGTGCCTTACGCATGCAAGTCGAACGGATCCTTCCCTTCGGGGAAGGATTAGTGGCGGACGGGTGAGTAACACGTATGCAACCTGTCCAGAAGCGGGGAATAACCCTTCGAAAGGAGGGCTAATACCGCATATGGTCGCCGGTGAAAGACCGGTGGACAAAAGCCTTCGGGCGCTTCTGGAGGGGCGTGCGGCCGATTAGCTAGTTGGTGGGGTAACGGCTCACCAAGGCGACGATCGGTAGCTGGTCTGAGAGGACGGCCAGCCACACGGGGACTGAGACACGGCCCCGACTCCTACGGGAGGCAGCAGCGAGGAATTTTGCGCAATGGGCGAGAGCCTGACGCAGCAACGCCGCGTGGGGGATGAAGGCCTTCGGGTCGTAAACCCCTTTTGCAGGGGAAGCAACTGACGGTACCCTGCGAATAAGCCACGG
>Ga0326597_10007305_pt1 | contig 15035 bp, 9 predicted proteins | sample RVTome_12_FD_203789 | JGI IMG/M metagenome (GOLD analysis project Ga0326597, IMG submission 203789) | Soil microbial communities from uranium-contaminated site in the Upper Colorado River Basin, Wyoming, United States - RVT100D185 | ecosystem: Environmental > Terrestrial > Soil > Contaminated >... | reverse complement strand
CCGGCCGGGGGAAGACTGGTCATCGAGACGGCGGTGGTGCAGCTGGACGAGACCGCGGTGCGCGACGATCCGGCCGTCCGTCCCGGGTGGTTCGTGATGCTGGCCGTGCGCGATACCGGCGTGGGGATGGACCCGCAGACGCAGGCCCGAATCTTCGAGCCCTTCTTCACTACGAAGGATGTGGGGAAGGGCACGGGGTTGGGCTTGGCCACGGTGTACGGCATCGTGCGGCAAAGCGGCGGCCTCATTCGGGTCGAGAGCGAGCCCGGTCAGGGAACGACGTTCAGGGTGTACCTGCCGAAGGTGGACGAGGCCGCTGCGGCTGTGGAGGCGGGCCCGGCTGCCCCGCGACCGGCGGCGGCCCCGCGTGGATCGGAAGTGGTGCTGGTGGTGGAGGACTCCGACCCACTGCGGGCGTTTGGTCGCGAGGTGCTGGAGCTCCAGGGGTACACGGTCCTGGATGCGCCCAACGGCCTCGCGGCACTGGAGGTGGCTACCGCGCATGCGGATCGCATCGACCTATTGATGAGCGACGTCGTCTTGCCGGGCATGAACGGGCGCGAGCTGGCGGGTCGGTTGACGTCCCGGCGACCCCGGCTGAAGGTGTTGTACACCTCCGGGCACCCGGCCGAGGTGCTGGAGCGGTATGGCATCGAAGCAGGCGATTCCTATCTCCAGAAGCCGTTCACGCTCGACGCGCTGGCCCGGAAGGTGAGAGAGGTCCTTGATGGACCCAATAGCTGAGCACCCCGCTCCGGAGGTGACGGACGGCTCCCGCCGTTCGCGACGCGGCGTGCCGTTCACGATCAGGCTACCGGTCCTCATCGGCGGGCTGCTGGTCGTCGTCATCGCGATCTACTCCTGGGCGGCCTACGAAGCGGTGCGGCGCTCGTCGGCTGTGGTGGTCACCCAGCGATTGGTGGCGGTGACCGATCAACTAGCTGAGATGCTCCACCAAGCCCGTTGAGTTCGACTCCCTATTGGACCTCGTGCGCTCGTTCGAGAACTATTGGATGACGTGGAACGCCACGCCGGAGGCGATTGAGCAGTAGGGACGATCCTGAGCCTTGCGGTTGCCATGCCCCGGCGCGAGCTTTGCTGGAACCCTTTGGCCAGTGAGGCTCGTGCACAAGCTCCGCATCGGCATCATCGACCTCGTCACCAGAGGACCCACCCGCGCGCTGTACGCGCGCGTCATGAATGCCAACCTCGCGAGCATCATGCCACAAGTCGTCGGGGTGTGGTGCGAGGCCGAAGGGCACGACGTGACCTTCGTCTGCTATACCGGGTTCGAGAATCTCGTTGAAGAGCTCCCGGACAACGTCGACCTCGTGTTCATCGGGGCGTTCAGTGAGGCCTCCCTGGCCGCCTACTCGTTGAGCAACCTGTTCCGCTCCCGTGGCGCGATCACCGTCCTCGGGGGGCCTCATGCCCGCTGCTATCCCGAGGATGCCCGGAAGTATTTCGATTACGTCCTGGGTTTCACCGACCAGGCCGTGATCCGCGAGGTGTTACAGGATTGCGCGCGCCATCGGCCGCTCGGCGTTCACCTCGCGGCCCCGCGCCAGCCAATGTCGCTGCCCGGTGTCCGCGAGCGTTGGAAGTTCATCGAGCCGACGCTCCGCAAGGCGCCCGCCTTGAAGCTCGTGGGCATGCTCGGCAGTCTGGGGTGCCCCTATACGTGCAGTTTCTGTATCGACTCGGTCGTGCCCTACCAGCCCCTGGACTTCGGCGAAATCACCAAGGACCTGCAGTTCCTGCTCACGAAGCAAAAGCGGCCGCGCGTCGGCTGGCACGACCCGAATTTCGGCGTCCGGTTCGACGACATTATGGAGGCGATCGAGGCGGCCGCACCGCCGGACAGCATCGACTTTATCGCCGAGAGCAGTCTGTCGCTGTTGTCCGAGCCGCACCTCGAGCGCCTGCGCCGCAACGGCTTCAAGGCCGTGCTGCCGGGAATCGAGTCGTGGTACGACCTGGGCAACAAGTCGAAGACCGGCGCGCGGCAGGGGCTCGACAAGGTACGCGACGTCTCCGAGCACGTGAACATGATCATGCGCTACCTCCCCTACGTGCAGACGAACTTCGTGCTCGGTCTCGACGGGGATGAGGGTCCGGAGCCGTTCGAGCTCACGAAACGTTTCATTGACCTGACCCCGGGCGCGTTTCCGGGCTATTCGTTGCTCTCGGCATTCGGACGGGCGGCCCCGCTGAACCTCCAGTACCAGCGCGCCAACCGAGTTCTCGGATTCCCGTTCCATTTCCTGGACAACAATCACGCGATGAACGTCAAGCCGAAGAACTACTCCTGGACGGACTTCTACGACCAGGTGATCGGCCTGAGCAAGTACACCTTCTCCTGGCGGGCGATCGCCAATCGGTTCCGGGCGAACCGGACGACGATCCCGAAATGGATGAACGTGGTGCGCGCGATTTCGTCGGAAGGGTTCGGCCGGCTCAAGTACTACACGGAAGTGCGCCGCCGGCTCGATACCGATCTCCCGTTCCGGCGCTACTTCGAGCAGGAGTCAGACCAGCTCCCGGAATTCTTCGTGGACCGGGTGCGCCGTGAGCTGGGGGCGTTGTATGAGTGGTTGCCGGAGGGCGCGCTGTATCACGACCCGCACGCCTATCTCAAGGCGGAAGAGTCAGAGTCGGGGTCGGTGGGCGCGGTGGCGATCGCGGGGATGCGGCGCGCCTAAGCAGGGCTACAACAACGCGCCGCGGAGCAGGACGCTCGCGATCGTGAAGTAGATTAACAGCCCGGTGACGTCCACCAGCGTCGCCACCAGCGGCGCCGACGCGCTCGCGGGATCGAAGCCGGCCCGGCGCAGCAGGAACGGGAGCATGGATCCGGCCATGCTCCCCCACAGCACGACCCCCACCAGGCTGAGTGCGACCGTCGCCCCGATGCGCAGGTAGTGCACGCCGTAGACCCCGCCGACGGCCTGCCAGACCAGAATCCGCAGCAAGCCAATGGCGCCGAGGATTGCCCCTAATCCGGCCCCGGCGCCGACTTCCCGGCGCAACACCCGCCACCAGTCCCGGAGTCGGACCTCGCCGAGCGCCATGGCCCGGATGACAAGCGTCGTCGCTTGCGAGCCCGAGTTCCCGCCGCTCGAGATGATGAGCGGCACGAACAGCGCGAGCACCAGCGCGACGGCGATCTCCTGCTTGAAGTACGCCATGGCCGTCGCGGTGAGCATTTCGCCCAGGAACAGCACCGCAAGCCACCCCGCGCGCTTCTTGAGCAGGCGGCCGAAGGCGATCGACAGGTACGGCGCTTCCAGCGCCTCGACGCCGCCGATCTTCTGTATGTCCTCGGTCGTCTCCTCGCGGATGACGTCGGCGATGTCGTCGAAGGTGATGATGCCCACCATCTTGCCCGCCTCGTCCACGACCGGGAGCGCGAGCAGATTGTGGTGCTGGAACAGCCGCGCGATCAGCTCCTGGTCCATGTGCTCCGGGACCGTCACTAGGTCGGTGCGCATGACGTCCTGCACGCGGGTATCCTCCGAGGCCAGGAACAGCTGCCGGAACGACACGACGCCGCGCAGCCGCTGCTCCGCATCGAGCACGTAGGCGTAGTAGATCGTCTCGACCTGGGCCGACTGCTTGCGCAGGTAACGGATCGCCTCGCCCACGGTCATCTCGGAGCGAATGCGTGCGAATCGGGGATTCATGAGGCCGCCGGCGTCGTCTTCGGCATGGGCGAGGAGCGCGCGGACTTCCTGCCGTGTCGTCTCGTCCAGCAACTCGAACAGCCGCTCCCGCTCCTCGCCGGGCGCTTCCTGGATCAGGTCTGCCGCATCGTCGGGCGGCAGCACGCGCAGCCACAGCCGCTGTTCGCCCCGCGGCAGGGTGAGCAGCAAGGTCGCCTGCTCCCGCGGCTCCAGGCTCAGGAAGAACTCATCCGCTTGATGACTCGGGAGCTGCTTGAATTGAGCGACCTGCTCCGCGATGGAGAGCGCGGGCCACTGCTCCCACAGGCGGACCGCGTCGCTGGTATCGGCGAATGTCTCGGACATGCGTCCTCGCGTGGGTGCGAGCGGGTGCGCCGCGGAGGTCAGCGCCAGAAGCGCGAGATCGTGAACAACACCAATCCGACCAGGCCGCCGACCAGCGTGCCGTTGATACGGATGAACTGCAAATCTCGCCCGATGGCCAGCTCGATCCGGTCGGCCGTCGCCTCCGGGTCCCAGGCCGCGACGGTCTGGGCGATCAAGTCCGCCACCTCGTGCCGGTATTGCTCGACGACGGACACGGTGAGATCGATGACCGCCTCGTCGATCTCGGCGAGGAGCGCGTCATTGGCGAGCAGCGCCGTCCCGAAGGCGGCGATGCCGCGCTCCAGCGGACCGGGCGTTGCCCCGTCGGCCCGTGTGGCATACCCCAGGATCGCGCGCCGCGTCGTCTCCCACAGGCGGGTAGACAGCTCGACGAAGGCCGGATCCGCGAGCCATTCCTCCTTCAACGCCTCCGCCCGCGCGATCACCTCGCTCGAATGCTGGAGCCGATCGATGAAATCCCGGAGCGCCGTGTCGAAGGCCGCGCGCAACGGGTGGTGCGGATCCGTGCCGATATCCTGCAACAGGCGTTCGATCGCCGTCACAATGCGGTGGTAGATCTTGTCATCCACCACCCCAGGCACCCACCAGGGGCTCTCCGCTTTGACCTGCTGCCGGATGATCTCCTGGTTGTCGTGCACCGCCTGCGCGGCGAGGCGCACCGCCTGGTTGAGGAATTCCTGATGACGACTGCCCGCGAGGACCAGCGACAGCGTCTTGCCGAGTGCGGGGGCGACGCGCAGCGCGTGCAGGCGGGCGCGTACGCTGTCGCGCACCAGCCCCCGCACCTCCTCGTCCGGGAGCGCCTCGAGGGTCTTGGCCAGCCCGCCCGCCACTTGTCGCGCGATCCGACGGCTGTTCTCCACCTGGCTGATCCACCGGGCGGCGCGCTCCGCGACCCGCATGCCGCGCAGCCGAGCTGTGAGCACGTCACGCGCGAGGAAGTGATTCTGGACGAAGATCCCGAGCGTCCGGCCGATACGGTCTTTCCGGGTCGCGATGATCGCGGTGTGGGGAATCGGCAGTCCGAGAGGCCGGCGGAACAGCGCGGTCACGGCGAACCAGTCGGCCAGGCCGCCGACGAGCGACGCCTCGGCGGTCGCCCGGATGTAGCCAAGCCACGGGAAGCGGACTTCGAAGTACCGGGCCACCAGGAAGACCACGCCCGACAGCGCGAGGAGGCCCGTGGCGCGACGCTTCATGGAATCGAGCTGCGTCTGGCGCAGGGCGTCGTCGGGGCGGGACCACCGGGCGGCGGCGCTGGAGAGGCCGGACACGCGGTCCGGGGGCGCAGGGGCGGCGGAATTCTCCGTCATTGATGGGCAAGATAACTCCAGGTGTCACGGCCTGTTGGCATCCGGTGTCCGGAGTGCCCGCGGACTGCTAGAATTCGAGCGCACCACGCTCAGGAGAGTCACAGATGTCCGACCATACGGCGGACCTCACGGCAGTCGTCGAGGGTAGCGAGGGGATTCGCGTCATTCGCGGCGGCGGCAACGTCCGCGATTGGAACGGGATTCACTACAAGACGGGGCTGTCGGCGAAAAACGTGGGGGCCAGCCAGTTGTCGATGAATGTCGCCACCATTCCCCCCGGCGGCGTGGCGCGCGCCCACATTCACGTCGGGTTTGAGGTGATGCTGTACATCCTCCAGGGCCGGGTGCGACACGAATACGGGCCCGGGCTCACTCAGGTCGTGGACAACAGCGCGGGAGATTTCATCTATATCGAGCCTGGCGTGCCACACGAAGTCTTCAACTTGAGCGAGACGGAGCCGGTCGTGGCCGTCGTCGCCCGTGCGGACGCCAGCGAGTGGGAGCATATCGTGGCCTACGACCGGCGCACCGGCCAACCCGCTTCCAGCAAGGCGCCGATTGGGAACGCATAGGGCGCGGCAGTCCGTGCTGCTCTGGATCGCGCTGGGGAGTGTCCCCGCGGCGCGTGCCCAGCAGCCGGATTCGGTGCTGTACGTGCTCCAGCCGCCGAGTCGCTTCGACGTTCAGACAGGGAAGTCCGGTCTGTTCGCGTTCGCAGGCCACGAGCACCTGATTCGCGCGCGGGTGGTGTCCGGCCGAATCGTCCAGTTCCCCGGCGCCCCGGAACGCTCGCGGGTCGAGATCGTGGTGCCCAGCGAACGCCTGGAGGTGCTCACGCCGCCCGACACGGAGGAGATCCGGAAGGTCACGGCGGCGATGCGCAAAGACGTCCTGGACGTCGCCAACCATCCCGAGATCCGGTTCGTGTCCTCGGCCGTGACGCCGATTCCGGACGGGCTGCGGATCCGCGGCGATCTCACGCTCGTCGGCGCGACGCGCGAGGTGACGGTCGATGTGCGCCTGGTGCAGCGCGCGGACACGTTGCGCGCGATCGGCACGTTCGCGGTCAAGCAGACGGATTTTGGCATCCGGCCCTACCGGGGCGGGCCGGCCGGCATCGTCCGCGTCGCCGATCGCGTGACCTTCAGTTTCGAAGCCGTGGCGCTCCGCGCCGAATCGCCCTGACGGCGTCGCCACCTCGCACTCACTCCTTCGGAATCGTCAACCATGTGGGGATTTCTCCGCCGCCGCACGCTGACGCAGTGGATTGTGATCGCCATGGCCCTCGGGACCCTGCTCGGATGGGCCGCGCCGGACGTGGCGGGCAGCCTCAGGCCGTTGTCCACCATTTTCCTGCGGATGATCAAGTCGATCGTCGTCCCGATCATCTTCGGTACGCTCATCATGGGGATCGCGGGCCACGGCGACGACTTGCGTCGGGTCGGACGTCTGGCGTTCAAGTCCCTCGTGTATTTCGAGATCGTGACCACGTTGGCGTTGGTGATCGGGCTCATCGCCGTCAACGTGGTGCGACCGGGCGACGGCGTGCAGCTGCCACCATCGGCCACGGGGGCGGTGCTGGGAAGCACCCAGGTCACGTTTGCCAGCGTGTTGGAGCATATCGTGCCGCAAAGCGTGTTCGAGGCGGCGGTGCACAACGAGGTGCTGCAGATCGTGTTCTGGTCCGTGTTGTTCGCCCTGGCGCTGACACAGGTGCGCGAAGGTCCCAAGGAATTCATGCTGAAACTGTGCGAGGGGCTCACGGAGGTGATGTTCAAGTTCACCGGCATCGTGATGCGCTTCGCCCCGATCGGCATCGGCGCCGCGATCGCGGTGACGGTCGGACACAGTGGCCTGGGGATCCTCTCAAACCTGGGGAAGCTGGTGCTGACCCTGTACGGGGCGCTGGTGGTGTTCGGCCTCCTCGTGCTGCTCCCCGTGGCATTGATAGCCAAAGTGCCGCTGGGGCGGTTCCTCAAGGCGGTGAAGGAGCCCGCCCTGATCGCGTTCTCGACCACGTCCTCCGAAGCGGCGCTGCCCAAGGCGATGGTGCAGATGGAGAGTATCGGCGTGCCGCGGCGCATCGTCGCGTTCGTAATGCCCACGGGGTACTCGTTCAACCTGGACGGCAGCACGCTGTACCTGGCGGTCGCGTCGATTTTCGCGGCGCAGGCCGCCGGTGTTCACCTTACCGTGGGCCAACAGCTGCTGATGATGTTCACGCTGATGGTGACGAGCAAAGGGGTCGCCGGGGTCCCGCGGGCGTCGCTGGTCATTCTGTCGGGCACGCTGGCCTCGTTCAACCTGCCGCTCGAGGCAGTCGCGGTCATCCTGGGTGTGGACGAGCTGATGGACATGGCCCGGACCACGGTGAATCTCGTGGGCAATTGCCTGGCGACGGTGGTCATGGCGCGCTGGGAGGGCGAATACAACGATGGCCTGCCTGCGTTGGCGACAGAATCGGGTGCCCCGGCGAGGTGAGCAGCGTCCTTCATCGAGCGTAGCAGCATTCTTCATGTCCGTCCTGCTAGCGTGCCCGTCCGCCCCGGACGCTGTTCGGCACGGCGGGGAAGCGCTAGCTTGGTGCGTGGGCAGCCGGATGCGGGTCGGCGCTGGGCCTCGCCTGTCCTTGCAGAGGAGGACTTCATGTTGTCACGGATTGTGATGCTGCGAATCGTTGGGGGAGTGACACTCGCCATAGCCGGAGTCGCGGCTACGGCGCTGCTGAGCAATCCGGTGCCCGCCGGACCGGTCGTCACCGTCTACAAGAGCGCCACCTGCGGTTGTTGCACGAAATGGATCGAGCACATGCGCACCGCCGGGTTCACGGTCGTCGCGCACGATACGGAGGATCACGCCGGCGTGATGGGTAACTTCGGCGTGCCGTTCCGGCTTGGCTCCTGCCATACGGCACAAGTCGGCAACTACGCGATCGAGGGACACGTGCCCGCCGACCTGATCCGGAAGCTGCTTGAGGAGCATCCTGCCATCGCCGGACTGGCGGTGCCGGGAATGGTGACGGGGTCGCCAGGGATGGAGGGACCGGGTGCGGAGCACTACAACGTCGTGGCGTGGGATCGGCAGGGGAAGACGAGTGTGTACGCGCGCCGCTGAGCGGCGCGGCCGGCGGGTGTTCGCGCGACGGTAGCGTCGTCACCCCATCTGTCGGAACTGCCCATGGTCGATTCTCCCGATCCGCTCGACGAGGACTTCCCCCTGGGCGACGGCACCGCCGACGCCGAAGTGGAGGTGAGCTGTCCGCATTGTGGGGAAGTGAACGCGATCGCGCTCGACCCGGGCAGCGGCGAATGGCAGCAGTACGAGGAGGATTGTCAGGTCTGCTGCCGGCCGTGGCGGGTGACGGTCCAGTATCGGTCGGACGGCAGTGCGGAGGTCGCCGTGGAGCCGCTCGGCTAGCGAACCCCTCCGGCCGACCGGCCTAGCCCCATCCACTCCTCGTCGAACTTGAAGCCGAACCACAAGTAGATCCCGTGGTCGGTGTAGTTCTGGCCCACCAGGTCACGGTCCTTGAAGCCGAAGAAATTGTAGCCCGCGGCGACGCGCAGGTTGGTCCGGAGGGTCCGGCCGACTTCGAGTCCGGCGCCGTATTGGGCGCGCCCCTGGCCGAGGGTGAGCAGCGCGCGCGCGCTGGCGCCCACGTCCCAGGTGGCGTTGAGGTCGCGCACCACTCGCAGGCCGAGCAGCTCCGCATGGGTATTCGCGCTCGTCCCGGCGGCCCACTCCGACGACAGCTTAGCGGCCAACTCGCCCGACACGGTCCACTGGATTGCCGGCTGGTAATTGAGGTGGCTCGACAGAATGTGCGCCTGGGAGCGCGGCCCGGCGCCGGTTGGACTGTCGCCGCGGTCATACTTGTGCTCGTACCGGGCCAATAGGCTCCACCGGTGGACGTCGGTCTGGCGGAAGGCGAAGCCGACCCGCGTCCGTTCGTGCAGCTCATCGTGCGCCAGCGCGCTGAACAGGGATTGACCGAGCAGGGTCCAATCGCGACTGAGCTTGCGGCCGTAGCCGAGCGAGGCGAGCCAATTGTCGCCCGAGGGGGCGGTACGATACTCGAGCCGGGCGGAGCCACGCCAGCGCGGGTCATCGGTGTACTCGAGCGCGCCGGTCAGCGCCGTCGCTTCTCCGGAGCCGCTGCCGGCCAGCGGGCTGACCCGCTCGAACGACGTGTTGAGCCGCAGGCCGGGCGCCAACGTCCAGCGGTTGCGGAGCCCGATCGCCGCCTCGGCTTCGCGTCCGCTGAAGGCGTCGTGTGCGCGGTACTCCGTGAACACCGAAGCGTCACGCAGGTAGTCGGCGTCGAGCCCGATGACCGTCGTGTTCTGCCGCTGCGAGCCGTTCAGGGCGTACGGTCCTGCAAAGGACGAAATCAGCTCGTGACGGGCGTAGACACGGGCGCGGTGGGCGAAGCGATAGTCGCCACCGACCAGCGCGCGGTGCTGGTCCCCGGCGGCGAGATCCTGCTCGACCTCGCCGAACACCGCGGCTTGTGGGGCGACCTGTCCGGTGAGCCGGAACCGGATGCTGTTGGTTTCGTTCGGCGAGGCGCCGGTCGTCCCGGCGCTCGCTGGGGCCGCGGTCTCCTCGGCGTGGCGCACACCAAGCTCGACGCGCAGTCGCTGGGTGATCTCCCGCTCGACGGCCAGATTGGCACCGAAGCGACGGCCGTCGGTGACCCGGTCTTCGCTGCGCAGCGCCTCGGCGAAGAGCCGGGTGCGGCGGTCGAGGATCGCCGAGCCGCGCGCTCCGACTTCCCGACGACCGCGGCCGAGCGCCGAGGATGGATTGGCAAAATCGGGATCCGCATCGAGCCCAAAGACCCGGGCTTCCCAACGATCCGCGAAGTGCCGCAGCTCGAACCGGAACGCGTCCCCGCTGGCGGCGCCGCTCGAGTCGGCGTGGGCGACCTCGCCGAGCATGTAGGTTCGCTCGCCGAACCGGATCGTGGTGTTCGCCGAAACGAGATTCCGGGTGCCGAGTGGGTTGTCGTCGCGGACGGCAGAGCCGCCGAGCTCGACCCGGTCGGTGGCCTTGACCTGGGCGTCCGCGCCGAACACCCAGAACGGCGTGCCACCCTGTTCGACCTCGTAACTGACACGAATCGAAATCGGATTCAGGTTCTGATCCACGCTCGGGACCGGTGCCTTCAGCACCAGCCGGCCGGTGAACGGCTCGATGGTGTAGTCCGCGAACCGGGTCAGGAGCTCGGTCTTCAGAATCACCGCGGGCTGATTGCGGTCGCGCGTGATGATCTCGACACGCTCGCTGTTCGCCAGTCCGTTCGGCTGGCTCAAGATGAACGGCCCGGAGACCCCTCGCGCCGGGAACTCATCGATCACTTGGGCAGCATGCCCGCGGCTTGCGAACACGTTCGCCGACGCCCGCTGGTTCTCGAAGTGCTGCAGGGCGCCGTTCAGGCTGCGCGAGTAGGCCCCCAGCATGCGCACTTCGGTGGCCGGGGTCGTGCCGAAGTCTCCGAACAGGAAGAAGGACCGGGCTTTCTCGACCCGCACGTAGAGACGGCTCGTCGATTGCGCGTCGAACTCCTTGATCGAGGCATCGCCGTACACCGGATAGAAGGCGTCCGGCTGAATGTCGCGGAACAGTCGCGCACGCGGATCGCGCTCGGTGTCGAGGCGGAGATTGATCACGAACTCGGGCCCGATCGCGCCCTTCACGAACACCGCGGCGCGGGTCGCGGCCCGGACACGGTCGCTCGCGTTGGTGAGCGCCAGGTCGCGCAGCTCGTCCTCAAACCGATCGCGCACCCGGAAGGCCGGGAGGGCCCAGGACCGGAGATCGAGCCGGCCCTCGACCACCCCCGCGACGAGCAGCGGCCGCGGCGCGGGCACGAAGACCATCGTTGCTGAACCACTCAGGCCGCTCGCGCTGACGCGCACCTGGGCCTGGCCTGCCTGCGCCGCGGCGACGAGATGCATCTCGCGCGTGCCCCCGGTGATGCTGGTCTGGACCCCAGGGGAAACCGGATCGTCGTCGACCACCTGCCAGCGGCCGGCGCTTGCCTCGAGCGTCACCACGGTCCGGTCAACGAGCGGAGCACCCTGCGCGTCGAGCACACGAACGGCGACCGGTACGAGGGTGTTGCCGTCCGCCGGAATGCCGGCGAGCGGGACCTGGACCGAGATGACGCCCCGACGGCCGATGGCGAGGGTCGGGGCGACGTCGGCGTCCGGCAGCGCGGGGGCGTTCGAATTGTCGTTCGTCAGCGTGCGGGTCGGGAGGACACCGGTGTAGACGCCCGCGAGCGAATCGGGCGTTGCTTCGGGCGCGCCCGGGGTGAAGGCGCCGACGTTCGGCAGCTCGGCTGACCGGGCGCCGAGCGGCCCCGGCACCGTGTCGCGGCCCGCGCCACCGGCCGGAATGGCCCCGTAGATCTCGCCCCCCGCGCGCCGTGCGTTGACGGCCGCGAGGAATTCGCTCGGGCCGCGGGCGGCAAAGTCGGCGCGGTGCAGCTCGCCGCGTTGCACATCGACGAAGCGGCTCGCGGCATCGCCGGCCTGGCGATTCGATATCAGCAGCAACTCTGTGCCGGGCGGCAGCGTCGTGGCGTCGAGCTTGACGATGTGGAGCCGGGGGGTGACGGCGTAGAAGCTGTACTTGCCTTCGACATCCGTCACCGTCGAGGTGCCGTCCTCGAGGTAGACCCGCACGCCGGGCACGCCGAGGTCCGCGGCGTCCGCGACGAACACTTTGCCCACGATCAGGCCTTCGTCGGTGAACACCCCACCGATGAGCTGTACCCGCGCCGCGGCCAGGTTGGATTGCGCGGGCCCCAGTGGCGATTCGGCCAGGGCGCGGTTGATCCCGTCTCCGAGGCCGGCGCCCGGCCCGACCCGGACGCGGTAGGTCAGCGCCACGATCGCGCCCTGGGGAATCGTGTCGAGGGCGAACACCAGCTGCGGCCCGACCCCGCCGCTCGGGTCGGGAAGCGGCGCCCCGTCGCGGCGCGCCGTGCCGCGGACGTAAGCGAATCCCGCGGGCAGGCGGTCGCTGACCGTCACGTCGGGGGCAGGGGAGGACCCGGTATTGCGCACCCGAATCGTGTACTCGAGCTGATCGCCGATTTCGACGGTGGCGCGCGATGCGGCCTTTTCCGCCGCCAGGCTGGCTGTGGCCACCACGATCGTCGGCACATCGATGCTCGTATTGTCGGCGAGCGTCGCGTCCCCCGGCGTCGTCACGGACGCGCTGTTCGTCACCTGCGGCAGCGCGGCGAGCCCGACGCCGACCGTCAGAGTGATGAGCGTCGAATCGCCGGCGGCCAACGGGCCCGCGTTGTCACAGGTGACGACTTGGCCGGCCGCCGCGCAACTCCAGCCGGCGCCCGTCCCCGACACGTACGTGAGCCCGGTTGGCAGCGTGTCCGTGAGGGTGATCGCGCCGATCGTCGCCGCCGTCCCCACGCTCCTGACGGCGAGCGTGTAGACGCCGTTCTGGTTGACCGTGAAGGCGCCAGTGTGCCGCTTGGCGAGGGCGAGATCGACGGCGGTGATGACCGTGGCGTCCGCGGCGCGATCGTTCGCGGCGTTCACGTCGCCCGTTGTCTGCACCACCGCCACGTTGGTCACGTTGACGGCCGCGCCGGTCTGTACCGCGACGGTGACGGCGATCGCGCTCACCCCGGCGGGAGCGAGCGTGGCCGGATTGGTACAGGTCACGACCTGGCCCGCGACCCCGCACGCCCAGCCGGATCCGCTCGCGGCGCTGAACGCCAGGCCCGTTGGGAGCGAATCGATGACGGTGAGGACCCCGGCGGTGGCCACCGTGCCGACGTTCGTCACGGTGAGCGTGTACGCGCCAGTCGCGCCGATGGTGAACGCGCCGCTGTGTGCCTTGGTGATTGCTAGATCGACCGCGTTGATCGTCGTGACGTCGGTGGCGCTGTTGTTCGTCGTGTTGGGATCGGTCGCCCCCGCGGGAGCCGCGACCGTGGCGGTGTTCGTCAGCGCTCCGCTTGCGGGAGCGACGGTCCCGGTCACGGTGAAGGTCGCGACGCCGCCGACGGATAGGTCGACCGTGGTCGCGACGTTGCCGCTACCGCCCGGGACACCACAGGCGGAGCCGCCGGTGGCGGCGCACGTCCAGGTCACCCCCGTGAGCGGGGTGGGGATCGGATCGGCGACGACCGCTCCCACTATCGCGCTGGGCCCGGCGTTGGTCACGAGAATCGTGTACGTCAGCGGGCTGCCGGGCAGGACGTTGGTCAGGCCATCCGACTTCGCGATGCCGAGGTCGGCGGTGGGCGTCACGGTGGACGACACGCTCTGGCTGTTGTTTGCGGCCACCGGGTCAGCGGTGGTGGCGCTGACCGTGGCGGTATTGACGATCGGGCTCGGCCCGGCGTACGCGGCCGGCACGTCGTAGGTCGCCGTCACGGTGACGCTCGCCCCCATCGCCAGGGTCCCGAGCGCGCAGGGGAAGCCGCCCGCGCAGGGTGCGGTCGCCGAGACGAACGTCAATCCGGTCGGCGTTGGGTCGGCCAACGACACACCGTCGGCGTCGTTCGGTCCCGCATTGGTCACGGTGATCGTGTACGCCACGTTGGCGCCTGGCACGGCGGTCGCCGGGCCGGTCAGGCTCGCCGAGAGGTCGGCCGAGGGCGCCGTCACCGGGGTCGAGGCCGTGGCCGAGTTATCGCCCGGGTTGGGATCGGCGGTGGGCGACGTCAGCATCGCCGTGTTCACGATCGGGTTCGGCCCGGTGTACGTCGCGGGGACTTGGTAGGTGACGGTGACGGTCACGCTGGACCCGGAGACCAGGTCGCCGAGCGCGCAGGGGAAGCCGCCGGCGCACGGGGCCGACGCCGACGCGAACGTCAAGCCCGCAGGGGTCGGATCGTCGAGCGAGACCGCCGCAGCATCGCTCGGTCCGGCGTTCGTCACGACGACCGTGTAGACGACATTCGCGCCCAGGACCACGCCGGCGGGGCCGGTCTTGGTAACGGTGAGATCGGCCGAACGAGCGGCCAGTGGCGTGTTGGCGGTCGCGGCGTTGTTCGCGGCGACCGGGTCGGCGGTCGTGGCCGTCACCGACGCCGTGTTGACGATCGGGTCGGGGCCGGTGTAGCTGGACGGCACGAGATACGTCGTGGTGATCGTGCGGCTCGCCCCGGCCGGGATCGTGGCCAGGCTACAGGGGAACGCGGTCGCGCAATCGCCCGTGTTGGACACGAACGTGAGGCCGGTCGGGGTGACGTCGGAAACGCTCACACCGGTCGCGACCGACGGACCAGCGTTGCTGACGCTGATCGTGTACACGAGACTCGTGCCGGGGACGACACTCGCCGGTCCGGCCTTGGTGATGCCCACATCGGCCGCCGCGGCGGTCACCGGCGTCGAGGCGGATGCCGTGTTGTTGGCGGGTGTGGGATCGGTCGTCGTGCCCGTCACGCTGGCCGTGTTGACGATCGGGTTCGCGTCGGCGTAGCTGGACGGGACCTGGAAGGTCGCCGTGATGATTCGCGTGGCTCCGGCGGCCACCGTGCCGAGGGTGCAGGGGAATGCTGTCGTGCACGCCCCCGCGGTCGAGACGAACGTCAGCCCCGCCGGCGTCGCGTCGCTGACCGTAACGCTCGTTGCGTCGCTCGGCCCCGCGTTGGTCACGGTGATCG
>Ga0326597_10007304_pt1 | contig 15037 bp, 8 predicted proteins | sample RVTome_12_FD_203789 | JGI IMG/M metagenome (GOLD analysis project Ga0326597, IMG submission 203789) | Soil microbial communities from uranium-contaminated site in the Upper Colorado River Basin, Wyoming, United States - RVT100D185 | ecosystem: Environmental > Terrestrial > Soil > Contaminated >... | reverse complement strand
GGCGCGACCCTCGTCGACGCCGTACAAGACCTGCTGCGCCGACGAGACCCGAACTACGTGACGCCCCTACTCTTCAACCCCGCCATCAAGTAAAAACCCGAGAATGCGGTAAACGGGTACGAAAATGAGCACTGCAATGACTAGATCGCTCACATCCACAAGTTGGCGTGCCTTGGCAGCTGACCTTACACCGCAACTCGCGTTTGCCGATCCAGACACCGGGGAGATGGTAATTTGCCTCGAACCTAGGTCCGGTCCCCGCGCTATCGAGGACGACACTTTCCCATTTGAAGTGCTGAGCGACATCGCGGAGGCTGAAAGCTGGCGCAAGGAAATCAACCGCCCAACCACCCATATTCACAAATGGTGGGCACAGCGCCTGGGGACCGTGTTTCGGGCGCTGAACATCGGCGCGTTCGCGCCCTCGAGCGCGGACATCCTCGATCTCTTTTACAAGAAGGTGCGCATCCCAGAAGGCACGGTCTTCGATCCCTTCATGGGTAGTGGTACAACGCTGGCTGAGACCGTTAAGCTTGGTGCGTGTGCCATTGGCAGGGACATCAATTCGGTCGCGCACTTTCTTGTGAAGTGTGCGCTCTCCGTCCATGACCGTAAGGCGATCCTGGAGACGTTCCACACCATCGAGCGCGATGTGGCCGATGAACTCCGCAGCTTCTATCGCGCCACCTTGCCGTGTGGGTTTTCCGCCGATGTTCTCTATTACTTCTGGGTCAAGACTGTCGATTGCCCGGCCTGCGCAAAGCCAGTCGATCTCTTCGCCTCGATGGTTTTCGCGCGGCACGCCAATCCGAAGAGGGTGCCGCGGGCGCAGGCCGTGTGTCCACATTGCGGGGGCATCAACGAGGTCCACGTCGCGGCGCGCGAGGCCCGGTGCTCGTCCTGTAGGGAGACGTTCGATCCCGGCGCAGGCTCAGCGAAGGGCCAGAGCGCGACGTGCTCCTCTTGCAATCACGCTTTCCCAATCGCCAAAACGATCCGTGCGACCGGCAGACCGCCTGCGCATCGCCTTTACGCCAAGTTGCTCCTCTTGCGCGATGGTAGCAAGGCTTACCATGCGATCACGGACGAGGACCGTAAGCTTTACGCAAAGGCAGAAGCAGCCTTGGGCAAGCGCCAGAATCCGTATCCCGTGGTGGCCATCGAGCCGGGCTACAACACCAATCAGGTGCTAGGGTACAACTACCACCACTGGCATGAGATGTTCAACGCACGCCAACTCCTATGCCTCTCGATCCTGGCCGACCGTATACGTGCGATCCCCGATCCGGTCCTGCGCAATCTCTTCACCTGCCTTTTCTCCGGCGTGCTGGAATTCAACAACATGTTCGCCTCATATAAGGGGGAGGGCACCGGTGCGGTACGCCACATGTTCGCGCACCACATCCTCAAGCCCGAGCGCGTGCCGCTCGAAGCCAACCTTTGGGGCACGTCCAAGAGTTCGGGATCGTTCTCCACCATGTTCGAGGGCCGCATCCGCCGAGCACTCGAATACGCCGACGATCCATTCGAGCTACGCGTCTCTCGTGGCAGGGGTGGTCGGAACACGGAGAAGGTCTACGGCCTTTCTGAGAAGATTGGCGCCCCCGTTGCCGAGACCTACGCCGCCTTCGCGCGTGGCCAGCGCGTCTATCTTTCATGCGGGGATTCTGGATCGACCGACCTGCCGGACCGCTCGGTCGATGCCGTGCTCACCGATCCACCGTTCTTCGATAACGTATATTACTCGCAACTCGCCGATTTTTTCCATGTCTGGCAGCGGCACATCTTGGGCGTGGACGGATACCGTGAGTCAGATACAACACGCTCCGACCGCGAGGTGCAGAACTCGGATACGGGCGAGTTCACCGACCGGCTCGCCGCTGTCTGGCGCGAGGCACACCGCGTCCTCAAGGATGATGGGCTGCTTGCCTTCACTTACCATCATTCAAGACCAGAGGGTTGGCGTTGCGTCCTGCACGCGCTGATGGACGCGGCGTTCGGGATCAGTGCCGTGCATCCGATCAAAGCCGAAATGTCCGTGGCTATGCCTAAGCTTCAGGCCAAGGAGCCGATCGACCTTGACATCATTCTCGTTTGCCGGAAACGTTCGCTGCTTGAAACTCATTGCTGGAACGGCGATCTCTGGGGAACGGTCGCGCTACCTGCGCAGGCGCAGGCCAACCGTCTGCGTGCGGCCGGACGCAGGCTCAGCCGCAATGACGTGCGGATCATCGTGATGGCGCAGCTTCTGAGAGAGATTTCCCGCTCGCCCACTTTGGAGTCAGCGTTGCTTCTTCTGGAGTCTGCCCACGGCGAGACGGAGGTGCTGATCGACCGCATACATGCAGCGGATATTGGAACAACCAAGAGCAAAGCTAACTCACGGGAGTGCATATAACTGTGTCGAATGCCTCCGCCCTCTTCAAAGCCTGTGTGCAGGCGATCCAGCGCGGCGAGCTGAGCGAGCGCGAGGGTCGCAGCGACAAGGAGTTCCACTTTCAGAACTGGTTCAAGCGACGGCTTGAATCTGCTGGGTTGAATTTCGATTCGCCTGGCCGAAACTCCTATCCGGACTTTCGCCTTGTGCGCTTTGCCGAGGGCTTCGAACTAAAGGGCCTCGCCTATCCGGGACGCGAGGCTGATTACGACTGCAATTCGCAGGTGCCGTGCGGCGAGCATAACGGGCGGCAGGTCTATTACGTGTTCGGACGTTATCCCGCAAACCCGGACGGTAACCGCTATCCCGTGCTCGACCTTGTCCTGTGTCACGGAAGCTTTCTCAACGCCGACAACACCTATGTTCACAAGAACAAGAGCATCCGTGGTTTTGGCAGCTATGGCGACATCCTCGTGCGCGACCGCAAGATGTATGTCGCACCCACGCCGTTCGCGTTGGCGGAAGGGACCGCACACCGCCGCACACTCATACTTCCCGAAGGCCACGTGGTTGATCGCGACCTAGTTGAAGCCGGGACGCTGACCCGCCGCGAGGTCGATCAGGCCATCGTCGCCTACAGCTTCGATCTCCGCACGAACGAGATCGCTACTACTCATGTTCCAAACGCGAATGCGGGCCGTGAGCACCCATTTAAAGCCTACCGCGTTGCGGGAGATCCCGTGGACACAGTGACATTGCGGGCACGCAATCAAGTTCTTGCTGAGATAGGTGCGGAAGCTAGCGAGGACGACGACGGGGATGGATGAAGTCGCCCTGTGAACTGTTGAAGTTCCAAGGCGTAATGGTATTGAATGAGCGTCTAACCCAAGTTTACTCGGTCAGTTGCGCAAGATGGCCGATGGCAACCAGATGGGGATCAAGCGGTAGTAGTACGAACGGCATGACAAATGGCTCAACAACCTCATCGGGCGGTTCAAAGTTCCAACAGTCGCCTCGGGGTTGATGTCGTTTTCGTCAGGCGCCGCCAGAAATAATCGGAGCAGGAACATGGCGCGTGAATTTCGTTTGCCGGACCTGGGCGAGGGGATCGCCGAAGCACAGGTCGTTCGCGTACTGGTCGAGCCGGGCGACCGCGTGGAGGCCGATCAATACTTGATGGAGGTGGAAACCGACAAGGCGGCCGTGGAGATTCCCTCGCCTTTTGCCGGGGTCGCGTCGGCGGTCCACGTCAAGGCGGGGCAAGTAGTGAACGTGGGCGAGGTCATAGTCACGATAGAGGACAATGGGAGCGACGCGCCGCCGGCCAAGCCGACGGAGAAAGGCGACCGCGAGTCCACTCGGCCAAGCGAATCCAGGGGTGCGCCGGTACAAGCCCCGTCGGGGGAGGCGAAAGCGAAGGAACCGGCCGCAACTCCGCGCAGCAAGACCACGGCGCCGGCCGCCCCGGCCGTTCGCAAGCTCGCCAGAGAAAAGGGCGTAGACCTCGACTCCGTGCAAGGAACGGGACCTGGTGGGCGCGTTACGCGCGAGGATCTCGAACGTCATGGGAAGGGTGCCCCGCAAGCGCCATTCGCTGCGCAGGCGAGGCGCGCGACATCAAAGCCCGCGGCGGCGGCCGAGGGGATCGCCGGCGCGGACAAGTGGGGCCCGATTCGCCGCGCCCCCCTGAACCAGATACGCAAGACGATCGCCAATCAAATGACGCGGGCCGCGTTCACGATTCCGCACGTGACGCACGTCGACGAGGCGGACATAACAGATCTGGACCGGATGCGGCGGCAACTCAACGCGGCAACGGGGGGCGACCCCAAGGTAACGCCGCTTGCGTTCGTGATTCGCGCGGTCTGTCTGGCGCTGAAGAAGTTCCCGATCTTCAACTCGATCTTCGACGAAGCGGGCGGACAGATCATCTATAAAGATTACGTCAACATGGGGATTGCCGTTGACACGGAGCGTGGTTTGATCGTTCCGGTGATCCGAAACGCAGACGAGTTGAGCCTACAAGGCGTCGCCGCGGCCCTGCGGACGATCGCCGACCGCATTCGCTCGAATCAGTTCGCGATCGAAGACCTTCGCGGCGGGTCGTTCACGATAACGAACGTGGGAGCGCTGGGGGGTATTTTCAGCACGCCGATCATCAATCACCCCGAGGTGGCGATCCTGGCGCTCGGCCGGTCGCGTAAGACGCCGGTCCTCGTTGAGGGACAACTGTCCGAGAGGCTGCGTCTGCCGGTGTGCGTATCGTTTGATCATCGCGCGACCGACGGCGCCAACGCCGCGCGCTTCACGGGAGAGGTCGTCAGCTACCTCGAGACTCCGTTCAGATTCCTGCTCGAATAAACTATTGCGGACAAATCAGGAAGGGCCTTTATGGTTGTTGGGGAGTTCACTCAGGAATCGGACCTGCTCGTGGTCGGCGGCGGTCCGGGCGGATACCACGCGGCCTTTCGCGCCGCGTCGCACGGGATAAAAACGACGATCATCGAGAGCACGCCCGCGCTGGGCGGTGTATGTCTGCACGAGGGTTGCATCCCTTCGAAGACCTACCTCGCCATGATCGAGACCGTACACGCCGCGCGCCACGCCAGGTCGATGGGCATCGAGTTTGCGAAGCCGAAGTTCAACCTCGAGGGAATCCGAGCGTGGAAGGCGGGGGTCGTCGAGAAGTTGGCGGGGGGGCTTGACTCTCTCTGCAAGAAGCACTCGGTCGAACGGATCACGGGAAGGGCAACGTTCGAGGATGCCAAGTTCGTGAAGGTCACGGGCAGCGAGATTTCGCGCGTGCGGTTCCGCCGGGCAATCATCGCCACCGGTTCGCGGTCCGCAACTATTCCGGGCTTAGAGCTGGACTCCCCGCGCGTCTTGACGTCGCGGACGGCGCTGGAACTGGAAGACGTGCCCAAAACGCTGCTCGTCATCGGCGGCGGATACATCGGTCTCGAGCTTGGCCAGGTCTACGCCGGTCTGGGCTCGAAAGTCACGGTCGTGGAGATGACATCCGGGCTGCTTCCCGGCGCGGACGGCGACCTCGTTCGCCCATTGCGACAACGGCTCAACGAGGACTTCGAGGAGATTTGTCTCGACACGCGCGTAACCGCAATGTCCGAGGTCAAAGGGGCGATTGAGCTTACGTTCGAAGGCAAGAACCCGCCGAAGTCGTCCAGGTTCGACAAAGTGCTGGTCTCGGTGGGACGAGTCCCGAATTCCAAGGACCTGGGACTGGAAAAGGCCGGCGTCGAAGTCGACGAGCGCGGCTTCATCAAGGTTGACGCCCGGCTGCGCACCAGCGCCGAGAGGATTTACGCAATCGGCGATGTCATCGGTAATCCCATGCTGGCCCACAAAGCCATGCACGAAGGTGCCGTCGCGGCCGACTGCATCGCCGGCAAGAACACCGTCTTCGAGCCGCGCGCGATTCCCGCGGTGGTCTTCACCGACCCGGAGATAGCGTGGGCCGGCGTCACCGAAACGGAAGCGAAGGAACGCGGGCTCGAGGTAGTCGTAAAGAAAACCCCCTGGTCCTCCTCCGGCCGGGCGGTCGCGATCGGCCGCACCGACGGGCGCACCAAGATGATCTTCGACAAGGCCAGCACGAGGCTCATCGGTCTGGGCATGACCGGTCCACATGCAGGTGAGATGATCTCCGAAGGAGTGCTCGCGATCGAAATGGGGGCGGTTGCCTATGACATCGCCTCCACCATTCACCCGCACCCGACACTGTCGGAAATGATGGGCGAGGTGGCGGAAATGATGGAGATGCCCAAGTAGCCGCGGCGCAAGCCGAACCGGACATAAAGCGCAATACTTTTCTTCAAACCGCCCAACTCTCCGGCGTCCGGCTGCCACGCCCCCGCGCCTCCGGATGGGCAGTTCGGCTTCGCAAGGCTCTATGGCGAGTCTCCATCACCGTAGTATAATGCTGAACAAACCGTCGCCGCGCGGGCGGTTCGTTTCCTTGTGGATCGCCGCGAGGCGGCACAAGCCGGTCCCGCGAACGGCCCGAAACGATCACCACGATGATTAAGACCCTAGCGCATGAAATGGTTGCCGAGGGCCTGCTCAAGCCTGACGACGCGGTAGTCGTGGGCGTGTCGGGCGGGCCCGACTCCATGGCCCTGCTGCACGTGCTGCTGGCGCTCAACGAGAGGGCCGGCTGGAATCTGAAGGTACACGTCGCCCACCTCAATCACGAACTGCGTTCCGACGAATCCGAGGAGGATGCCGCGTTCGTTCAGGCGGCCGCGGACAGCCTCGGCATACCCTGTACGATCGAGAACCGCAATGCGGCCGAACTCGCCGGGCAGGATGCCATTGGCGTAGAGGAGGTGGGACGCCGCGAAAGATACATGCTGTTCGGGCGCGTCTGCCTCAACGTGGGGGCCAAGGTTGTCGCCGTCGGCCATCAGGCCGACGACAACGCGGAGACAATCCTCCATCGCATACTCCGCGGCACGGGCCTGCGCGGTTTGGCCGGAATACCCCGGAGCCGCCCGCTCGCGCCCAGCAGTGACGTACGCGTCATCCGCCCTCTGCTGCGTCTCTCCCGCAAAGACGTCCTGGCGTATCTGGGGGACAACGGCATTGCCTATCGCGAGGATCGGTCAAACGACAGCCGCGAACCGATGCGCAACCGCATACGTAACGTGATAATGCCTCAGCTTGAATCGGACGTGAACGTACAGGTCCGCGAGGCGCTCGTTCGCCTGGGTGAGCAGGCGACGTGGGTCGACGAATTCCTGCGCGAGACCGTCGGGCGCACGTTCGAGACCCTAATCATCTCGCGCACCGACCAGGAATTGACGCTCAATGCAGAGGCGGTGGCGCGCAAGAGCCGGATAGTGCAGTCCGAGCTCGTCCGGCTGGCCTATAAATCGTTCGGACTTGGCGAGCAGGCGCTTTCCTTCGCGCACCTGTTGTCCGCGCTGGAGTTGATCGCGGATCCGGCGAGCGGCAAGCGCATCCAGTTGCCCAACGGCGTCACGCTCGAAAAGCGCTATCATCAATTGATTATCTCGAGGCCGACGAACGAGCCGCAGGAGACCATCGCCGCCGAGATCGCCGTGCACTTCCCCGGCCAGACCATTCTTCCCGTCAGAAAGCTGCAAATCGACTGCACCATCGAAGCGGTGACGTCCGGAGACATTCACAGGCTGCGGCGCTCGCGTGACAAGATGGAAGAGTTCATGGACTTTGAAGCGGTCCGCCCGCCGTTGGTGGTCCGTGCGCGCCGTCCGGGTGACCGCTTCATACCCTTGGGAGCGCCGGGCTCCAAGAGCCTTTCCGACTTTCTCACCGATGCCAAGGTCGAGCCGAGCCAGCGCGGCCGAATCGCCGTGCTTTGCGACCAGCTCGGGCCGATCTGGATAATCGGGCATCGAATCGACGACCGCGTGAAGATGACGGAACTGAGCAAGCGCGTTCTGCACGTGCGTGCGCAGCCTCTTGCGCCGTGACCGCGACGACGACACCCGCGTGCGCAAATTCAGTGGTGACGCCGGCCGCGCCATCCGGACCCGCGTTGAAGACGTACATCGCGGTCTTCCTCGTCGCCTTGCTCGCGCGCGGGGGATGGGGCCTTGTGCGGAACGCCGGGGCCGGTGAAACGGCAGCGCTCGAGTTTCCCGACGAGCGTCAGTACTGGCTCATGGCTTCGTCTTTGCGCGCCGGGGAGGGCCTGAAAGACGAATTCGGGTTCCGTGCCTCACGTATGCCGCTTTACCCCGGTGCGCTTTCACTCGTACCGCAATCACCGCGTGGAATCTTCATCGCCAGGGTCGCCCTTTGGGTCATGGGGGCCCTGGCCGCCGTGCTGGCGGCTGCGACCGCGTCGTCGATGTTCGGAATCTACGTGGGACTTGTCGCGGGAATCCTGGTCGCCCTCGATCCGTTTCTGATCTTCTTCTCGTCGCTCCTGCTGACCGAGACGCCCACGGTTGTGGCCACGCTCGCACTGTGGTGCGTCTGCGTGCCTATCGTCAACCGGCCCAAGCGCGACGTCTCCGCGCTCCGCTGGGGCGCCGTCGGAATCGCCTCGGCGCTGTGCGTTTACGTGCGCGAATCATGCCTGGGTCTCGTCGTGCTGCTCGTCGTCACGATATGCATCTGCCGTGGATTCGAACGACGAACGCTACTCGGAGTATGCGTAGTAATCATGATCGTCGTCGCGGCGCTGTTTCCGTGGGCGCTGCGTAATAAACGCGTTACCGGGCAATGGTGCTGGCTCACCAGCCGGGCCGGTGTATCGCTTTATGACGGCGTCGGTCCGCAGGCCGACGGGTCGAGCAATCTAGCCGAGATACAGTCCGCCTTTAATAAGACAGATGCCAAGTCGCGCAGCGAGATGCAATGGAATCGCTATCTCCTGTCGGAGTCGGCACGGATGATCCGCGATGATCCTGGACGGATAGCGCGCCTGGCCGTCGTAAAGTGGCTGCGCACGTGGAGTCCAGTTCCCAACGTCGCATCGTATCAATCGGCGCTTGTCCGCGCGGTGTCGCTTTTGTGGACGATTCCGATATTCGCCCTGGCTATTGCGGGTGCGGCGCTATTGCCGAGAATACGCAACGATGGCGGTGTCCGTGCAGCGTTTTTCTTGCTGCTGCCGGCGCTGTATATCAGCGCCGTCCACGCCGTCTTTGTGGGGAGCGTGCGATACCGCATCGCCGCGGTACCGGCGCTGGAAATCCTGGCGGCCGTCGCCGTGTTTGCATTGATTCGGTGCGGGCTCGGCCGCCGCCCGGTTTGGGGGCCGGGCGATTGATGGCGGCGCAAAGCACAGATGGTCCACAGTCCGCGCGCAAGTGGATTGCAGTTCGCGCGGGCATTGCAGTGATCCTGATTGGTGCGGTGCTCACGTGCTTGAGCGTGTACAACCGCTACACGGATCCCGAGCGCGTCCGGGCCGCAGTCGAGACCTACCTTCAGCAGTTCGTCACCGGGCCGGTCAAGGTGAAATCGGCGGAGTTTTCCTGGATTTCGGGAATACGCCTGCACGACGTCGCCGTCCATTGCAGCGCGCCGGGGGTTTACGCGGATTCGCACGGTGAGACGATCGGCGCCGAGGAACCCGTTTTCTCATGCCGCGAAGTCCGTCTTACGATTGACCGGATTGCGGCGACGCTGGGGCGCCCGGCATTCAAGTCGATATTGGCCGTGGAGCCCGTATGCTCAATCGTACGCGATGCGCATTGCGGCGCGACCAACCTCTCCGGGTTGTTGCGGCCGGGGGACCGTCCTCTGGTGGGCGCCGGCGGGAAGCTCCCGACAGTCGAGATTCGCGACGCACACGTGCGCGTCATGCAGCGCTCCGGCGGCGCGCTGGAGCTTATCGAGGAACTTCCCCTGAACGTGCGCGGCCGCACGGCCGACGGCGACGCGCGCTATTACGATCTCGCCTGGCAAAGCGCGGGGGCGCTCGAGGCCGGCGGGCTCGCGCAAGTCGATACTCAAACGGGATTCATGCGGAACGTCCGCGGAGGTCTGCCTCCCACGTCGATTGGGGCGCTGCTCCTGGCCTTCGGCGGTGAACAAGACGGCGTATGCTCGTGGGAAGATCGGTTCGGCCTGCAAGGCAGAGTGTACGTTCGGGATTACAGCTTTGCGGAAGGGCCCAAGTCCTATGCACAGATCGAACTCAGCGAAGCCTCGTTTTCGATTCCCATAACCGCTCAGGAGCGTTCGCTCGCGTCCGATGATCGCTACGTGGGCTTCAAGCAGGTCCAAGGGACGGTCAGCCTGACGCCGCAGGGCGTCATCATGGAGCTTGACGCGCTGTTTAACGGCGCCTCCTGCCGCGCCTCGGCGCAAGTCCGTGGCGACGTCTCGCGGCTCGCGAGCTTGGATGAAGTAGGTTTCGAGGCCGAGTTCTCCATACAGGACCTTACTCTTCCCGAATGGGGTGCGGGCGCGCCTCTCCAGCAGCGGCGATTCGTGGAACGATGGCGCCCGCTCGAGAACTTCTACCGCGACTACGACCCTCACGGTCCGGCCGACCTGCGGATCACGTTGCAAAAGTCCGCGGGCCCCACCGAAAGTGCCGCGATCGAGAAACTGGTCGTTGAGCCGAAAGGTTGCGATGCATCGTGCCGGTTTTTCCCGTATCCCTTGAGTAACGTGGCCGGCAAGGTCGAATGGTCCCCGTCCGGGGTCGTCCTGCGCGACATACGCGGTGAGCACGGCGGCGGACTGGTCACCGTAAACGGCCGGCTATCGGCCCCCAAGCGTAATTCGGCGGTCAAGCTCGCTATATCCGCGGTGAACCTTCCCATAGACGGCGCGCTCTATGAGGCCGTTTCCGAGAAGTACCGCCGCATCCATGACATGTTTCAACCCGCGGGGAGACTGAACGTCGAGGTTCAGTTGAGCCGGCCCGAATCCGCGGACGAGACCGCGGCGGCCTGGCAGTCGCGCGTTGCACTTGGCTTTGATGCACTCGAAGCGAGTTACACGGGCTTCCCGTATCCACTCAAGGATGTTTCGGGCCTGGTCGTTGTCGAAGGCGGCCGGGCGGAAGTCATGGAACTGAAGGGCACGGCCGCGCATGGCGAGTTCCTTGCCGAAGGCACGGCGGACCTGCGGCGCGACGGGCCGGAAAACGTTGACGTTCGTATCTCTGGAACCGGCATTATAGTGGACGAAACGCTGGTTGGCTGCCTGCCATCCGCCGCGCGCGGCTTGCTCGACCAGATGCGAATCTCCGGACGGATCGGATTTGACCTCGCACTGCAAAGCGGACCGGCAGGTGAGAAGCTCGCGCACGCGTTGGACATCTCGCTGGACGGCGTAACGTGCTTGCACGACAGCTTTCCGGTCCGGGTTCACGACGTCCGCGGCAACGTTTACGCATCGGGCGACGTGATTTCCTTTCGGGGCGTGAGCGGGCGGTATGAGGGCGCTGAAGTCTCCTTGGAGGGACAAATCGACCCCACCGTGACGCCCGCGCCCATTGACGTTTCGATCCAATGCCGCGGTCTGCGTCTCGACCAGCCGCTGCGCAGCGCGGCCCGCGGGAAGCTGAGGAGTGTGGTCGAGGAATGGCGCGTCGACGGCCCGATCGACGTTGACATTTCGTTAAACAGCTACTCAACAAAAGACCGGCTTGTCAAGTCGCGGCGCGCGGAAGCCGTGCTCACGGACGCAACCGTCAAACACGCGCTGTTTCCTGTGCCTTTTGAACACGTGCACGGGAGGATTACGTTTGACGACGCGGGATGCAGGGCCGACGGAATCGACGCGCGGTACGGCGCTGCAAAAGTCAGCCTCAACTTCGCAAGCACCGACTCCGCGGCGGGCGAGGAGGCGGAGATTGGGTTGACCGCCGTGGGGGTTGTCCTCGATGAGTCCATCCGCGCGACCCTCCCAAACGAGCTGCGCGAGGCGTGGGATCGCATTGGCCTTGGCGGGATCGTCGATGTCCGGTTTGACCGGCTGCGCCGCCGCCGTCCGGGCGCCGGCCGGCCCGCGGAGTGGTCCGTGGAAGGACGGCTCGATTTGCACGGGGTTGCGCTTCCCGGTGCGGTCGGGCTGGAAAGCGTGTCAGGCACGGTCGAAGGCCAAGGACTTCTGATCGATAGGCTCTCCGGCGTGAACTTGAGCGGCACCATGGCGCTCGACTCCGCTGACGTATTCAGCCATCGCCTCGAAACGATCAACGCTCCCTGGTCGTACGCCCGCACGCGCGGACTTGAAGGGAAGTTAGACATCGGGCCTTTCGACGCCCATGCACACGGAGGGCGGTTGAATGGCAACGCGGAGCTATTCTTTGACCGAGCGCACACTGACTACGACCTGAACGCGACCGTCCGCAACATGGATATTCAGTCTTATCTGACGGCGAACGGCGGACGTGCGGGTGGCGGTTCTGACAACGAAGACGTACGCGGCATTGCGGACGCCCGATTAAGCATGGCCGGACGGGTCGGCAACGCCTCTACAAGGCGCGGTGGAGGCCGCGTGGAGATTCGCGACGGACACATGTATCGGCTTCCCATACTCCTGGCGATTTTCAACGTGATAAACCTGACGGTGCCTGATGACGACGCTTTTCAAACCGCCCAGGTCGACTTTCACGTCGCCGGCAATCGCGTGCTCCTGGAAGAGGTCCTGCTCCGCGGCAGTGCCTTGGCTTTGTCGGGGTATGGGTCGCTGTCGTTACCCGACCTCGGCGTGGATTTGTTCCTCGTAAACGTGAGCCCGCACGGTTGGGCCCGCCTCTCAGGATTGGGGAACCTGGTCGAGCGCGCCACCCGCGAAATCGTTGAATTGCACGTGACGGGTCCGCTATCCCAGCCCACGGTCCGGGCCGTGCCAATTCGCGGCGTCACCGAAGAGATGAAGCGCTTGTTCAAGAAGAAAGAGTCCAAGAGCAGAATAACCGCGGGCTCGTAGCGGCCAATCACACCATTTTTTCCGGGGGCAAGCGTCTTGACCGACCCGCGCGCATGAACGCGCCCAATGCGGAAGCGTAAATGGAGCGGACGGAACGGTGGCCCAGCGCTTCGGCCTGTCGGCCGAGTCGTCGACCCGACACTCTGCCAATCGTGCGCGCACTACGATTCCGCCCAACGCTTGCACCGTCGTGATGGCAATGCTGTGGATGCGCATGTAGGCCATGACGGGCCGTGCGGACTATGGCAAGCTCTCGACCGGCGGTGCGTTGGACCGCCGTTTCAGAACATTCAAGGGGCCCAAGTCGCTGAAACGTTCATAATGTGGATGAGCCAGGAACTCATCGAGCCTGCCCGGCAGGCCGGACGTGTCCCAGTCGTCGCTTGTATCGATCAACACGTAATCTACGGGGCGAACCCGCCGCCCGGTATAAAGCCTGCGATAGTCCCAAAAATGCGCCGCCACCCGCTCCGTTGCCAGGATCGTCCGATTGCGAGGAATCTCGCGGCGGAGCTTATGGATCAGCGTCATGCGGGGGTCCGGCGTTTGCAGGAATTCGGACCCGCAATGAACTTCGTGGGCTTTCGCGAAGGGAGAGAAGCCGAAGAGATAGTGGCCCCAAGCCGCCGACACCAGCAACGCAAGAGCGATGGCCAGGTTGTCGTTGCGCCTGCGCGGCAGCGTGACATCAGCCGGAGTTACGCCTCCCCTCCCCGCCGGGCGCAGCAAAGTCACGCCGGAGAACAGGAGAAACGGCAGGACCGGCGCATGATTCCAGAACTTGATGCTCAACCACTCCGAGTTCTCCATCAAGACGATCGGGAGGAGAACCGCGACGCTCGCAAGCCCTAACCGCCACCCCGCCACGGGCAGGCCCGCAGCCGTCACCGTCAGCAAGCAGACCAGATAGGCGCTTTCCGGCCGCAACATTCTCTCCAGCACGAGCGACGGTCGCGTAAGTAACCCGCCGATGACGTTTCCCAAAGTCGTGCCCAGGGGTCCGTAGACGGACAACCGGGCGTAAGCATCGGACCCGGCCGCATTGGGAATAAGAACGGTTGTGCAGAGCACGAAGTACGCGGCCGCTGCGCCGGCAACGGCGACCCCAAGGCGGCGTCGTGGCGTGAAGAGCGCCACGTAGACGCCCCATCCGAAGACCGGTGCGGCTGCCGTTTCACGTGTAAGCAGCGCGAGCACGGCAAAGGCCGTTGAGAGCTTCCACCGGCCGACCAGCCCGGCCGCCATCATCACCGCCAGCAGCGGCAGTCCCGCCAAGGCCCATTGGAAACCGTAGGTGTTGGCGTAAACAACGCGGCTCACCGAAGGCGCGAGCAGCCACGACAATGCAAACGCCAGTGCGACCTTCACGGAGCCTGATCGAAACCTGGCCGCGAAATACAAGGGCAACGCCGCCACGTGCGCAATGACGGTTCCGCAAGTCATCAACATCACCGGCGACGGCCATAAGGCGTAGAGCGGAACCATAGCATACAGCAACGGCACGAAATGCCACACGAAATGCGTGGCGCCCAGGCTGTCGTCATAGAGGCCGCGCCCCGCGAGCACGTTTTTCAGTTCCTCCGCAACGTGTCCGATGTCGGCGTGCCCGAACATGAGATGTTCCCAGAAGTTGATCTGGAGGCGAACGTGGAGGAGCGTGAGCACAAGAATGAGCGTAAGGAGGCTGGCGATCGCGGCCGCGTTGTAAGAACGCTCGCGCTCCGGCAGATTGAGGCGTCGCGCGGCGAGAAACGTGGAACCGCCGGCCCCCGCTATCATCAGCAACACCGCCGTGAACGGTGGTGCGGCCCCGAGAACAAGAAAAGTCGCCAGAGGCAGGCTGGCCAGTTGCGGCCAGAGGATTGTCAGAGATGTCCGCCACCGGCTTGCCCTCGACGCGGGGACCCACGCCGCGATGACGGCCGGGGCGCCCGTCACAACGAGCCCGAATATCAGCGGCAAAACGTGCGGTCGGGCAGCTTCGTGCGCTGTGATCTCATACCGGACGAGATTGACTTGATAGGGCTGCAACGCCGCGAACGCGCCGGCCTGCGCGAACAGCCCCCCCGCGCCCGCGAGCGCCAACCACGTCGATGGTCCGGTCAATCGGTCTGAGCCCATGTTTGGGGCCCCCTAGCAGCCTGTTGAAGTGCGCCGTGACAAGGCGCGTGTTCTCAGTGGGAGAATACCCACCCGGCAACTCTCGCTCCAGCCGGTAGCAATCGGAGCGGCGATGGAGGTAACGAAATCGTC
>Ga0326597_10007303_pt1 | contig 15038 bp, 17 predicted proteins | sample RVTome_12_FD_203789 | JGI IMG/M metagenome (GOLD analysis project Ga0326597, IMG submission 203789) | Soil microbial communities from uranium-contaminated site in the Upper Colorado River Basin, Wyoming, United States - RVT100D185 | ecosystem: Environmental > Terrestrial > Soil > Contaminated >... | reverse complement strand
TGGCGTTCTCTTCTGTCCCTGACCTGCGGCCACGGCAATAAACTTACCCGGGAAGATGGTTACTACAGCCGGAATAACTACTCCCTTGAATTGACTATGAATAAGGATTTTATCGTGGATGGTGAATTTTACCGGTATGACAGCCGGGACGGGCCCTTGCGTATCTCCGTTACAGAACCGGTAAGATTCCTCCTGCCCTGACATTGTAGCCCGTCCCTTCGAAAATGCGTGCATCAGATCAACACCCCCCTGCGACACTGATAGCGGAGATAGCCTCGCAATGTGGACGGAGCGTCCCTGCTGATACCGCTTTACTGGCTGATGACCTTAAATCACGGTACGGCGAATCGCTGGTTGCGATTGTCCTGTATGGGTCCTGCATGCGTACACATAACTACACCGAAGGCGTGGTGGATCTGTATGTCATTGTGGACAGTTACAAAGGTGCCTACCGCGAACGTCTCCTGCAATTGCTGAATTTCCTTCTGCCTCCGAACGTGTTTTATCTGGAAGTGGCAGGACAGACCGGGACAATACGGGTGAAATACGCCGTCATTTCGGTATCTGATTTAAAACGAGGCTGTACGCACTGGTTTCATTCCTATATCTGGTCGCGGTTTGCCCAGCCTGTGCGAATACTTTTTGCCCGCGACTGGGCAAGCCGTAATTTTCTTTATAATACTTTTGCCAACGCAGTGTTGACCTTCCTGAGATCGACCATACCTACATTAACCCGGGGCAGGCTTGATGCAGAAGCCATCTGGACTAACGGCCTGGCCTTGACCTATGCAGCGGAACTCCGGCCGGAGCGGCAGACCCGGGCGCGGTATATAACCCATCAGAACCTGGGGGATTTTATAAGACTTACGCACAGCGCCGCGCCGGTATTAATGGACCTTATACAGGTAATACCTCAGGGATACTACGCATGTATTGTCGACGAACAGACACGCAAGCGCGCGTCAGGTCTGTGGCGGGTACGTCGCTGGCAGGGCAGGATACTGTCGGTATTACGACTGATGAAGGCGGTATTTACCTTCCGCGATTGTGTCAACTATGCCGCCTGGAAGATAAAACGCCATACCGGTATCAGTGTTAAGGTAACCCCCGGACTGCAACGTCACCCCATTCTGTTCGGGTTTAGTGTATTATGGCAGCTAATACGACGTGACGCCTTACGCTGAGCTTTGTCTGGTTTATTGTCCTTGAAAACCCCTTGATTAAAGATGTCTGAAGCCAAACATCCCCGGGCCAATGGGCCCGTAAAACGCAGATGGTTCCGCCACCGACCGAGCGTTGCCATCGGTTTGTGGGTAATAAGACATATAGAACGAATCATCATGCACTATTCCCTGATCGGGGATCAGCCTATCTTTGACTCACGGGCGTTCCCGTGGATCAGGCCGCTCGAGACAGAGTGGGCAAAAATTCGCAGGGAACTGGATCAGGTATTAAAGCGGCCGAATGAGCTGCCCAACTTCCAGGACATTTCCCGGGACCAGATCAATATTACCCAGGACGATCGTTGGAAGACCTTTTTTCTCTACGGTTATGGTTACAAGATGGACCGCAATTGTAACGAGTGTCCCGAGACGACGCGCATTGTCGAGTCCATCCCGGACATGCTGACGGCATTTTTCTCGGTACTCTCGCCCGGGAAACACATACCGCCACACCGCGGCCCCTATAAAGGTCTGTTACGCTGCCACCTGGCGCTGATGGTGCCGGAACCAGGTGAGAAATGCTGGATCCAGGTGGGTGACAAGGTCGCGCACTGGCAGGAAGGCAGGTGCCTGGTGTTCGACGACACCTATAAGCACCTGGTCCAGAACGATACAGACGGGATCAGGGTCGTGTTATTTCTCGATATCATCCGTCCCTTGCGCTTCCCCGGCTCATTATTAAACAGGATAGTGATACGATTAATCCGCTGGTCGCCTTTCATACAGGACGCCGTCCGCAACCAGCGTGCGTTGGAATACCGCATGGGCGGATGAGAGAACCATCTCAGCACGCTGTGCAGTCGATGTCGCACTAAGAATTTACCCGGAATGTGGGGCCGCGTAGCGGCAGACTGCGTGTAAACCCGACTCTGGCGTCCTGGATTGTACCGCTTCAGCTTTCCTCGACTTCCAGCTGCAGCCTGGCAGCAGCCTTGACGGACTGGGTCAGGCGAAGATAATTGTTATAAAGCGTCCGTATTTCACGTACATAGACTGCCGCCTGTCCACAGCGGCAATCCCTGACAACCTCACCATTCTTCGTATAAGGTCTGGCGAGTCTTAACATGGCGATCTCGACATTATTGAACCAGCGATTCCTGTCCAGGTTCATTTTTTCGGCAAGCTCCCTCGCCTTTTTTACCCTGTTGTATCCGGCATTATAGGATGCCAGGGTAAACCAGGTTCGATCTTCCAGGGCGAGGCTGTCTTCGAACTGGCTGCGCAAATAGGCCATATAGCGTACACCACCATAGATACTGTCGTCAGGGTCGATTAAATTGTCAATCCCGACCATTTTTGCCGTCGTCGGCAATAGCTGCATCAGCCCTTCCGCCCCGGCTTCTGAAATTGCCTCAGGATTGAAGTGGCTCTCTTGATACATCTGTGCAATTATCAAGCGCCAGTCAAAACTGTAATATTCCGCATACTTGTGCACTATCTCATCATAAGGAGAGAGTTGATCAATCTGCGCGAACAACCTGGAGTCTGCTTTTCTCGCATTCGGTTTGTCTATATAGCGGCTGTATATCACATTATAAAAACCCTTCCTGTACTCCATTTCAATAAATTCGTTCAGCTCTGATAAAAGCTGTGTATTGGCCTGTCTGACCGCCCATACCAACGGCTGGGGATCACTCAGGGTAAAGTGGGCCTTCAGGTTAAGCTGGCGGGAGAATTCCGCATTTATTTCATGGCTGCCAATGACTGTGAGGTCATAAATACCCTGGCTGACACGGAACAACACCGCTTCAGTATCCATTTCAGCATCAGCAGTCATGATGCTGATATCAACGCCCTGCTCTTTTATGCCCTGCAGCGTTGCAAGATACGGGCTTTCTGAAGCAAGCAGGACAGTACGGCCTGCCAACTCACGGATATCCACTATCGTTTCATTGGCCCGGCCGACCAGGGCAGGTGTCGCATAATTATACGGCCTGGTGATCTTGACGCTGGTAAGCTCTGTATATCTTCCCTCCGGGACCGAGGCCGCGATGACATCCCCGAGTCCTTCATTGAGCAATTCCTGCATCTCGTCATGGCTGTCTGCTATCACTACATCGAGACGCATCCCGTGGATTTCCGCAAACTTTTTGACCAGTTCATATTCAAACCCTTTAAGCCTGCCACGATCATAAAAATAATTGACCGGACTCTGGAAGGTCACCAGGCGCAACAGCTTCCTTTGTTTCATTGATGGAAAATCTTCCCGGTAACTTTTAACCATCTCCAGTTCGAGGTGTCTCTTGTTCAGGAATTTATTGAGTGACTCGCGCAATGACACTGCATCTGACCGGACGGCCCAGTTCATAAATCTGTCTTCAGTCAGGTCCATGACAACTTCCAGGTTATAGTTAAATTGCAGGTCCGCAGGCAAAAGTACGCTGTCCATCACGGCAAGATCGTAGCGGCCGGCGTTTACCCGCTCCAGTATGGTGGTCACGTCAGTGTGTTCAGGAATAACCAGCAGTTCCATGCCCGGATGTTTGCTCTTCAAATCAAACAACACCGGCCAGACAGGCGACGATTTCTTCAGTGCAATCTGCCTGACGGTGAGGTCTTCCAGGGCCTTGGCGGTATTACTTCCGGCACGCCCTATGAGTTGGCGACGGGACACGCCCCAGGGCAGGGTATACAGGACCTGGCCGGCGAGCGCCCTGGAGGTTGCAGTGTTCATGGAAACCGATATGTCCGCTTCTCTACTTGCCAGCCTGGCAGACAGGGTGTCCGGATCGTCAACCGGCATCCATATCTGCCGGAGGTCTTCGGAAACTGCAAACTGGACCAGCAACTCCTTCTCATAGGCACTTATACCCCGCGCTCCCGGCCAGTCGGGGACCAGTATCCTTAATTCACCATTCTTGCCGTCGGAGGCCGCCGTTGACTGCATGCCTGTGTCATACCACCCCAGGGATATGTCACCAGCCGCGTGGGACAGGTCCCGATTCAAGATATATAACGGAATTACCAGAAAAAACAGTAAGATAGGGATGCCCAATTTGGATACGGGCGAGGCCTGATTTGACAAGCATTACCCCCTGTGCCGTCTAAATGTGGCGCTACTATACGATGCTTTCCCATAGAAATCTATATGTTGTGTTCATTTTATAAACTGATACTAAATATTGTGTTATCCATTCTGGGGTTTAAATCGGGACGAACTGGGATAGTACGGGGCTAGGCAAAAGTGAGTATTCGCTTAAGATATTTATGATTTTTATGAATATTTAAGGCGGTGAGCACACACTGACTAGCTTTGTAACATCCTGTTCAAGGCCTCCAGCCGGGTCGGGGTGCCTATATCCAGCCATTTTCCCACAAAATACTCTCCGCTGACACGGCCTGCCCGTATCGCCCTTTTCAGTAAGGGGACCAGGGAAAAAGGCCCCTCTTCGAGTAAGGCAAACAGCCCGGGATCATAGACCCCTATGCCGCTGTACGTCAGCAAGGACTGCCCCAGTTCACGCACCTGTTCACCTGACAAAGCGAAGTCCCCTCCACGGTTATGGTCCGGATTGTTCACCATTACGAGGTGGGCAAGGCCTGAAAGCACGGTGGGCAGGCCCGAAAAGTCGAACTCTGTCCAGATATCACCATTGACCAGGACAAACGGCATGTTTCCGAGCAGAGGCAGGGCCCGCCGGATACCTCCTCCCGTCCCTAAGGGCATATCCCCTTCATGGGAGTAGCGTATATTCACCCCTAAATTTACACCGTTCCTGAACCTGGACTCTATCTGGTCGCCATGGACACCGGTATTGATGACGATCTCCCGGATAGAGGCGGCCGCCAGCGCTTCGATGTGGTATTGCAGTAACGGCTTTCCTGCGGCAACCAGCAGCGGTTTCGGCGTCTTGTCGGTGAGCGGTTTCATACGCTCTCCCTTGCCTGCGGCGAGTATCATTGCATACATAGAATGGTGTCCGTTCGAATTACTTTTTTCATTTAACCCCGGTTTAATGTAAGTTGTAAAACAGATTCCCTGACTTCCAGGCCTTGATTTATGGCATTATCCTGCAAAACAGCACAATGACCGGTCATGAATAATCATCGAACGGAAATATTATTCACCTTTTACCGCGGCCCTGCTGGTAGCGTGGAAATATCGCAGCAAGGCCGGCGTTTATCGTAACCGGATGTGACCGGGACTTTACATAGCAACGAATGAGGTGATCGAAAAGTGAGTGAACGGGAAAAATTACTGCAGCTGGGCCGGGCAGTAATAGAAACGGAAACGGAAGCGCTGGTCGCCCTGCTTGAACGGGTGGATGACAGTTTTGTCACCGCCTGCAAGATCATCCTTGATTGCAAGGGGCGCACTGTCGTTACAGGGATGGGAAAATCCGGCCACATAGGGGGCAAGATAGCCGCAACCCTGGCCAGCACCGGCACCCCGGCATTCTTTGTCCACCCGGGGGAGGCCGGCCATGGTGATCTCGGGATGATCACCCGGAACGACGTGGTCATCGCCCTGTCAAATTCCGGTGAAACCGAGGAAATCATAACGCTGCTGCCGGTCATAAAACGACTGGGAGTACCGTTGATCGCATTTACCGGCAAGCCGGCCTCAACCCTGGCAAGATTGGCCTCGATCCATATAGATGTCAGCGTAGCCAAAGAGGCCTGTCCGCTCGGTCTCGCCCCTACCGCCAGCACGACGGCAGCACTGGCCATGGGGGATGCCATTGCTATTGCTCTACTGGAGGCCAGGGGTTTCAGCAAGGAAGATTTTGCCCTGTCCCATCCGGGAGGGGAACTTGGCAGAAAGCTGCTGCTCAGGGTAAACGATATTATGCACACCGGCGATCAGGTCCCGAAAGTTACAAGATCTACCATGTTGCGTGATGCCCTGGTCGAGATGACACAAAAAGGGTTCGGAACAACGGCCATAGTTGATGCTGATGATAAAGTGGCCGGCATATTCACTGACGGGGACGTGCGCCGTACCCTGGATGCCGGGATAGACGTCCATAATGCCAGCGTCAGCCAGTTTATGACCAGCCACTGCAAGACCATCACGTCATCAGCACTGGCGGCAGAGGCGCTGAAGCTGATGGAAGACTACAAAATCAGCGCGCTACTGGTGGTCGACGACAAGAACACCCTGATTGGAATACTGAATATGCACGACCTGTTGAGGGCGCGCGTTGTCTGATAACAGCGAAATTCTGCGGAAAGCCTCCAGGATCAAACTGGCCGTGTTTGATGTGGACGGAGTGTTGACCAACGGCGGGATCATTTTGGGCGCAACCGGGGAAGAACATAAAGTCTTCCACGCCCACGATGGTCTTGGGCTGACCATGCTTAAACGCTCAGGTTGTGAAGTTGCGATCATATCTTCGCGTACGTCCAAAATTGTAACAAACCGGATGACGGATCTTGGTATTATTCATGTTTACCAGGGCCAGGCCGACAAACGAATTGCCATGCTAGCTATATTAAGGGAATTAAATATTGAAAAAGCAGATGCGGCATATACCGGTGACGACCTGGTTGACATCCCTGCGATGAAACAGTCCGGTTTTGCGATTGCTGTGGCCAACGCACACGCGCTGGTAAAAAAGCAGGCGGACTGGACCACGGAAAACTGCGGAGGGGCAGGGGCGGGGCGCGAAGTCTGTGAACTGATACTCCGGGCGCAGGGCAAACTCGACACTGCTTTTAGCGATTATTTGCGATGAATAATACAAAGACCGGGCAGGCATGTCGGGTCGCTTAATCTTGTTCCTGCTTCTTGCGCTCGCCGCCATCGGCAGTGGCTGGCTAATGAACCGGGCGGTCCAGACCGATGTCGCATTGGACGCAGGCGTCCGCCTTGACCCGGATTATTATATGGAGGATTTTACTACCATAACCATGGGGGAAGACGGGGTCCCATTAAACAAATTATATGCGGTATATATGGAACATAACCCTGTGGACGATACCCTGGAACTCTATGAACCAAAACTGGAAATCTTCCGGGACAGCAATGATCCGTTATTCATTACGGCCGAAAAGGGCTGGGTAACAAACAACAACGAAATAATACTATTGCGCGGAGTGGTGAGATTATGGGAAGCAGGCCCTAACGGGGATGTTGCATTAAATGTAGAGACTAGCGAAGTCCGGGTATTACTCCTTGAAGAATATGCGGAGACAGACCAAAATGCGACCATTGTCACCAAACGAACGACCGTGACCGGACGCGGGGTCCGTGCACACTTTGACGAGGGCCGACTGGAAATCCTTTTTCATGAACAAACCGTCATTACACAACCAGATAACATTTAATCTGTCGCTCTTGCTGATTTGCAGCACGCCGGCGCTGTATGCATTGTCTACTGACAAAAACCAGGACATAGAGATCGAGTCAAACTCTGCGTACCTGGATGATTCCAAAAACATCAGTATCTATACTGGCGAAGTTGTCGTTGTCCAGGGGAGCATGCGGATAACGGGTGACAAAATGACAATATTCTATACCAACGAAAACGAACTGGACAAAATCATCGTGGAAGGACGCCCGGCCACCTTCCGGCAATTACCTGACAAAACTGACATTTACGATGAAGCGGAAGCGCTGGTTATGGAATATTACGAAAGCAGGAACCTGATCGTCCTTGATGGTCAGGCCAGGGTAAAACAGGGCGAGCGCCGGTTGATTGCTGACCATGTCGAATACGACACTGAATTAAGCCAGGTCAGGGCCAAAAGCGAAAAATCCACTCCGGACTATAACACCGATGGCACAACCACAAATGATGACACCAGGGTAAAGCTGATTATCCCGGGTAAAAAGGACGACGCGGTACCGGAAAATTGATGATGCAACTCTCTCTGTAACGCACTTCCATTCTTATAGCCATGGGTAACTTGTCAGCACAAAACCTGTCAAAAAAATTCCGTCGTCGTGAAGTAGTGCGCGATGTCAGCATCACCGTAAACAGTGGAGAGATTGTCGGTCTGCTGGGCCCCAACGGGGCCGGCAAAACCACCAGCTTTCACATGATCGTCGGCCTGATACCGTGCGACAAAGGCAATATTTTCATCAACGGCAAGGAAATCAGCCATCTCCCTATGGATAAACGGGCACGCATGGGTCTCGGCTATCTCCCTCAGGAGTCGTCAATATTTCGCAAGCTATCTGTTGAAGACAACATTATGGCCATACTCGAAACGCGTCCGAACCTGCCTGTCGATGAAGCAAAAAACATCCTTGAATCCTTGATGCAGGAATTTCATGTATCGCACTTGAGAAACAATCCCGGTTTGAGCCTGTCAGGCGGCGAGCGCAGAAGAGTGGAGATCGCCAGGGCGCTGGCGGTCAACCCGGAATTTCTTCTGCTTGACGAGCCCTTTGCCGGGATTGATCCCATCTCCATCTCGGACATTCAGAAGATCACCCGGTACCTGAGTGAGCGGGGGCTGGGTATCCTCATAACAGATCATAATGTCAGGGAAACCCTGGGGTCATGTGACCGGGCCTATATTGTAAATGACGGGCACATCTTTGCCGAGGGCACGCCCGAACAGATACTTGCCAACGAAAAGGTCCGGGATATCTATCTGGGGAACCAGTTCAGGATGTAAATATATCGATTGTCAAGGGAACCCTGGCAAGATTTTTACGTTAAACTATCATTATGAAACCCTCGCTACAATTAAGGATCAGCCAGAACCTGACCATGACACCACAGCTGCAGCAGGCAATACGCCTGTTGCAGTTGTCCAGCCTGGAGCTGCAGATGGAAATCCAGAATGCGCTGGAATCAAACATGATGCTGGAAGTCGAGGAAGACGAAGAGGAAGAACTACATTATGACAACGAGGTTTCGCCGGCCGCATCAGAAGAGACTGTCGAGCTCGAACTAAAGAACGACATTGGTAACAATGACATCCCGGACGAACTGCCTGTCGACACGGCATGGGACGATATTTACGACGGAAATTTAAATTACGATACTACTGCCGCCATGGGCGGCAATGACAATCTTGAAAACCGGGAGATAAAAGAACTCTCTCTTGCGGACCACCTGCTCTGGCAACTTAACCTGATGCCGCTATGTGAAAACGACAAGGCCATTGCGATCACGATTATTGATGTCCTGGACAAAGACGGTTATCTAACATGTACACTGGAAGATATCCTGCCGATGCTGAATGACGAAATGGGCGCAGGGATTGATGAGCTCAAGGCGGTACTGCGACTTATCCAGACCATGGAACCGACCGGGATAGGTTCCCGCGACCTGAAGGAATGCCTGGCCCTGCAACTTGCACAATACAAACTTGATACCCCCTGGCTGGAGGAGGCGAAACACCTGGTCACTACCCACATGGACCTGCTTGCCTCCCATGATTACAACCAGCTGACCAGAAAAATGTCCCTGGATCGCGGCCAGTTGTCCGAGGTTGTCGCCTTGATCCAGACGCTGAATCCCCGGCCCGGCAGTACGGTACAAAACGAATCCATACAATACATAATCCCGGACGTTTATGTAAAAAAAGTCCGTGGACACTGGAGAGTGGAACTCAATTCTGATTCAACCCCGCGACTCAGAATAAACTCCAAATATGCCAATATGATCAAACGGGCGGACCAAAGCCCGGAAAACAATTCTCTCAAGGAACACCTGCAGGAAGCGCGATGGCTGATAAAGAGCCTGCAAAGCCGCAGCGAGACTTTACTGAAAGTAGCCACCAGCATTGTCCAGCGACAAAGGCCTTTTCTTGAATACGGAGATGAGGCAATGAAACCGCTGGTCTTGCATGATATTGCCAACGAGCTGGGCATGCATGAATCCACCATCTCCAGGGTCACAACCAGGAAATATATGCATACTCCCAGGGGAATTTTTGAACTTAAATATTTTTTCTCGAGCCACGTCAACACCGACGACGGCGGGTCGGCCTCGTCGACTGCTATTCGGGCGGTCATAAAAAAACTGGTGGCTGAAGAAGATACTCATAAACCGTTTAGCGACAGCAAGATCGCCAAGATCCTGGGTGATCAAGGCGTCAAGGTCGCTCGCAGGACCGTGGCCAAATACCGCGAAGCCATGGCCATTCCTCCTTCAAATGAAAGAAAGCGGCTCATTTAATTCCAGACCATAACACGGGGGCTGAGATGCAGATAAATTTGACCGGTCATCATATGGACATTACTCCAGCATTGCGATCGTTCGTCCACGAAAAATTTGAGCGCCTGCAACGCCACTTCGATCATATTACCAATATTCACGTTATATTGACGGTGGAGAAAGACCGGCAAAAGGCCGAAGCAACTATACATGTTAATCGTGGCAACTTGTTCGCCGAAGTGGAACAGGACGACATGTACGCGGCAATCGATATGCTCATAGACAAGCTCGACCGTCAGTTAAAAAAACACAAAGAAAAACTCTCCAGCCATAAAAGCAACTAACCGCGAGCACACCAACCGTTTCGAGAAGATTATACTAATGGAAATTTCTGAAATTCTGTCCCGCGACCGGGTCAAAACCAATGTTCAAATTAACAGCAAAAAGGCCGCGCTGGAGGCCTTGGCCGGCCTGATCGCCTCGGCCGACCCGGAGGTCACCCGGGCCGAGGTATTTGAAAGCCTGCTTGCCAGGGAAAAGCTCGGGAGTACCGGCCTCGGACACGGCATTGCATTGCCTCATGGAAGACGGAAAGGCGGCACCAAAACAACAGGCGCCTTCATGCGACTTCAAGCAGGGGTCCAATATGATTCCATGGACCAGAAACCTGTCGACCTTTTCTTCGCGCTTTTGGTGCCGGAAGAATCAACTGAAGAACATCTCAATATACTTTCCAAGCTTGCAAAAATGTTCAGTAACACGGAACTTGTGAATAACATCAGGACCTGTGAGACAGCAGAATCCCTGTATAACATCCTTGCCGGATAGCCATGTATGACTGAAAGTGTTGCCACCATCAGCGTGGAGACGCTGTTTAAAATGTATGGCGAAAAACTGTGCCTGATCATCCGCCTGGAACCAATGGAGCGGTCGCAACTACTGAAACTTGACAGGCTTGATGGCAGCTATAATATCCAGAACATTCTTGATGTCGACATAATTGAGATTACACTGCCGGTCGCCCCGGGCCGGAACCTGGCTATATTACTTGAATGTGCAGTACGGAATCATGCCTTGAGAACACGGGGTTATAATGCCCCCGAAGAATTTATTCAAAAACAACTGCGACTAATTTCCCAGAAAAGTGGCCAACCCTAATACACACAGATTAATATTTGTTAGCGGACTCTCTGGTGCCGGAAAATCGGTAGTGCTCCATACCCTGGAAGACCTGGATTTCTATTGTATTGATAATTTTCCCATTGGCCTGCTTGATAAGCTCCTGGAACATATCGACCAATACCCCAGAATGATTGCCATCGGCATTAATGCCCGCAATCAGGAAGATAAAATTCCACACCTCACAGGGTCCCTCAAAAAATTCAAGGACAGTAATGTTGACGCAGAATTGATTTTTCTCGAGGCTGATAATGATGTCCTGACCAAGCGTTTCAGCGAGACCCGGAGAAAACACCCTTTCTCAACAGAGAAAAAATCACTGCACGACGCAATTGAAAACGAGCGCAACCTGTTAAACACATTGTCTGATATTGCGGACCTGAAAATAGACTCCACCCATACGACTGTGCACGACCTGCGCCAGATCGTCCACGAAAGAGTTGTCGGCAGGAAATTTTCCTCGCTATCTATTCAGCTCATTTCTTTCGGTTTCAAGCATGGCATACCACGTGATGCGGATTTTATTTTCGATGTTCGCTGTCTCCCAAATCCCTACTGGGAAAAGAACCTGAGGGCATTTTCCGGCAAAGACGAACCGGTCATAGGGTTTTTGAACCAGCAGCCCCTGGTACTTCGGATGCTGGAGCAACTGGATGCGTTTTTGAGAGAGTGGGTGCCGCATTTTGAGGCCGAGAACCGCAGCTATCTCACCATCGCGGTGGGTTGTACCGGGGGACGACACCGTTCAGTCTTTATCATAGACAGGCTGGCGGAAAAGATTATTGCCTCGGGAAAACAGGTGATCGTAAGACACCGGGATCTATAAAAACAGGAACATTCGTGCAACGCAAGGAAATTGGCATCATCAACAAACTCGGCCTGCACGCACGTGCGGCCGCCAAGCTGGTCCAGACGGCTTCCGCCTTTACCAGCGATATATCCGTGCAACTCAATCAGAAAAAGGTGAACGGGAAAAGCATCATGGGAATAATGATGCTGGCCGCCTCGAAGGGCACAAAGATCGAAATAATCGCTTCCGGCAAGGACGAAGATGCGGCCATGACGGCACTCGAAGCATTGATCCAGGATCGTTTCGGCGAGGGCGAATGACAATCCTGTTCTCCGCGCCGGGTCAAACATGGCTTGAATCCTGAATCACCGGATCAATGCACGTTTATTTATCAATGTCCCTGGCCCGCTGAAACTCCTACCAGCTGAACAACACCCACTGCGGCACTACCACATCACTGCCGAGGGTAGTGGTGCGCGACTCCATCCTCCCGTCACCGTCCTTATCGATCAGATAATAAGGTGCGCCAACAGAAGGCGTTATCTTGACCATATAAAGGTTCCCGTTGATGCGGTACTCTTCAATGACAGACTCTTCCTTCTGGATAATTGTAACCTCCGGTTCTATTGCCTCGCCACTTTGCAGCGGATCGGGGATATCCGGAGGAGGGGGCACGCCCCCCATTTCGTCATCCGTAACAGCCTGGCCAATGACCGGAAGCGGCAGCCACAATAAATGCAGCGCTAAAAAAAATTTCTTCATAACATTTCTCTGTTATCTGTTATCTGTTTGTCCAGTCAGCCGTCAATTTTTACAGCGGTTGCGTCCGCCTCTGGCCTGGCATAATAACCCATAATTGTATTGACCACCTGCTTCGGATCGTCTATGACAGAAATCAGCTCCAGGTCCTCCACGGAGATGGTGTTTTCAGCTATCATCTTCGATTTGAACCAGCCGAGGAGGCCGCCCCAAAACCCGGATACCATCAGGATTATCGGGATCCTGCGGCTCTTACCGGTTTGCGTCAGGGTCAGTATTTCCGCCAGCTCATCCAGGGTACCAAAACCGCCCGGAAACACCACGTAGGCACAGGCATATTTTACAAACATCACCTTTCGACTGAAAAAGTGTCGAAAGTTCAGTGACAAATCCTGGTATTCATTGGCTACCTGCTCGTGTGGCAGGAGTATATTGAGACCAACGCTCTTCGATTTCCCGGCAAATGCGCCTTTATTAAATGCCTCCATCATCCCGGGCCCTCCGCCTGTGACCACGCTGAATCCTGCGTCTGAGAGAGACCGGGCGACCTTCTCTCCGAGCTGATAGTACTCATGGCCCGGGTCTGTTCTTGATGAACCGAACATGCTGACGGACGGTTGTATACCTGCGAGCTTTTCATAACCCTCAACAAACTCCGCCATGATCTGGAACACCTTCCATGATTCTCCTGAGAGATCGGGGCTGGAGATTAAGCGATGGGCAGAATCTTCTTTCTCATTCATAATGACGTTCACCTTGAATAACCCTGGTTAACACTACGTATCTTCATGGGAAAACAAACCCTCGTTCTGGTAGACGGCTCTTATTACCTGTTCAGGGCCTATCATGCCATGCCCGAGTTTACCAATTCAGCCGGCGAACCCACGGGGGCCATTTATGGCGTACTCAATATGCTCCACAAACTGCTGGATGACTATCATCCGGACTACTTTGCGGTGGTCTTCGACGCCAAAGGCAAAAACTTCCGTGACGACTGGTATCCTGAATACAAGGCCAACCGGCCTCCAATTCCTGAACAGCTATCGAGCCAGATTGAACCGCTGCATGAGATTATACAGGCAGAGGGCATTCCACTTCTCGTCATCGATAATGTAGAGGCAGATGACGTCATCGCTACCCTCGCCAGGCAGGCGGAAAAAAAAGACATTAAAACCATTATATCGACCGGCGACAAAGACCTCGCGCAGATCGTTACCGGGAACATCCATTTAATTAACACCATGACCAATACTCTACTGGATGAAGCCGGTGTGGTGGAAAAATTCGGAGTGCCGCCTGAACGTATCATCGACTACCTGACCCTGGTCGGCGACAGTGTCGACAATGTCCCCGGGGTCCCGAAGGTCGGGCCCAAAACAGCCGCGAAGTGGTTGAAAGAATTCGGGTCCCTGGATGAAATCATCAGGCACGCAGACCGGTTCGAAGGCAAGATCGGAGAAAACCTTAGGTCCAGCCTGGCACAACTACCGCTCAGCAGGAGGCTCATTACGCTGAAATCCGATCTCGCGCTCGATCTGGCAGTCGAACAACTCCGCCGCTCCGAACCGGATTACCAGACCCTGGCATTATGCTTCAGGCGCTGGGAATTCAAGAGCTGGCTCTCCCGCCTACCGAACGGCCCGGGCAACGGAACGCCGGCCAAGACCACCGATCGCCCGCAGACGGCAAACTATGAGACTGTGCTTGATCAAGCATCCCTGGACAAATGGTTAGAACGGCTGGCAGCCTCGGAAATCTTTGCGTTTGACACGGAAACCACCAGTCTTGATTATATGGAGGCACGGATCGTCGGCGTTTCATTCGCCGTTGAAGCAAACAAGGCTGCCTATGTCCCCCTGGCACACAGTTATCCCGGCGCGCCGCAACAACTCCCGCGCGAGCAGGTCCTGGAACAGTTACAACCCCTGTTGAGTACACAAACCCCGGCCAAGCTGGGACATAACCTTAAATACGACAAGAATGTACTGGCGAACCACGGCATCGAATTAAACGGGATCAAACACGATT
>Ga0326597_10007302_pt1 | contig 15038 bp, 11 predicted proteins | sample RVTome_12_FD_203789 | JGI IMG/M metagenome (GOLD analysis project Ga0326597, IMG submission 203789) | Soil microbial communities from uranium-contaminated site in the Upper Colorado River Basin, Wyoming, United States - RVT100D185 | ecosystem: Environmental > Terrestrial > Soil > Contaminated >... | reverse complement strand
GCTCGGTGTCCCGGAGGCTCTCGAAGCGCTGGAAGGCCTGCACGAGCGCCTCCTGGCACAGGTCATCGCCGTCCTCGCGGTTGCCCGCCAGCCTGCGGCAATAGGCCCGGACCCGGTGGTGCTCCGGCTCCAGCAGTTCCCAGAAGTGGTCCCGTTGTTCCGCCATTCAGTATCTAGACACAGTCCAGGGGAGAAGCGTTACGGGGTTTCTACGGCGAAACGGTCGGGAGGTTCGGACTGGACCGGGGCGACAGCGGGGTATCGATCACCCGTTGACGGGTGCTGTTTTCCCCCATTCTGAATCTCTGACCGACTTGACCATTCACGCGATGGATGTTTTCACGTACTGAACGCGGCGGCCCCTACACCAACGCCACTCGCGCCAACTGCACCTCCCGCTCGTCGATGAAAAGCCCGGACTCGTCCTGGAGCCAGTACTGCCATCCGCGTTTGTCGCGGAGAACCCTCGCAGTTTTCCGCCTGGACCAGGGGTCGGCCCAGCCCGGCGCACTGCCGGTCACTATTTCCAGCGGTCGCCCCAACGACAGAGCCTCCTCCATCAGGTGGTGCAGCCGCCGCTCATCGCTGTGCACCCAGGGCGCCGGAATCATCTCGTCCAGGAAACCCCAACGCAGCCGCACGCCACCGTGCAGCCGCCCGTACTGATACAGCGCATACAGCGACTTGACATCGGCTTCGAGCCGGCGGCGAAATTTGGTGAGCTGCCGCGTGCGCAGATAGGTTCCCAGTGCCCTCGCCGAACCGAAGGGCCGGGAGATGCCACAGGTGCCGCGCACCAGAAGGTCCAGAGTGATCTTGAGCGTGCGACCCTGCCGGTTGAGCTGCCTGGTCTTCCGAGGGGGTTCCAGTTCTCCAAGTGGTCGCTGGCCGGGTTCGAAACCCAACTCGGCCAAAAGCGTCCGCACGTTGACTGCGGCGATCATCTCATAGCCCGCCAGCAGGTCGGCGAGGCCGGCCAGCTCGTCGTCCAGGTACGTCTTGATTTCACGGCGGTTCACGTCGAGCAGCACCACCGCTTTGGGCGCGGACGCGGGGAACGCGTGCACAATCACGCGCCGCATGGCAGCCAGCTTCGCCCCATGGGCCGCTCGTTCCTCCTTGAGTCGCTTCTGGGCGGCCTCCAGCGCCACGGGATCGGGATTCACGCCCGCCCAGCGGCGCAGCATTTCCACCCTCGCACGCACGGCCAACCGCGCCGATCTGGTGGCGGAATGCTCGCGATCGAGAGCCCAGCGACCGTCATCCAAAACAAGCATGGCGCCGGCCCGCCAGTATTGGGCCGACTCGGCAGAGACCCGGCAAATGCGGCTCCGTGCCTTCACAAACGCCACTACCGCTTCGGGATTCATCGGGTCGGGGTGTGCATCGAGCACACAGATCGCCACCCTCTGCGCCGACCAGGCCCACGGCACGCCGTCACGCCAGGCTTCATCGAGGTGCGCAATGCCAAGCGGCGAATCCGGGGACGGGAGCGGCCCCTGATCTGGTGGCGGGGCCATGGGAACGTTCACCCTGGGAGGGCGCAGACCCAGCCTGAAAGCCCACAGATCCGCCCCGTCGTCGTGCGGATCGAGCGCATAGCGCTCGCCCTGACGGTAAATCGGCGGGCGGGCCGGCTTGCAGCGGGATAGCGAGGCCAGCGCCGCCTCGGCAGGGGCGATCCCCGCTTCCTCGAAGCGCTGTGCCGCCTCCTTCAGGGTGATGGGCTCGCCGCGTTCCAGGAGGGCGGCCAAGAGCAGCGAGTAGTAGTTTGCGTCGCGGTGGCCCCTGAGGGTTTCGAGGCGCGGCACCTCCATGCCGAGAACTTCGCAGTAGGGGTTGGTGGCGGGCATGGGGGAAAGGACTCGCCGGCGCCGGACATGTCAAGTGGGGATGTGATTGGAGGGTGCACCTCTGCGCCCTTTCATTGACAGCTACTCGTCGAAGAACCTCTTTTTCTTCTTGCCCGGAAAGACGTAGCCCAAAAGACGCAGCCCATCAGTAGAGCCAGGGCCGGAAGCTGCCCCTATCCCGGAGGCTCTCGAAGCGCTGGAAGGCCTGGGTGAGCGCCTCCTGGCACAGGTCGACGCCGTCCTCGCGGTTGCCCGCCAGCATGCGGCAAGTGGCCCGGACTCGGTGGTGCTCCGGCTCCAGCAGTTCCCAGAAGTGGTCCCGTTGTTCGGCCATTCGTTATCTAGACACAGTCGTGGGGAGAAGCGTTACGGGGTTTCTACGGCGAAACGGTCAGGAGGTTCGGGTGCTGATCTGCGTCAGCTAGTCCAGCTAACGTGTTGTCCCTAGACTCGTGATGTTGTATTCTTGGCGCATCTGCTCGGGCACCGGGCTTGGGCCCGCCTAAGAGGGAGCGCACCGCGTCGCGCCGCCATGAAAATCTATGTAGGCGTCACCGACCAAGACTGGTACGAGTTTCTGTCCAGACGCCAGCCCTGGGATGAAGTCAACTTCTGGCAGCCCAGCGGTGGCCGGCGGTTTGGCACGCTGCAACCCGGTGACCTCTTCTTATTCAAGCTTCACGCGCCCCTGAATACAATCGTAGGCGGCGGCTTCTTCGCCCACTGGACAAGCCTGCCGGTTTCGCTCGCATGGGAAGCGTTCACCGAAGGCAATGGCGTCGGATCACTGTTGGAGATGAAGCATCGAATCGGCCGGTATCGTGGTGGCACTGCTGTGCGAGCGGATCACGTCGTGGGCTGTATTGTCCTGATCAGACCGTTCTTCGTCCCCGCCTCGAGCTGGCTGCCAATGCCACGCGATTGGAGCCTAAATATCGTCCAGGGGAAATCCTACGACACCGGGTCATCCATAGGAAGAGAGCTGTACGAGTCGGTCCGTACCCTGGGCATAAGTGATGAAATATTGATGATCGACCAGGCACCGCCAACCCGCGAGCGCTACGGTCGAATAAGGGCAGTCCGTGGCCGCCTTGGCCAGGGCGCGTTCCAGGTACTGGTCACCGATGCATATGCTCGAAGGTGCGCGATTACCGCCGAGCGGACCCTGCCGGCGTTGGAGGCGGCCCACATTCGTCCCTACTCGGAGGGCGGGGAACACTGGATCGACAATGGCCTGTTGCTCCGCCGCGACTTGCATGCGTTGTTCGATCGCGGATACGTGACGGTCACGCCGAATCGCGTCGTCGAGGTCAGCCGCCGGATCAAGGAGGAGTTCGAGAATGGGCGTGATTATTATGCACTCCATGGGCGCCCGCTTCATCCGCCGGATGACGCGGAGTCGGGCCCCTCGGAGCACTTGCTGAGGTGGCATAATGAGGCGGTTTATCTGGGATAGGAGTCATGTCGCCCCAGCGCCAGGCACGACCGTCGATGCCTCACCACACGGCTGAGAGGCAAGAAAGCAACTTAGTGGCAAGAGCGAAAGAAGCACCAAAGAACGACAAGACCGCCGCCAACGTCGGCTACGAGGCCCAGCTCTGGCAGATGGCCGACGCCCTGCGCAACAACATGGACGCCGCCGAGTACAAGCACGTCGTACTCGGTCTCATCTTCCTCAAGTACATCTCCGATGCCTTTGAGGAGCGGCACGCGAAGCTGGTGGCCGAGCAAGCCAAGGGCGCCGACCCCGAGGACCCCGACGAATACCGCGCGCTCTCCATCTTCTGGGTGCCGCCCGAGGCGCGCTGGCCGCACCTGAAGGCGCTGGCCCGCCAGCCCACCATCGGCCAGCTCGTTGACGCCGCTATGGCCGGCATCGAGCGTGACAATCCGGCGCTAAAGGCTGTGCTGCCCAAGGACTACGCCCGCCCCGCGCTCGACAAGACGCGCCTCGGCCAACTCATCGACCTTATTAGCAACATCAAGGTCGGCGACGAAGCGTCCCGCGCCAAGGACGTGCTTGGCCGCGTCTACGAATACTTCCTCTCGCAGTTCGCGAGCGCCGAGGGTAAGAAGGGCGGCGAGTTCTACACGCCGCGCTGCGTGGTCAAGCTCCTGGTCGAGATGCTCGAGCCCTACCGCGGCCGGGTGTACGACCCCTGCTGCGGCTCCTCGGGCATGTTCGTGCAATCGGTGGAGTTCATCCGCGCGCACGCCAAGGGCAATGGCAACGGCGGCAAGGCCAAAGCCGACATCTCCATCTACGGCCAGGAGTCGAACTACACCACCTGGCGACTCGCCAGAATGAACCTCGCCATCCGCGGCATCGACGGCCAGATCGCCCACGGCGACACCTTCCATGCCAACCGCCACCCCGATCTCAAGGCCGACTTCATCCTCGCCAACCCGCCCTTCAATATCTCCGACTGGGGCGGCGAGCGCCTGGCGGGCGACAAGCGTTGGCAGTACGGCGCACCGCCCAAGGGCAACGCCAACTTCGCCTGGGTGCAACACATCGTCCACCACCTCGCGCCCGCGGGCGTGGCCGGCTTCGTGCTCGCCAACGGCTCCATGTCTTCAAATCAGTCCGGCGAGGGCGAGATCCGCAAGAGCCTGATCGAGGCCGACCTGGTGGACTGCATGATCGCACTGCCAGGCCAGCTCTTCTACTCGACGCCGATCCCCGCCTGCCTCTGGTTCCTGGCGCGCGACCGCAAGAATGGCAAGTTCCGCGACCGCCGCGGCCAGGTGCTCTTCATCGACGCCCGCAAGCTCGGGCCGCTCGTGGACCGCACCCACCGCGAGCTGACCATTGATGACATCGCCCGCATCGCCGACACCTACCACGCCTGGCGCGGCGAGAAGAAGGCAGGGAAGTACGCCGACGTGCCCGGCTTCTGCAAGAGCGCACCGCTGGACGAGGTGCGTAAGCACGGCCACGTGCTCACACCTGGCCGCTACGTCGGCGCCGCGGCCCAGGAGGACGACGGCGAGCCGTTCGACGAAAAGATGAAGCGGCTCACCGCGGCCCTGCGCGAGCAGCAGGCCGAGGCGGCCAAGCTCGATGCCGCCATTGCCGCCAACCTGAAGGAGCTGGGATATGGCTAGCGCTCAGTTACGTTGTGGATGGCGGTCTATTTTCCATTATATTAAACGTTGCGTTTAACATGAGCCAAGATGCCGCCCATGATCAACACAGGTGAAAGCAAGAAACACAGGGCCGGCCGCTATGTCCAGCAGCCGACTGGCTACCGTGCATTCATTCCTGCGCCGCTGCCACCCACACCGCCGCTCGACCTCGGCGGCCCGCTACGCGCGCAGCTCTCGGATGCGGACTACGCGCTGGGCCGATTAGACGGGGCAGTCCTGACATTACCAAATCCTGATCTGTTCGTGTTCATGTACGTGCGCAAGGAAGCCGTGCTATCCAGCCAGATCGAGGGTACGCAGAGCTCCTTGCAGAACCTCCTGGCCGCCGAAGCGCGGCTGAACGATCCGGACGCCCCGGCCGATGTCGCCGAGGTGATCAACTACGTCAAGGCGATGAACCACGGACTCGCGCGCCTGGCCGAGTTGCCGGTTTCCGTGCGCCTCATCCGCGAGATTCACGCCGTTCTGATGGAGGGGGTGCGCGGGGGAAAGCTCGCTCCGGGCGAGCTGCGCACTTCGCAAAACTGGATTGGCCCGGCGGGCTGCACCCTGAGCGAAGCGAGCTTTGTGCCACCGCCACCCCACGAGGTGCCGCAGGCTTTGGCCGATTTGGAACGCTTTCTGCACTCCAACAACCCCCTGCCGGTACTCGTCCAAGTCGGGCTGGCCCACGCGCAGTTCGAGACCATCCACCCGTTCCTGGACGGCAACGGCCGCGTCGGGCGGCTGCTTATCACCTTCCTGCTCACAGAGCGGAGGCTGTCGACACGTCCAGTACTCTACCTTTCACACTACTTCAAAAAGCACCGGGCGGAGTACTACGACCGGCTTCAGGCCGTGCGCGACAGTGGGGACGGGGAAGGCTGGCTCACCTTCTTCCTCCGCGGCGTGGCAGAGGTCAGCGGCGAGGCCAGCGGCACTGCTGCCGCCATCCTGCGCATGCGCGAGGAATTCCGAAATCAAATCACTGAGCGGCTCGGCCGTGCCGCCGGCAATGGCCATCGCATCATGGAGCAGCTGTTCAATCATCCCATTGTCACCGTTGCGAGCGTGCGTAAGTGGCTCGACGTTACGCCGGCAGGTGCCAACAACCTCGTCAACCGACTCGTGGAGATCGGCCTGTTGCGCGAGATCACCGGCTTCGCCCGCAACCGACGCTTCCGGTTCGATCCTTATTTGCGATTGTTCGAAGAGCCGGCGGAGGAGCGGGCATGACCCGCAATGGACTCACCGCGACGCTGCGCGAGCAGCAGGCCGAGGCTGCGAAGCTCGATGCTGCCATCGCCGCCTGCCTGCCGGTCAGGCAGGCCAAGCTGAAGGAGCTTGGGTATGGCGGGTGAGTGGACGCCGATAAACCTCGGCGATGTGTGCACGAAGATCGGAAGCGGTGCGACGCCGCGCGGGGGTAGCGACGTTTATCTGGAGAGCGGTCCGTTTACCTTGATACGCAGCCAGAACGTCTACAACGATGGCTTTCACCACGATGGATTGGCGTACATCGGCGAGAAGCAAGCCGCAGAGTTGGACGGCGTAGAAGTCCTGAAGGGCGACGTTCTGCTGAACATCACCGGAGACTCTGTCGCGCGGGCGTGCGAGGTCGATCCCGGGGTGCTGCCCGCACGAGTGAACCAGCACGTCGCGATTATCCGTCCCGACCCGGAAAAACTCCATCCGCGGTTTCTCCGATACTTCCTTGTTTCGCCCGAGATGCAGGTCAAGCTCTTGTCGTGGGCAGGCTCGGGCGGAACGCGGAACGCTCTGACCAAGGGCATGATCGAGTCGTTCGACGTGCTCGCTCCGGAAGACATCGACGAACAACGTGCCATCGCCCACATCCTCGGCACGCTGGACGACAAGATCGAGCTGAACCGGCGGATGAGCGAGACGCTGGCGGCGATGGCGCGGGCGCTCTTCAAGTCGTGGTTCGTGGACTTCGACCCCGTCCACGCCAAGGCCGAAGGCCGTGACCCCGGCCTCCCCCAGCCCCTCGCCGACCTCTTCCCCGCCCGCCTCATCGACTCCGAACTCGGCGAGATTCCGGACGGGTGGGAGGTGAAGAGCCTCGACGAGATCGCGCGCTTCTTGAACGGGCTGGCGCTCCAGAAATACCCGCCTGCGGACGGCCGCTCACTGCCTGTCATCAAGATCGCTCAGCTCCGCGCCGGCAACACAAGCGGCGCGGATCGAGCGAGTGCCGACTTGGATCCAGACTACTTAGTCAATGACGGGGACATCCTCTTTTCGTGGTCGGGTTCCCTGGAGTGTGTCCTATGGGCTGGAGGACCAGGTGCGCTGAATCAGCACCTCTTCAAAGTGACGTCGTCCGACTACCCGCGATGGCTCTGTTACCTGGGCGTTCATGTCCATCTCGAAGACTTCCGTCATATTGCCGCGGGCAAGGCAACGACGATGGGCCACATCCAGCGCCACCACCTGTCGGACGCGAAGATCGCTGTTCCGCAGGTTCCCGTGCCTGCTGCCATAGATGCCCAGCTCTCGCCGATCGTTGAGAGCATCTGGAAGCGCGAGGTCGAATCCCGCACCCTCTCCGCCCTGCGCGATGCGCTCCTGCCGAGGCTCATCTCCGGCGAACTGCGGGTGGACGATGCGGAGAGGTTCATCGCGGGAGTGGACGCATGATTCGCCGGGTCCGATTGCTCCGCAACATTGGTCAATTCGACTCGGTGGACGCCGGTGCGCAGATCACGCTCGGCCGACTCGTGCTGATCTACGCCGAGAATGGTCGCGGCAAGACGACGCTGGCGGCGGTCCTGCGATCACTGGCAAGCGGTGATCCGATTCCCATCACCGAACGCCGCCGGCTTGCGGCGGCGCATCCACCGCATGTCGTTCTCGACTGTGAGGGTGGCCCGCCCGACGCGATGTTCCAGGATGGGGCCTGGAATCGAACACTGCCTCGCCTTACGCTGTTCGACGACATGTTCGTGGACGCGAATATCCACTCTGGGCTCGCCGTGGATGCCCGACATCGACAGAATCTCCACGAGCTCGTCCTCGGTGCTCGGGGCGTCGACCTGAGCCGGCAGCTCCAGGGACTCGTCGAGCGCATCGAGCAGCACAACAGAGCGCTCCGAGAAAAGGCGGCCGCGATCTCGGACATCGTGCGCGAAGGGTTCTCGGTGGAAGATTTCTGCACGCTTCCCGAACTACCAGGTGTCGATGCTGAGATTGAGGCCACCGAACGTGCACTGGCGGCGGCGCGGGATCAGGATGCCGTCAGGACCGCGCCGCTGTTCGAGACCCTCGGGCTCCCAGCGTTCGACGCCGAGGCCATTGCCAGGGTCCTCCAGCGAGACCTGCCCGATCTCGACGCGACTGCGGAAGCCCAGGTCCGGACCCATGTGGCGAGGCTGCGTGCCGGCGGCGAGCAGTGGGTCGGCGATGGAATGCAGCGCCTGCCGCAGGTGGACGGAGAGGGTAGTTGTCCGTTCTGCGCCCAGGATCTCACGGCATCGCCGCTGATCGCCCACTACCGGGCCTATTTCAGCGCGGCGTACAGAGACCTCAAGCGAGCGATCACGGATGTCCTTGAGAGCGTGAGGCGTGTACACGCGGGTGACGTGCCGGCCGGGTTCGAGCGGGCGGTACGCGTGGCCGGCGAGCGACGGGTTCTCTGGTCTCGGTTCTGCCAGGTCCCGGATGTTGGCATCGACACGGCGGCTGTCGTGCGCGCTTGGAACGTCGCGCGAGAGGCCGTCAACGCAGCACTGGCTGCAAAACAAGCTGCTCCGCTCGAGAGGCAGGCGCTCGATCAGCGCGCGTGCGACGCCATCGCGGGGTACGACGCGCTGCGGCAACGGATCGCTGATCTCAGTGGCGCCCTCATCGCGGCCAACGAGTCGATCCGGGTGGTGCAAGAGCAGGCGGCAGGCGCCAACCCGAACACGATCGCGGGAGACCTTGCGCGGCTCAAGACCACGAAGGCACGGCACACGCCGCAGATCGCCGCAGCGTGCGCCGCCTATCTGGCGGAGAAGGAGACGAAGGCTCGCACGGAAGGCGAGAGAGAGGCGGCCAAGTCCGCTCTGGATGACTACAGAACCAGCGCGTTTCCGGCGTCACAGACAGCGATCAACGTCTATCTGCGCCGCTTCAACGCGGGCTTCAGGCTCGACAGAGTCGCCCCCACGAGCACCCGTGGAGGCCCCGCGTGCACGTACAACGTGGTCATCAACGAGACGTCTGTGTCCGTCGGGGGTGGAATCCCCGCGCAAGGTGAGCCCTCCTTCCGGAATACGTTGAGTTCGGGCGATCGAAACACGCTGGCTCTCGCGTTCTTCTTCGCCTCCTTGAATCAAGACCCGAATCTCGGCAACGCGGTTGTCGTCATCGACGATCCGATTTCGAGCCTCGACGATCACCGCTCGCTGACGACGGTTCAGGAGGTGCGGCAGGTGTCCGAACGCGCGGGTCAGGTGATCGTATTGTCGCACGACAAGCGTTTCCTCTGCCGGATCTGGGACGGGGCGGACCCCACGGCCCGAGTGGCGCTGGAGATTGCGCGTGATGGCAGCGGCTCGACACTGCGGCCCTGGGATGTCGACCTCGACTCGGTCACCGAGCACGATCGAAGGCACGCCCGGCTACGGAGGTACGTCGCCAGCGGCGACGGCGACCCACGCGAGGTCGCGAAGGCGATCCGGCCCCACCTGGAGGCGTTCCTTCGGGTTGCTCGTCCCGAGCACTTCCCGCCTGGAACTCTGCTCGGCCCATTCCTCGGACTCTGTCGTCAGAGGGTGGGGCAGGCTGGTGAGGTCTTGGACGCGGCCGCGACACGAGAACTTGGTGAGCTCGTCGAGTACGCGAATCGATTCCATCACGGTACAAACCCGGCGTGGGAAACCGAGGCCATCAACGACGCGGAGCTCCGGAGCTTCGTCGAGCGGGCGCTGGCCTTTGCGAGGCGATGACCTAATGAACGGCGCCTTTACAGAATCTGCCGTCGACGAGGCCGCCCTGGCCTGGTTGGAGAGCTCCAGCCGGCGCGTCGCGCACGGGCACGACATCGCGCTGGACTTGCCCGCGCCCGAACGCCGCGGTGTTTGCTACGTCGCCCTGGCCGATGCGCACATGACCCAGCTCCACGAGGCTCGGAAGTGACCGCCTCCGGCGAAGCGGACATCCCCCGCGGCGAAGTCGTGGTCTACCAGGCGCCCGGCGGCGAAGTGCGCGTGGATGTACGGCTGGAGCACGAGACGCTCTGGCTGTCGCTCCCCCAGATGGCGGAGCTGTTCGGGCGCGACAAATCCGTGATTTCCAGGCACTTGCGGAACGTCTTCGCGTCGGGCGAGCTGGAGCGGGAGGCAACTGTTGCAAAAAATGCAACGGTTCAGCAAGAGGGTGATCGGGAGGTCACGCGGGAAGTCGAATTCTTCAACCTGGACGCGATCCTCTCCGTTGGCTACCGGGTGAACTCGAAGCGCGGCACCCAGTTCCGCATCTGGGCCACTCGCACTCTGCGCGAGCACCTGCTGCGCGGCTACACCCTGCACGAGCGGCGGCTGGCCAAGCGCGGGTTGGGCGAGGCGGAACAGGCGATCGCGCTCCTGGCACGGACCCTCACGACCCACGCCCTCGTCACAGAGGAAGGCCGGGCCGTGCTGGACGTGGTGCAGCGCTACACCCGCGCCTGGCGGCTGCTGCTGGAGTACGACGAAGGGCGGCTGGCCGATCGGCCGGGGCAGGCCGTCACGCCGGCCGCGGCGCTCCCGCTGGAGGACGCGCGGGGCGCTGCCGCGAGCCTGCGCGAGCACCTCGCGTCCCGCGGCGAGGCCGGGTCGCTCTTCGGCCAGGAGCGCGGGGATGCGCTGGCCGGGATCCTGGGTGCGATCGAGCAGACCTTCGGCGGCGAGCCTCTCTATTCGAGCGTGCAGGTGAGGGCCGCGCACCTGCTCTACTTCGTCATCAAGGACCACCCCTTCGGCGACGGCAACAAGCGGATCGGCACGCTGCTCTTCCTCGAGTACCTGCGGCGCAACGGGCTGCTGCTGCGCGCGGACGGCGCGCCGCGGCTCGCCGACAACGCCATGGTGGCGCTCGCGCTCCTGATCGCCGAGAGCGAGCCGGTGCAGAAGGACCTGATGATCCGGCTCGTCCTCAACCTGCTGGCGGACGGCGAATGAGCGAGCGCGGCGTCACCGAAACCATCGTCGAACAAGCCGCCCTTGCCTGGCTTGAGAACACCGGCTGGCAGGTCGCCCACGGGCCGGACATCGCGCCGGACATGCCCGCGGCCGAGCGGACGGACTACGGGGAAGTGGTACTGGCGCGGCGTCTACGCGATGCGCTTGCGCGACTCAATCCCACGCTGCCCGCCGAGGCGCTCGAGGATGCCTTCCGCAAGCTGACGCGGCCCGAATGGGCGGAGGTGATCCAGCGCAACCGCACGCTGCACCGCCTGCTCGTGGACGGCGTGACGGTCGAGTACCGCGACGCCGAGGGTGCGATTCGCGGCGCGCAGGCGCGGGTGATCGACTTCGACGACGTGCGGGCCAACGACTGGCTGGCGGTGAACCAGTTCAGCGTCGCCGAACACAAGCACACGCGCCGCCCGGACGTGGTGCTGTTCGTCAACGGCCTGCCGCTGGTGGTGCTGGAGCTCAAGAACGCCGCCAACGAGGACGCCACGATCTGGAGCGCCTTTCAACAGCTCCAAACCTACAAAGCTGAGATCTCGACGCTGTTCGTGACCAACGCCGTACTGGTCGTGTCCGACGGCGTCGAGGCGCGCGCCGGAACACTCACAGCCGGGCGTGAGTGGTTCAAGCCCTGGCGCACCATTTCGGGCGAGGCGTTGGCCGATGCTTATATGCCTGAACTGCAGGTTGTGATCGAGGGCATGCTGGCGCCAAGGCGTCTCGTCGAGCTTGTGCGCGATTTCATAGTGTTCGAGGACAACGGCGGCGGGCAGATCACCAAGGTGTTGGCCGGCTATCACCAGTATCACGCTGTGCAGATCGCCGTGGACGAAACCCTGCGCGCGGCGGAGTTGGCACAAACCGATCGAACAACCGCAACCCGCCGGAAGTCGAATGGCAAGCCCGGCGATCGCCGGGTGGGCGTGGTCTGGCACACGCAAGGCTCGGGCAAGAGCCTGACCATGGCGTTCTATGCCGGCCGCATCGTCCGCGAGCCAGCGATGGAGAACCCGACCCTCGTCGTGCTCACCGACCGCAACGACTTGGACGACCAGCTCTTCGGCACCTTCTCGCGCTGTGCGGAGCTGTTGCGCCAGCCGCCGGTGCAGGCAGAATCGCGGGCGCACCTGCGCGAGCTGCTCAGCGTGGCGGTGGGCGGCGTGGTGTTCACCACCATCCACAAGTTCTTCCCCGAGGAGAAGGGCGACCGACACCCGACGCTTTCTGAGCGCCGCAACATCGTGGTGATCGCCGACGAGGCGCACCGCAGCCAGTATGATTTCATCGACGGCTACGCGCGCCACATGCGCGATGCGCTGCCTCACGCCTCGTTCATCGGCTTCACCGGCACGCCGATCGAGCTGCAGGACGCGAACACGCGTGCGGTGTTCGGCGACTACATCAGCGTCTACGATATCCAGCGCGCCGTCGCGGATGGCGCTACCGTCCCGATCTACTACGAAAGCCGGCTTGCCAAGCTCGCGCTCGACGAGGCCGAACGGCCGAAAATCGACCCCGAGTTCGAAGAGGCCACCGAGGGCGAGGAGGTCGAGCGAAAGGAGAAGCTCAAGACCAAGTGGGCACAGCTCGAAGCCGTCGTGGGCGCCGAGAAAAGACTCTCGATCGTCGCGCGCGACATCATCGAGCACTTCGAGCAGCGTTGCGAGGCGATGGACGGCAAGGCAATGATTGTCTGTATGAGCCGGCGCATCTGCGTGGAGCTGTACTGCCAGATCGTGAAACTAAGGCCGGAGTGGGAGAGCGAGGAGGATGACCGAGGCGCCATCAAAGTGGTCATGACCGGGTCGGCATCCGATCCGACGGACTGGCAGGCTCACATCCGCAACAAACTCCGGCGCGAGGTGCTGGCCGACCGCTTCCGGGATGCTCGCAACCCGCTGCGCCTGGTGCTGGTGCGCGACATGTGGCTCACCGGCTTCGACGCGCCGAGCCTGCACACGATGTACCTCGACAAGCCGATGCGCGGGCATGGGCTCATGCAGGCCATCGCGCGCGTGAACCGTGTGTTCAAGGACAAGCCAGGCGGGCTCGTGGTGGACTATCTGGGGCTGGCCCACGAACTGAGGCGAGCGCTGGCAATCTACACCGAGAGCGGCGGCACGGGGCGCACGGCGCTCGATCAGGACGAGGCCGTCGCGGTGATGCTTGAAAAGTACGAGATCTGCTGCGGGCTCTTCCACGGCTTCGACTGGTCGAAGTGGACGACCGGGACACCGCAGGAACGGTTGGGCCTGCTGCCCCCCGCACAGGAGCACATTCTCGCGCAGGAAAACGGCAAGGATCGGTGCGTCCGCGCCGTGCGCGAGCTGTCCCAGGCCTTTGCGCTCGCGGTGCCCCATGCGCAGGCGCTGGGCATCCGCGATGACCTGGCATTCTTCCAGGCAGTGCAGGCAGTGCTCTCCAAACGTGCTCCTGCCGACGCCCGCCCCGAGGAAGAGATCGACCACGCGGTCCGACAGATCATCTCGCGGGCGGTGGCCCCCGAGGGAGTGGTGGATATCTTCGCCGCGGCGGGACTCGAGAAACCGGACATCTCGATCCTCTCTGACGAGTTTCTGGCCGAGGTGCGCGGGATGCCCCAGCGCAACCTCGCGGTGGAGCTGCTGCAGAAGCTGCTGAAGGGCGAGCTTCGCATCCGCCGACGCAAAAACGTCGTACAGGCACGCTCTTTCGCTGAGATGCTGGAGGAGACGATCCGCCGCTACCAGAACCGCGCCATCGAGGCGGCCCAGGTCATCGAAGAGCTGATCAAGCTCGCGAAGGTGATGCGCGACGCCGATCGCCGGGGTGAAGATCTGGGGCTCAGCGAAGATGAGCTGGCGTTCTACGATGCCCTCGAGACCAACGACAGCGCGGTCCAAGTGCTTGGTGACGAAACACTCCGCGGCATAGCGCGCGAGTTGGTCGAGACCGTGCGCAACAACGTCACAATCGACTGGACCCTGCGCGAGAACGTGCGCGCGCAGTTGCGGGTGCTGGTGAAGCGCATCCTGCGCAAGTATGGATATCCGCCGGACAAGCAGGAAAAGGCGACCCAGACCGTGCTGGAGCAGGCTGAGGTGCTTTGTGAGGGTTGGGTGGACGTGCCTGAAACGACTGCGATTGTCGAGTTGGGGCCGGAGCCGTTTCGGCGTTTGGAGCCGACGGAGAGTGACAAATTCAAAACTTGTGTGCCATTGCTTACCTTAAAGGCGGCCGCCAGCGGTTTTGGCGATGTACATGACGTTGAGCCCGAGAGTTGGGTCGAGCCGGTCACGACGCGTCGCTTGCGATCGGGCATGTTCGTGGCCCAAGTGAAGGGGCACTCCATGGAGCCTCGCATCCCAGACGGCTCCTGGTGCTTATTTCACGGGCCGGTAGTCGGAAGTCGGTCAGGCAAGATCGTGCTCGTGCAGCATCGCGACATTCATGACCCCGAGACCGGTGGAAGCTATACGGTTAAGCGGTATGAGAGCGACAAGGAAGGCGACGGAAGCGGAAGCTGGAAACACAAGGCGATTCGACTTCTGCCGGAGAACCCGGAATTCTCTCCAATCGTTTTGAACGACGTCAGAGATGATGAGTTCACAGTGGTCGCTGAATTCATCGATGTACTTCACAGGTGAGAATGTGGCGCAACCTGATGCCTTGTGAGACGCCTCAGACAGTCTGACCATAAGGAGGAGACATTGGCGAAGAGCAAGAAGAAAGCACAGAAGCGCACTTCGAGACCCCTCGTTCTGGGCTACTTAGAGCAAATCTCCAGCAGCGTGTTTTCTAAATTCTCGGGGCAGGTCACGAGCCTTGTGGGAAAACGGCACGGTATCTATGCACTATACCGTAACTCAAAACTCTACTACATCGGCCTAGCCACCAA
>Ga0326597_10007301_pt1 | contig 15039 bp, 13 predicted proteins | sample RVTome_12_FD_203789 | JGI IMG/M metagenome (GOLD analysis project Ga0326597, IMG submission 203789) | Soil microbial communities from uranium-contaminated site in the Upper Colorado River Basin, Wyoming, United States - RVT100D185 | ecosystem: Environmental > Terrestrial > Soil > Contaminated >... | reverse complement strand
CATCGTCTCGGACGGCGAGGTCACGGACATGGAGGCGAAAGTCTTTCACGCGTGGATCGAGCGGAATCCGGACGTGAAGGGCATCGTCGCGGTGGACGAGATCATCGGAATCCTGACCAACGTGTTCGCCGACGGACGGCTGAATGACACGGAGCGGTCCCAGTTGGTCTCCCTCCTGGAGGAGTTCGGGGGCTGACGCTGGATGGGTGCCAGGCCCAACCCTAGACCCGCCTCCGTCTTGGTCGTGAAGCGTTTCGAGGGACAATTACGATCGCTCCTGAAGCGGGCGCTGGGGTGATCGACCCAGCGTCCCGCTAGTCGTCCAGCAGCTTCGGCGGCTCCTTCGCCTCGCGCACGCCCAGGGCGACACCGGTCCCGACGCCGATCCCGATGGCGAGCGCCGTACCGGCCCCCAGGATCGGCAGGAATGACACTGCCACACCTGAAAGGATCGTCGCTCCTGCCCCGGCCCAGAGGCCGAGCGCTGGCGTTTCTACGATGCTCGTGTATCGCAGACGCTGACCCACGAAGTGCCTCGACTTCAGGTGTCCGTAGATCCCGCCGCCTAACCCGGCGACCCCGGCGATTCCCGCCGCTAGCAAGCTGAACATGGTCACTCCCCCGAGTTGGTGAGCTTCAACTGCTACACACACTACGAATGTGACGGGGAAAAGGCGTCAGCGCGTGACGGCGTCCAGAATCCCGTCCCAGATCCATTCGCCTACGTTGGAGGCCCGACCAGGCCCTCCGGCCCCGTTGAGCTCCGTCAGAATCATGTCCAGCACCTGGTTGAGAAGCGCCTGTGCATCGGGGTTCCTGCCCACCGCCTGGACCACAGGATCGCCGGAGACCGGGGATCTCGACGCGGGCTCGTAGGCGATGGTGCCCTCGACCGCGACCAGGGCGTCGTGACCCCTCAGGGCGGCGGTGACGAGCGCCTCCGCCCGATCGTAGCGAGCCGCACGGGGTGCGGCCGCGCCTTGGAATGCCGCCATCGCACCCGCGAGCCTGAGCGTTCGCTCCGACCCTTCCACGCGCGCGTCGTCGAGAGCCCTGAGATAGCCTGAACGGTAGCGCTCGTCGTCTCCTGCCCTCACCTGCCGGATCGTCGTCAGGTATTGGTTCCAGACGTCCCGCACCTGCGGGTAGTCGGAAGGAGCGGCGAGATAGGCGCCCTGCAGCCATACGTCCGGGATTCGCGGAAGGTCGCGCAGCAGCGCACGCGTCGTCGTCAGGAATCGCTCCTGGGCCCGCTCGCGCAGCGCGCCCTCGCTGTCCGGGATCAACGGCGCCGGAGGCGGCGCGACCGTGGGGCTGTCTTCCCCCACCGCGTCCCCCGCTTCCCTTCCCGGCGCCAACAGCTCCGGCCCGAAATACACGCCCCCGACGATCAAGATGGCCGCGACGATCACCAGGGGGACGTACTTGCGACCAGCCCCGGTTCCCTTCCTACGCTTGGGAGCCTTCGTCTCCGTACGGGTCGGCGCCTCACGCCGCGGTTCCTCGCGCCGCGGTTCCTCCCACCGCGGCTGTTCCCGACGCGGCTCCTCGCGGCGCTCTTCCCGGCTCTTGGGCGGCGGCGGAGCAGCAGGCCGAGGGCCCTCGGGTGCGTCGACCAGGCCTCCGCCTAAGCTCGTCGGGCTCTGCTCCACCGTGAATCCTTGAATCTCGGGCTCCTCGCCATACCGGAAGTCGCTCGCGCGCTCGGCTTCCATCCTCTTGACGAAGACGGCGGCCTCCTCGTCGGGGGTGAGCTGCTCCTGGGCCGGCGCCAGCTGGAGTCCGATATCGGCGACCGGGCCTCCAGCGACGTCGGCTCCGGTTTGCGCACCCTCCGCCACCTGGTCCGCGCCCTGGTTGCTGTCCGGGCCGTCCTCCTCGCCCTCCAACTCGATCTGAAGGACAACGGGGTGAGTGAGCGCAGAGGACCACTCGCGAGTCTCCGCATCGTACACGACATCATCGGGCGACAGATCACCCGATCGCACGAATTCGGCGAACATCTCGTGCGATGCGAAGGTGACTTCTTGGCCCTGTGACGTACGAATGCGAAAGCGCACCGACATGTATCACTCCAATCCGAAGATCAGAATGTAGGTGAATCGCGCCAATTCTGCCCTCGAATGGAAGAAGCCCCGCCCCGTCGGGTCAGCCCTGGTCGATCACATCATCCAGCAAGAAGAGGTCGGTAAGCAACGCCCTCAGATGGATGTTCGCGTTGAGATTGTCGATGAGCTGAGAGCTGACGCCGCGGCGAGACGCGACGAGACGCACCGTAGAGAGCGACGCCGACGCGTCCGCGTCCAGCATGCGCAGAACGTCGTCCCATACGCCCGGGGGCGCGGCCGTGTCGTCCTTCACCAACGCCCGGAACGCGTCGACGAGCCCATCGAGAGCGGTGTCCATCTGCTTGAGAAAGTCGCGCAGCTGGCCACCCGATTTCACGCCTTGGTCGCTCGACAGACCTTGGGCCGCATAGGCGAGAAAGAACTCGTAGCTCTCCTCGATAGCGTCGATCCGTGCCTTCACCTTCTCGTGAGCGGCAGACACACTTCACTCCTGAACGGGGTGAACCACGGGCGGCGACGGCCTGAGGTCGATCTAGTCGTCTTCGCGAGGTGCGCTGACGGCCGAATCCGCGAGCGCACCACCGGCCTCGCGATCCCCCGTAACCACCCACTTGGTCGGATCGAAGTGCTCGGCGTAGTGCTCGCGATCGATCCAACCACGGACCATGGACCAGGTGATCCACCGCTTCTCCGGCCTGAACGCGAAGTAGATATGCGACGCGATCAGGAGGATGAGCGAAACACCCGCGAAACCATGAACGGCGAACACGATACCGGTCATCGAGTCCGTCAGGAGGTAGGTATTTCGTGTGAAGAAGGGTGTATCGATGCGCATCATCATCACTACGCCGGTGACCACAGCCGCGAGCGACACGACGACGATGGCGTGATGATACATGCGATGGTCGAACGGGTACTTACCGGCCTTCGGAGGCTCCGGAGCCTTGGACGAGAGAACGTGCCTCGTCGTCGCGAAGCCCTCTTTGAAGAAATTCGGGCCGAAGCTCATCATCGACCAGAAATCCTGCCACCCCACCGCGTGGATGACGTGGTAGACGATCGTCGCGATCAGGGCCACACCCGCGATCCAATGGATGGTGAGCCATCCAGCGAAGTCGAGGTTCATGATCGGAACGAACGCGGAGAACAACAGCGCCAGCATCGAGGACGCCATCGTCCAGTGGAACACGCGCGCCGCCAAGGAATGCCGCTGGATCCGCTCAGGAAGACCCGCTGGGACCGCGGCAGGCGCGGCCTCCGCTTGCGCCCCGAAGCTCCTCATCCGATACCAGATCGCATGCCCCACCAGGAAGAGCGCGGCCAGCACGATGGCGGTCCACATGAGGTCCCAGGACACCCCGATCAGGATGTCCTGGCCCCACGGGTTCTGAGTCCTGCGAAACAACTCGATCAAGCCACGCTCCTCACGGCCCGACGGACCAAGTTCCGCATCATCGGAATCTTGAAGTCATTGTGGTGAAGCGCTCGCGCCCGAGCGATCGCGAGGTCGCCAGCGGCGATCTGTGTCGCTTCGTCACCCGAGGTGCCCCTCACCAGGCGCTCGACATTCTCGAGCCGCACGGGATACGGAGCCACGCCGTTCACCGCGATACGAGCATCCTCGATGGTGCTGCCCGACATGCGGAAGGCGGCCGCCACGCTCACGAGCTGGAAGTCCCACGAGCCGCGGTCCCGAATTTTCTCGAAGTAGAAGTTCGCATTGGCCCACGTGGCCGGAATGTGGATCTGCGTCAGCAGATCGCCCGGCTCCATGATGTTCATGCGGGTGATGTCGGTCGAGGGGCCGATGAAGAAGTCCTCGGCATCGACGGTCCGACGCCTCGGGCTCTGCACCACCATCTTGGCGTCGAGCGCGATGAGCGCAGGGGCCGTGTCCGACGGGTTCACGGCCACGCAACGGCTCGTGCCCATGATGGCGTGCTCACGGTTCATGGCGAGCGGCGCCGAAGCGTAGCAGACGTTGCCCCCGGCCCTGTAGCAGGGCCAGCCACTCCGGTAGTACCAGCAGCGCGTGTCCTGTGACACGTTGCCGCCCAAAGTGCCTTGGTTACGGATCTGAGGCGTCGCGACGTGCTCAGCCGCGTTGCCCAGCAGCGAGAACTCGGAGCGCACGCGCTGGTGGTTCACGATCTGCGAGAGCGTCGTCATCGCGCCGATCTCCAAGCCGCCCTGTGCGTCCCGAATACCCTGAAGCTCCTCGATGCCGCCGATATCGACGACGACGCTCGGACGCTTGATGCGGTCCTTGAGCCAATCGAACGTATCGAGTCCGCCAGCGAGGACCCACGCCTCCTCACCGTGCTGCTTGAGCAGCGCGACCGCGTCTTCCACGGAAGCCGGCTGAAGGAGGTCGAACGCCGGAATCATGTCCTTGATCGTTGCCATGTCTCGGTCTCCCTAGCCGACGTGCTGGTCGAGGCGACCATAAGGGAGCTGACGACCTTCCAGCTCCGCGAGGATGATGTCAGGTGTCAGCGGCGTCCTGCAGAGGCACATGCCCATCGCATCGGCGATGGCGGTGGTCAGTGCGGCCGCTCCCGCTCCGACGGACGGCTCTCCGATACCCTTTGCGCCGACAGGCGTCGTCGGGTCCGGAATGTTGACCGCCCCAGCCGTCATGACCCGCGGAACATCCATGAAGCCTGGTGGACGCGCGGTGTAGAACCGGTTCGCGAACGACACGCCGTAGCGAGGATCGAACACCCAGCGCTGCGACATCGCCATGCCCATTCCCTGGATGCTGCCACCCAGCTCCTGCGCGTGGAGGCTTCGCGGGTGGATGACCGTGCCGCAGTCGGCCCAGCCGACGTACTCGAGGATGTCCACCTCGCCGGTCTCGACATCGAGCTCGACCAAGGCGAAGCCGGCCTGCCAGCTGTAGATGCTGCCGCTTCCGCCGTAAGCGTCCGTAGCCACTCCCATCAGGCCCTGCCCCGCGATCCGCTGCGCGGCGGGAACCGTCTGGTCGCTGATGCCTGACGGCAGCGTGCTGCCGTCGAACTCCCCACCCGCCGCGATGGCGCGTTGAGCCACCTGAGCGAAGGTAAGGGATCCGCCCGGGCCGGAAACGCGCCCGTTGTCGACGTTGTAGGCATTGGGCGACCCGCCGAGCGCTCTCGACGCCACCAGGCGAATCTTCCGCAGCGCGTCTTCAGCCGCCGCGTAGTTGGCACGCGTGTGCGCGTGCGTCGTCTGGCTGCCCGCCTGGATCGAGCTGCGCGGGAAGCCGCGGCTCGAGTCGCCCCAGATGATCTCCACCTGGTCCCAGTTGAGCCCCAGGAGCTGAGCCGCCGGGCGCGCGGTGTCGGCCACGGAGTGCGTGCCCAGGTTACCGATGCCCTGATAGACGTAGAGGCGACCGTCCGGGCGGATCACCATGAGACCGTCGTACCCTCGCGATCCTGCCGTATAAGGCGAGAGCCCAAATCCGATGCCGGTCACCTTCGAGCCGACCCGCCTGCCTGACAGGGCCTGCTTGCCCTCCCAGTCGAAGGCGTCGGCACCGGCCTGCAGCGCCTCGCGCGCGAACACGCTGGTCAGCGTGGAGTTGCGCGGCCCGAAGCCGACATCGGCCGTGGGAGCGTTCATCATGCGGGCCTGCAGGCGGTCGACGCCCATCTCCTTGATGGCCTTGTCGTGGAGAGGCTCCATCATGCCGATGATCTGCGCGCCACCGGGTCCACGCTGCGCTGCCTTCGGCGGGGTGTTGGTGAGCATCGCGACGCCGCGGAAGCGGATGTTCTCGGGCGTGAAGGCGAGATCGGCGATCTGTCCGGCGCTGTTGTAGTCGGACGCCCCATAGGGGCCGCTCTCCTGCACGATGATCATGTCGATCGCCGTGCACCGACCGTCGGCGCGGAAGCCCATCTTGATCCAGGACTGGAAGCCCGGACGGGCACGCCCGATGTAGTTCTCCTCGTAGCGGGTGACGCGGTGCATCACCGGGCGTCCGATCTTCCTCGACATGATCGGGGCCAACGCCATGTGCGTGTGGCCCGGAATCTTCGACCCGAAACCACCGCCCGTGTACTCGGACACGAGCGTGAGATCCTCCGGATCCACGTCGAGCGCACGGGCCATGCCCATCTTGGTCACCTGTGCGCTCTGCGTAGAGACGAAGGTGAACGGGCGTCCGTTCTCCCAGTAAGCCATCGTCGAACGGGGCTCCATGGGATGGTGCGTCACCGACTGGTGGACCACCACTTCCTCGAGGATGTGGTCGGCCGCCGCGAACGCGGCGTCCACATCGCCCTTGGCCCAGACCGTCGGCATGTCCTGCGGATCCGGCATCCGGCCCGCGTCGACGGCCGCGAAGTCCGCCTCGGTCCATTTGTAATCGGTCCAGCCCGCGTCCTGACCACCCACGTACTGATTCCCGCCCGTGAAGGCGTTCGGCCCCCCGGGGCGAAGGCTCTCGAGCGGATCCAGCACGAACGGGAGCGGCTCGAGGTCGAGATCGATCAGCTCGATCGCGCTTGCGCAGGTCTCTTCATCCACCGCGGCGATGGCCAGAATCGGCTCGCCCTCGTAGTGGGGCTCGTCGGTGAGCATGTTCTCGCTCGGGCGGTCGCTCGGCTCGCCGTTGACGTCGCTGGCACGCAGGATGTCGATCACGCCCGGAAGCGCGAGGGCGCGCGATGCGTCGACGCCGCGGACCCGACAGTGCGGCATCGGGCTCAGCAGCAGCTTCATGAACACCATGCCCGGCGCGCGGAAGTCTTCCGCGTACCGAGCGCGGCCGGTGATCTTCGCCCGCAGATCCGGTGGCGCGATATCGGCGCCTACAAGTCTCTCAGCCATGGAGCCCCCTAAACGCTACGAGCGAGCTCAGAGGCTCGCATCGCGCAAGTGAGAATCTTGTCGTAGTCGGCACAGCGGCAGAGGTTGCCGGACAACGCATGCCTCGCCTCCTCGCGGGTGGGATTCGGATTCTGTCCGAGCATCGCCGTCATGCTCATGATGAAGCCCGGGGCGCAGAACGCGCACTGGAAGCCACCCTGCTCCAAGACCGCCTGCTGGACGATGCTCAGCTCGCCCGTGTCGGCGTCCTCGAGACCCTCGATGGTAACCACCGAGCGGCCACGCAGCTGATGCGTCAGGATCGAGCAGCCGTAGTGATTGACGCCGTCGATCAGCACCGTGCATGCACCGCACTCGGCACGGTCGCATCCGAGCTTGGTACCGGTGAGGTTCAGCTTGTACCGCAGCGTCATCGCCAGCGTCTCGTTCGGCAGCACGTCCACCCTGCGCTGCTGGCCGTTGACGTTCAGCGTGATCAGACGCTCGGTCGAGCTCTGGAAGGTGGCGGCGCCGAGAAGACTCGTGCCCCGCAAGGCGTAGCTGGCGGACGAAACCGTGGCTCCGGTCGCGATCACGCCCTTGATGAAGGTCCTCCTGGAGTACTTCTTCTCCAGGACGCCCACAGATTCCACATCGGCCATCTGGCACTCCTCCGGATGAGGCACCTTGGATCTGGCCAAGATATGGAGGGCGGGCCATCTTGGCGAGCCCCTTCTGCTGACATGCGCATACTTCCCCGAATTACCGCAGCGCTGATCCTCGCCTCCCTGTGCTCCCCGAGGGGCCTGCGTTCGCAGCAGCCTTCCTTCGGACCGCTCACATCCGAAGAGGGCGGACCGATGAACCGCCTGTCGTACACCCCTACCATGGAGTCGGCGGACGTCGTTTCCGAGGGTGCGGTGACGACCACCTTGTGGCTGGGTCTCTCGAACATGTTCGAGCACGACTCGGCCTCCACGCATCTCATCTTCGTCGACATGGAGCGGCTCATTACGGCGGCGACGGTGCGGTGGGGGGTGGCCGAGAGATTCGAGATGGGCGGCCGCGTCACCCTCGAGACGAGGAGCGGCGGCTTCCTCGACCCTTTCGTGAGCTGGTACCACGGCGTGCTCGGAATGGGCCAGGGGAATAGGGATCGGTTCCCCGAGGAGGGCTACCGCTACATCCTCACGGACGGCGGGGGCACGGTCTTCATCGAGGTCGAACCGCGGTCGCTCGTTTTGGAGGATGTGCAGCTGTTCGCGAAGTGGCGAGCCCTCGCGTCCGCTGACGAGCGGAGCGTGTTGAGCCTACGTGGAGTCACTCGCATCCCGACCGGCGAGAACCCGTCGGGCCGCGAACGCACCGACATCGGGCTCATGGCCCTCGGGAGGCTGGGCGTGGGCTCGTGGTACCTTCACGGGATGCTCGGTGCCTCCACGGTTCGCGCCGCATCGGAGATCGGTCCGGCCCTCCGGGACAGGTCGATCTTCTTCACGCTTGCCGTCGAACGCTCTCTCGGATCCTGGGTCGCCGGCATCTTCCAGTACCAGTTCGCGGCGCCCGCCCTGAAGGGCTTCGACGACCGGGAACTCGATTGGCCCCTGAGCAACGTCATCTTCGGGGTCGCGGGCCACATGGGCGACCGGTGGAGCTGGGACGTGAGCTTTCAGGAGGACTTTCCGCCAGACGCACCGGCGATCGACTTCACACTAGGCGTGCGGATCACGCACCGTTGGCGCTGATGGCGACCGAGGGTCGAGGCATCGGACTACTTCGTCCAGGAGCGGAGCATTCATGTACGCATCGCACGCATTACGCCCAGAAGAGCACGCCGTGTTCGGAGCGGACAAGATGGGCAAGAGCACCATCTTCCGCTCCGATCGTATTCTCGTTGGCCTCAATTGCTTCGAGGCGGGTCAAGAACATCGACTCCACACCCACGCGGGACAGGACAAAGTCTACCACGTCCTTTCCGGAGCGGGTCTGTTCGTCCTGGACGACGAAGAGATCGCGATGACGGCGGGCACGATGTTGATCGCCCCGGAGGGTGTCGCCCACGGGATCCGCAACACGGGCGAGGGACGATTGATCGTACTCGCGATGCTCGCACCGGCGCCTGAGCGGGCAAGCTCCGGAGCCGCTACTATTATATAGACTGGACGATGATCGGGGCCCGGCATGCCCCTGCCGAGAGGAGAGACTCATGACGACGTCGCGTTACGGGCTGTTCGCAGCCGCACTTCTGGCGATCGGATCGGCCCCCGTCGCGGCCCAGTTCGAGAACGTGGGCTCCATCACCTTTCCGACGTCAGCGACGGGAGAAGCCCAGGACCACTTCCTCCGCGGCGTAGCGATCCTACACAGCTTCGGTTGGAAGCAGGCGCGGGAGGAGTTCCACGCCGCGCAGGCCATCGACCCGGACTTCGCGATGGCATACTGGGCCGAATCGCTCGCCTACAATCATCCTCTGGTCTCGCAGATGGACCCGACCGAGCCGCGGCGGGCCCTCGAGCGGTTGGCTCTGACCCCGGAGGCACGTCGAGCGAAGGCGCCTACACCGCGCGAGAAGGGGTTCCTCTCCGCCGTCGAGCTCCTGTGGGGAGAGGGCGACCACGTCTCGCGGCGTCTCGACTACATGATGTCGATGGAGGGCCTCCACGCGAGCTATCCGAACGACCCTGAAATCGCAGCGTTTTATGCGCTGTCGATGCTGAGCGCTGCTGCCGCGGTCAGGTCGGGAGACGCACCCACGGCGTCCCCCATGCCCATGCCGATGCCCATGCCGGCGAACCCCGTGAACGGGGCTCGCCACGAGGGTCACGACATGTCGGCCATGACCGCGGAGGCACCGCGACCCCGGCCCCTGGGCTCGGGGGAGGAGCTCGCCGAGCGGCTCAACGTCCGCGCGGGTGCCATCGCGCAGCGCCTGGCCATCGCGAATCCGAACCACCCCGGCGCGCCGCATTACATGATCCATGCATTCGATGATCCACTCCATGCGCCCCTTTCGCTGGACGCGGCCTATCGCTTCTCCGAGATCGCCCCGGCGGTCTCGCACGCGCGGCACATGCCCACGCACATCTTCATCCAACTCGGCATGTGGGATCTCGTATCGCGCAACAATCAGTCGGCGTACGACGCGGCGAAGGGCCTGTGGGTGCCGGGTGATGACATGGGTGACGCCATCCACGCGCTCGACTGGGGCCAATACGGTGACCTACAACTCGGTGACTACGCGAAGGCACAGCGCTGGATCGACCGCATGGAGGTCATGGCCAACGATGGTGGCTTCTGGGGCCGACGGGAGCGGGGGCCCGCGGGTTCGCCCCGCGCGGTCAGCACCCTCGCTCTGGCCAAGGCCCGCTACATCGTCGAGACCGAGGAGTGGGTCGTGCAGCCGGTATCGGCCGAGTCGTCGTCGAACGAGCTCCTCGCGACCGCGCTCAGCGCCTACCACCTCGACGACACCGAGGCGCTGGCTCAAGCCGAGGCCGCGCTCGCCGGACGGCCGGGCGGCGCGAACGAGATCATGTACCTCGAGGCGAGTGCGCTCCTGCACGCCTCGATGGGTCATGCCGATGTCGCGACTGGTTTGATGGACCGCGCGCAGGCCGCCGACGAGGCGCTTCCCCCGCCACGGGGGGCGGCGTCGCCCATCAAGCCCGTGCACGAGCTCTACGGGGAGCTGCTGATGGACCTGGGGCGCCCCGCCGAGGCGGTCGGGAAATTCGAGGCCTCGCTTCTGCGCATGCCGAACCGCCCGCGTTCGCTGCTGGGCGTTGGGCGCGCCTACGTCGCCCTGGGTACGCCCATGATGGCGGGGGAAGCCTACGAGAGACTCGCCGAGATGTGGGCCGGCCGGGAGGAGCTGCCGGGCATGCTCGAGGCGCGTGAGTTTTGGAGAATGCACCTCACCGGCCGGGCCCACTCCATGATGGGGCCGATGGCTTCGGGCCGCCTGGGGATGTAGCCGGCACTACTCCAGGTAGGTGTACCCCTGCAGGCTGTCGTCGAGGAATCGCCTGAGGTTCGCCCCCTCGGCGAGCGTGAGTCGCTCGGCCTCGAGCGCGACTTCGATGTCCTGTCGTAGCTTCGCGCGCATGTCGTCCGCGTCGAACTGGACGTAGCCGAGCACCTCGCGCACGGTGTCGCCCTCGACCACCGTGTCGATCCGCCAGCGGCCATCGTCGCCCAGGGTCACGTGCACGGCGTGCGTATCTCCCAGAAGATTGTGCAGATCGCCCAGCGTCTCCTGGTAGGCACCTGTGAGGAAGAAGGCGAGGTAGTAGGGCGTGGCGCTTCCCACCCCCGGTTCCGATGCGGGGTGCGGCGCATGCAGCTCGAGCGTCGTCTTCGGGGCCCATTCGCCAGGGAAGCGATCCACTCGCCCGTCCGAGTCGCATGTGATGTCGGCGAGCACCGCGCGGCGCGTCGGCTCTTCTGCCAGCCTATGGATGGGCATCACGGGAAAGAGCTGCTCGATGCCCCAGGAGTCGAGGAGCGACTGGAAGATGCTCAGGTTGAGGAAGTAGAGGTCCGCCAGTTGCTCGGGCAGCTCAGCGAGGCTCTCCGGGAGTTCGTCACCGTGGGCTTCCAACACCTCCCAGCCGAGGGCCCAGAAGATCTCTTCACAGGCGGCGCGCGCCTGCAGATCCATGTACCCCAGGCTGAAGAGCGCCGTGGCCTCTGCCAGCGCGTGCTCCGCGTCCGCGTAGGCCTCCAGCAGGTCGGTCTTACCCCGGCTCTGGTACGCGTCGTACGCGTCGAGGAGCGGCTGCGGCGGCTCATCCTTCGCCAGGGCGGCCTGCAGTAGGGTCGGGTCCGGTCGACTCGGAAACGCCCGGCTGCCGATCACCTCACAGACGAGGACGCTCGAATGAGCCACGAGCGCCCGGCCGGATTCGGTCATCAGGTCCGGGTGTGGCACACCCGCCTCGTCGCAGGTTGCCCTCACACGGTACAGAACGTCCGCCGCGTACTGCTCGATCGTGTAGTTCACCGAGGATCCCGACGCGGACTGCGTCCCGTCGTAGTCGACCCCGAGACCGCCGCCTATGTCGAGCGCCTTGATCGGGGCACCCGCTTTCACGAGCTCGACGTAGAGGTGCGCCAGCTCGCTGACCATCGTCTTCACGGCGCGGATGTCGAAGATCTGTGACCCCATGTGGCAGTGGAGCATCTGCAGCCCCGAGAGCATGTCCACGCTCTCCAGATAGTCCACGGCATGCAGGATCTCGCCGACGGTCAGGCCGAACTTCCCGCGGTAGCCCGAAGAGCCGGCCCAACGACCGACGCCACTCGCGGCCAACTTGGCCCTCACCCCGAACTGCGGCACGACCCCGTGCGCCCGGGCCGAGGCCTCGATGAGGCGAAGTTCATGCGCCTGCTCGACCACGGGCAGCACGTTGCGCCCCATCTTGGCGGCGAGCGTAGCGATCTCCACGTACTCGGCGTCCTTGAACCCATTGCAGACGAGGGGCATGCCGTTCATGCCCCTGGTGAGCGCCAGTCCCGCCAGCAGCTCCGGCTTCGATCCGACTTCCAGCCCGAAGCCGAGCTTGTTCCCGAAGTGGGCGATGGCCTCACATACGTGACGCTCTTGGTTCACCTTGATCGGGTACAGACAGGAGTAGGAGCCCTTGTAGTCCTGCTCGGCGATCGCCTGGTCGAACACCCTGCGCAGCTCGCCCATGCGGTGCTCGAGGATTCCCGGAAAGCGAACGATGACCGGAGGAGTCAGGTCCCGCGCCGCCAGACCGCACGCCACCTCGTGGAGATCGATCCAACGAGACGGATCGGCCGTGGGGTAGACCGCCACCGTACCCTTGGGGGTGACCCCGAAGTACCCGCCGCCCCACCGGTCGACCCGATACAGGGCGGCCGATTCGTCGGCGGTCCACAGGCTGAGCTGGTCCGAGCGCACGGTCAGCGCTCGAACGGGGTGGGTGGGAACGAGCTACGCCACCCCGTAGCAGTCGATCGGTGCGTGGGTCGTCTCGGCGTTGAAGTGCGGTGACATGAGCCTCAGGAGTCCTGATCTCGGGGACGGAATTCTACCGTACCTGTCCGGGCCGTTACAGTGGGTGCGCGTCGGACCTCTACCAACGACCTGCGTACTCCGGCGAGAACCCGGAGACGGAGGCCACGAGGAATTCCCTCTGCAGTCGATTCAGCTGACGAATGTGGATGCAATCATGCGCGACCCAAGACGTCAGCAGATCACCCGCCCTGATGGGCCCGAAGCGTGGGTGATCGTGGGCTAGGCGCCAGTCAGGGGCCCCGAGGCCCTCGAGCCATTCGACGGACTCCTTCCTGCCTGACAGGAAACGGTCGAGCGCCACCGAAAGGGTTCCCTCGTTGTAGCGTCGCGCCACCGCCCAGCCCTGGGGGTCGATCGGGTCCCACGCGGCGTCGGGTCGGTGCAGCGCCGCGTCCACCCTGCTGCGGAAGTCCTCGACCTCCTCGTCGGCGAGGTGCGTCGTCACCTCGAGGATCGACCATTTCGGCGGCTCGGGCTTCCAGCGAGCCTGCTCGTCGCCGACGCCGGCCACGAGATGCGAGATCACGGCCGCATTCGCCCGCAGCCGATCTATGATGACGGGCAGATTCACGGTCGCCACGGGATGACGACCGTCAGCGGAGTCCGAGCGCGTCGCGGAGCTGCGCGGCGGTCATCCCGCGAACGTAGACGGGCGTTCCACGGTCGAAGTCCCGGGCGCGCGCTAGACCTCCGACCACGACCGGGTCGAAGCCAGCGTCGACGACGAGATCCGAGGTGATCTGAATGGCTTCCGCGTCGTCCGATGCGATCGGGATTCCGATCTTCTCGCCCTCGCGATGCGCCTCACGTTCGACTTGCTGGTAGCTCAAAGCATTGAACGCGCGCACGAGACGCACGCCGGGCAGGTATTCGGCCGACGCGACCCCCGTCCCTTTCGCCATCGCGTCGTCCGCCATCGGCCCATCGCGGTCGGCGCGCGGATTGCCACAGTCGATGACGACTTTGCCCCGCATCAGGGGGGCGCTGGCTCGGCCCACCTCTGGCAGCGCGCCGTAGGGCACCGCGATGAGGACCGCGTCGCCGAAGGTCGCGGCATCCTGCGGGTAGCCCGCTCTGGCGCGTGATCCCGCCGCTCCAACCAGCTCATTGAGGTCGCTCGGATTGCGCGAGGAGAAGAGGATCTCGTGGCCGGCGCGCGCCCACTGGAGACCCACGGCCCCTCCCATGTTGCCCGAGCCGATGATGCCGATGCGCATGGAGCCGCGCGGCGAGGCCGTGAGGCCCTTCGCCAGGAGGCCGGGGGCCAGCACCAGGCCCGCGGCTGTCGTGGCCGATGTGCGGACGAAGTCACGACGTGTGGGAACCTTCAGGTGCACGGAGATCCTCCAGCGAAATCATTCGACTTCGGGGCGAGCGCGTCTCACCCTATTCGTGGTACGCCCGCCACACAAGTGAGTTCAGACTGTCGTGCATCGCTCACCGCGAGGGACCGAGACGGTCGTTAGATTTGAGGAGTCTACGGAGACTTCGACAGGTCGATCCCATGTCCGCAGAGCGAGTCGTCATCCTGGGCGCCGCCGGGCGCGATTTCCACGTCTTCAACTGTTCCTATCGGAACGACGCGCGCCACCGTGTCGTCGCCTTCACGGCTCAGCAGATCCCTCACATCGAGCACCGGCGCTACCCGCCCGAGCTTGCCGGACCGAGCTATCCGGAGGGCATCCCCATCGTCCCCGAGACCGAGCTGGAGGCGGTCATCGAGAGGGAGGGCGTGACCCGCTGCGTGATGGCCTACTCGGACGTCTCGCACGAGTATGTGATGCACCTCGCCAGTCGCGTCAACGCCGCGGGCCCCGACTTCGAGATCGGGGGTGTCCGGCGAACCATGTTGAAGTCCACGAAGCCGGTCGTGGCCGTGTGCGCGTCGCGCACGGGAGCGGGGAAGAGTCAGACGAGCCGTGCGGTCGTGGACGTGCTGCGCTCGCACGGACTCAAAGTGTCCGTGGTCCGGCACCCCATGCCCTACGGAGACCTCCTCGCACAGCGGGTGCAGCGCTTCGAGCGCAGGGAGGACCTGATTCGATACGACGTCACCATCGAGGAACGGGAGGACTACGAGCCCCATCTCGCGAACGGCTCGGTCGTATTCACCGGCGTCGACTACGC
>Ga0326597_10007299_pt1 | contig 15039 bp, 13 predicted proteins | sample RVTome_12_FD_203789 | JGI IMG/M metagenome (GOLD analysis project Ga0326597, IMG submission 203789) | Soil microbial communities from uranium-contaminated site in the Upper Colorado River Basin, Wyoming, United States - RVT100D185 | ecosystem: Environmental > Terrestrial > Soil > Contaminated >... | reverse complement strand
GGTGGGCCCGGGTGGACTCGAACCACCGACCTCATCCTTATCAGGGATGCGCTCTAACCGGGCTGAGCTACGGGCCCCGGCGAGGGGCGAGTGTATCAAGCGAGGGAACCTCCCCGACCTGTGCCTGCTTCCCGGTCGACCCCCAATCGGGCCACCGGTCAGGAGGATTCGACCGTCAGCGTGAACTCCGACGACGCTCCATCGAGAGCAGAGGCGAGGTCGATGTAATAGGCACCTGGCGCGGGATTTTCGATCACAACCGATCGCTCGGTTCCTCCACGGCTCAGGTCGAACCACTGCTGGTTGGCGCTGACCAGCCTCACCAGCAGGTCGAGGTTGTCTTCGAGCCCCGAGACCGTGACGGCGAGTTCGGCGGCACCCGCGGGAACGTCGACGCAGTAGTAGACCCTGGCGTGGGGGGTGCCCTCTCGGCCGACCAGCTCGGAAGAAACGGACTCGCCCGGTGTGATCTGGGTCGCCGGCTCGGCGCAGGAACTCGCATCGGGTACGGAGGCTCCCGTCGGCGGGACCGACATTTCCGGTGTCGTGGCCGTCCCCACGTCGAACACCGAGAAGTCGCCGAAGCCGGAAGACCCTACATAGAGGTAGTACGGGCCCGGTTGCGGGCTCTCGATGACGACCAGCTCGTCGGATGTGCCTTCCTCGTTGGATCTCCAGAACTCGCGAATGTGATATTGAATCGCATCCGCGAACCCGTAGCCCACGTTGAGGGCGAGGTCAGCCGCCAACCCTCCCAACTCGAACGAGATGCTGCTGATCCCCTCGGGAACCTGGACCCAGAAACATCGGATGGGCAGAGCCTCGGTGATCTCCCCGGTAATCGTCGACCCGAGGCCGATCTCCTCCGGGGGCGGGTCCGCGCAGATCAGGTTCGGGCCACTCGACTGAGTGGTGGGCGTACCGTTTGCCGAGGTGGTTGTGAGCTGTTCGATAGTGGAACGGGCGTCGGGGGGAGTAAGGGCGTCGTCGCCGCAGGCTCCCAGGGCCAGCAAGGCGACACCCACCGTGGCGAGAAGCCGGCGCCTCGATCTGTGCCCCATTCCGCATCCCTTCGTGGGGTTGCCGAGCCCAAACCGTAGCCGCGGGATTGTCGGAAGGCCGATGGTGCTGAGAATCCGAGGAACGACTCGCCGCCGGCCGGGGTTTCGTAGACTTGACCGAACGGGGATGTAGCTCAGCCCGGCAGAGCACCTGGTTTGCATCCAGGGGGTCAGGGGTTCGAATCCCCTCATCTCCACGAAGGAAGATGGCAGAAGACAGACGGCAGAAGGCAGAGGACGTTTCTGCTGTCTGCCATCTGCCATCTTCGACTGATGAGATGACGAGGTAGGGTCGGACCACCCGAGCCGGTCCGCCCTGAGGAGGTCTGGAGATGCGCAACGCGGTGATCGTGGATGCGGTCCGCACGCCTTCGGGGAAGCGGAACGGGGTCTACAAGGACATCCATCCCGTCGACCTGGCCGCGATTCCCCTCCAGGCCCTGATCGAGCGGAACGAGCTCGACCCTGCGCGCATCGATGACGTGATCCTCGGCTGCGTCATGCAGACCGGCGAGCAGGGCATCAACGTGGCCCGCAACGCCGTCCTCGCCGCCGGCTTCCCCGAAGAGGTCCCGGGCACCACGGTCGACCGCCAGTGCGGATCCGGCCAGCAGGCGGCTCACTTCGCGGCTCAAGGGGTCATGGCCGGCGCCTACGACATCGTCATCGCCGGGGGTGTCGAGTCGATGACCCGGGTACCGATGGGGGTCACCGCCTCGCAAGGACCGGGCTTCCCATTCGGCCCGAAGATGCTGGAGCGCTACAGCCACGGCCTCGTGCCTCAGGGGATCTCGGCGGAGATGATCGCCCAGAAGTGGGGCGTCTCCCGCGAGCGGCTCGACGCGATCGCCGTCGACTCTCACGCCCGCGCTGCTGCGGCCACGGCCGAGGGCCGCTTCGAGGGTCAGATCGTCCCCGTGGAGGTAGACGGTGAGATGATCACTCGCGACGAGGGCATCCGTGAGGGCACCTCGATGGACGGGCTCGCCGCCCTCAAGCCCGCGTTCAAGCCGGATGGGAGGATCACCGCAGGGAACTCCTCGCAGATTTCCGACGGTGCCGCCGCGATGCTGATCATGCTGGAGGACAAGGCCGAGGAGCTCGGGCTCACGCCGATCGCCCGCTTCCATCGCTTCGCTTTGGCCGGCACCGATCCGGTGATGATGCTGACGGGCCCCATCCCGGTGACCGCCAAGATCCTCGACAAGGCCGAGCTGGCTGTCGACGACATCGATCTCTTCGAGATCAACGAGGCGTTCGCCTCGGTGATCGCAGCGTGGCTCGCCGAGACCGGCGCCGACTGGTCGAAGACGAACGTCAACGGCGGTGCCATCGCCCTGGGCCACCCGCTCGGCTGCTCGGGTGCCCGCCTCATGACGACTCTGGTGCACGAGATGCGCCATCGCGGCGCCAGGTGGGGTCTGCAGGCGATGTGCGAGGGTGGCGGCATGGCCAACGCCACGCTGCTCGAGCTCGTCTAGTGGAGATCCTGCGGATCGCGATCGCTGTCGCGATCGGCCTCTCGGTGTTCCTGCTGGGTAGGTGGGGGGTCAGGCTGCTCGCTGCGCCGCAACCCCCGGAGCCCGATCCCGACGACATCGTCGATGTCGAGCAGCCCTACCGGTGCTCGGTCTGCGGCATGCGTCTCACGGTGACCCACGCCCAGGGCGAGGACGTCGCCGCCCCCAGGCACTGCCGGGAGGAAATGGAGCCGGTCTAAGCCCCAGCCACAGCTCCAGCCCCGGCCAGATTCGCGTTGTCCACATCGGTGGATAAACGCCGGGATAACTACAGCGATGTGATTCTGGCGGTAGCTGGAGCCGGAGCGGGTCGCTGGTCAGTGGTAGTTCAGCGTCATCATGAAGCCGGCGCCGATGGCTCCGAGGCCGATGTAGAGCCACATGCTCTGCTGGCCGCCGGGGACGATCCCGATGTAGTTGAGGATGATCAGCAACACACCGACGGCCATCAGGCCGAACATCAGCGCGGTGTACCACGGTGGGGACACCCTGGCGCTCTCGGGGATCGGGGGCGGTGCGTCGACCCGGCTGGGCCGCCGCCTACCTTTGGACTTGGGCATGGGCGAAAGGGTAGTGGCCCGATCCGGGCTGGATGAATGAGTGCCGGCGCCCTGGCGTGACCCGGCCGTACCCCATCACGCGAGCGCTATCCGGCGCGGAATGCCTCGCAGCATGTCCTCACGGCGGTGGCGTGTACGCCGGGCACGCCGGTCGGACAGGGTTGTTCACTGCCACCCAATAGGTGATCGTGTACTTGCCGGCGATGAAGGGGATCGTCGCCTCGGGTAGGGGGTCGATGCGGCGGATGTTCCCCGAGTACGACGGGTCGGGGTCGTGGCACTCCCCGCCGTCGTTGGTGGACTGCTCAAACGTGAACACAGGGAACTGGGCCGCGGCGCTCTTGTTGTCGGGTGGACCGGTCGGCATCAGCTCGTAGATCTCGAAGTCCTGCGGCGCGAAGACCGGATCGAACGTGACGATCACGGTCGAACCCTTCTCCACGAGCTCACCCGGCGGCGGGCTCTGCTGAACGGTGCGGCCCTCACAGGCATGGGTGCCCTGGGTGTAGGAGTACTCGTCCTCGCTCGCCGTCTGCGCCTGCATCACCAGGTTCGCCGAGGTGAGACGCGATTGGGCGGTCGCCATCGTCACCGCGTTGGCGCAACCGCCGCTCCCACCGGTGAACAGGTTGGGCACGGTCGCACCCTCCTTGCCGAACGAGACGACGACCGTGGTCCCGACGTCCTGAGTGGTCCCCGCGCCCGGATCCTGGGTCACGGCGCGGTTGATGTCCGGGCTCCCCGGTGCCACGAGCACGTCGACGCCCCGTTCGAAGACCAGGCCGGCGTCCTCGATCGCGCTCCGCGCCGCGGCTTCTGTGGAAGCGTCGACATTGGGAACCGTCACCTCGGTTGCCGCCTCACCGACGTTGATGGTGACCGTGGTCCCGAACTCGTGGGTCTCGCCGGGATCAGGGTTCTGGTCGGCGATGAGGCCGCCATTGGGGTTGTCCCAGGCGAGTTGGACCACCGGCCCGATCTCGACGACAAAGCCGAACTCTTCGAGGCGGTCACGCGCCTCCTCGGGGTCCATGCCGATGACGTTGGGGACGACCGATGGAACAGCACCCTCCGACACCACGAGGGTCAGCGTGGTTCCTGTCGGCACCACCTCCCCGGCAGGCGGATCGGTCTCGATGACGAACCCTTCGAGGATCTCGGCGTGGGGGCGGCGTTCGATCACGATCTGGGCGAGATCGAATCCCGCCTGCTGCAGGGTGAAGAGTGCCTGCTCCTCGGTCTGTTCGGTGACATCCGGCACCATGAGGGCGTTGGCACCTGCGGAGACCCACAGGTCGACACGGGTCCCCTCCTCGACGACCTCGCCGGGGGGCGGATCCTGGGCCATGACGACGTCCTCGGGTACGGCGGGCGACTCTTCGAACACCACCTGGCCGACTTCCAACCCGGCGGCCTCGATGAGGGCCTCGGCATCGGCACGCAAGCGGTTCACCACGTCGGGCACCTCGGCCGTGCCCTCGCCGGCCGACACCAGCAATTGGACCGTGGAGCCACTCTCGACCTCTTCGCCGGCTGCGGGATCGGTGCCGACCACGAGCCCCTGTTCTATCTCGTCGTCGCTGACCCCTCGCTCGGTGACCACGAAGCCGAGGCCCTTGAGTCGCTCCGTTGCGGCCTGCACCGTCTGACCCCGAAGGCTGGGGATCTCGACCAGGTTCGATCCCGACGGGCTCAGCAGCCGCACCAGCAGGATCAAGCCGAGCCCGATGAGGGCGGCCGCGGCGAGGATCCCGATGGTGATCGTGGTGCGGTCCATGCGGCCGGACCCCTGGTAGACGGGCTGGTCATATGCGCGGGTCTCGCCCCCGAAGGGATCGTCGCCGTCGTAGCCGTCACCGCCGCCGACCGCCGCCATCATGCGGGTCGGCGCCTCGTTCTCGGGGGCTGCCAGCGGGACCTGGCCCGCCATGACGCGCCGGAGATCCAGCTCGAGGTCCTCGGCGGTCTGGTATCGGTCGTCGGGGTGCTTCGCCATCGCAGCGAGTACCACTGACTCGAGCCCCGGCGGGATGTTCGGGTTGAGGTCCGATGGCGGCTCGGGCTCCTCGCGCACGTGCTGATAGGCGACGGCCACCGGGCTCTCACCGTGGAACGGCGGCTGGCCCGTGAGCAGCTCGTACATCACGACGCCGAGGGAGTAGATGTCGCTGCGGGCGTCGGCGGTGAATCCCTGCGCCTGCTCCGGGCTGAAGTACGTCGCGGTGCCGATGACGGCACCGGTCCGGGTGAGTTGCTCCTCATCGTCGAAGGCGCGGGCGATGCCGAAGTCGGCCACCTTCACCTTGCCGTCGGGGGTCAGCAGGATGTTGGCGGGCTTGATGTCACGGTGGACCAGACCCTGGGCGTGGGCGGCGGTGAGTGCGGAAGCGACAGCGGCGCCGATCTCGGCCACTCGCCGCGGCAGGAGCGCCCCCTCCGAGCGCACCACCTCCCTGAGGTTTCGCCCCTGGACGAGCTCCATCACCATGAAATAGGTGCCGTCGTCCTCGCCCCAGTCGTGAACGGCGACGACGCCGGGGTCGGTCAGGTTTGCGGCGGCCTGTGCCTCGCGCCGGAAACGCTCTATGAACGCTTCGCTGCGGGCGTACTCGCTGTGGAGGATCTTGACCGCGACGTGACGCCCGAGGCGGAGATCCTCCGCCACGTACACGTCCGCCATTCCGCCGCGGGCGAGATGGGAGATGAGGGAGTACCGGTCCGAAAGGACCCGTTGCGAATCCACGGCGGCGAATGGTAACCGTGGGGTTGGTTATGGAATGTGGGCGACGGGCCCGCTCCGCTCGCCCAATAATTCGCGATTCGCAATTCGCAATTCGCAATTCGACAGAGGAGTGTGTGATCGCCAGAGACGCGATTGGTCGAGTCTTGCGGGAGGCGGGAGGCGGAGGAAGCCAATCGCTAATCGCCAATCGCCAAATCTGGCCAATCGCCAATCGCTAATCGCCAATGGACAGCCACGCCGCGATGACGGCGGCGGCGATCGGCCCGGCCACCCTGCCTCCGCTGCCGCCGCCCTCCACGACCACGGCGACGGCGATCGTCGGCTCGTCGCCAGGGCCGAAGGCGATGATCCAGGCGTGCGGCCCACCCGATCCCTCGGCGGTCCCCGTCTTGGCCGCGACTTCGATCCCGGACACCGCTGCGGGCCCACCGGTGCCGCGGGCGACCACCTCGATCATCATCCCGGTGATCGCCTCGGCGATGCGGGACGAGACGAGGCGATGGAGGGCTGAGGGATGGGTCTCCTCGAGCACCTCACCGCCGGGTGCGATCACGGCGTCGACCACATACGGCGCCATCGCCACACCGTCGTTGGCGATCGCGGCGGCGACGAGCGCCATGAGCAGCGGCGTGGCCCGGACATCGCGCTCGCCGATGCCGCTCTGCGCCAGCGCAGGGGGATCACGATCCAGCGAGGCGGAGTCGGGGATCAACGAGATCACCGCACCGCTCTCCCAGGGGATCGCCCGGTTGAACCCGGCTGCCTCAGCCATGGAGACCACCCGACTGCTACCGAGGTCGACCGCGAGCCGGGCGTACGCGGTGTTGCACGACACGGTCAGAGCATGTGTGAGCGTGACGGGGTCGCCGCCGCAGCCTCCATCCCCGGCGTTGCGAATGGGCATCCCCCCTCCCGGTGGCGTGTATGAGTCACCCGCTTCGATTTCGCTGTCGGCGTCGAGGCCGGCGCGCATCGCGGCCGCCGTGATCAGGACCTTGAAGGTGGAGCCGGGCGGGAGCACGCGGTCGGCCACCCGATCGAGGAACCTGGGCTCGGCGTCGTCCTCGTCGGGGTCCAGATCACCGGCGACCACGTCGTTGGGATCGAACGTTGGCGACGACACATAGGCAAGCACCGCACCGGTGTGCGGGTCGATCGCCACGACTGCTCCGGTCCTTCCCCCGAGGGCGTCGAACGCCGCCTGCTGCACCTCGTCCACGATGGTCAGCTGGAGGTCGGGCGGTCCCAGGTCGGCTCCCAGGAGGCCGAGGAACCATGCCGTGAGGGAGCCGTCGTCTCGCGACCCCAGTGCGCCGAACCGGGTGCGCTCCACCCCGCGACGCCCCGCTTCGGCATCGAACCCCACGATGTGGGCATAGGCGGTGCCCTCGGGGTAGCGCCTGGCGCCATCGAGGCCATCCTCGGCGACGACCACGCCGTCGGCCGTCACGATCCTGCCGCGTGCTGGGTGTGATGGCGGCTCGAAGGCGCGCACGTTGCGTGGGTCGTCGCGGTATCGCGACCCCGCTTGCGCCTGCGCCCACGTGAGCCAGACACCCGAGAACGCCAGGAGCCCCAGCAGCGTGTAGGCGACGGGGCGAGTGGCAGATTTCACGACCGCTCCTCGTGGGAGACCCGGGCCAAGAGGGCGACGAGAGCCATGTTCGCCAGCAGCGACGACCCGCCGTAGGAGGCGAAGGGGAGGGTTATCCCGGTCAGCGGCAACAGTCGCAGCACCCCTCCGACGATGAGCAGCGTCTGGACGGCGAGCACGATCGTCAGCCCGGCGGCAAGGAGCGAGCGGAAGCGATCCGCGGCCCGCAGCGCGATGCCGAAGCCGGCGGCCACGAGCACGGCGTACCCGGCGAGCATTGCCAGGCCGCCGGCCAGGCCCATCTCCTCGGTGATCGCCACGAACACGTAGTCGGTGGCTGCGGCCGGGATCAGGTAGGGGGCCCCGTTGCCGATGCCAGATCCGAGGATGCCGGCGTCGGCGAGGGCGAAGAGGCTCTGCGACACCTGGTACCCGCCGCCGCTGAAGTCCTCGAAGGGGTGAAGCCAGGCATCGACCCGGACGGCGACGTGGTCGAAGAACGAGGCCGCAGCGAACGCACCTCCTGCGGCGAGTGCGCCGCCTGCTGCCAGATAGGTGGGCCGGTCGGTGGCGACGAAGAGCATGAGCACGAACACCACGAAGAGCAGCAGCGATGCTCCCAGGTCCCGCTGGTAGGCCAGAACGGCGAGCGACACCCCGAAGGCGATGAAGATCGGAACGAGCTGGCGCGGCTCGGGGAGCCGCAGTGGGCCGAGCTCCCGGGGCATCGCGGCGAGTGCTTGCCACCGGTCGGCCAGGTACGACGCCAGGAAGACGACGAGGAGCACCTTCGCCGCTTCTCCAGGCTGGAACGAGAGGCTGCGTTCACCCAGGTCGAGGCGCACCCAGAGCCGTGAGCCGTTGACGGTCGCTCCACCGAGCGGCCACGACGAGGGCGTCAGGGGGAGCATCAGCAGGCCCAGCGCTCCGGCGAGGAACAGATAGCGAAACCGGCGGAGCACCTCGACGCCCCGCCGTCGGAGCAGGTACAGGCCACCGGCGGCGATCGCCGCCGCCAGCAAGAGCCACCACCGCTGGATCCTCCCGAGGTCCCGATCGATCCGGAACACCTCGATGACCCCGAGGGCGGTGACGAACGCCACCGGCGGCAGCAGCACCCGGCTCGCCGCGGGGGCCCAGCGGCGGACGGCGAGGAGGAGCCCACCGAACGTGGCGAGATGCGTTGCGAGGGCGGCTAGCGCGTCGATGGTGAGCCGGTCGTCGGCGGTGAGCGTCACCAGCGCGGTGCCGACGGCGGCAATGACCGACGCAAAGACGACGAGTGCGGTTTCGGACCGACGAGTCACTCGGAGACGGCGTCGACGACGACCACCGTTATGTTGTCGTCGCCACCCCTCTCGTTGGCCGCGTCCACGAGCGCTTCTGCCGCGGTCCCGGGATCGTCGTTGTCTCCGAGGATCTCGGCGATCGTCGGGTCGTCGAGCATGGCGGTGAGGCCGTCGGAGCAGAGCAGGATCCGGTCGCCGTCTTCCATCTCGAGTTCGGTGATGTCGACATCCACCGCCGGCTCGAGTCCGATTGCTCGGGTGACCACGCTCCGGTAAGGGTGGTTCTCGGCGTCCTCGGGGCTGAGCTTGCCGGCAGCGATCATCTCGGACACATAGGAGTGATCCGTCGTGATCATCTCCAGGTCACCGTCGCGGTACCGGTAGGCGCGGCTGTCACCCACATGGCCGACTTCCAACGAGCCGTCGGGCTCGACGATGGCCAGGGTGAGGGTGGTCCCCATCCCGCCGAGCCGGGGACGCCTCGTCGCCTCGTCCAGCACGGCGAGGTTGGCTGCCTGGATCCGGATCGCCGCCCGGCCACCCACTCCGGTGGCCGTGTCGATGGCGGTGCTGCTGGCGATCTCGCCTCCGACGTGCCCCCCCATGCCGTCGGCGACGGCGACGAGGAGTGCGTCATCGACCTCACCCGATCCCGGGACGGGCCAGACGGCGTCCTCGTTGTGCTCCCTGACCCGGCCGATGTCGCTGCGGGTCGCCCAGCGGAACCTCATCTGACCTCCATCGTCGTCCCGCCGATCCTGACCGTGTCGCCCCGCGACAGGACGGTTCGGTCGGACACCGGCTCGCCGTTCACCATCGTGCCGTTTGTGGACCCCAAATCATGCACGAACAGCGCTCCATCCGCGGTGTCGAACCGCGCGTGACGATCGGAAGCGAAGGCGTCCTCGAGAGTGATGTCTGCTTCTGCGCCGCGACCCACGACGATCGGCCGACGCACCTCGATGGTCCGCGCGCTCGCCTCGGGAGCGGTGATGACGAGGGTGGGCACCCGCTCGGGCGCCTCCGACCGGCGGGACCGATCCGATGTGACGTGGCCACGGATCGCCCGTGCGACGAAGAAGAGAAAGACGTAGAGGCCTCCGACGAACGCCACCTTTGTCAGGTTGACGATGGTGTCGGTCATTCCGGGGGCCTGATCACGAATTCGGCCCCGCCGAACGAGATGCGGTCGCCGTCGCCGATGGGCGTCGACCCGGTGATCTTCTCGCCGTTGAGGTAGGTGCCGTTCGACGAGCCGAGATCGGAGAGCCAGGCCGAACCGGACTCCTGCCAGATGAGTGCGTGCAGGCGCGACACGTCATCGACGGGGATGTGGACGTCGGAGCCACCCGACCGGCCCACGACGGCGCGGTTCACCGTGATGGCGATCGAAGGGCCTCCCTCGTGCGGGTCCAGCCGCGCCCAGGGGGCGCGGGGACCGGGCTCCACCCAGCACTCGATGGCGACGTCCGAGGGCCGGTCGCCGGGGACCACCTCGACATCCACCCATGCGGTGCCTTCGAGCCGCCAGCCCCGGTCCGCGGCGGCGTCCTCGACGAACTGGGCGAGTTCGCGACGAACGGTGGTGAGCACCTCCTGTTCCACGGCCTCGCCGCCCATCGTCACCCGATAGGCATTGGGTGCGCCGGGACCGCCGGGCGTCTCGAAGAGGGCGAGATCGGCCTCTCGCACCAGCCGGCTCCCCAATTCGACCGGGTGGACGCGTCCCTTGAACAGCCGGGACGCCAGGCCGTCGACGAGCCGTTCCAGACGGCGCTCCAGGCCGCGCGCAAGACCCATGTGGGGAAGGGTACAGGCAGCCTACGACTGCAGCCCCCGCTCCAGCCACAGCTCCAGCCTGAGAGGAACCGCGCGCCCGGTCATTCTGGCGGGGGCTGTGGCCGGGGCCGGGGCCGGCTGGTCTGGTGGGCGAGGGGGGAGTCGAACCCCCACGAGTGTTACCCCACAGGATTCTGAGTCCTGCGCGTCTGCCAATTCCGCCACTCGCCCGAGGGCCGGAAATCGTACCACCGCCCCTTGTCTCTCCCCCCGGGGGGAAACGGGTCGTGCGGTGTGTCTTGTTTCTCCCCCCGGAGGGGGGAGTACGGGAACCCTGCGGGTTCCTTGGGGAGGGGGGTGTGCGGCGGTCCGGGGTGGGGACGGTGGGTCCGTGTGGCGGAGGTCGCGCGTGGTCACCGCAAACCCCCTCCGTCACCGCCGAAGCGGCGGTGCCACCTCCCCCTCCGGGGGAGGAAACCGTGGACTGCCCTCCGTCGTCGCCGAAACGGCGGCGCCACCTCCGCTCCGAGGGAGGAAACCGTGGACTGCCCTCCGTCACCGCCGAAACAGCGGCGCCACCTCCGCTCCGGGGGAGGAAACCGTGGACTGCCCTCCGTCACCGCCGAAACGGCGCCGCCACCTTCCCCTCCGGGGGAGGAAACCGCGGGCTGCTCTCCGTCTCGGCCTTCGGCCGATCCACCTCCCCCTCCGGGGGAGGAAACGCGCAACCCGCGCCGCGCCCCCGCCCCGTTCCCCGGCGAATACGCCATGCTGTGGGTCGCGCCGGTACCGTCTGGCGGGCTTCTTCGAGTAGGACTCTGTCGTGACATACACCCCGGCGATGCGCCGCAGAAAGCGCCGCCGCAACATCATCGTCTTCATCCTGGTGGGCGCGATCAGCGCAGCGGCCTACGGGATCACGCGCGCCCAGGGCGAGGCCGAGGTGACGAGGACCTACCTCGATGTCGCCTACCAGGTGGCCACCGGGCAGGAGTCGGCGGCGAGGTCGTTCAACGAGATGATCACCGATATCGAGCAGTTCACCCGGCCCCGGATGGTGCAGACGCTCGACGGCATCGAGGCGGGCTCTGACGAGCTGGCGACGCTCCTGGCGGAGGGCAACCCGCCGGCCGACATGGAGCGCGCCCATCTATGGCTGCAGATGGCGATCACCGCATGGCGCAACGGGCTGTCGGACGCCCGCGCCGGTTTGCTCTCGTTGGCGTCGAATCCGACCGACATCGACGGCAGCGGGGCTCAGGCCTTGACTGGTGGGCTGATCGATCTCCGCCTGGGGGACCGCGCCTACCAGGGGTTCCTCTCCGAGGTGTCCGATGTCGACACCACGATCCTTGGTGGGCCGTTCCCGTCGGTGGTTTTCGTCCCCGCATCGTCGGAGGAGTTGTTCGATCCGGTGGCGTTGGCGCGTCGCATGTTCCTGACACCCGATCTGGCGCCGGTCGACGACCTCGCCGTCGCCGACCTGCGGTTGGAGCCCGGGCCTGTCGGGTCGAGCGGCGGTATTCCGGTGGTGCCGGTGTCGGCGAGCCAGTCCCTCGAGGTGACGATCACGAACCGGGGCAATGAGGTTCACGAGGCTGTCGTCGTGACCCTCCTTCTGGTGTCGACCGATGGCGAGCAATACGCGGCGACATCGGAGATCGAGAGCCTTGCAGGGGGTGCAGCGCGGGCGGTGGCGTTCACGGACCTGCCGGTGCGTCCCGGGACGCTCTATCAGGTAACCGTCTCGATCCCGTCAGGGGACGACGAGGCCGACAATGATTCGATCACATATCGATTCGAGATGAACGAGCAGACTTGATGGAGCTGATCGCCCTTGCCGTCGCCGTCACAGCCCTCGTCTTGGCTGCGTCGGCGTTCGCTATCGTCAACCGGGACCGCCGCCGGTACGCCGGCCTCCCGAGGGACAGCGCCGACCTTCTCGAGTCGATCCGTACCTTCGACGAGGACCTCGCCACGGTGGAGGCGGCCGTCGCCAAGATCGGCCCGACGGTGAAGTCGCTCGATGAGCGCATGCCCGGCGCCCTGCGCTATGCCGCCGTGGTCACGTTCGACGCCCAGGACGAGCGCACGGGCCACCTCTCGCGATCGATTGCTCTGCTCAACGAACGCAAGGACGGCCTGGTGATCACGCTCCTCCACGGCCCGCGCCAGACCCTCTTCTTCACGAAGATGATCAGCAACGCCACCGGCATCGAACCCCTCTCCCCCGAAGAGCAAGCAGCGGTGGACCGGGCACTGGGGGGGTAGGCCTCGCTGCGCTCGGTCGGCGATTGGCGATTGGCGATTGGCGATTGGCCCAGGCCGAGAGAGCGTCTCAGACTCGTCGCCCGTCGCCCGTCGCCCGTCGCCCGCAAGATAAGCCCCGGCCCCCGCTCCAGCCTCGGCCAGGGACTCCATGCGCCGCAGGGCGACGTCCTCCCCTGCGAAGCGGGGGTGGCTCTGTCGGCCTTCAGCCGACGGTCGGTCTCCGCCGAGTCCTATCGGCCTCGGCGTGCGACCTCCATCGTGCCTCGCTGTGCTCGGCGCTCTTGTGGCAGGTGGCCGAGCGCAGCGAGGCCGGAGGGGGCAGTCCGGCGTTCCGCCTTCCGCAGGACCAGCCCGTTGACTCTTTGGACAAGTGCGGCTCCTCTCGTTCGGGCGTCGGGCGTCGGGGATCGGATGACCCCCTAACCTTTCGCAAATGCTCGATGTCGCCCTTCTGCGCAACGATCCCGAACGGCTTGGCGAGTCGTTGCGGCGTCGTGGGCTGGTCGTGGATGTGGATGCGCTGATCGCGCTCGACGAGGAGCGCCGCGCCGCCCGGGCCAAGGCCGAGGAGATCCGTGCTCAGCAGAATCGCATGGGCAAGGACATCTCGAAGCTCTCTGGCGAGGAGAAGGAGAAGGCGATCGCCGAGGCCACCTTCCTGGCTGAGGGGTACAAATTCACCCTGGCCCGCGCCGAGGACCTGGATCAACAGTTTGATGCCCTCTGGGTGCCGCTCCCCAATCTGGTCGACGACTCCGTGCCCATCGGCGCCGACGAAGGCGAGAACGTCGAGATCAGCCGATGGGGGGAGCCGACGGCCTTCGACTTCGAGGCGAAGGATCATCTCGACCTCGGGCAGGCTCTGGGGATCATCGACGTGGAGCGGGCGGCGAAGGTCTCGGGCTCGCGTTTCGGCTACCTGCTCGGCGCGGCGGCCTTGATGGAGTTCGGCCTGGTGCAGTGGTCGATGGGCCGTCTCGCCGCCGACGGATTCACCCCGGTGATCCCGCCGGTGCTCGTGCGCGACACGGCGCTGTTCGGCACGGGATTCTTCCCCGGAGCGCGTGACCAGGTGTATGCGGTAGGGGCGAGCGAGCCGGGTGACGACAAGATCGACAGTGACGAGCTCTATCTGGTCGGTACCGCCGAGGTGCCGCTGGCAGGGATGCACCTCGACGAGATCCTCGAGCCCGAGGCGCTTCCTCTCAGGTATGCCGGGTTCTCGACTTGCTTCCGCCGCGAGGCGGGCACCTACGGCAAGGACACCCGGGGCATCTTCCGCGTCCACCAGTTCGACAAGGTGGAGATGTTCACCTTCGTCCGTCCCGAGGACTCGTGGGATGAGCACGAGCGGCTCCTTGCCATCGAGGAGTCGATGGTGCAGGAACTGGGGATCCCGTACCGAGTGGTGAGCGTCGTGGCCGGCGACCTGGGCGACTCGGCCGCCAAGAAGTACGACATCGAGGCATGGTTCCCCGGCCAGGGCGCCTATCGGGAGATCACCTCGTGCTCCAACACGACCGACTACCAGGCGCGGCGCCTCCGTATCCGATACCGGGCCGACGGCGGTACCGAGACTCTCCACACCCTCAACGGCACCGCCGTGGCCATCGGGCGCACCATCGCCGCCATCCTCGAGAACTTCCAGCAGGAGGACGGCTCGGTGATCGTCCCCGAGGTCCTCCGCCCGGCGGTGGGCGCCGAGCGGCTCGGGCCGTGAGCAGCCGGGAGGTCTTCTCCCGTATCGCCCGCCGTTACGACCGGCTCAACCGCATCCTGTCGCTCGGCAAGGACGATGACTGGCGGAGGACGGCCATCGTCCACCTGCCTCCGGGGCGGGTCCTCGACCTCGGCGCCGGCACCGGTGCGGCCAACATCGACCTGGGCGATCGCGAGATCGTCGCCCTGGACCCTGCACCTGAGATGCTTGCCCTCAACCCGGCCGCGATGCGCGTGGTGGGCAAAGGCGAGGCTCTGCCCTTCCCCGACGAGACATTCGACGGTGTCTTCTCGGCCTATGTGTTCCGCAACCTCGATTCGGTGACGCTCACCCTCGACGAGATCGCCCGGGTGCTCCGCCCCGGAGGGGTTGCGGCCATCGTCGACCTGGGACGGCCCGAGTCGGCCGTAAAGCGTGCACTTCACACGATGGGCACGGCAGTGGTCCTCCCGGCGGCCGGAGCCAGCGTGGGGGCAATCGGGGAGTACTGGTACCTCCACAA
>Ga0326597_10007298_pt1 | contig 15040 bp, 11 predicted proteins | sample RVTome_12_FD_203789 | JGI IMG/M metagenome (GOLD analysis project Ga0326597, IMG submission 203789) | Soil microbial communities from uranium-contaminated site in the Upper Colorado River Basin, Wyoming, United States - RVT100D185 | ecosystem: Environmental > Terrestrial > Soil > Contaminated >... | reverse complement strand
TTTTTCATCTACTTGCTTGACGATTACCGCGCAATAGAGGCTGTATTTCCCATCCGCGGAGGGCAGGCTGCCGGAAACCACCACGGAGCCGCGCGGGACGCGACCATACGTTATGTTACCGGTTGCGCGGTCATAGATGCGCGTGCTCTGGCCGATGTATACGCCCATCGATATTACCGAACCTTCCTCTACGATGACCCCTTCCACGACCTCGGAACGCGCGCCGATGAAACAATTGTCTTCAATGATGGTCGGGCTGGCCTGCAGCGGTTCCAGCACGCCGCCGATACCCACTCCACCGGACAGGTGCACGTTTTTTCCGATCTGCGCGCAGGAGCCGACCGTGGCCCAGGTGTCCACCATGGTGCCGGAATCGACGTAGGCGCCGATGTTGACGAAACTCGGCATCAGCACCACATTGGGCGCGATATAACACCCGCGCCTGGCCATGGCCGGCGGCACAATGCGCACCCCGGTTTTCTTGAAATCGGACTTGCTGAATCCCGTGAACTTGCCCGGTACTTTATCGTAGTAATTGGTATGCCCGCCCGCTATGACTTTGTTGTTCTCCAGGAGAAAGGACATCAGCACGGCCTTCTTGATCCATTGATTGACCACCCATTCCCCGTCTTTCTTTTCAGCCACGCGCAGCGTGCCGCTGTCCAGTCCGGCGAGGACTTCACCTACGGCCTCCTTGAGTTTCTTTCCGGCCGTGTCCTTGGAAAGTGTCTTGCGGTCGGCAAAACTCTTGTTGATTACCTGTTCCAGTTTCTTCATGTTGGTTGACCTGTCAGCGTGGTTGTTATGGAAGCTCTGAATAAGTCCATTCCCGGCCTTCGCCGGGACAGGCTCTGTACTTCTCAGAGCGCGAAAAACAAAAATGTGATTTTTGTTTTTACATCCTTAGCTCCGTAAACGCTACTTCCCTGTAGCACTTCTCTACATTTTTCAATTGCTTGCGTAATCGAAAAATGGCGGTACCTCCCTGTACCGCAGGAACCTCTGAATTAATCAGAAGTTCCTTACGTATTCACGTATGCGCATGGCCGCCTCCCTGCATTCCGCCAGCGGCGGTACCAGTGCGATACGCACCCTGTTTGCACCCGGATTTATACCATTAGCGGCGCGGGAGAGGAAACTTCCGGGCAGGACCGTCACGTTTTGTGCGGCATACAGCCCGCGGGCAAAGTCGCAATCCGGTAGCGGTGTCTCCGGCCACAGGTAAAATCCTGCGGCGGGACGGTGCATGCGCAGTACCGGTCCCAGGATGTCGAGCACCGCGGAAAATTTTTCCCGGTACAACTTACGGTTTTCAATCACGTGTTGTTCGTCCTGCCAGGCGCGCGTACTCGCGGCCTGTATGTATTGCGGCATGGCGCACCCATGATAGGTGCGGTACTGCAAAAATGCACTGATAATCCGCTCATCCCCGGCCACGAAGCCTGAGCGCATGCCCGGTACATTGGAACGTTTCGACAGGCTGTGAAAAACAACACAGCGGCGGTAATCATCACAGCCGAGTTCCGCGGCCGCCTGCAACAGGCCGGGCGGCGGTTGCGTTTCATCCGGGTAAATCTCGGCATAGCATTCATCACTGGCGATGATGAAATCATGGCGATCGGCCAGTTCCAGGAGTTTGCCAAAAGTAGCGCGTTCGATGATCGCGCCTGTCGGGTTGCCGGGAGTGCAGAGATACAGCAACCGGCAGTGTTTCCATACAGATACAGGCACGGCATCGAAATCGGGGATGTAGCCGTTGGCCTCATCACAGTTCACGTAAACGGGCCGCGCGCCCGCCAGCAAGGCCGCACCTTCGTAAATCTGGTAAAACGGATTCGGCAGCATGGCCACAGGGCCCGGGCCCCGTGCATCAATCACGCATTGGGCAATGGCAAACAGGGCCTCGCGCGTACCGTTGACCGGCAGGACATGCCGGTCAGGATGGAGGCTCGCAGCGGGCAGCCTGAATCTCCGCCGGAGCCAGTCCGTCATGGCCCCGCGCAATGTTTCGCTGCCCCGGGTTTTCGGATAGACCGCAGCCTCCGGCAGGTGGGTCCGGATTTCATCCAGGATGAACGCGGGGGTTTTATGCCGGGGCTCGCCGATGGAGAGATCAATCGCCCCTTTATCCGGTGGGGGAGTAATGCCCTGTTTCAACCCGGTGAGTTTTTCGAAGGGGTAGGGTTGTAACTGGGCGAGTCCGGGGTTCATCAAGGGGCCATGGTCATCATGCAAACAGGAAGTTTTTAGTATAGGCCATCATCTGCCGGGCAAAAACAGCCGGGCACCGCCGGCAAGATGGAAACAGTACACATTCCGGTGTTTCCAGGTCGAAGTAGCGGGTTACTTGAGGTATGCTGTGCAACCTTTTTGGCAGGTATCATGGGTCTTACCAAAGGTGGGTATTACACAGGTGCGCAAGAAAATTCTAATCCTTCCCGGTGACGGGATTGGCCCCGAGATTATGGCCGGGGCGGTCCGGGTGCTGGAAGTCCTTATCCGCAGGCATGGTCTGGACCTGGAGCTTGCCTATGGATTGATCGGCGGCAGTGCCGTGGATGCCGAAGGCACGCCCTTGTCTCCTGAAACATTGCAACGCGCCCGGGATAGTCATGCCGTACTGCTCGGTGCCGTGGGCGGCCCGAAATGGGAATCGATCGAACGACCCCTCAGGCCGGAACGGGGATTACTCGCTATCCGCGCCGGTCTTGGTTTATATGCCAACCTCCGTCCCGTGGTGCTGTTTGACGACCTGGTATCCGCGTCAACGTTGAAACCGGAAGTAGTGACCGGCCTCGATATCATGATTGTGCGGGAACTCACCGGCGACGCCTATTTCGGCGAACCGCGCGGCATCCGCGTGGCGAGCGACGGGCGCCGGGAAGGATTTAACACGCTTGTCTATCATGAGTCCGAGATCGAACGTATTGCACATATGGCGTTTAGCATCGCCCGGCAGAGAAAACGGCGAGTGTGCTCGGTGGACAAGGCCAATGTGCTGGAAGCGACGGAACTCTGGCGCGAAGTGGTGTCGAATGTTTCCACAGGCTATCCCGATGTTGCGCTGGAGCACATGTACGTGGACAACGCCGCGATGCAACTGGTGCGGCGACCGGGACAGTTTGATGTAATCCTGACCACCAATATGTTCGGCGATATTCTTTCGGATCTTGCATCAATGTTGACCGGCTCCATCGGCATGCTGCCCTCCGCCGCGCTCAATGAAACCGGGCTGGGACTATATGAGCCCATCCACGGATCCGCGCCGGACATCACCGGTAAGAACCAGGCCAACCCGCTGGCGATGATCCTGTCGGTGGCGATGATGTTACGGTATTCATTGCACATGCCGGAATATGCGGCACGAATTGAAACGGCAGTGCGCAGGGTGCTTGCGCAAGGTTTCAGGACGGCGGACATCTATACCGAGGGCACACGCAAGATCGGGACCCGGGAGATGGCAGAGGCGGTGGTGGCAGTAATAAATCAGTGATTAGTGAATGGTGATTAGTGCTTGGTGATAAGTTGAATTTAACCAATCACCAACCACAAACTATTAAGGAGTTTTATGAGCAAGAAATTCAATGTCGCAATCGCCGGGGCGACCGGCGCGGTCGGAGCAACGATGTTGTCCATACTGGCGCAGCGAAATTTTCCGGTCGGGCAGGTTCATGCCTTGGCCAGCAGCCGGTCTGTGGGCAGGAAGGTAAAATTCGGCGACCGCGAACTGGTGGTACAGGAACTGGAATCATTTGATTTCAACGGGATTGATATCGGCCTGTTTTCAGCCGGAGCCTCGGTATCGGATGTCCAGGCGCCGCGCGCCGCGGCTGCGGGCTGCGTGATCGTGGACAACACCTCACGTTTCCGTTACGACGCCGACATCCCGCTGGTCATACCGGAAGTCAATCCGCATGCCATCGCGCAATACAAGAACCGGGGCATCATCGCCAATCCCAACTGTTCCACCATCCAGATGGTGGTGGCCCTGAAACCGATCCATGATGCCGTGGGCATTGAGCGTATCAACGTCTGCACCTATCAGGCGGTGTCGGGGACCGGCATGAAGGCGATCGACGAGCTGTCACAACAGACGACGGCCCTTATGAACGGCAAACCGGTGGAAGCGAAAGTTTATCCCAAGCAGATCGCCTTCAACGTCATCCCGCATATCGATGTTTTCCAGGAGAACGGCTACACCAAGGAAGAGATGAAGATGGTCTGGGAGACACGCAAGATCCTTGAAGATGAGCGCATCCAGATCAATCCGACTACGGTGCGTGTCCCGGTATTTTATGGCCATTCCGAGGCGGTGCATATTGAAACCAGAAGCAAGATCAGCGCCGTCGAGGCCAGGAAACTGCTGGAAAAAGCCAGCGGGGTGGTGGTCGTCGATGAACGGGCCAACGGGGGTTATCCAACCGCCGTTACGGAGGCGGCGGGCCGGGATCCGGTATTTGTAGGCCGCATCCGGGAAGATATCTCTCATCCCCGGGGACTCAACCTGTGGGTTGTGTCTGATAATGTTCGTAAAGGAGCCGCATTAAATAGTGTTCAAATCGCTGAAATTTTGGTAAAACACTACCTCTAAACTATAGTTAAGGAGTAATTGTAAAGGACATTCGCAGGTTTAATTGGATTGGAATTGCTTGAATCAGGGCCTAATTGCGGTTCTGTAGCGTCCGGTATGGCCCTGCCAAGGGTGATAATTTTACCAGGAACCAGGCGAGATTGGATTAACTAACTTAGTGAATTTAAAGGAATTCCATTCGTTATGACTAAGATACTAGCGTTTTTGACTGGGGTATTATCCTTACTAATGCCCCTGTCCAATGCCCAGGCATTGGCTCTGTCCGAAGCCAGGTTAAATTCCTCGTTGAATCAGACACTTGATGCAACTATCGAGCTTCGGTCCGCGACCGCGGCGGAGTTGGACAGCCTGAACATATATGTTTCAAGGATCGAAAGCGAAATCTCGATCCGCGGTATCTGGCCGGAGGTAAAAGTGGAATTGGTGCGCTTGGAAAAGGGCAACAGTTACCTGAAAATTACCAGCAAGGACAATGTCCGGGAGCCGGTACTGAATTTTCTTCTGGAATTGACCTGGTCGACCGGTCGTATACAACGTGAGTATACATTGTTGCTTAATCCCGCACGCTGATATCCGCAGATGGATATTTACAGAATGAGAACACAACTGCTGCCCGTAGTATTTCTGGCGTTTGTGCCGGGAATGGTTCATGCGCTGGGGCTGGGTAAATTACAGCTTGAATCAGCATTGAATGAACCAATGTCGGCACGTATTGAACTGGTGGCGGCCACGGCCGAGGAACTCTCCAGCCTGAACGTGGATCTGGCAGACGAGAATGCATTTGCTCGCGCCGGTATCCCGCGTCATTTCATCCTGAAACAGTTGCGCTTTTCCATCAAGGAATCCGAAGTCGGCCCGGACTATATCCTGGTGACCAGCGATGAGCCGATCCGGGAACCGTTTCTGAATTTTCTGGTGGAAATCAACTGGTCCAAGGGGCGCTTGTACCGTGAATATACGGTATTACTTGATCCTCCCATCTACGTTACAGAGCAGGGCCGTAAACAAATTACAACGGTAACCACCGCGAAAGAACCGGCGCCCGGGAAGCAGGAAATGGCGACTGTCACAGAGGAAGGACACACAGTCATCTACCATCCGGAATATAAGCCTTCCACTGTACCCGCCACGACAGTGACTGCTCCGTCCGAAACGGTGCCCGGGAGACCTGTGGAATACAGTGGTGGCGATTATGGGCCGGTCGTGAGCGGTGATACATTGTGGTCTGTCGCCCGCGCCATGCGTCCGGACAGTTCTGTCAGTATCCAGCAAATGATGTTGGCCTTGTTGCGCGCCAACCCCGAGGCCTTTATCAACAGCAATATCAATGGGCTGAAACGGGGTTATGTGTTAAAGGCGCCGGAAGTGGTGGATGCCCAGTCTCTCAGCAAGGCTGAAGCATTCGAAGAGGCCAGGATGCAGAACAGCCTGTGGGAAGAAGCCCGTCAGGTCATTACCGAGGCACCCCCGGTCCGTGCGGAAGGCGTACCCGTACAACCAGCGCTTGCAGTTACTGAAGAACCGGCCCCCGCAGTTGAAGTGCCGGAGATAGCAGAGGAACCGGCAGCGCCAGTAACCGCTGAAACTAAACCTGAATTGCGCCTGGTGGCCCCCGCCGAAGAGGGTAAAAGCGCTGGGCAGGGAGGAGTGGTCGAACCAGGTGAGGAGGAAGTACTGACTAAAGAATTGGCGCTCGCCACGGAAACGCTGGAAGCACTGACGCAGGAAAACACGGAACTGAAGAGCAAAATATCCGAGAGCGACGCCATACTCAGTGATTTGAACCGACTGATAACGCTTAAACAGGATGAACTGGCGGCGCTCCAGCAGCAAGTCGCCGCCAAGGCGGCAGCTAAAGAGGCAACGGCGCCCGTAACTAAGGCCCCTGCGCAGGAAAAACCCCAACCCAAGCAGCAGGTGGCGACAGCCCCAGCCACGACCAAAGCCAAGCCCAAAGAGGAGGCTAAAGCACCAGCGACCAAAGCAATGGAGGAAAAAGCCGGATCTGCATCCATTATTTCCTCCATTCTTGGTGCCATCACAGTATGGGTAGAGCAGATCAGGAAGTATTACATTTTTATCGCCGGCGCCCTGGGTACGCTCCTGCTGGTTTTCCTGGGCACATATTTCTACCGCAGGCGGAGTGAGGCGGCCATTGAAATTCCGCCGGGTACATTCGCGGATCTCAGCGAAGAACCAACCATTGCAGCAGGTTCTGAAGACATCACTGACCTGAATGCACCGGAACCAGAGTCCGAGGTGATCACTATCCTGCCGGGACAAACTGCTGAAAAGACCCAGGTAGCGGCACCGACTGCTGCAGGGGCGGCCGGGGAGAGCGTCGTTCTTACTGAAGGTGATCCGCTGGAAGAGGTCAACGTATTTCTGGCCTATGAACATTTTGATCAGGCTGAAGAGTTTGTGAAGAACGCGCTGGAGAAGGCGCCTGACAATCTGGCCTACCATAGCAAACTGCTGGAAGTCTATTACACGGCTAACAACAAGAAGGCCTATGAGGACGCGGCCCGGGTCTTGTATGACAAAACCCAGGGGAAGGGAGATTACTGGAACATGGCGCTCGCCATGTGGCAGGTATTGTCTCCGAAACGCGCGTTGTTCGCCGCCCCCGCCGCCGGCGAGGAACCGGCCGCCGAACCGGTGGCCGCTAAGGAAGGCGGCGGCATAGTTAATATCGCCGGTGAAGGAGAAGCCACTACCGGTACCGGTTCCCTGGATCTGGACCTCGACACCACCGGCGGCGGTGCCGATACCGGAGGTGATACGCTGGAAGTGGAAGCAGCGGAGGCGGAACCTGATGTCCTTGATGTAACCGCGGCCATATCCACTGCGGACAGTGAAGTTCTGGATGTCACGTCTGCCGTGGACACAGGTGCTACGGGCCGGGCGGAGGAGGAGGTGGTGATAGCGACCGCCGCCGACGAGGAGGGGGCCCTGGATTTTTCCCTGGACCTCGAGGAGGAAAAGGAACCAGAGGCAGAAGAGTCACTCGAGTCTTCGCTCGATCTTCTGCAGCCGTCGGAAGAAACCACCGCAAGTCCCGCCAAGAATTTAGATGAGGAAGACCTGGAATTTTCCCTGGAACTGGATGAACCCGAAGAAAAGGTGGAGGAGGCCGGCGAGTTGGAGCTGGATATGTCATTGGATTACGCCGCCGAACCTGTACTGGAAGAGTCCCTGACGGGTTCCGCGTTGCTTGATGTCACTTCCTCCGTCGCCAGCAGTGTTGAAGAGGCGGAGCTGTCCAAGACCGGCGCCGGATTGCTTGATGTCACTTCGGCAAGGAGTATTGATAATGGTGAAACCGGGGCTGCCGAGGAAATAGTGGGCGATGCCGGTGAAGGCCTCATGGATATGTCCATGCCGGGTCCGGCCAAGGGGGCGGACATGCTGGATGTGACGGCCGCTACGGATTTCGATCTCGAAACCGGACAGGACCTGCTGGATCTTACCTCCGCAGGCACGCCGGCAGGCACAGAGGAGGTCGATGACAGCATGCTTGATTTTGAACTGTCCCCGGACAAGCCTGCACCCGGCGCCGATGCAGCCATGGTCTTTGAGGGAATTGACCTTACCGTGGGTACCGGCGTACCTGGTGCGGGACTGGAGCTTGAACTCGAATCGTCTCCGGAATCGGCGGAAGAAGAATTTGCGATGGACATGGACGCCACCATGCAGATCCCTACCAAGCGTTCCACTCTTTCAGGTGCCGCCAAGGAGGATGAAACCCTCAGAGTGCCAAGCACCTCCGGCGGCGCGCAGAGTGAAGAAGATGAAATTGCGACCCAACTGGATTTGGCCAAAGCCTATATTGAGTTGGGGAACGCAGAGAGCGCCAAAACCATTCTGGGTGAGATAATCGTGGCAGGTAATGCCGAGCAACGACAACAGGCCCAGGAATTACTGGGTCAATTAGCGTAGGTTCCAGAGTCTCTGCAGAGAAACAGAGTTTCCAGCGGCTGTACCTCACTCGATCTTATGCCCGGGAATTCAGCATCCCCTTTGTGCCGATCATAGGCCTGGCCGAGTTGTGTAATTACCCGTGAAGATCGCCATTGGCATCGAGTATTGCGGGGCGGCCTATTCCGGCTGGCAACGCCAGAAACATACCCATTCCGTGCAAGAACACATTGAATCGGCCCTGTCGAACGTGGCGGACCATGAGGTGCACGTGCACTGCGCCGGGCGTACGGATGCCGGGGTCCATGCCTTGCAGCAGGTGGCGCATTTTGAAACCGGCGCCAGTCGTGACATGCGTTCGTGGGTGCTGGGCGGCAATGTCCATCTGCCACCGGACATCAGCATACTCTGGGCGCAAACAGTGGATGAGGATTTTCATGCCCGCTTTTCCGCCACCAGCCGCATCTACTGTTATCTCATCCTGAACCGTACCGCCCGGCCGGGATATTTGCAGCGACGGGTAACCTGGGAATACCGGCAACTCGATGCAAATCTCATGCGCCAGGCCTCGACCTGTCTTCTGGGCGAACATGATTTTACGTCTTATCGATCGGTGGAGTGCCAGGCAGGCACACCCATCCGTACTGTCAAACGCCTGGTAATCCACCGTATGGTTGATGTCATCGTGATGGAGATAGAGGCCAATGCGTTTCTGCATCACATGGTCAGGAACATCGCCGGTGTCCTGATGGCCATAGGCATGGGCAAGGCCCCGCCGGAGTGGTCAAGGCTGGTGCTGGATGCGCGTGACCGCACGCAAGGTGGTGTCACGGCCCCGGCGGACGGATTGTATCTGCTGCGCGCTGTGTATCCGCAAAAATACGGCATACCCGTGCGCGCGGACACGCACTGGCCGTTCCTTGTATATTGAGAAATAACTCTTATGCATTGTCCCTCCGGGATAAGTGATAACATCCGGTCTCCACCCACGGCCTGGTTCTCACGGCAATGACACAAGACACGGCAACAACGAGGGTCAGGATCAAGATCTGCGGCATCACCCGCGCGGAAGATGCTCTCCTTGCAACACGTCTGGGCGCCGACGCCATCGGCCTGGTTTTTTATGCCGACAGTCCACGCGCCATCAGCATTGATGCCGCGCGCAGGATCACCGGCATGCTGCCGCCCTTCGTGGCCAAAGTGGGTTTATTTGTTAACGCCGCGAGCGCGGTGATCGAGCAGGTATTGCAGATCGTCACTCTGGATCTGCTGCAATTCCACGGCGATGAAGTCCCGGAGGAATGCGGGCGCTATTCCAAACCGTATATCAAGGCGGTTAGAATGCATGATGGTATTGATGTCTGCAGGGAGGCGGAGCGTTATGCCGGGGCCTCGGCACTGCTGCTTGATACCTATGTCACAAGCAAACGCGGCGGCACGGGTGAAAACTTCGACTGGTCCAGGATCCCCGCCAACCCCGGCAAACCTGTTATTCTGGCCGGTGGACTAACGCCCGGAAACGTCGCCAGTGCCATACGGCAAATCCTGCCTTATGCAGTGGATGTCAGCGGCGGGGTGGAATCCGGCAAGGGCATCAAGGATGCGCGCAAGATGGCTGAATTTATTCGAGAGGTGAGACATGCGGAATCCCAAATCGGTCGCAGCGGCGAGCAATAGCGGCGCGGCCGTCCTGCCGGACGCCCGCGGTCATTTCGGTCCGTACGGCGGACGCTTCGTGGCTGAAACGCTCATGGAGCCGCTCGAGGAATTGAACCGGGCGTATCAGCAATATTGCCGTGATCCTGCGTTCCAGGCGGAGCTGGATGATGAACTCAGGCATTATGTCGGACGTCCTTCACCGCTTTATCATGCGCGCCGCTGGTCCTCCGAACTGGGCGGGGCGCAAATCTATCTCAAGCGCGAGGACCTGAACCATACCGGCGCACACAAGATTAACAACACCGTGGGCCAAGCGCTGTTGGCGCGGCGCATGGGCAAAACCCGTATCATCGCGGAAACCGGCGCCGGCCAGCACGGCGTGGCCACGGCCACGGTGGCGGCGAAGCTCGGCCTGGAATGCGTGGTTTACATGGGTTCCGAGGACATCAAGCGGCAGTCCATCAATGTTTTCAGGATGAAGCTGCTCGGGGCGCGGGTGGTGCCGGTCGAGGCGGGCTCAAAAACGCTCAAGGATGCGCTGAACGAGGCCATGCGCGACTGGGTCACCAATGTCGATGATACTTTTTATATCATCGGCACCGTTGCCGGACCGCATCCCTATCCCGCGATGGTCAGGGACTTTCAGACGATCATCGGGCGCGAGGTGCGGCAACAATGTCTGGAGATGACCGGGCGTCTGCCCGATGCGCTGGTCGCCTGCGTGGGGGGTGGCTCGAATGCCATGGGATTATTTTATCCCTTCATCGGCGACCAGGAGGTCCGGATGTACGGGGTCGAGGCGGCCGGCGACGGCATTGAAACGGGTCGGCATGCGGCGTCCCTGTGCGCCGGCAGACCGGGCGTCCTGCACGGCAACCGCACCTATCTTATTGAAGACGACAACGGCCAGATCCTGGACACCCATTCCATCTCGGCCGGGCTGGATTATCCCGGTGTCGGTCCGGAACACGCCTGGCTCAAGGACACGGGGCGCGCCTATTATGTGGCGATCAACGACCGCGAGGCGCTCGCCGCCTTTCACAAGTTGACGCGCACGGAAGGCATTATGCCCGCGCTCGAATCCAGTCATGCGCTCGCCTATGCGGAAAAGCTTGCCCCGCAGATGAAACAGGACCAGACCATCATCGTGAATCTGTCCGGTCGCGGGGACAAGGACATCCAGACCGTGGCCGTACGCGAAGGCATCAGTCTCTGAATAACCGGGCAAAATGGACAACACATTTTACATTCAGCAAACTGATCCCCGTGGCAAGACACGCCGTGAATACATCCCTGTAGGCTCGGGTGCCGCCTTTCTGCGCTGTGCGTCCCGCTGCGCTCGAAAGTCCGGCCCGCACATCCCTGTGCGGGCGTTCGCGGCTTCGCCGCTCACCCCTGCGGCACACGGTCTTTCCACGGGGATCAGTTTGCCTCATGTCCGGGATTCCCAGGCAGCTTTTTAGGAGGATACCGTGAACAACAGAGAAAAATTGATGGACCTGATGTCGGAGCACGGACTGGATCGCCTGGCGATCGCTGAACTGGTGCGGGTCAAGCGCGAAAAAGTGGACCACTGGCTGGCGTCACATGAATCCAAACACAGTGAAGAAGTTCCCGACATGGCGATAGAACTGCTGGAACTCAAACTCAAACAGCGGACCTGAGCATTCGCTTTTACACACGGTACACCATTTGCCTGCAAACCACGCGGTAGTTCTGCGTACACTGATCTGCAGTCTCCCGATCACCCGGAAAAATAACTGAAAGACCAATTTCAATTTAATTAATGAATAAAGTATTACCGGAGAGATATGAATCGAATTGCTGATTGTTTTGGCGGCTTGCGCAGGCAGGGGAGAAAGGCACTGGTCCCGTTTATTACCGCGGGCGATCCCCAACCGGCTGCGACCTTGCCCTTGATGCAGGCCCTGGTCAGGGGCGGGGCCGACCTGCTTGAACTCGGAGTCCCGTTTTCCGATCCGATGGCGGACGGTCCCGTTATCCAGCGCTCCAGCGAACGCGCCCTCAGGCACGGCACCAGCCTCAGTGACGTTCTCGACATCGTCGCCGAATTCCGCAAGGAGAACGGAACGACGCCCGTTATCCTGATGGGTTATCTCAACCCGGTGGAAGTCATGGGCTATGAAAAGTTTGCCCGGCGCGCGCGCGCGGCCGGTGTGGACGGCGTGCTGGTGGTCGATCTGCCGCCGGAAGAGGCGGATGCCTTGCAGGCGGAGTTAAAACGCCATGATCTGTGCCAGATTTTTCTGCTGTCCCCGACGACACGGGGTGCGCGCCTGGAACAAATCTGCGCCAAGGCCAGCGGTTTTCTCTATTATGTTTCACTTAAGGGTGTTACCGGCAGCAACCGTTTGAACCTCGCCGAAGTTGCCGAAAAGATTGCGCAGGTCCGCGCTGCCACCACTCTGCCGGTGGGCGTGGGTTTTGGCATCAAGGACGCGGCCACGGCCAGGGCCGTGGCCGCTTTCAGCGATGCCGTAATCGTCGGCAGTTCCCTGGTGGAACGCCTGGAACAACTTGGCCAGGCGCCCCTCGGGCAGCAGACGCGCGCAGCGGAGGAATTTCTTTCCGGCCTGCGTACCGCGGTAGATGCCGCGTAAGATGGATTAAGCACACCGCTTTGCATATCATGTAGCCATGAGCTGGTTCAGAAAACTGTTGCCGTCGCGCATCAAGACGAACGGCGCGGCCAAGCGCACGGTGCCCGAGGGGATATGGACCAAATGCCCGGGCTGTAATGCCGTGCTGTACCGGGCCGAACTGGAACGCAATCTTGAAGTCTGCCCCAAATGTTCACGCCACATGCGCATCAGCGCGCGCGTCCGGCTGGACTGTTTTCTTGACCCCGAGCCCCGGATCGAGATGGGCGCAGAAATCAAGCCTGTTGACCACCTCAAGTTTCGTGACAGTAAAAAATACAAGGACCGGCTGGGCCAGGCCCAGAAAGTGACGGGGGAAGTGGACGCCCTTGTGGTGCAGATGGGGCAAGTGAAAGGCATTCCCCTGGTAGCCTGTGCTTTTGAATTTGAATTCATGGGCGGTTCCATGGGGGCCGTCGTGGGCGAGCGTTTTGCACGGGCCGCGGAAACGGCGCTCCGCGACAACATCCCGCTGGTGTGTTTTGCCGCAAGCGGCGGCGCGAGGATGCAGGAGGGCATACTCTCCCTCATGCAGATGGCCAAGACCAGTGCGGTGCTGGCCCAGTTAAAAAACCGGAACATCCCCTATATCTCCGTCATGACCGATCCGACCATGGGCGGGGTGTCCGCAAGCCTGGCGACACTGGGGGACATTAATATCGCCGAGCCCGGCGCGCTCATCGGTTTTGCCGGTCCCCGCGTCATTGAACAGACGGTGCGCGAAACCCTGCCGCCCGGCTTCCAGCGCAGTGAATTCTTGTTGGAACACGGCAACATCGATATGATCATCGACCGCCGCAATCTGCGGGATTGTATTGCTTCTTTATTGTCAAAACTGGAACACAGACCCGAACCCTGATCATGTCATAATCCCGAACCCGGTTTGCTATTTAACCCATGCGTGTTTCGCTCAATAAGCCCCTCCCAGGTGTCGGTACGCCGGCCCCGATGCGCTTTAACTGTCTGGAGGACTGGCTGGCATGGCAGGAGGGCCTGCATTTCACTTCGATTGAACTCGGCCTGGAAAGGTGTATGACCGTCGCCAGGCGCATGGGACTCTTGCACCCGGATTACATCGTCATCAGCGTCGCGGGCACCAATGGCAAGGGTTCCAGCGTCAATATGCTGCGTTCCATATTGACACATGCCGGTTATGCCACCGGCTGTTACAGCTCACCGCACCTGGTGCGTTATAACGAACGCATCAGCCTCAATGGCGTCGAGGTCACCGACGAGATGTTATGCGCGGCGTTTGACCGGGTGGATCGTGTCCGTGGTGATATTTCACTCACGTATTTTGAATTCGGCACTCTGGCCGCACTCGATATTTTCCAGCGTGCCGGGATTGACGTAGCTGTCCTGGAAGTCGGTCTCGGTGGACGGCTGGACGCCGTTAATTGCCTGGACGCCGATGCCGCGCTCATCACCGCCATCGAACTGGATCATGAAAACTGGCTGGGCCGGGACCGCGAAACCATCGCGCGGGAAAAGGCCGGGATCATGCGTAGCGGTAAAGTAGCGGTATGTTCAGATGCGGAACCACCGCAATCATTGCTGGAACATGCCGCAGCGCTCGGTATAAACCTCAGTGTGCCGGAACGGGACTATAGCCACCATATCACCAATCATTGCTGGGAATGGCAGTCGGGAGCGACCGTGCTCGGCGGTTTGCCGCGGCCTTCCCTATATAATACGCGCCAGATGGAAAACGCCGCCGGCGTGTTGATGCTATTGCATTCCCTTTCCGGTCGCCTCCCGGTTGAACCGCGCGCCATCCGCCGGGGACTGGAGGAATTCACCCTGAGCGGCCGTTTCCAGATTGTGCCGGACCGGGCGCAACTGATCCTGGATGTCGCGCATAACCGCCAGGCCATGGAACTGCTGGTGCAGAATCTCCGGGGGCTGCCCGTGCCGGGCAAAACCCATGTCCTGATCGGTATGCTCAAGGACAAAAATCACACTGCTATCTTCAACGAGATCAAGGAGGTTGCGGATTACTGGCACCTCGTCACCCTGGAAGGTCCGCGGGGCACGGACTGCGACATGCTGCGCAAGGAACTGGCCGCGCTCGGGATTACCGGCAATGTGGCGTGTTATCCCACGGTGGCCGATGCGCTCAACCAGGTCCGCTCGTTGGTGGGACCACAGGACCACATTGTCGTCACCGGTTCCTTCCTGACCGTGGGCGCCGCCATGCAACATCTGCGGCTGG
>Ga0326597_10007297_pt1 | contig 15041 bp, 13 predicted proteins | sample RVTome_12_FD_203789 | JGI IMG/M metagenome (GOLD analysis project Ga0326597, IMG submission 203789) | Soil microbial communities from uranium-contaminated site in the Upper Colorado River Basin, Wyoming, United States - RVT100D185 | ecosystem: Environmental > Terrestrial > Soil > Contaminated >... | reverse complement strand
CCCGACGCCCCCAGCGGTTTCGACGCGGCGTCGAGAAGCTCAACCTCGACCTGCGATTGAAGAACATGCCGTACACAGGCGTGCGCGTGCACTTCGACGTGTTGACGACGGGCGGCGCGCTGGACATGGCCGACGGCCTGGTCAGCATCGTCCGCCTCGCCACGCAGGGCGTGGCGAGCATGGAGTTCGACCTTCGTCCGAGGACCGGACCGTTTCCCGACGGGCCGTACCAGCTCAGGCTGTCGATGAACGAGCAGCCGGTTGCCGTCCTCAACTGGAGCGTCGGCGGCCCGTGACGCGGCGGCGCGCTATACGCGCTCGGGTCGGCGAGCGAGCAGCAGGTACAACGTGAAGCTGAGACCGAACGTCACGAACCACGCGTAGGTGTAGAGGGAATCGAGGAACGTCGGATTCGCCAGCTGACCGCCGGGCGTCGCCGCCGCCCGCAGGAAGCCCGGTACCACGGGCAGAATCGCCAGCACCAGGGGCACGATGGCCCTCCAGTTGACGCCGCCGCTGTACGAGTAGCGGCCGTCGACCTTGAACAGATCGGCGGGCGAGAGCCGGCGCCGGCGAAGCACCCAGTAGTCCGCGATCAGGATGCCGCCAATCGCCCCCATCAGGCTGGAGTAGCCGACCAGCCACGTGAAGATGTACGCGGCCGCATCGGCGTAGAGCTTCCATGGCAGCATCGCGATGCCGATCGCGGCCGTGATCAGGCCGCCGGTCACGTAGCTGATGCGCCGCGGCGCCAGACTCGAGAAGTCGTTGGCGGGAGAGACGACGTTGGCCGCCATGTTGGTCGTGAGCTGCGCGAGGAGCACGATGAGCGCCCCGAAGATGATCACGGGCGCGCTGCCGATCCGGGCGATGAGCGCGACCGGATCCCACACCGCCTCGCCGAAGATCACGAGGGTGGCGCTGGTCACCGCCACGCCGATGAAGGCGAACGCCGTCATCGTGCCCGGCAGGCCGAGCGCCTGGCCGAGCGCCTGCGATCGCTGGCTGCGCGCGTAGCGCGTGAAGTCGGGAATGTTGAGGCTGAGCGTCGCCCAGTAGCCGACGTTGGCGGTGAGCGCGGCGGGAAACAGCTGCCAGAAGGGCACGTGCGCCGTCTGGAGGCGGGTCGACTCGCTCAGAATGTACCCGAGTCCGCCGCCCCGGCGGACCGCCCACGCGAGCAGGAGGACGCCGCCGCCGAGCAGGAGCGGCGCCGCCCAGCTCTCCAGCTTCTTGATCCCTTCGAGTCCGCGCACGATGATCGCGACCTGCACGAGCCAGAAGATCGCGAAGGCGATCCAGACGGCGCCGGGAAGCGCGCCCCAGGCCGGCCAGGCCGCGGCCAGCAGCACGTTCAGCGCGAGGCCGCCAATCCACGTCTGGATGCCGAACCACCCACAGGCCACCAGCGCACGCAGGATCGCCGGGACGTTGGCGCCCGTGACGCCGAAGCTGGCGCGGCAGAGCACCGGGAACGACACGCCGTACTTGGTCCCCGCGTGCGCGTTGAGAATCATCGGCACGAGGACGATGGCGTTGCCGAGCAGAATCGTGAGCATCGCCTGCCACCAGGTCATGCCCTGCTGCATCAGCCCGGACGCCAGCGTGTAGGTGGTAATGACCACGCTCATGCCGATCCAGAGCGCGGCGATGTCGTAGGTGGACCAGGTGCGGCGCGCGAGCGGCGTGGGCGCGAGATCCGGATTCCAGAGCGGACTCGCCGACAGATCCTCGGACAGCTCGACGAACTCGGCCGTTCCGGGCGACATGCTCAGCGTTCGGCAGCTCCCGCCGGCGCCTCGGCCGGCGCGTAGCCTTCGGCGTCGTAGCCGCCGTGATAGGCCCCGGCGTCGGGCCGGCGGATCTTCGAATGCGCCACGATGCGGTCGCGCCGCAGGCCGCGGAAATCCTCGATCGACGTCCAGCCGTGCCGCTCCATCGACGCCGTCATGCCCGCGATCAGTCTCTTGATCACGTTCGGCCCGATCGCGTGATCGAGCATCGCCGCCGTGCACACCTGCACCGTTCCGCACCCCAGCAGGATGTAGTTGAGCGCGTGCGCGAACTCGGCGACGCCGCCGATGCCCGAGAACTCCTTGTCGGGAAACGCCTGCGTGAGCTGCGCCATCTTCGCGATCGACAGCGGCAGGATGGCGGGGCCGCCCAGGCCGCCGCTCGACACGAAGCCGTCCACGTTCATCTCGAACTCGATCGTCTCCGGGTCGATGAGCGGCAGCGACGGGAACGTGTTCGACGACGAGATCGCGTCGGCGCCGCCCAGGAACGCGCCGCGCGCCTCCTCGACGATGTCGGTGGTCGACGGCGTGAGCTTGGCCCAGACCGGCACCTGCGCCACGTCCTTCACGACCTGGGTCACGATGGAGATGAGCTCCTGATCCTTGCCGATGTTGGACCCCATGTCCTTGCGGTCCATGTGCGGGCACGACAGGTTCAGCTCGAGCGCGTCGGCGCCCTCGCCCTGACAGGCCTTCGCCAGCGTCTGCCAGTGGGACAGCTCCTCGTCGCTGCCCGAGCCGGCCATGATCGACGCGACCAGCACGCGCCCGGGATGCGCCCGCTTGATGCGGGCGATGCGCGGCACCCACCAGTCGAGCGGCTTGTCGGAGATGAGCTCCCAGTTCCACGACGAGTGCAGCGCCGCTCCGGGCCGCTTCTGCATCGACAGGTGCGGCGAGTCGGGCGTCGCGCGGAGGAACTTCGTCTTCGGGCCCGCGACGTTGACCACCGGGTGAAGGCCGATGGTCTTGGTGACCACGCCGCCCCAACCGGCGTCGAAGGCGCGCATGATGTTGCTGTCGGATTCGGTCGGCGGGGCGGAGGCGAGCAGAAACGGGTTGTCGAGGCGGAGCCCGGTGAACGTAACGCCCAGCTTGATGCCCATGGTGTGCCGCCCTTCGGAACCACATCAACTATAGCTCACTATAATGAGCCTTCGCCGGCGTGAGCGCTCGTCGGCGGGCTCAACCGGGTGACGACATGTCCGAGCTTCAGGAGCTTCGCAACTTCATCGGCGGCCGCTGGACGGCGGCCGGCGCGACCGAACACGTCGAGGTGTACAACCCCGCGCGCGGGGTGGTCATCGCCCGCACACCGCTGTCGACGGCGCGGGACGTGGACGCGGCCGTCCGGGCGGCCGCCGCCGCCTTCCCCGGCTGGAGCCAGACGCCGCCCGCCGTCCGCGCACGCACGATGTTCGCGTTCAAGACGCGGCTCGAGGAGCACGTCGAGGCGATCGCCCGTCTCGTGACGACCGAGCACGGCAAGACGCTCGACGAGGCGCGCGGGAGCGTGCGGCGCGCGATCGAGTGCGTCGAGGTCGCGTGCGGCGCGCCGTCGATGCTGATGGGCGCCGGCCTGGAGAACATCGCGCCAGGCGTCGACTGCACCGTGATGCGGCAGCCCCTCGGCGTCTGCGCGGCCATCGCCCCGTTCAACTTCCCCGCGATGGTGCCGCTCTGGTTCCTGCCCTTTGCCGTCGTGTGCGGGAACACCTTCGTGCTCAAGCCGTCCGAACAGGTGCCGCTGTCCCAGGCGCGCCTGTTCGAGCTGCTCGAGACGTGCGACCTGCCGCCGGGCGTCGTGAACCTCGTCAACGGCGGCAAGGCGGTGGCCGAGGCGATCTGCGATCATCCCGGCATCCGGGCGGTGTCGTTCGTCGGATCGACGGCGGTCGCGCGGAGCGTGTACCAGCGGGCGACGCACGCGGGCAAGCGCGTCCAGGCGCTGGGCGGCGCGAAGAACTTCATCGTCGTGCTCCCCGACGCCGACCTCGATCGCGCCATGCCGATCATCGCCGAGTCCTTCTATGGCTGCGCGGGCGAGCGCTGTCTCGCCGGCAGCGTGCTCGTGCCGGTGGGCCCGTCGCATCGCGAGGTGCGCGACCGCATGGTCGCCGCGGCCGAGTCGCTCACGGTCGGCGACGGCCTCGAGCCGGGCGTCCAGATGGGGCCGGTGATCAGCGCGCGCCACCGCGACCGCGTGCTCGGGTACCTCGAGCGCGGCGTCGCCGAAGGCGCCAAGCTCGTCGCCGACGGCCGCCGCCGGAAGCTGCCCGCCGAGGGCTTCTTCGTCGGCCCGACGGTGTTCGACGAGGTCGCGCCGTCGATGAGCCTCGGCCGCGACGAGATCTTCGGGCCGGTGGCGGCCGTGAGCCCGGTGGCGGGGCTCGACGAGGCCCTCCGGATGATGGACGCCCACCCGAACGCCAACGCGGCCTCGATCTTCACGTCGAGCGGCAAGGCGGCGCGCGAGTTCGCGCACCGCGCGACGGCGTCGATGGTCGGCGTCAACATCGGCGTGGCGGCGCCCATGGCGTACTTCCCGTTCGGCGGCGCGCGCGACAGCTTCTTCGGCGATCTCAAGGTGCACGGCCGTGACGCGTTCGAGTTCTACACCGACAAGAAGGTCACGATCTCGCGATGGTTCTGAGGGAAGGATGCCCCGATGCCCCGTAAAGTGATTGGCGGTCTGATCCAGGCGGCGGCGCCGCTGACGGATCCGGCCGCGCCCATCGAGAAGGTCCGGCAGGCCGCCATCGACGTGCACATTCCGCTGATCGAGGAGGCCGGCCGGCGCGGCGTGCAGATTCTGGGCCTCCAGGAGGTCTTCACCGGCCCGTACTTCTGCCCGTCGCAGGATGCCCATTGGTACGATCTCGCGGAACCGGTGCCGGGGCCGACGACCGAGCTGATGGCAAAGTACGCGAAGAAGCACCAGATGGCGATGATCGTGCCGGTGTACGAGCGCGAGCAGGCCGGCGTCTACTACAACACGGCCGCCGTGTACGACGCCGACGGGACCTTTCTCGGCAAGTACCGCAAGAACCACATCCCGCAGACCTCCGGCTTCTGGGAGAAGTACTTCTTCAAGCCGGGCAACCTCGGCTATCCGGTCTTCAAGACGCGGTTCGCCACGATCGGCGTCTACATCTGCTACGACCGCCACTTCCCGGAGGGGGCGCGCCTCCTCGGGCTCAACGGCGCGGAGATCGTGTTCAATCCCTCGGCGACCGTCGCCGGGCTGTCGCAGTACCTCTGGAAGCTCGAGCAGCCGGCGCACGCCGTGGCCAACGGCTACTTCATGGCGTGCAGCAACCGCGTCGGCACCGAGGCGCCGTGGAACATCGGCCGCTTCTACGGATCGTCCTACTTCGTCGATCCGCGCGGCACTTTCCTGGCGATGGGGTCTGAGGACCAGACCGAGCTGGTCGTCGCGGAGATGGACCTCGACCTCATCGAGGAGGTGCGGCGCGTGTGGCAGTTCTACCGCGATCGCCGGCCGGAGAGCTACGGGCCGATGACGGAGCAGCGGCCATGACCCTGCTCATCACGCACGGCACGATCGTCACCGCCACCGATCTGTACCGGGGCGATGTCTTCATCGAAGGGGAGAAGATCACGACGATCGGCACCGCGCTCGCGATGCAGGCCGACCGCGTCATCGACGCCACGGGCAAGTACCTGCTGCCCGGCGGGGTCGACGTCCACACGCACCTCGACATGCCGTTCGGCGGCACGACCTCGGCCGACGACTTCGAGTCGGGGACGATTGCCGCGGCGCACGGCGGCACGACCACGATCGTGGACTTCGCGATTCAGTACAAGGGACAGACGCTTCACCACGCGTGGGAAACGTGGGCGAAGAAGGCCGCGGGGAAGGCGGCGATCGACTACGGCTTCCACATGATCATCACGGACCTCTCCGATCAGGTCGAACAGGAGATGGACGCGCTGGTCCGCCAGGGCATCACCTCCTTCAAGCTGTTCATGGCCTACCCGGGAGTGTTCATGCTCGACGACGCGAGCATCTTCCAGGCGCTGCTGCGGACCGGGACCAACGGCGGCACGATCTGCATGCACGCCGAGAACGGCGGGGTGATCGACGTTCTGGTGAAGCGGGCGCTGGCCGAGGGGAAGACGGCGCCCAAGTATCACGCGCTGACGCGGCCGGCGCGCGCCGAGGCCGAAGCGACGCATCGCGCGATCGCGCTGGCGGAAATGGCCGACGTGCCGATCTACATCGTGCACCTCTCGGCGGCGGAGGCGCTCGAGATGGTGGCCGAAGCGCGCGACCGCGGCCTGCCGGCGTTCGCGGAGACCTGCCCGCAGTATCTGTTCCTCTCGTACGACAACTACGAGGAGCCGGGCTTCGAGGGGGCGCGCTACGTGATGAGCCCGCCGCTCCGGCCGAAGGAGACGCAGGATCGGCTGTGGCGCGGGCTGGCGTTCAACGACCTGCAGGCGATCTCGACCGACCATTGTCCCTTCTGCATGAAGGAGCAGAAGACGATCGGCGTGGGGGACTTCTCGAAGATCCCGAACGGCGCGCCCGGGATCGAGACGCGGATGAGCCTGGTGTACGACGGCGGCGTCCGCCCGGGCCGCATCTCGTTGAACCGCTTCGTGGAGCTGACGGCGACGTCGCCCGCGAAGATCTTCGGCCTCTTCCCGCGCAAGGGCACCATCGCGCCCGGCTCGGACGCCGATATCGTCGTCTTCGATCCCGAGAAGAAAGTCCGGCTGGCGGCGAAGACGCTTCACATGAGGGTGGACTACAACCCGTACGAGGGACGCGAGGTCACCGGCGCGGCCGACATCGTCGTCTCGCGCGGACGCGTCATCGTCGACGGCGGGACGTTCACCGGCCGGGCGGGCGGCGGATCGTTCCTGAAGAGGAGCACGCGGTGACGGTCGAACGGACGGGCACGATGGGCGGCGACGAGATGGTCGCGCTGTCCAGGAGACACACGATCTTCGAATGGTCCGCGCAAGGCAGCATCGACCCGATTCCGGTCGCGCGCGCCCAGGGCGTGTACTTCTGGACCCCCGAGGGCAAGCGCTTCCTCGACTTCAACAGCCAGTTGATGTGCGTGAACATCGGCCATGGCGATCCGCGCGTCGTCCGGGCGATCCAGGAACAGGCCGCGGTGCTGGCGTACGCGAACCCGTTCCTGGCGACCGAGCCGCGCGCGCGCCTCGGCGCGAAGCTCGCCGCGATCGCGCCGGGCGACATCGACGTCTTCTTCTTCACCAACGGCGGCGCAGAGGCCAACGAGAACGCGTTCAAGGTCGCGCGGGCGTACACGGGCCGCCAGAAGATCCTCGCGCGCTACCGGTCGTACCACGGCGGCACCGCGGCGGCGATTGCCGCCACGGGCGATCCGCGGCGCTGGAGCCAGCCCGCGATGCCCGGGATCGTGCACGTGCTCGACCCGTATCACGGCGTGGAGCGCGGCTGGGACACGGCGGACGACGCGCTCCGCTACCTCGACGAGGTCATCCGGCTCGAAGGCCCCCAGACGATCGCCGGGTTCATTCTCGAGCCGGTGACCGGCACCAACGGCATCCTGGTGCCGCCGGAGGGCTACCTGCAGGGGGTCCGCCAGCTGTGCGACACCCACGGCATCCTCTTGATCGCCGACGAGGTCATGTCGGGCTTCGGACGCACCGGGGCGTGGTTCGCCGTGAACCACTGGAATGTCGTGCCCGACATCCTGACCATGGCGAAGGGGCTCACGAGCGCGTACGTGCAGCTGGGCGCGGTCGGCATCCGCCGAGAGATTGCCGATCACTTCACCGACACGCCGTTTCCGGGCGGCCTCACGTACAACAGCCACACGCTGGCGTGCGCGGCGGCGCTGGCGACGATTGGCGTCATGGAAGAGGACGGGCTGATCGAGCGGGCGCGGCGCATGGGGACGGTGATGGCCGGCCTGCTCGCCGATCTCGCCGCGCGTCACCCGTCGGTCGGCGCGGTGCGGTCGATCGGGCTCTTCGGCGTCATCGAGCTGGTGCGGAACCGCGAGACGAAGGCGCCGCTGGCGCCCTTCAACAGCAGCTCGCCCGAAATGGCGGCGCTCGGACGGTTCTTCCGGGACGAGGGGCTCTATACCTTCCTCCGCTGGAACACGTGCTTCACGAACCCGCCGCTGTGCATCACCGAGGCGGAGCTGCGCGACGGCTTTGCGATAATCGATCGCGGCCTGGCGATCACGGATCGGGCGGTCGGATAATCGGATAACCTTGGGCTTTCCCGCGGAGGAGACATCATGACAGCGAGACTTGTGACGGCCGCCGCCCTCGCGCTCGGCCTCGGCGCCACCGCGGCCTCCGTCGGAGGAACCGCGCGGCAGGCGGGCGCTCAACAGCCGCCGGCCGCCCCGGAGGAACCCATACTCACGCCGGGAGCGTCGGCGGCACGGTTTCCCAGGAACGCCGAGGAGTTCGACCAGTTGTTCCACCAGGTGAAGAACTGGGGCCGCTGGGGAGCCGACGATCAGCTCGGCGCCGCGAATCTCATCACCGACGCGAAGCGCAAGCAGGCGCTGGCGCTGGCCAAGACCGGGACCGCCGTGTCGCTGGCGCACAACCCGCTGACCGAAGCGGCTCCCGACAACGGCAGCCCGTTCGAGCACACGATGAATCGCGGGTTCTCGACCGACACCTACCGCGTGGCGTATCACGGCTACGCCCATAGTCACCTCGACGCGTTGTGCCACATCCTGTACAAGGATCAAACCTACAACGGCTATGCCCGGGCCGAGGTCAACACGGAGAAAGGGTGCACCAAGCTCGGCATCCATCATCTGAAGAACGGCATCGTCACGCGCGGCGTCCTGCTCGACATTCCGCGCCTGCGGAACCTGCCGTACCTCGAGCCGGGCACGCCGGTGTTCGTCGAGGACATCGAAGCGTGGGAGAAGAAGGCGGGCGTGAAGGTGTCGCCGGGCGACGCCGTCTTCCTGCGCACCGGCCGGTGGGCGCGGCGCGCGCAGCTGGGGCCGTGGACCATCGGCCGGAACGAGGCCGGCTTCCACGCGTCGGTCGCGTCGTATCTGAAGGCGCGCGGCGTCGCGTTCGTCGGCAGCGACAGCGCGCTGGACGTGACGCCGTCGCTCGTCGAGGGGGTCACGCTTCCGATTCACACGCTGTCAATCACGGCGCTCGGCATCAACATCTTCGACAACCAGGACCTGGAAGCGGTGGCCGCGACGGCGGCGAAGCTGAACCGGTGGGAGTTCCTGCTGACGGTGGCGCCGATTCCGGTCACCGGAGGCACCGGATTCCCCGTGAACGCGCTCGCGATCTTCTGAGCCGTGGAGCCCCTCATCCTGAACGACCTCGCGCCCATGCACTGGGCGGTCGCCGGCGCGGCCATCGCCGCCGTGACGCTGACGCTGCTGTTCGTCGCCAGCCGGCGCCTCGGCATCTCGGCCGGGTTCGAGGACGTCTGCAGCCTCGTGCTGCAGCAGCCGTACTTCAAGCGCGGCAGCGTCCGCAGCGGGCGTGAGTGGAGGCTGCCGCTGCTGGCCGGTCTCGTCCTCGGCGGCTTCCTGTCGGCCGCGCTCGGCGGCGGCTGGGAGCCGACCTGGGCGCTCGGGATGTTCGACCGCGCGATTGGTCTCGGGCCGGGCGGCAAGCTGGCGTGGATGTTCGTGGGCGGGCTGTTCATCGGCTTCGGCACCCGCCTCGCCGGCGGCTGCACCAGCGGGCACGGCATCTTCGGCATGTCGAACGGCGAGCTGCCCAGCCTCGTCACGACGGTCGCCTTCATGGCCGGCGGGATCGTCACGACGCACCTGATCTACCGCGTCGTCTTCGGTTGAGGGCGCGGGCGATGACCCCTTTCTACGTCTGCCTCGGGATCCTCTTCGGGTTCGTGCTCAGCCGGTCGGGGGCGGCCGATTACGACTTCATCCAGGGGATGTTCCTCTTCGAGCGGTTTCAGCTGTACGGGATCATCGGCGCCGCCGTGGCCGTGACGGCGCCCGGCCTGTGGCTGATCAAGCGCCGTGGGCGCACGGCGCTCGGCCGTCCGCTCGACGTGGAGCTGAAGCCGATGCATCGAGGCAACGTCGCGGGCGGGCTGCTCTTCGGCGTCGGGTGGTCGATCGCCGGCATGTGCCCCGGCCCGATCCTCGTGAACATCGGCGAGGGCAAGGTCTACGCGATCGCGGCGCTCGCCGGCGCCCTCGCCGGCGCGGCCCTCTTCGGGGCGCTCTATCCGCGCCTGCAGCACCCGTTCAAGCTGCCGCCGCTGGCGGTCGGAACCGGCGAGGGATAGCCGCCGATGCCGCACGCCCCGGGTGTCGGGCGCGAGACGCTGAACGACCCGACGCTCGCGATCATGCTGAGCGGCGGCGGCGCGCGCGCGGCGTATCAAGTCGGCTTCCTCCGCCATCTGGCGTCGCGCCATCCGGATTTCGCGCCCGGCATCGTGACGGGCGTCTCCGCCGGCGGCATCATCGCGACGTACCTCGCGTCGAGGCCGGGACGGTTCGTCGATTCGGTCGACGCGCTCTCGGACATCTGGCGCGGGCTGGGAATTGCCGACGTGTTTCGCGTGGATCCCAGCGACCTGGCGTCGCGGGTGACCCGCTGGGGGCTCCGTTTGATCTCGGGCGGCGTATCGGGCACGCCGAAATCGCGCAGCATGGTCGACACCGCGCCGCTGCGCGCGCTGCTCGTTCGCCGGTTCGACGTCGCTTCCGACGGCACGCTCATCGGCATCTCGCGCAACCTCGAGAAGGGCGCCGTCCGGGCCGTCGCCCTGACGGCATCGAGCTACACGACGGGGCAGTCGGTCACCTGGGTGCAGAGCAACGACGATCAGCCCGCCGCGTTCACCTGGACGCGGCCGCATTACCAGGGCATCCGCTGTCTGCTCAACATCGATCACATCATGGCGTCGTCCGCGCTCCCGCTCTTCTTTCCCGCCGTCAAAGTGGAGGGCGCCTGGTACGGCGACGGGGGGATCCGGCTGACCGCGCCGCTCTCGCCGGCGATCCACCTCGGCGCGCGGAGGATCGTCGCGGTGTCCACCCGCTACGCGCGCTCGGACCAGGAAGCCGGCCGGCCGGCGGTGAACGGCTATCCGCCTCCGGCGCAGGTCGCCGGCGTGCTGCTCAACGCGATCTTCCTCGACCTGCTCGACGCCGACGCGTTGCGGCTCCAGCAGATCAATTCGCTGATCGCCCGGCTCCCGCACGAGGCGCGCGGCAGCTTGCGGCACATCGACCTGCTCGTGCTGCGCCCTTCTGAGGATCTCGGCCGGCTGGCCAACGAGTTCGAGGCGGATCTGCCGCGCGGATTCCGGTTTCTCGTGCGAGGTCTCGGCAGCCGCGAAACGCGCTCGAACGACATGCTGAGCCTGTTGATGTTCCAGCAGGATTACATCGCGCGGCTGATCGACCTGGGCGAGGCGGACGCCCGGGCGCGCGCGGCCGAGATCGACGCCTTCCTGCGCCCCGACCCAGGAGAATTCTTCGAGTCGCGCTGACCGGGGCGCCGGGAAGGCGACGATCGAAATCGAGGGCGCGACGAGGACCCACACGGGCCTCGCCGCGCTCAGGACGCGTTACCCGACGGCGAACGGAACGCTGGCGCTCGTCGTTCCCCACTCGATTCGAAGCGTTGCGCCGGTGGGCGTGTCGTCAATCGAGATGGTGAGCTGCTCGACGGGCGCCTTCGTCTTGCCCACCTTCATCGGGACGCGCCCGAGATCGTCCCCTTCGGGATAGGGAATCCCCCAGCCGCTGGCGCGCTTGCTGACGATGAGCCGCCATTCGGCCGCCCCCGGCACCGTGTGCAGTCCGTAGGTGCCGGCGGGAACCGCCAGCGCGCCGAACTTCAAGGCCTTGTCGGTCTTGAGCGTGGTCTGCTCGTCGGCGCCCGTGCGCCACACCCGTCCGGGGGGCATCATCTGGCTCTCCGAGCGTCCCTTCAGGAAGGGTCGCCCGTATTCAATGGCAATGCTGGCGCCGTCAATCGTCCATTCCGTGCGGACATGCGGGCTTCCGCCGCTGCCCTTGTTCAGTTGTGTGGTCTTCTGCGCCTCGAGCGTGACCGTCAGGGCGATGGCTGCCGTCGCAGCCAGGTAAAGGACGAGCGAACGTGACATCTGACCTCCTCGTGAGCGAAGCGGCGCCGCAGGCAAACTCGCTTCGTGCGTATGACGAACGGCACTGGTAGAATCCCGCTAGCAGTCGGGGAGCTTCTCATGAAAAGAGCGCAAGTCGGGAGAAACGAACCGTGCCCGTGCGGCAGCGGGCGTAAATTCAAGCAGTGCTGCGAGTCGAAGCGCCAGAGCATGAGCCTGCCGATGCGTGTGGCGCTGATTGCCGCGGCCGGCCTGGTCATCGCCGGCATCGTGCTGGGCGTCTCGTCGTTCAGCACCGAGTCCGGCGCCGGGGCGGGACGCGTCTGGTCCATGGAGCACGGCCACTACCACTGACCCGTGCGGCCGAACGCGCCTGCGTCCGGACGTCGTCGCGGGTGAGGTTCGACCGCCGCGGCTTGCCGTCCGGGCAGCCATGCTAGCACGTCATCGAACGGCAGAGCCGGGTCGGCGTCGTGCCAGTCGTTTCACGCCGCGGTGGGCAGGGGCAGGAGACCGCGCCATGAAGTCGTTCCGCGTCTACGATCGCTCCCTGGCCCGCCTCTCGCGACGCGAGGCGATGAAGGTCGCGTGGGTGCTCGGTGTCGGGGCGATCGCGCCGCCCGCCGCCTCCCGCCAGGTGCTGGCGAAGCCCATCTTCAAGGCGTATCCCTTTTCGCTCGGCGTCGCGTCGGGCGATCCGGCCCCCGACGGCGTCGTGCTGTGGACCCGGCTCGCGCCCGGGCCGCTCGAGGGCGGCGGGATGCCGATGACCCGCGTCGACGTGGCGTGGGAAGTCGCCGCCGACAGCCGGTTCTACAGCATCGTCCGAACGGGAACGGCCGTCGCGAGCCCCGAGCTTGGCCACAGCGTGCATGTCGAGGTCGGCGATCTGTATCCGGGGCGCGAGTACTGGTACCGCTTCCGCGCCGGCGACGAAGTGAGCCAGACCGGCCGTACGAAAACGGCGCCCGCGGCCGGAGCGGCCGTCGACCGCCTGCGCTTCGCCGTTTGCGGCTGCAGCAACTACGAGGCCGGCTACTTCACGGCCTACCGCCGCATCGCCGAAGAGGAGTTCGACTTCGTGTGTCATACGGGCGACTACATCTACGAGCTGCGCGCCCATGGCGGCCGCAGCCAATACGCGGTGCGGGAGCACCGCGGCGACGAGCTCTACACCCTGGTGGACTACCGCAATCGGTACGCCCAGTACAAATCGGATCCCGATCTCATCGCGGCGCACGGGTCCGCGCCGTTCATCGTGACGTGGGACGATCATGAGGTCGCCGACGACTACGCCGCGGACAGGGACGCGTATCAGACGGCGCCCGGGCTGTTCCTGTTGCGGCGCGCGGCCGCGTACCAGGCCTACTTCGAGCACATGCCGCTTCGCTGGAGCGCTCTTCCATCGGGCAATGCCATGAGGCTGTATCGCCGGCTGCAGTTCGGCCGCCTCGTCGACTTCCACGCGCTCGACACACGGCAGTTCCGATCCGATCAGGCGTGCGGCGACGGGAGCAAGAGCCGGTGCGCGGAGGCCTTCGATCCCGATCGGAGCCTGCTCGGCGCCGAGCAGGAGCGGTGGCTGTACGGCAACCTGGCCGCCGCCAGCGGCACGTGGACCGTCATCGGCCAGCAGGTGCCGACCTACACCACCGACCGGGAGAAGGTGAACCCGGACGGGCGCTTTTCGATGGACAAGTGGGAGGGCTACGTCGCCGCCCGGGATCGACTGTACGCGCGGCTGAAGGAGACGCGCGCGCCGAACCCGCTGCTGCTCTCCGGCGACGTGCACCAGCACTACGGGAGCGACCTGAAGCTCGACTACCTCGACGAGCGATCGCAAACGATTGGCGTCGAGTTCACCAACACCTCGATCTCGTCAAGCGGCGATGGCGCGGACGAGGCCGACGACTGGGCCCGAATCAAGGGAGACAACCCGCACATCAAGTATCATAGCGCCCGCCGCGGCTACATCGCCTGCACCGCCACGCCGGCCGCGATGCGCGCGGACTTCAAGATCCTCGATGCGGTGACCGTGCGGGGCCGCCCCGTGCGCAACGGCGGCTCGCTCGTCGTCGAGGCAGGCTCGCCTGGCGCGATGACCGCATGATCGGGCCGACCCGCCCGCTCCGCGCGGGCGGCGGCCGGCTCGATGAGCGTGGGAAAAGGAGAGGGAGACCGCATGAAATCACCTTCGCACCCCAAATGGTTGTCAGCGGTGGTCGTGGCGATCGCGCTCATGGCGGCGTTCACGTGGCTCGACGCGCAGCAGCGCGCGGATGCGGTGGCGATCGACCCGGATGACATCGGAGGCGTCGTCACGAGCTCGAAGGGGCCCGAGGCGGGCGTCTGGGTGATCGCCGAAACCCAGGACCTGCCGACCAGGTTCATCCGCAGCGTCGTCACCGACGATCAGGGACGCTATGTGATGCCCGATCTGCCGAGGGCGAATTATGACGTGTGGGTCCGTGGCTACGGACTGGTGGATTCCCCGCACGTGCAGGCAAAGCCCGGCCAGCAGCTGAATCTCAGCGCCGTGATGGCCGCCGATCGCAAGGCGGCCGCGCAGTACTTCCCCGCCAGCTACTGGCTGGGGCTGCTGGACGGATCCAATCCCCAGGTCGTCTCCACGCTCAAGAACAGCTGCCTGATCTGTCACCAGATTGGAGACCGGGCGACCCGGGAGATCCCGAAAGAGCTCGGCGTCTTCAAATCCAGCCTGGAAGCGTGGGACCGCCGCGTGACCGTAGGGCCCAGCGGCGCGGGCATGAGCGGCGTCTTCATGCGCCTGGGCGACGCCCGCAAAGTCTTCGCCGAGTGGACCGACCGCATCGCGGCGGGCGCGCTCCCGAGGGAAACGCCACCGCGCCCGATCGGCGTGGAACGCAATCTCGTCGTGACGTTGTGGGACTGGGGCACCGAGACCTCGTTCTCGCACACCCATGCGGCGAGCGACCGACGGAGCTCGACCGTCAACGTGAACGGCCGCGTGTACATTCCCGACGCGGCCCACGACCTGCTGCTCTGGGCCGACCCGGTCGAGCACACCGAGGGTCAGGTGAAGATTCCGACCCGCGATCCGCTTCCGCCGGCGCGGCCGCTGGCCGTCGCGTCGCCGTATTGGGGCGACGGGGTCCTCTGGG
>Ga0326597_10007296_pt1 | contig 15042 bp, 12 predicted proteins | sample RVTome_12_FD_203789 | JGI IMG/M metagenome (GOLD analysis project Ga0326597, IMG submission 203789) | Soil microbial communities from uranium-contaminated site in the Upper Colorado River Basin, Wyoming, United States - RVT100D185 | ecosystem: Environmental > Terrestrial > Soil > Contaminated >... | reverse complement strand
GCGGCCGCGGCCGGTCCTTTGGATGGGTGGGGTGGGTGGGATGGCGGTGCGTCGCTTTCGGCCGAGCCTCCCGGGCGGCGCTACCTGGTCGTGGAGCCCCCGCCTCCGGTGCGTTCCGCGGAACAGGCCGGAAACGGGCCGCCGTCCTCGGTGCGCGTCGTGCGCCTGGAAGTGCGACCCGATCTGGACCGGGCCGAGGTTCTCTTGAGAGGTGAGGGTCCGTACCTGGAGGTGCTCGAGGATCTGGTCTGGCAGCGGCGTCCGGCGCAGCGGGTGACGGCGGCTCTCGAGGATTTCCTGGGCGGCGCGCTCGATGGCCGGGTCCGGGTCGGAGGACCCCAGTCCAAGGGAGCGTTCGACTACGAACTGGGAGGCCAGGTGACGGCGTATCAACTGCGGCGCCAGGGCCCGGCGCTCTGGGCCGAGGTTTCGGCTACGCTGGATCTGTCCGCCGCCGACGGGCCGCAATCCGAGAGCGCGCGGGCCGCCGTCCTGGTTCAGAAGATCGACGCGTTCGGTCGCGCTGAGGTCGCCGCACTCGAGCCCGCCGCCGTTGCGGCCGGCATGAGCCAGGCGCTCGGCGCGATGCTCGAGGAGGCGTCGGCGAAGGTGGCGAGGGCAGTTTCGATGCCGTCGGGCGGCCAGTAGAGGAGCGATCATGAGGTCCGGAACCGTTCGCCAGGTACTGTGGTTGTTGCTCGCGGCGGGCCTGCTCGGCGCCTGTTCTCGCCAGGACAACATCGGTTCGATCACACAGTACCGGCGGGGCGGCGGCGACGGCGGCGGAGGCGGAGGCGGTGGCGGCGGAGTCGGCGGTGGCGCGACCGGCGTGATCACCTTGAAGGCGCTGTTCAGCGGGGCGTTCCTGGGGGGCGGGGCGCCGGCCGTCGGCAGCCAGTGGCCGGCGTCGGGCGCCGCCGGCGTGGCTCAGACCACGCCGATCGTGCTGCTGTTTTCCAAGTCGATGGATCCGGACACGTTGACCGGCAGCAGCTTCACGCTGGCCGACGGCCTGTCCCGGGTGCCGGCCACCGTGGCGGCTGCGGTCTCCACGGCCTTTCGGGTGGCGGTCCTGATCCCGAATGAACCGCTGGCCGACGGGACCCCCTACACGGTCACGCTGGCATCCGGCGTCACCGATTTGGAGGGCCAGCCGATCGCGCTCTCGGGCTCGAGCATCTTCGGCGCCCAGAACTTCAGTTTCAGCTTCGAAACCGGCCCGCTTTTGCCCTTGCCGGAGTCGTTCGTGGTCGGCGCGCTCTACCCGCCCCCTTCCGACCAGAACGCCGCGGTCGACACCGTGATTCAACTGTTCTTCTCCATGCCGGTGGACGCGGACGAGGTGGAGAGCGCGCTCAGCGTGACCGTTCTGGGTCAACCGGTGGCCGGAAGCGTCGACCTGGTGGTCGACCCGCGCGTGGTGCAGTTCACTCCCCGGGCCGAGTTCGCACCCGGCGCCGAGGTGACCGTGCAGGTGGCCGGGACGTTGCCGAGTCTGGACGGGACCTTCGCGCTGAACGGCGGCTTCGACTTTTCCGAGTCGTTCACGGTCACCAGCGTGAAGGCGCCGAACCGGATCGAGCTGCGCGACAATGAGCCGATCGTGTTCGGCCCGCTGACCTATGACGGCCGGCTGACCACCGAGAACATGGAGAACTTCAAGGCCGACGTGAAGGTGCCGCAAAGTTCGCCCGAGGCCGATTCGGTGACGCTGCTGTTCTTCCAGCAGAAGCAGGGCACCAGCACGGCCGCCCGGGCTTTCACCCGGAAGCAGGGCAGCGGCCGGTTGAAGTTCAACGTCGATCTCTCGATGGGCGACAAGCAGTCGGCGTTCGTCGACACCGGTTCGGTCGATCCGCCACAGCCGATGTTCCTGGGCGCGTTCGCCACGCGGGGGAACATCAATTCGCCGGTCGGACCGGTCGATCTGCCGCTGGTCTGGGTCAAGACCTCGAAGCCGAAGATCAGCTTCGGGCCGCCCACCGACCCGGACAACCGCTACGAGTTCCGCACGGTGCTGGCGAATCCGGCGCTCTACGGCACCGCCAGCGAGATCATCACCAACTTCCGGGCGATCCTGAACGCGACCGGCAACCCCGAGGTGTTCGACGCGATCCACCTGTCCGGGCTCGCGGGGGCCACCGATCAGAACCTCCTGTTCTTCACCGAGCCGGCCGTGGGCTCGCCCGGTCCGGCGGAGCCGCCGCCGCATTTCCTGCCCCGTCCGTTCGACGAGATCACGTTCGAGGACGCGATCGGCAACCAGGTCGAGGTCGACGTGAAGAAGGCCGGATCGCTGCACTACGAGGGTTCGATCGGCGGCGCGCTGGAGGCGGGTGCCGCGGAGGCGCTGAGGGTGCGGGTGGTCAAGCAGAAGAACCTGTTGCCGGCGAAGAACGCCACGGTCACGCTCTGGAAGTTTCCCTATCTGGACGGCGAGCAGCCGCTCACGACGGACACGACCGGACCGTCGGGCGAGGTGTCGTTCAGCGCGGCGCAACTGGGTGCGAGCACCCACCTGATGCTGACCGTGGACAAGCCCAGCTGCGATGTCTTCTGTCTGGCCGGATTCGAGAACCCGGGACTGTCCCCTGCCCCGATCGGCATCAGCGTGGTGCTCGAGAACACGGCGGCGGCGCCGGCTCGGATCAAGCTGAAGACCGTGGACGACATTCCCCGGGTGAACGAGTCCGAATCGTTCGTGGCCAGCGCCAGCGGGGCGGGGGAGCCGGCGCCGGACGAGCCGGCCTTTCGCGCCGACGAGCGGTTCTTCACGGCCGTGCTTCCGGACACCGGCGGGTCGAAGACGTTCCTCGATTTGGAACTGGCCCGGCCGCAGGTGATGTCCAACCTGGAGCACGACGGGCAGGACATCTACGTGTTCCAGCATCAGCCGATCCGGATCTTCGAGGCGGACGAGATGGTCGACATCAGCTACGCCAATACCGGCGTGGAGGACGTGGTGGCGAGCTTCGCGAACACCGTCGTTCCGAAGGCGATGATCACCGGAACCGGAATCACCGGCGACCCGGACGACGTCACCGTGGCCCGGCTGGTGGCGCGCGTTCCCGGGCTCCTGGGCGTGCTGCCGCTGTCGTATTCGCCCGATCCGCTGAATCCGGGCGACCCCGTCAGCGTGGTGCTGTTCGCGCCGATCCCACCCTCGCTGTGGATCAACGAGCTGGTCGGGGATCCGGATCCGGCCTACGAGCTGCTGCTCCAGCCGGAGGCGGCGCTCGGCACCACCGACCCGCAGGACACCTTGCTCGAGGAGCGGTTCCGGTTCGAGATCGAGGCGGCCGATCCGGGCAGCCGGCGGCTGACCCGGCAGCGAGTCAAACTCGACTTCCAGCCCACCACCCAGGCGGTCACCGATCCGGCCGACCCGATCGATCTGCCCTTGATTCCGACCGTGACCCAGAGCGGGCCCACGCATCCGCCCAAGCTCTCGATCGACCTGCTGGACGGTGGCGTTCCGGACATCTCGCTGGACGATTCCCTGCTGCGGATCGTCGTCTTGCCAGACGGGCCAGGAGGCCCAAATAGCTCGGACCGGACCTGGACCACATTGCTGTCCGGGGAGGCGGCGGCGCTCATGTCGCCGATCCTGTTCAACCTGCCTCCTGTCGACAGCGAGCCGTTCGCACTGCCCGGCGCCTTCCACGTCGACGTGGAGGCGATCGAGTTCGAGGCGGCCGACGCCTTCGATTTCAACCGCTTCACGTTCTCCGACATCGAGCGGCGCCACCGGCGGCTGTCCCGCGCGGAGCGGCTCGAGATCGCGACCATTGGCAGCCCATGAAGGCCGTCGTGCTGCTCTCGGGAGGACTCGACTCGACCGTGGCCCTGGCCGCGGCCAAACGCGACGGCGAGGTCGTGCTCGCGCTGACGATCGACTACCGCCAGCGCGCCCGGGCGCGCGAGATCGCGGCCTCGCGCGCCATGGCGCGGAGGTTCGGCGTGCGCCACCGGGTGGTCAGGCTCGATTTCCTGGGCGAATTGACGACCAGCGCGCTGGTCCGCCGCGGCGAACAGCTTCCGTTCCTGTCGACCGAGCAGCTCGACGACCGGGAATCGACCGAGGCCTCGATGCGCGGCGTCTGGGTACCGAACCGCAACGGGCTGTTCGCGGCGATCGCGGCGAGTTTTGCCGAGGGGCTTTGCGCGGAGCAGATCGTGGCGGGCTTCAACCGCGAGGAGGCGGGTTCCTTTCCGGACAACTCGGCCGACTTCCTCGAGCGGACGAACGCGGCGCTCGCGCTCTCGACGTTGTCGGGCGTGCGGCTGGTCGCGCCCACGATCGATCTGGACAAGCGGGAGATCGTTCGGCTTGGATACGATCTGGGTGCGCCGCTGGACCTGGTCTGGTCCTGTTATGAAGGCGGGGCGCGCCACTGCATGAGCTGCGAATCGTGCTTGCGCCTGCTGAGGGCGGTCAAGTCCGCCGGGGTCGAAGAGCGTTTTCTCGAGGAATGGCAAGGAACGGAAGGAGGCCGAGCGGAATGAGTCGACACGCATGGTTGCTCTGGATCGGGCTTTGGGCGGGCTGTACCAGCGCGCCGCCGCCGCCACCGCCGACCGTGGCGCCGTTCACCGTGGAGGACTACCGGTCCCGGGCGCCGGTCGAGATCGCCGTGCTGCCGCCGTCGATCGCCCCGAACTTCGGGGCCGCGGACGGCGACCTGCTGCGGGAGCACATCTATTCCCGGTTGATCGAGAAGGGGTACACGGGACTGGATCCGGAGTACGTGGACCGCGCGGTGGAGTCCGTGGTCGAGCGCGGCCGCCTGACCTCCGAATCGACGCCGCCCCGCGTCTCCGCGCTCAGGAGTCTGCTCGACTCCGAAGCCTTCCTGCTGCTGGAAGTGATCAACGTCAAGGTGCTGCCGGGGGGCGAACCGTCGATCTACCGCATCGAGGTGCGAGCCACGCTGGTCGATACCCTGGGTTCGACCCTGTTCGAACACCGCGTGACGAAGACCTTCGAGGTGGAGTACGGCGACGACCGCGAACTCAGCCGCGACCAGTTGGACGATCTGATGCGCCGATATGCCGCTCAACTGGTCAACGCTCTGCCGGCCCGCAGCTCGTCCAAAATCGGCGATTGAGACCTAAGTACTGTGACCACAATAGTTTCAGTGCCAGTACGCGATCTGCGGACACTCAACATCCCTCCCGGTTTCCCCCTTCCACCCGCTGCCCAAACCGGCTAGACTCCCCGCGATACTGTAATGTGTGTATTGATGTTGATGTGCGCAAAGCGCGAGTGCGGGCGGGTCCATGGTTCTGACGGTTGACGACAAGGCGAAGATCATCGACGCCTACAAGCAGCACGACGGTGACACTGGATCCACCGAGGTCCAGATCGCCATTCTGACGACCAAGATTCGTCAGTTGACGGAGCACCTGAAGATCCACAAGAAAGATCACGCCTCGCGACGAGGCCTGCTGATGATGGTGGGTCGCCGTTCGACGTTCCTCAAGTACCTGCGAAAGTGCGATGATCTCAAGTACCGGGAGATCGTGCAGCGCCTCGGACTGAGGCGCTGACCTGACCTCTCCCAGGGATCTTCCTTCCGAGAACCAGTTCGGCCTGAGGCCGGGCCCAAGGGGCTCGACACGCTCCGTGCAATGCGGCGCGCATCCATCCGACGTAGTTGTTGTGGTTTATTAGTTTCAATGTGCCGGCTCCAAGGTGAGCCGGATGGCCTGCGACGCCAGCGAAGAAGGCGGCACCCCCAATTTCAGAACGAGGTCCCGGATGGGTATCCGGACGCCGCCCAGTTCGTGATGTGTGCGCGCAGGCAGGAGGAAATCGAGTGACTCACGTGAGAGTTGAGAAAGAGATTGGCGGACAGATGCTGTCCCTGGAGACCGGGCGGCTCGCCAAGCAGGCCGACGGAGCGGTGGTGGTGACCTACGGAGATTCCGTCGTGCTGGTGACGGCGCAGTCGGCCAAAGGGCGGGAGGGACTCGACTTCTTTCCCTTGACCGTCGAGTATCGCGAGAAGATGTCCGCCGGCGGACGCTTCCCGGGCGGCTTCATCAAGCGCGAAGGACGGCCTTCGAATCGCGAAATCCTGACCTGCAGGCAGATCGACCGGCCGATCCGCCCGCTGTTTCCGGAAGGGTACCGGAACGAAGTGCAGGTGATCGGCAACCTGCTTTCCGCGGACCGGCAAAACGACCCGGACGTGCTGGCACTGGTGGGAGCCTCGGCGGCGCTCAGCATTTCCTCGATTCCCTTCAATGGTCCGATCGCCGCGGTGCGCGTCGGACTGGTGGACGGGGAATTCGTGATCAACCCCACCGGCGAACAACGTCTGGCCTCCCCGCTCGACCTGATCGTGGCCGGCACGATGGACGCGGTGGTGATGGTCGAAGCCGGCGCCAACGGGGTGTCGGAGGAAGACGTGGTCCAGGCGATCCAGGCCGGACACGACGCGGTTCGGGAGATCATCCCGATGATCGAGGAGCTGGTCGAGCAGGCCGGCAAGCCGAAAGCCGAGTTCGAAGCGCCCGAGGCGGACCAGGAACTCGCCAGCCGGCTGAAGAAGCAGTATGAGCGCAACCTCGTGAAGGCGCTCAAGACCGAAGGAAAGCTGGCGCGCTACCAGGCGATCGACGAGCTGCGCGACGCCGCCATTTCGGCCGAGACCGAAGGCATCGAGGACGAGGACGAGCTCAAGGCCCGCACGAAGGAGGTCAAGAACGCCTTCTCGCAGCTGTCCTGGGTGAACGAGCGCGAGCTGATCATCCGCGACGGGCGCCGGGTCGACGGCCGCGCTCCGGACGAGATCCGGGAGATTTCCTGTGATCTGGGCATCCTGCCGCGCACGCATGGTTCGGCGGTCTTCACCCGAGGCGAGACCCAGGCGCTGGTGACCACCGTGCTGGGCTCTTCCGACGCCAGCCAGCGGGTCGAGCACGTGATGGCCGAGTACAAGAAGCGCTTCTACCTCGACTACAACTTCCCGCCTTACTCGGTGGGCGAGGTCCGGCCGCTGCGCGGCGTCAGCCGGCGCGAGATCGGGCACGGCGCCCTGGCGGAGCGCGCGGTCGAGGCGGTCATGCCGTCCGCCGAGGACTTCTCGTACACGATCCGGATCGTGTCCGACATTCTCGAGTCGAACGGTTCCTCGTCGATGGCCACGGTCTGCGGCGCGGTGCTCTCGATGATGGACGCCGGCGTGCCGATCAGCGCGCCCGTGGCCGGAATCGCCATGGGGCTCGTGATGGACGGCAAGGACTACCAGATCCTGTCCGACATCGCCGGGTCGGAGGATCACAACGGTGACATGGACTTCAAGGTGGCCGGCACGCGGAACGGCATCACCGCCTTGCAGATGGACATCAAGGTCGGCGGCCTGACGCACGAGATCCTGGCCGAAGCGCTCGAGCAGGCCCGCGTCGGACGCCTGTACATTCTCGACAAGATGGCCGAGGCGATCAGCGAACCGCGCGCGGAGCTTTCGCCCTTCGCGCCGCGGCTCAACCGGCTGCAGATCCCGGTGGAGAAGATCGGCACGCTGATCGGCCCCGGCGGCCGGCAGATCAAGGCGATCCAGGAAGAGACCGGCGCCAACATCGAAGTCAGCGACGACGGCGTGGTGCTGGTCTCGGGCGAAGACCGGGAGATGGTCGACAAGGCCTCGGCGATGGTGCGAGCGGTCACCGCGGAGATCGAGGTCGGCGCCGTATTCGACGGCAAGGTCGTCTCGATCAAGGAGTTCGGCGCGTTCATCGAGGTTGCGCCCGGGCAGGAAGGCCTGTGCCACGTTTCGGAGCTCTCCACCGAGTTCGTCCGGGATGTGACCGAGGTGGTCAACCTGGGTGACATCGTCCAGGTCAAGGTGATCAACGTCGATCCCACCGGCCGGATCAAGCTCTCGCGCAAGGCGCTGATGGAGGGCGGCGACCAGCCGCCGGAACCCCGCGAGCGGGTGCCGTCCGAGCGGCCCGGCGGGCGCTTTTCGCGAGAAGATCGCGGCGGGCGGGGCGGACGAGGTGGGCGCGGCGACGGCGGCGACCGCGGCGGCCGCGGCGACGGCGGCGACCGCGGCGGCCGCGGCGACCGCGGCGGCCGATCGTTCGGCCGGGATCGGGACCGCGGCGGGCGGGGAGAACGCGAGGAACGCGGCAGTCCGCCGGCCGTGGATGATCGCGACGACCGGGGCAACCGCTCGGACCGGCCCGAGCGGGTCGAACGTGAAGAACGCGCCAGTCGTCCGGACCCGGACGACGGGGATGACCGCGGCAACCGCCGGGATCCGCCCGATCGTGAAGAGCGCGGGCAGCGTCGCGACCGGTACGACCGTCCGGATCGGGGTGATCGCGAAGTCCGCGGCAACCGTCCGGAGGACCGGGCGGGGCGCGAAGACCGTGGTCCCCGTCGCGATCGGAACGACCGCGAGGAGCGTGGCCCCCGCCGGGATCGGGACGACCGTGGCGGCCGCGGTGAGCGCGAGGGGCGTGGCGGTTCGCGGGAGCGCGAGGATCGCGGGCCCCGCCGGGACGCGGCGGGCCGCGAGCCAGGCCCGCACCGTGGCCGGCCCGAGCGATCGGAACGGCCCGAGCGATCCGAACGATCCGAACGACCCGAGCGATCCGAACGACCCGAGCGATCCGAACGACCCGAGCGATCCGAACGACCCGAGCGATCCGAACGACCCGAGCGATCCGAACGACCCGAGCGATCGGACCGACCCGAGCGATCGGACCGACCCGAGCGATCGGACCGACCCGAGCGATCGGACCGACCCGAGCGATCGGGAGACCTGGATGACCGGGGCAACCGGGATGACCGGGATGACCGGGGCAACCGGAGCGACCGCTACCGCGAGTCGAGCGGCGGTGATCGCGGCGGCCGCGGAGGCCGTGGCGGCCGGAGAGGCGGGCGCGGACCGCGTCGCTAGCAGCAGGCGTCTGCATCCGGAGAACGGTCATGTTGTGCGGGCGTGCGACCGCGGTTTTCGCGATCCTGATCTGCTGTGGCTGTTCCTCTCGAGGGAACTCGGGACCGCGGGTGACCGCGGCCCCGAGGCTTCCGGGCGCGGGACGGATTCTCGACCTGACGCATCCGTTGAAGGTCCCCGCTGGCCTCTTGGTCCTGACCACCGATCCGGGGGCCGGCCACTTCTCGCCGGCCGGCCTTGGCACCACGATGGTCGACGCGCCTGTGCTGCTGAAGCCCGGCGGAAAAGGCGCCGCGGCGCTCGACACGGGCGCCCTGATCGGGCCGGCGGTCGTACTCGACGTGCGTGCCCTGCTGGCTCGAGGCGATCCGGACATCGCCATCACGGAAGATTGGATCGTCCGCTTCGAAAAGGAGCATGGGCCGCTTCCGAGCGGGTGCTTCGTGCTCCTGCTGACGGGATGGGACGGTCACTTCGATCGGCCGGAGCTCTATTTGAATCGGGACGCCCGCGGGAAGCTGCATTTCCCCGGCTTCAGCAGGGAGGCGGTGCGGTTCCTGATCTCCGAACGCGACATCCGGGCGATCGGCACGGACGCCGCATCGGTGGATCTGGGGCTCGATTCCGAGTTGGGCGCCCACCGCGTCCTGTTCGAGGCCGGCAAATACGCCATCGAGAATCTGCGCGGTCTCGAGCGTCTGCCGGTCGTCGGTGCCACCCTGATCGTGGCACCTCAGCCGATCGAGGGCGCCGCCCGTGTTCCAGCGCGCGTGTTGGCGCTGGTTTCTCGTTGATTCAGGTCAGGGCGGGGCTCCGGTCTGTCGATAACCACCGGACATGGACCGTCACATCCATCGCCACCATTCCGTCCGGCCCTCAAGTGCGGCGGGGGCCGCTGGGGCAGCGACTCTCCCTCCCGTCGAACCGGAATCGCCGCACCCGAAGAACGACGCGCTGATCACGACCAGCCGGGACAATCTGATCCTCTCCTGGAACAGCGGCGCGACCTGCCTGACCGGATACGCGGCCCACGAGGTGATCGGGAAGAACATCGCATTCCTGTTTTCCCCGCGCCACCGGGCAATCGACGCCCTGAATTCCCAGGATGCGATTTCCGGCGTGGCGATCCACAACAGCATGGTCAAGTTGCGAACCAAGAGCGGGGAGTCGGTCTCCCTGATCTACAACCTGGTGCCGATGTTGGATCGGGCCGGGCGCGTGGTGGGGCTGCTTCGGATCTGCAAGGACATCTCGGCCTTCAAGCAGGCGCGCCGGGCGCTCGAGCTGGCCGCCGCACAGCTCAAGGGGATGAATCGAGTGGACGACCCGATTCTCCAGGCCATGCGGGCCATGCGCCCCATGGGCCCCGTGCACCAGGTTCCGGGAGCTTCCGGTCAGGAGCCGGAGCCCGATGCCCTGGCGCTCGAGAACTGCCGCAGCCGGCAGGGTTTCCTGCGGATCGCCGAGGAGGAATGCCGCGGCTTGCAGGATCTCCTGCAGGAGATTCAGGCTCTGATCCGTTCTCAATGACACGCGCCAAGGCGGCCTGTATCATGGTCCGTGATGGGTCATCCCGCGTGACCCCGACAACCCGCTTACAGAACGGCGAGAACCCGACATGCATCGACTCGAGCGATCTCGGGTGCAGGAAGCCCTGCACGAGTACAAGAAAGAATGCTACCTGTTCGAGCACGACGCCGATCGGCACCAGGACGTCGCCAAGGAGACCGCCCGGATCGTCGCGGGCATCCTCGAGCAGCAATTCCACTACCGCTTCCACAAGCCGCCGAACCCGGAGCGGACCGAGATCTTCACCATGATCGAGAACTATGCGCGCGAGGCGATCCTGCCGCCGGTGCTCGGCAGCCTGGTGGAGCGCATCGTGCTGCTCGAAAGACGCCAGGCGGCGGCGTTGCGATGCATGGAGAGCATCCTCTCCGTTTTCGAGGACCAGACGCAGGAGTAGCCGGGAGCTATCTGCGCTATCTGGCCGTCACCTCTTCGTAGAGCTTCGAGAGGCTCTCGACGATCTTGGAAGGATGTTCCGACCCATCGATTCTGGGCAGGCTCGGATCGGGGGTGTACTCCATCCCGGGACCCTTGGCGCCGCGTTCCTGGCGCCCCGCCTGGCTCAGCATCTCGGCCGAAGGGAACTCGATCTCGGGATAGGCGGCGCCCAGTTTCTCCACCGCGTCGCGCCGCTCCGACTGAGTCAGCGCTCCGCGTTCCAGGCTGCCGATCAGTTCCAAAAGTAGCGGTGCGTTGGGCCAGGACGAGAGTGCCTGCTGGCGCAGCTCGATTGCCCGGTCCCGGCGCTGCAGGTCTTGCGCTTCCAGGAATTCCTGATTGGCCGCCCGCCAGCTTTCGAAGACCCGCACGTCGATCGGATCGACATTCAGGTGATCCCGGGCGAATCCATACAGATGTTGATCGATCAGCGGCAGCGTGCCGGCCGACATCGTGCTGGGCTCCTGCTCCCTGGACAGCCCCGTGTGGAGCAGGCGGATCTCGTGCTGGGAAGCCTCGATCCGCTGCTTGCGCTCTGAATCCTCGCCGGCCGCGAGCAGCTGCAGCTCCAGTTTCATGGCCTCGAGCTCGGTTTCAAGCACCGGCAGAAGGAAGTCCTGTCGCAAAAGAGCGAGCGGCCGCTCGTCGGTCTCGCTGATCAGGCGGTCGGGCAGCGCCCGCAGCGCAGGCGCAGGCGCGGGCTCCTGGTCCGGCACCGAAAGGGCCGGCAGCCACGTGAGCGAAAGGAGCACGAGGAATCTCATGACACCGCCTCGAGCAAGGGGATGCCTTCCGCCTGTTCCAGATCGAACTCGAGCATGGCGGCGATCGAGGCCGGGACATCGACCTGCTCCCGCTGTTCGGTGATGACCAGCGGGCGCTGCCCGACGCCGGTGGCCAGCAGGAACGATTGGCGGTGGGAGGGTTCGTCGAGAGGTTCCAGATGCTCGTCGAAGTGCACAGCGCCCCGGCCGCAATCAGTGGTCACCATCAGCGTGGTGCGATCGCGATAGTAGGGGTTTTCGCTCAGGAAGCGGCTCAACCGGTAGAGTTGGGTATCGATGTGGCGCACCGCGCTCTGGTACGACCGCCAGGCGCCCCGATGGGCGAGGTCGGGCGTGGAGAATCCGATCATGACCAGGTCCGGGCGCAGCCTCGGCAGGGCCTCGAAGGTCAGCGCCATCAACCAGTCGTCGGCCTCGTCGGCGGCGATGAACGGGCGCTCGGCCATCAGGCGGCCGGTCAGCGCCGCCGCCACCGAAGATCCGAGTTCCGGCACGTCCAGCGGCACTTCCTGCAAATCCGCCCTGACCGCCGCGAGCAGGTGCCTGCGCCGGGCTTCCGGGGCGCGGGGTGTGTCGCCCGGGGGGATCGAGCCGAGCACCCGCAGCAGGCGCTCGTTGCCCATCGCCACGTGCGCCGAGTGGCCGAGCGACGCGTCTCCAGAAATCGGCGGACTCGTCGCGGTGTTCTCGCTGGCAAAAGTCGCGGCACGAAATGCCTCGCCGTGGCTCTCGGCCTTGGAATGGTCCGGCACGCCCGCCGCCAGCACCTTGGTCACGGGCCGGCCATGGGACTTGCGGTAGCGCTCGAAGATCGTGGGCGACTGGCCGAGCTCCTCCAGGTTCCGTGAGCCCTCGGCATTGGAGGTCAGGCGGCTGCCGTAGCGCGCGGTCAGCAGGTATTGCGTGGCCGTGTCGTGCCGCGTGAGATGAGAGTTCCGGAGTCCGGTGTACAGTGTTCCGGAAGCTGACAGATGTCTCAAATACGGAGCCAGACAGTCTTTGTGGTCGCCGAACAGGTCCTGGTAGCGGACGCCGCCGCCGAAGCGGACCAGCACGATCCGCTGTCCTCGGGGGGCTGTTCGCGGGAGCGTGGCGCAACGGGTCAGCAGGCCCGCGGCCGCAAAGCCGGCGGCGCCGGCCAGGAACCGGCGGCGGCCGACGGCGCGGCCGGGTGAGTGTTCCCGGTGCTCGCCTTGCGTTACTCGCGGCACTCGCGTCATTCCCATCATGGCGGTGAATTCTATTCGACGGCCGCTTCTGAAGCGATCAGGACTTCCTTTTCCTGGCATCGCCCGATAAGCTGCCCGGTTTCAAATCGGGCGAAGACCCCCGGATTCATACACTGGAAGACCGGAGCGCCGGGTGGATCGAGAGCACAGAAACGAGACCGTCATGGCCCGGAACAAGCGCAAGATCAAGAAGGCGAATCACGGCAAGCGCCCCTGCTGTGGCAATCTGGTTCGCAAGCGCAAGAACAAGTTCAAGAACTGAGCCGGGACCGCTTCGTCTTCCCTCCTCCGGGGTCGTACCGCGACAGGAACTCGCGGCGAAAGGCCCCCAAACTCCGCTGCTCGATCGCTTCGCGAATGTCCGCCATCAGCTTCTGGTAGAAGCGCAGGTTGTGGATCGTGGCCAGCATCGTTCCCAGGAGTTCCTTGCCCAGAAACAGGTGGCGGATGTACGCCCTGGTGAAGTGGGCGCAGGCGTGGCAGTCGCACGAGCGGTCGATCGGATAGGCGTCCCGTCGATAGCGGTTGTGCTCGATCCGGATCCGGCCGCGCACGGTGAACAGCGTCCCGCCGCGGGCGTAGCGGGTGGGGATGACGCAATCGAACATGTCCATGCCGCGGTCCACGGAAGCGAGGATGTCCTCGGGCAAGCCGACCCCCATCAGGTAGCGCGCCCGCTCCTTGGGCATGTGCCGCTCGGTGAAGTCGACCACCTGTTTCAGGTTGTCCAGGCCTTCGCCCACCGAGACGCCTCCGATCGCCAGGCCGTGAAACGGCATCGCCGCCGTTGCCCGGGCCGAGTGTTCGCGCAGGTCCTGGTAGACGCCGCCCTGGATGATCCCGAAGAGAAGCTGGTGCGCGTCGAGCGGGCAGGCCAGGCAGCGCTTCGCCCAGCGCAGGGTGCGCTCGACCGACTGTCTGGCGTAGCCGTGTTCGGCCGGATACGGAATGCACTCATCGAAGGCCATGCAGATGTCGGCGCCCAGCTTGCGCTGGATCTCCATGGCCCGCTCCGGTGAGAGCAGCACCGGCTCGCCCGAGACCGTGAACTGGAAGCGCACGCCCTGCTCGTCGATCACCCGCCCTGGAAGCGAGAAGACCTGGAAGCCCCCGCTGTCGGTCAGGATCGGCCCATCCCAACCCATGAAGCGGTGCAGCCCGCCGAGCTTCAGGACGAGGTCCTCGCCCGGCTGGATGGTCAGGTGATAGGTGTTGGCCAACAGGATCTCGGCGCCGGTCCCGCGCACGTCCCGGGGCAGCGCGGCCTTGACCGTGGCGGCGGTGCCGACCGGCATGAAGGCCGGAGTCTCGACGGTGCCGTGCTCCAGGGTCAACCGTCCCCGGCGCGCCCGGCCGTCCGTCGAAAGCAGCTGGAAAGGGTTGTCGGCTTCCATTGAATCAGGAGGCGAATCAGGGGGAGGCAGGGGAGTTCAGCGGCGCTGCAGGTGATCGCCGATGCCGGCGCTCAGGAAGGTCTTCTCATCGAACGAATTGGTCACGATCTCGGTGGCCTCGTCCAGGTCGTCCGTCAGGAACAGCAGATCCAGATCGCCGGCCGAGACGGTGCCGGCCGGGATCATGGTGTCTCGAATCCAACGCAGCAGACCGCCCCAGTGCTTGCTGCCGATCAGCACCACCGGGAACAGCTTGATCTTGTCGGTCTGGATCAAGGTCAACGCCTCGAACAGCTCGTCCAACGTGCCGAACCCGCCCGGGAAGATCACGTAGGCGGTGGCGTACTTGACGAACATGAACTTGCGCACGAAGAAGTAGCGAAAGTCGATCGAGATGTCCTGGTACGGGTTGGGAGCCTGCTCCATGGGCAGCTGGATGTTCAGTCCGATGGAGTGGCCGCCGACGTCCTTGGCGCCTCGATTGGCGGCCTCCATGATGCCGGGTCCGCCGCCCGTGATGATCGAGAACCCGGCCCGGGAAAGCCGCGCGGCCAGCTCCCTGGCCATCTTGTAGTAGGGATTCGCCGGGACCGTTCTTGCGGAACCGAAGATGGAGACGGCAGGATTGACGTCCTTCATCAGTTCCAGTGCCTCGACGAACTCCGCCATGATGCGGAAGACCCGCCAGGATTCGTTGCTCGTTTGTTGTGAG
>Ga0326597_10007295_pt1 | contig 15042 bp, 14 predicted proteins | sample RVTome_12_FD_203789 | JGI IMG/M metagenome (GOLD analysis project Ga0326597, IMG submission 203789) | Soil microbial communities from uranium-contaminated site in the Upper Colorado River Basin, Wyoming, United States - RVT100D185 | ecosystem: Environmental > Terrestrial > Soil > Contaminated >... | reverse complement strand
CGGCGGCTGCAGCTCGAATTCCTTCAGCAGCGCCGCCATGCGGGCGGCATCGGCCTGTGAGCGTTCGCCCGACGGGGCACGGGCTTCGGCTCTTGGGCGCGGTTTCGCCGCCGGAGCAACAACAGCGACCGGAGGCCGCACCGTGCTCGTGGAGCCGGCCGCGTCATCGGCCGCAGCCCTATCCCGTTGCATCATGCGCGCGGCCGGCCTGGGCACTGCCGCTGCCGGCTCGGCAGGCGCGGCGGACGATTCCGCCTCGCTTCCGCGAATGCCGCCGGATTGCGTCGTCGTGCCCGCAGCGGGCGCCTGGTCCGCAGAAAGGGCCGGGCGCTGCTCGCGCGCGGCCGGCGCCCCCTGGAACGGCTGCGGAGGGGGCGCGGCGGCGCGTGGCGACGCCTGGGGTTGCGGCGCAGCGGATCGCGCCGCAGACGTTTCGGCGGCGCGGCTCGAGTCCTCCTCCGCGATCTTGGCGGAAGCCGTGGCGCCGAGGGCCGCGTCATCCCTCTTCGCTGGCGGCGCGGCCGGCAGCTTCGCACGAGCCGGTGCTTTCGCCGCCTCGGGCGCAACAGCCGGCGGAGCGGGGGCGGTTTCCGCAGGCTTCGAATACAGGTCCATGGCGGGGGGCTGCTCCAGCTGCCCGCCGCCCTCCTCCCGCACCAGCGTGACCAGGCTCACGCTCAATACCACGACGGCGGCAACGGAAAGCGGCACGCGCCACGCGCGCAGCCGCGCGGAGACGGCGCGCGGACGCGCACCGACCTCGCGGCGGGCCGCCGCGAGGATCGCGGCGTCAAGCCGCGCCGGCGGCTCCTCCCGCGCGCCCACGCGGTAGAGACGGTCGAGCCGGGGGTCGCGCTCCGCGTCCCCGGCCGTGCCGCCCCCGTTGCGCCCGTGAGTCGTCATTCGCTCATTCCCTGTCTCAATCTGGCCATCGCGTAGCGCAGCCGGCTTTTCGCCGTCTCGCGGTTGACGCCGGTCGCCTGGGCGATCTCCTCCACGCTCATGTCGCCTTCCTGCTGCAGCAGGAAGGCCTCGCGCTGCGCTTCAGGCAGCCCGGCGATCAGCGCCATCAGGCGCTCCGCCTGCCGCTTCGCGTCGAGCGCGTCATCCGCGGGCCGCTCGCGCCCGTCCGGCAGCTCCGCCATCGCCTCGCCGTCCTCGTCGTCGAAGGAAACCATGGCGGCGTGGCGGTGCTTGCGGTAGTGGTCGATCAGCCGGTTGTGCGCGAGCCGGTAGAGGTAGGTCGTGAACTTGGCCTGGATCGTGTAGCCGGCCCGCGCCCGCGCGAGGTTCATCCACACGTCCTGGAACAGCTCCTCGGCCGCCGCCGCCTCGCGGCACTGCCGCAGGAGGTAGCGGTAGAGCCCGCCCTTGTGGCGCGCGTAGAGCGCGTCGAACGCGCCCGCATCGCCGTCGCGATAGAGCAGCATGAGCTCCTCATCGCTGGTATCCGCGCTCCACACCATCGCGGGCGAGTATACCGCCACGCGCCACCTGGAGAGGCGGGAGGTGGGAGGCGGGAGGCGCAATGAAAATCCTCCCGCGACACGGACGCATTTGACGCCTCGCTCCTCTCGCCTCCCGCCTCACCGGGGATCGGGGACGAACCGTCCCGGGAACGGCGTCGGCATCGCCAGCCGCGGCGCCCGGATCACGCCCGTTGCCACCAGGTTGTTGTAGGTGTCGTAATGGATCGCGATGACCTCCTCCGGGTTGACCGTTGCCCGCTCGAAGCTCGTGTAAGTGACGTGCGAGGTTTCGGTGCGGCCATGGCCGGTGCCGAGGGAGGGCGACCTCTGCGGCGCGTGGCGGCGTGGACCCGACATGCTCTCGGCCGAGCGCGCGCTGCCGGCGCCGGACCCGGACATCGAATCCTCCGCGGCCGGATACGGGCTGTCGTCGCGCGCGCCGGTGTAGGGCGGCTCGTGCGGCGGCGACTGCTCGATGCGCGCCTCCGGCTCCGCCTTCCTCCGGAACACCGCGACGCCGATCACGCCGACGTTCTGCGGCCGGCCGGTGCGCGCGGCGTACGAGTTCTGGTGCTCGGTGAAGAAGAAGGCCGCGATCCGCTCCAGGCTCTTGCGCCAGCCGCGGATATCGAAACCCCGGCCGGGACCGAGAACGTAGCCGGTCTGGCTCCAGTTGGCGGTCTCGCCGGAGACCGCGTTGACGCCGTCCACCGATACCACCGCGAGGATGTCGGCGCCGGCGCGGTTACGCACGCGGACCTGGTATGAGTGGCCGGGGACACCAACCACATAGTTGCGGCCCTCATGTTGATAGACGGGCAGCGTGCGGTTCTGGACGCGGTCGTGCACCGTCACGTCCGCGGTATTGCCCACCGCGCCCGCGGTACTGGCTGCGCCGCACAATGCAACGGCGGCTGCAATTTTCTGCCAATTCATCTTTATCTCCTTGGGGTTAAGCGCTCCCCTGTAAACGCGGCCGCCGCGCGGAAGGGGTTAGAACCATTGACATCGGTTCCGGCCTTGAACCGGCTCTGCGCGCCCCGCTATACTGGCCTGACCCCTAGGAGCCTCTCGCCAAGCCCGCGCGCAGCCGCAGGCTTGCGGGACCGGTTCCCCAAAGAGCTGGAGGAGGAGCGTCATGCCGAAGTTTTCTCCTGAAGCCATCCGCACCCTTGCCCTGGTCGGCCAAGGCGGCTCGGGCAAGACCACGCTCGCCGAGGCGCTGCTCGCCAGGGCCGGCGCCATCGCCAGCGCGGGCAGCGTGGAGAAGGGCACGACGGTTTGCGATTGCGACCCGCTCGAGAAGCAGTACCAGCACTCGCTCAACGCCTCGGCCGCGCACCTCCAGCACCGTGAATCCCGCGTGCACCTGATCGATACCCCGGGCCTGCCCGATTTCATCGGCCGCGCGATCGGCGCGCTGCCCGCGGTGGAGACCGCGGCGATCGTGGTGAACGCCCAGAACGGGATCGAGATGATCACCAATCGCATGATGCAGTGGGCGCGCAAGCGCGACCTCTGCCGCATGATCGTCGTCAACAAGATCGACGCCGAGAATATCGACCTGCCCGGGCTGCTCGCCAGATTGCAGGCGGCTTTCGGCAAGGAATGCCTGCCGATCAACCTGCCCGCCGACGGGGGCAGGCGCGTGGTGGACTGCTTCTTCAACCCCTCGGGCACGGCCGACTTCTCCTCGGTGGAGGAAGCGCACAGCGCGCTGGTGGACCAGGTGGTCGAAGTGGACGAGGAGTTGATGGCGAAGTACCTCGAGAAAGGGGAAATCGAGCCGGAAGCCTTGCACGCGCCGTTCGAGAAGGCGCTGCGCGAAGGCCACCTCATCCCGGTGTGCTTCGTCTCCGCGCGCAACGGCGCCGGCATCGCCGAGCTGCTCGACATCATCGTCAAGCTCATGCCCAACCCGACCGAGGGCAACCCGCCGCAGCTGCTGAAGGGCGCGGGCGAAAAGGCGCAGCCGGTCCGCGCCGAGCCCGACCCGAAGCAGCACGTGCTGGCGCACGTGTTCAAGGTGATGATCGACCCGTTCGTGGGCAAGGTCGGCGTGTTCCGCGTGCACCAGGGCACCATCACCAAGGACAGCCAGCTCTTCATCGGCGAGAGCAAGAAAGCTTTCAAGGTCGGCCACGCCTACCTGCTGCAGGGCAAGGAATTCGTCGAGACCGACGCGCTCGTGCCGGGCGACATCGGGGCAGTCGCGAAAGTGGACGAGATCCACTTCGACGCAGTGCTGCACGATTCGCACGACGAGGACCACATTCACCTCGTGCCGCTCGAATTCCCGACGCCGATGCATTCGCTCGCGATCGAGCCCAGGCGCCGCGGCGACGAGCAGAAGATCTCGGAAGCACTGCACAGGCTCGTAGCGGAGGACCCCACCTTCAAGATCGAGCACAACGCCACCATCAACCAGACCATCATCAGCGGGCTCGGCGACCTGCACATGCGCTACATCCTCGACCGCATGGCAAACCAGTACCACGTGGAGGTCACCACCCAGCCGCCGCGCATCCCGTACCGCGAAACCATCACCGCGAAGTCGGAGGGCCACCACCGCCACAAGAAGCAGACCGGGGGCGCGGGCCAGTTCGGCGAGGTGTTCCTCAAGGTCGAGCCGCTCAAGCGCGGCGCGGGCTTCGAATTCGTCGACCAGGTGAAGGGCGGCGCCATCCCGCACCAGTTCATCCCCGCCGTCGAGAAAGGCGTGCGGCAGGTGCTGGAAACGGGGCCGGTCGCGGGCTACCCGGTGCACGACGTCCGCGTCATCGTCTACGACGGCAAGTACCACGACGTGGATTCGAAGGAAGTCGCCTTCATCGCCGCGGGCAAGCGCGCGTTCATGGATGCCATCGGCAAGGCGCGGCCGATCATCCTCGAGCCCGTCGTCAACATCGAGATCACCGCGCCGGAGCAGAACATGGGCGACATCGCGGGCGATCTTTCCTCCAAGCGCGGGCAGCTCTCGGGCACCGACACCTCCGCGCCGGGCACGCTGTTGATCAAGGGCCAGGTGCCGCTTTCCGAGCTGAACAACTACCAGGCGCGGCTGAAATCGGTCACCGCCGGCCAGGGTTCGTTCACCATCGAGTTCTCGCGCTACGACCCGGTACCGCCCAGCGTCCAGAAAACCCTCGCCGAGCAGCACGCCAAGACCGCCGTCCACGCCGAGGAACAGTAGCGCGCTGGAGGGCGGAAGAGGGGCCCCGGCTTTGCTGGGGATCTGACCCCGAAAGCGCGCAGGCGGCCGACGCAATTTCCTTGAATACTTGCCACACAGTGATCCGAGGCCGCGGCGTGATCCCGATCTACCGGCCGCTCTCGAGATGCCAGGTACACGGTCTTTTCCACCGACTCATCCATTCGCTCGTTCACGCGTTCATCAATGGATGAGATTGTTCTCCGTGGAATGGCTAAATGGCCAAACGTGCCGGCGGTCTATGGCTGGCTCGCGCTCGACCGGCGCGGCAACTGGCTGATCAAGGGCGAGCGCATCCCTAATCAGTTAGTGACCGCCTTCATCGGCCGCAACTACGCGCGCGACGCGCGCGGCTGCTGGTACTTCCAGAACGGGCCGCAGCGCGTGTTCGTCAACCTCGATTACGCGCCCTTCGTCTACCGCATCGTGAGCCCGGACAACGCGCCGCTCGCGCTCGAGGCCCACAACGGCAGGCCGGTCCGCGCCGTGTCGGGCGCGTGGATGGACGAGAACGGCGCGCTGCTGCTCGAGACCGATATCGGCGCAGGCAGCGTCCACGATCGCGACCTCGAGCGGCTGCTGCCGCACCTGATCGACGCCAACGGCAACCCGCTGCCGGAGGCGGTCATCGACGAGATCATGGAGCAGGTCGAGCACGGCAAGCGCTTGCCGCTGTGGCTGAAATTCCGCGAGTCGAACGTCAGGATCGAGCCGATTGCGGCCCGGGAGGCCGCCGGCCGCTTCGGTTTCGTCGCGCAGCCCGAGCCGCCGGCGGGGGAGGAGGTCTGCCGATGAATGGCTGCGCGCCTCGCTTGCCGTTCATCAATTGAAAATCGGGATTCTATTTCCGTTACGATTCCGCGCGCTGAAATTCCAATCTCTCAACGCAGAGGACGCTGAGGACGCAGGGGTATAATCGAGATGAGGATTCTCAACAATATTTTGTATCCTCCGCGCTCCACGGCGTCGATCCCTCACCCCCGCCCCTCTCCCGAAAGGAGAGGGGAGGCTCGAGCCTTCCCTTCTCCCCTCGGGAGAAGGGGAAGGGATGAGGGGATGGCGCCCCCTGCGATTAGAGGTTTACCACGATGATTGACCTGCGAAGCGACACCCTGACCCGGCCGACGGAAGCCATGCTGGAATCCATGCGCGAGGCCACCTTCGGCGACGACTCGCGCGACGGCGACGAGACGGTGAAGAAGCTCGAAACGCTCGCCGCGGAGCGCACCGGCAAGGAGGCAGGCGCCTTCATGCCAAGCGGCACCATGGCGAACCTGGTGGCGATGCTGACCCACGCGCAACGCGGCGGCGAGGTGCTGCTGGAGGACGGCTCGCATACGTTGAACGCCGAGCTGGGCGGAATCGCCGGCGTGGCGGGGCTGTACTACCGTGGCGTCCCCGGCAAGCGCGGCGCGATGGACGTGGACGCCCTGCGGGAAGCGATCCGCCCTTACGCGCGCCAGCACATGGGCACCGCGCTCGTCTGGATGGAAAACACCCACAACCGCGCCGGCGGCGCCGTGCTGCCGCTCGCGCACATGAAGGAGGTGCACGGACTCGCGCGTGAGAAGGGCGTACCGGTGCACCTCGACGGCGCGCGCATCTTCAACGCGGCAATTTCGCTGGGCGTGCCGCCCAGCGAAATTGCTCAATATTCAGATTCGGTCTGCTTCTGTGTTTCGAAGGGACTTTCCGCGCCCGTCGGATCCATACTTTGCGGGAGCGCGGCGTTCATCGAGCGCGCCCGCGCCTATCGCCGCATGGTCGGCGGCAACATGCGCCAGGCGGGGCCGCTCGCCGCCGCCGGGATCGTCGCGCTCGAGACGATGGTGAACCGCCTGCCCGAGGACCACCAGACCGCGAAGCGCCTCGCCGAGAGCTTTCACCGCATCGATGCAAGCCTGTGCGACCCGAAGGACGTCGAGACCAACCTGGTGCGCGTGGACTTGAGGAAAAGCGGCAAGCGCGCGGCGCAGTGGTCGGCGGACCTCAAGGCGAAGGGCGTGATGGTCGCGCCGGCGGACATCTGGACGCTGCGCTTCGTCACCCACCGCCACATCTCCGCCCCGGACGTCGACGCGGCCGTCGGCGCGTTCGCGAGTCTCTGGAAGAAAGCCTAGGCGCATGCCGGTCGCTGCTTGCCGGGGAAACGCGTGAAGAGAAGCGCCCTGCTGGCAGCGGGGCTTCCCGCATTGCTGGCGCCTGCGCCGTTGCCGGCCGACCCTTGCCTCGACAATCCGGACATGGTGCGGACGCTGGCGTGCGTCCGCGCCTCGGCGCGCGCCGCGAATGACGCGCTCGACGACGCCTACCGCCGCCTGCGCGAGCGTTTCGCCGGCCGGCCGCAGGTGTTGGAACGGTTGCGCGACGCCCGGCAATCCTCAAGCAAAGGGGTCAACAAGCAAAGGGGTCAACGCTTTACTTTATAGCGCCACGCCGCAAGGGCCGATGCAGGAGCTGTTGGGTGACTATAAGGTAAAGCGTTGACCCCTTTGCTTTCCTTTGCTTTCCTTTGCTTTGCTTTGCTTTGCTTTGAAAGCGTTGACCCCTTTGCTTTGCTCACCGATGCACAGCGGACCGAACTTGACCGCCGCCTCGACGATCACCAAGCAAATCCCGACGACGTGGCGTCGTGGGACGGAATCAAGGCCGAGGCTCTAAAACGTCTCGGTAGTGGACAAAGGCTTTGAGGCGGGGGCGACAGCGCCTATTCCGCGGAATGCGGCAAGACCTGAAACCCCATCTGCCGGAAATGACGGTCGGTGGTCAACGCCTGCTTGAGGCGCAGCTCCTGCATCACCACCAAGCTGGTGCAGTCGGTGAAGGAGTAGTTCTTGTCGCGGTAACGAAAGAACGCTTTTCGCGCCTTCTCGGCGCGCTCCATCCCGATCCATTCCCACCGCAGCCGCGAACTGCCTTCGACTTGCTCCCACCACGCTTTCGCGGCCGGCAATCCCAAACGCATCCGGATGATCGTCAACGTTTCGTCCAAGACGTAATCCGTCGTCACCAGCAAGACGCCTTGCTGCAACGCTGAATCGCGCGCCTCGCAAGCCGGCGCGTGCGAAGAGTCTCCCGCGTCGGCGCAAGCCATCCAGCCCGCGGTGTCAACGAACAGGCCCTTCATCGACCGTACAGAATGGCGTCGTGATCGCCGGAAGCCTTGCCGTCACTTGATCTGCCCACCGCCTTGGCGCGATACAGCGGGTCGGATTGAAGAGCCACACGCGGCGTGTCCGCTTCGTCAATCGGCACGATTTGAAACGCCCGGCGGCTGCGATAAAGCACGGTAAACCGCGCACCCCGGCTGACGCGCTCAACCAGTTTCGGCAACGAGGCGCGCAATTGCTTGGCGTTAATGGTGATGTTCATTCAGAATTCCCTAAGTTCATCTTAAGTTGACCATAAGATCCCGCGGAAGTCAAGCCGGATGCACCCGGCCACTCTACCGCGTGGCTCAAACAAGATCCGTGGCGACCAGTTAATCTGGTCTGTTTTCTCTTGTTGTTATCGGCGTGTACCGGGGTTCGACCCTCCCTTGCAGGGCGCGCACCGGCTTGCAAGCCGGTGCCGCTCGTCCGGCGTGGGCCATGGCCCACGAATTCCCGGTCTCGCCCCCCGCCCCTCCCGAGCGGAGAGGGGAGGCTCGAGCTTGTCCTTCTCCACTCGGGAGAAGGGGAAGGGATGAGGGATGGGCGGCTAATTCTTATTCTTGTTTCTCTCTGCGCCTCGGCGGTTCAATTATTGTCTTGTTCTTTCTCTGTGTTCTCTGTGCTCTCTGTGGCTAACGGATTTTTCTTGTCGGGAAATTCTCGTCGATCTGGTCCTGGTAAAAGCTGCCCGGCGAGGGCGAGCCCATGAACCGGCGGTGGACCTCCGGCGAGACGCCGGAATACTGGACGATGGATCCGCTGGAAAACTCGATTTCGAGGAGCTGCTGGCCCGCGTCGTAGCCAATCGAACGGATGTTCGACGCGTTGACGCGCTTTCTTTCCATGAGGAATTTGCCGGCTCTCCGCCCGGCAAATACCTAGGGTTTGCTGCCCATCGGGAACGGCCACGCGCCGGGGATGACGACCGGTCGCGGCGCCATCGGGGCTGTGGCCGCCGGCTTGCGTTTCACGGCCTTGCGCTTCACCGCGGGCTTGCGCCGCGCCACTTTCTTCTTTTTCTTCGCCGCCGTCTTTTTCCCGGCCCGCCTCTTCGCTTTCGCCATTCGCTCCTCCAGTCGGTTGCCCGCGCGGCGGCGCCTCAAGTCTTAATGGCGGGCCGCGTGGGTCTTGCTCGCCAGGTCGCGGTACAGCACTTCGGGTTCGAGCTGGATGCCGCCGGTCCAGGTCACCGCGTTCGACACCGGGTCGATCGCGACGCGCGAGAAAATGTCCTCGTCGGAGAGCGCCAGGTAGGAATTCGTCGTCACCAGGTCCCCGAGGTAGACCAGCCCTTCCAGTCCGTCGTCGAACTTGACCCAGAGCGTGTAATTGCCCTCGGCGCGGCATTCGATGACGGTGTGCAGGGACTGTCTGCGTCTGCGGTAGTGCCGTCTCAGCAGGCTGGAGCCCAAGGGTTCGTGCCTCCCTGTTGGTTGATGAGCGGGCCTCTTCCGGTTTCTTTGTATCCCCCTTGCGCGCGTCAGTCCCAGGACAGCGCGCCGCCGGTCTGGTACTCGATGACGCGCGTCTCGAAGAAGTTGCGCTCCTTCTTGAGGTCGATCATCTCCGCCATCCACGGGAACGGGTTGGAGACGCCCTCGAACAGGGGCTCCAGCCCGATCTGCTGGCTGCGGCGGTTGCAGATGAAGCGCAGGTACTCCTTGAACATGCCCGCGTTCAGCCCCAGCACGCCGCGCGGCATGGTGTCCTCGGCGTAGCGGTACTCGAGTTCGACCCCCGTCTTGAAGATCTCGCGCAGCTCGTCGCGGAAATCCGCCGTCCACAGGTGCGGGTTCTCCATCTTGATGGTGTTGATGAGATCGATGCCGAAATTGCAGTGCATAGACTCGTCGCGCAGGATGTACTGATACTGCTCGGCGGCGCCGGTCATCTTGTTCTGGCGTCCGAGCGACAGGATCTGCACGAAGCCGACGTAGAAGAACATGCCTTCCATCAGGCACGCGAACACGATCAGGCTCTTCAGCAGTTTCTGGTCCGCCTCCGGCGTGCCAGTCTTGAACGCGGGATCGGTCAGCGTCTCGATGAACGGGATCAGGAAATCGTCCTTGTCGCGGATCGACGGGATCTCGCGGTAGGCGTTGAAGATTTCGCCGTCGTCCAGCTGCAGGCTCTCCACGATGTACTGGTAGGCATGGGTGTGGATCGCCTCCTCGAACGCCTGCCGCAGCAGGTACTGGCGGCACTCCGGCGCCGTGATGTGGCGGTAGGTGCCGAGCACGATGTTGTTGGCCGCAAGCGAATCGGCGGTGACGAAAAAGCCGAGGTTGCGCTTGACCACGCGCCGCTCGTCCTCGGTCAGGCCGTGGGGATCCTTCCACAGCGCGATGTCGCGGCTCATCTGGATTTCCTGCGGCATCCAGTGGTTGGCGCAGGCGGAGAGGTACTTCTCCCACGCCCACTTGTACTTGAACGGCACCAGCTGGTTGACGTCGGTGGCTCCGTTGATGACGCGCTTGTCGGCGACGTTGATGCGCCGGACCTCGGGCGCGTCGTCCGCCGGCAACGGCGCGGGCGCGCGGGCGCCGGGTTGCACCCCGGCGCCGGTCCCGGTGGTTATCGTCTGTTGTTCTCCGAATTGCAGCATCTGCAGTCTCCTTTATTGGCTTTGTGGGTGGACACTTTCCGGTTCCGCGGCAGCCTCTTTATTGGCGTTATGGGTGAGGCGGCTATTGGCGCCGATGAAGCTTTTCCCTATGACTCGTGTCGTGACCTGTGACCTGTAAACTCTCCTACTGGCAGGACTCGCACTCGGGGTTGTCGATGGAGCAGAGCTTCGCATCCGTCGCCACGCCGTCGGACGTCACCGCGTTCAACTGCCCGGTGGTGACCGTGGATTTCTCCGCCGAGGTCGCGCCGAGCGTGCGCAGGTAGTACGTCGTCTTCAGCCCCCGGATCCACGCGAGCTTGTAGGTATCGTCGAGCTTCTTGCCCGAGGCGCCCGCCATGTAGATGTTGAGCGACTGCGACTGGTCCACCCATTTCTGGCGCCGCGCCGCGCACTCGACCAGCCACCTGGGCTCGACCTCGAACGCCGTGGCGTAGAGGGCGCGCACTTCCGGCGGGATGCGGTCGATCTTGGCGAGCGAGCCGTCGAAATACTTGAGGTCCGCGATCATCACCTCGTCCCACAGGTTCAGCTTCTTCAAATCGCGCACCAGGAACTCGTTCGCCACCGTGAACTCGCCCGAGAGATTCGATTTCACGTAGAGGTTCTGGTAAGTCGGCTCGATGCACTGCGACAGCCCCGTGATGTTGGCGATGGTCGCGGTGGGCGCGATGGCGAGGCAGTTCGAGTTCCTCATGCCGACCTGCTGCACGCGCTTCTTCAACCCCTCCCAGTCGAGCGTGGTGGACATGTCGCACTCGACGTAGCCGCCGCGCTCCTCGGCGAGCAGCTTCAGGGTGTCGGACGGCAGGATGCCGCGATCCCACAGCGAGCCCTTGAAGGTCGAGTACGGCCCGCGCTCTTCCGCGAGGTCGGTCGAGGCCTGGTACGCGGTGAACGCGATCGCCTCCATCGAGCGGTCGGAAAATTCCACCGCCGCCTGCGAGCCGTAGGGAATCCGCAGCAGGTGCAGGCAGTCCTGGAAGCCCATGATGCCGAGACCCACCGGCCGGTGCTTGAAGTTGGAATTGCGCGCCTTGTTGACCGAGTAGAAGTTCAAGTCGATGACGTTGTCGAGCATGCGCATCGCGGTGCCGACCGTGCGGCGCAGCTTCTCCATGTCCATGCGCCCGGTGGAGGCGTCGAGGTGCGCCGGCATGTTGACCGAGCCCAGGTTGCACACCGCGATCTCGTCAGCACCGGTGTTCAACGTGATCTCGGTGCAGAGGTTGGAGCTGTGCACCACGCCCACATGCTGCTGCGGGCTCCTCAGGTTGCACGGGTCCTTGAAGGTGATCCAGGGATGCCCGGTCTCGAACAGCATCGTCAGCATCTTGCGCCACAGTTGCTGCGCCGGAATCTTCTTGTAGAGCTTCATCTCGCCGCGCGCGCACTTCGCCTCGTAGTCGACATAGGCTTTCTCGAACGCGCGTCCGAACTTGTCGTGCAGGTCCAGCGCGTCGGAGGGCGAGAACAGCGTCCACTCGCCGTTCTCCATCACGCGCTTCATGAAAAGATCCGGCACCCAGTTGGCGGTGTTCATGTCGTGGGTGCGGCGGCGGTCGTCGCCGGTGTTCTTGCGCAGCTCCAGGAACTCCTCGATGTCGAGGTGCCAGGTCTCGAGGTACGAGCACACCGCGCCTTTCCGCTTGCCGCCCTGGTTCACCGCCACGGCGGTGTCGTTGACGACTTTCAGGAATGGCACCACGCCCTGGCTCTTGCCGTTGGTGCCCTTGATATGGGCGCCCAGCGCCCGCACCGGCGTCCAGTCGTTGCCGATGCCGCCGGCGAATTTCTGCAGCAGCGCGTTCTCCTTGATCGCCTCGTAGATGCCGTCGAGGTCATCGGCCACGGTCGTCAGGTAGCAGCTCGCGAGCTGGGAGCGGCGCGTGCCGGAGTTGAACAGCGTCGGCGTCGAGCTCATGAAGTCGAAGGACGACAGCACGTTGTAGAACTCGATCGCGCGCGCCTCGCGCTGGTCCTCGGCCTCGTTCAGCGCGAGCCCCATCGCCACGCGCATGTAGAAAATCTGCGGCAGCTCGATGCGGCGGCCGCGCACGTGCAGGAAATAGCGGTCGTAGAGGATCTGCAGCCCCAGGTAGGCGAACTTGAGGTCGCGGTTGGCATCCAGCGCCGCGCCCAGGCATTTCAGGTCATAGCCGCCGAGTCGCTCGTCCAATAGCTCCGCCTCGATGCCCGTCTTGATGAACTCCGGCAGGTACTCGGCGTAACGCGCGTGCATCTCCGCCTGCGTCACTTCCTCGCCGAGCGTCTCGAGCCGCAGCGTGTGCAGCAGCAGCCGTGCGGTGACGTAGCTGTAGCCCGGGTCCTGCTCGATCAGCGCGCGCGCGGCGAGGACGAGGGACTTGCGCACTTCCTCCACCGGCACGCCGTCATAGAGGTCGCGCTGCATCGCCTGCATGATGGGCTCCGCGCTCACTTCGCGCCCGAGCCCCTCGCACGCCTCGCGCACCAGCGCCGTGACCTTCGCGAGGTCGAGCGGCTTCAGCTGCCCGCCTTCCTTCACGTTCAGCGCGGGCGTGTGCCTGTCCTTCTCGTGCTTCTCGCGCTCCTTCGCCCGCTTGCGCGCCTGCTCCTCGCGATAGAGCACGTAGGCGCGCGCGATGTGGTGCTCGCCGGCGCGCATCAGCGCCAGCTCCACCTGGTCCTGGATGTCCTCGATGTGGAAGGTGCCGCCCGAGGGCTGGCGGCGCATCAGCGCGCTCACCACGTTCTCGGTGAGGATCTCCACCTGCTCGCGCACGCGCGCGGACGCGGCGCCCTGGCCGCCGTTCACGGCGATGAATGCCTTCGTCACCGCGATGGAAATCTTCGAGGGCTCGAAGCCCACCACCGCACCGTTGCGGCGGATGATCTTGTATTGGGCGTAGCGTGCTTCTCGTGCTGCGGGGGTTTCGTTCAGGGCGAGGCCGGCGACGGGGGCAACCAGAGCCGATCCAGTGGCGAGCTGCATGTATTAACTCCTTGATTTTCGTGTTTTTTTTAACCAAGGGGGCGATTGACCTCCCCCCTCCTTAATCCTCTGCTTCCCATGCAACCATGATATCAACCACAACATGTTGTGGTGGCATGCGACTTTGGAACTAATGATAGTAGTCTGATTTTCCTAAAGCAATAGTCTTTTGAACTTTTTCTTAAATGCTCGATTTATTGGGAAAAACCACCGGCAAGGTGATGAAACAATGGGCAAAACTGCGTACAGATTGAGCAGCGCCCTGCCCCGCCAGATGGGGCGCGGGCAAAGCGGTCTGGAGGCTGTGGATAAGTAGCGCCAAAACGGACGCCTAGGGATACGGGAGCCGCGGCTCCCGTGCCCTAATCGCCGGTTTGGCTCCGCGCGTTCGAACGGACGCCACGGTACGGGGACTGCGGCTCCCGCGCCCTGCGACTCGCCGTTCAACGCGCGGGGAGATGGTTTTTCAGAGGGAAAAGTAATTCCGAATCGGATTAATGTTTCTCTATTTTTTCTTCGATTTTCCTCGGCGTTTTGGCGGTTCGATTCTTGTTTTTGTTTTCCTTCGTGTCCTTCGTGTCCTTTGTGGTTCAGCTTTGTCTTTCAACATCGCGCGGTAGCGCGCCCAGTCGAAATGCGGCCCCGGGTCGCTTTTGCGCCCAGGCGCGATGTCCGAGTGCCCGACGAAATCGGCGATCGGGTAGCGCGCGGTGAGCGCGCGCGTGAGTTCCGCCAGCCGTCCGTACTGCGCGTCCGTGAACGGCGCTTCACCGGTACCTTCCAGCTCGATGCCAACGGAAAAATCGTTGCAGCGCGCCCTCCTCTTCCAGCTCGACTCGCCCGCATGCCACGCGCGCCTGGCGCAGGAAACGAACTGGATCAGTTCCCCGTCGCGGCGGATGAGGAAGTGAGCGGATACTTTCGCGCCCGCGATGGATGCGTAAAACGGGTGCGCCGCCGGATCGAGCCGGTTGGTGAAGAGGTCGACGATGCCCGGCCCGCCGAATGCTCCCGGCGGCAGGCTGATATGGTGGACGACGAGGAGGTCTATCGCGCAGCCGGCGGGTCGCTCGTCGCAGTTGGGCGAAGGAATGAACCTTACGCCTTCAACCAACCCTTCGTTATTGATACGCAGTCTCTGTGGCAAAGCGAATTTGGGTTCATTCCTTAATTAGGCTGAACGCACGGCACGCGTTCAGCCTTTGGGATCGAGATCGTCCTTGATACCCAGCTTGTCCATGCGGTAACGCATCGCACGAAATGTAATGCCGAGGAGTTTTGCGGCAGCAGTACGGTTGTACCGGGTTTTCTCCAGCGCCTCGAGTATGGCTTCTTTTTCAATGCGCTCGAGATAATCGGGCAACGGGGTGGACGCTCGCAGCCCCACCAGGTCCTGCTTGCTGATGGTTTGCGCGTCCTCGCGTGTCCCAAGCTGCAAGTCCTCCGCGCGTATTTCATCCCCGGACGTAAGCGCAAGCGCGCGCTCAAGAATGTTTTCGAGCTCACGGACATTGCCAGGAAAAGAGTAGGACTGAAGTGCTTTTGACGCGCCCGCACCCAGCTGGGGAGGGGAAACCTGCATTGGCTTCGTCAAGCGAGTCAGGATTTCC
>Ga0326597_10007294_pt1 | contig 15043 bp, 11 predicted proteins | sample RVTome_12_FD_203789 | JGI IMG/M metagenome (GOLD analysis project Ga0326597, IMG submission 203789) | Soil microbial communities from uranium-contaminated site in the Upper Colorado River Basin, Wyoming, United States - RVT100D185 | ecosystem: Environmental > Terrestrial > Soil > Contaminated >... | reverse complement strand
CCCAGCCTCAAGGCGTCGCGCCACAGCGGCGCGTAGTGCTCGAGCCCGCCGCGGGCGATGCGGCGGAAGGCCGCGTTCTCGGGATGGGCGCGCCACATGACCAGCGCGCGCGCGCCGAAGTGCCCGTAGTTGTCGTCGAAGCCCGGGTCGATCGCACCCCAGGTGCCGGGCCAGAAGTGCGTGTACTCGAGGGTCGCGAGCGCGGCGCGCGCGGCGCGCGTGAAGCGCCCGTCGCCGCTGATCGCGCCCAGGCGCGCGAGCTGCGCGGGCACATCGAGCTGCCGCAGCGGCGGGTAGGCGACCGACGGACTGCCGTCGGAGGGCCGGTAGCCGGGCGCGACCAGCCCGTCGGGCAGCACGCCGGCCGCCAGCACGTGCTCGCCGAGCGCCAGCGCGCGCTCGAGCGCCCGTGCGCGGTACGCAGCGGGCCCGCGCTCGGACAGGTCGAGCAGGAAGCGCAGCACCGCGTGCACCTCGCGCGGGTGCGAGCCCACGACGAGATCCTCACTCACGTCCCAGCCACACGGCAGGCCGGTCAGGGGGTGGAAGCAGAGCGCGAAGAAGTCGTCGAGGAAGCGCTCGAAGGTCGCGCGCCAGGCCGGGCGCTCCTCGACCTCGAGCGCGTCCAGCAGCAGCACGAAGAGCGTGCTCAACCCGCCGGCGCCGACCCCAGCCGGCTCGCCCGTGACCACGTCGAAGTAGCGGCAGGCGAAGCCGGTCGCGCGCGGCCCGAGGTCGTCGAGCGCGCGCGCGGTCCATTCACCGAAGAGCCAGTCGAGGTGGCCGAGGATCTCCGCGCGCAGCGCCGCCTCGCTCGGACACGGCAGCTCGACCCAGGCTTCGAGGTCGGTCCAACGCGCCGTCCCGTTCTCGAGCGCTTCGAGCCGCACGAGCAGGCGCGGCACGGGCGGCGTCGAGGCGAAGGGCTCGAGCGTCCCGAGCTCGAGCTCGAAGGACTGACCGGCCTCGGCCGGCGCGTCGAAGTCGCGCACCGCGCTCGCCCCGGTCCCGTCGCTGATCGTCAGGCGCCCGCGGCCACAGACGCGGCCGCGCAGGCGCGTCCGGCAGGCGGTCGGCTCGTAGGCGGCGACGGGCTGCTCGGCCGCGAGCCCGTCGGCGACGTTGATCCAGACGGCGTCGCCGCGCCGCTCGAGCTGCTGCGCGCCGAGGGTCGCGCGCCACCAGGGGATCGGAACGGGAGCGGAGCCGAAGTCGCGCTCCGGCAGCGGCTCGTCGAAGCGCGGGTTGTCGAGGAGCTGCACGCGGACGTGCGGCTCGTCGCCTCCCGGCGCGAGCAGCGCCAGAGCGGCGGCGGGCAGGAGGACGGCGGCGGCGGGCACGGAACGGGGGGCGCGGGGCGGGGCTACTTGCGCGGGTCGCGGCCCTCCAAGGCCTCGGGGCCCCAGGCCTCCTCCAGCACCGCGACCGCGCGCTCGAGCGTGGCCCTGGGCACCAGGATGCACTGCTGGCCGGCGGCGGAGGAGCCTTCGAGCACCTCCAGCATCTCGAACTGGTCCGAGGTGTCGACCACGAAAGGCACGTCGGCGCCCTCGAGCAGATCCCTGGCCAGATCGAGCTCGGTCTGGTCGCGGGCGTGCAGTAGCAGTACGAAGCCCTTGCTGATCTCCACCTGACCTCCTCGGTTCGCCGGGAGCGGGAGGATAGTCGAAGCGACGGCCCGGCGCGACCTTCACTCCGCCCGCAGCGCGTCGATCGGGCCTTGTGCAGCCGCGCGCCGGCGACACGAAAGCACGGGACCGCGTCGAACGAGTCCCGAGCACCAGGGAAAGCCACCCGGACCCGCACTCCCCTCGCCCCGCCGACCGTCCTTGCGCCCCCCACCGCCGGCGAGTCAGGCCGCCTGGATCACTTGTCCGCACCGACTTGGAGCGGCGTCCCCTCCGGCGCCGGCCGTCGAGGACCCCTGTCCGTGCTCGCGAGCTGCCCCCGATCCCGCCAGCCGCTCAGAGGCTGTCGGAGAAACCCCGTCGCGAGGCACAGCGCGCGACGCCGCAGCGCCGAAGCGCGCGCAGCCGCAGTAGGGTGTTTCTCCGACAGCCTGTCAGGAGATCTCCGCGGGCGAGAGCTGGCGCGGCGTCGCGCGGACGCGCGGCGGCGGGGGCGGCCCTTCCCGGCGCGCGGGGCGCTCGAGCACGGGGGGGTCGGGCTGGTAGATCGTGAAGCCGTAGCCGCCCCAGTAGTTCTTGCGCTGGATCCGCTCGTCGTTCTCGACCTCTTCGACGTAGCGCCTCACTTCCTCGTTGGAGAGGCCGACGCTGCGCTCGAACTTGACCTCGCTGAAGGCGAGCCGCTGGTGGTTGGTGACGACCCGCGGGTTCTCGATGCCGTAGCGCTCGGGCTTCAGCCAGAGCGGCGAGCCGACCACCAGCTCGAAGGTCGCGATCTGCGCGGTCTCGTACAAGTCCATGTGATTGCGCAGGAAGTTCAAGGTCTCCATCATGTCCTCCTGGGTCTCGCCCGGGATGCCCAGGATGATGAAGAGGTGGACCTTGATCCCGATCTCCTTGCAGTCGCGCAGGGTGCGCCAGACCACCTCGCAGTCCGTGCCTTTCTTGATCACGTCCTGCATGCGCTGGGACATCGACTCCAGGCCGAACATCAGCGTGTAGCAGCCGGCGTCCTTCAGCCGCTGGAGGCAGGCGTGGTCGAGCCTCTCCTCGAAGCGGATCATGCCCGCCCACTTGAGGTCCAGGCCGGACTGGGGCACGAGCTGGCTCAGGCCCTCCAGCGTCGGCGGGTACATCGACTCGTCGGCAATGAAGAAGGTGCGCACGCCGTGGCGCTCCTGCAGCGTGCGCATGTCCTCGAACAGCTTGACGGCGCCGCGGTCGCGCATCGCTCCCACGCCCAGCGACCAGAAGTGCGCGCAGAACGTGCACTTGGCCCAGTAGCAGCCGCGGTTGCCCATGACGAGCAGCCGCACGGGGCGGTCGAGGTAGCGCTCCAGCGGCAGGTCGTCGTAGTTGGGCGTCGCCAGCGTGGTGATGTCTCGGATGCGGTCGCGCTTGTTCTCCACGCGCTTGCCGTCCTGCATGTAGAACAGGTTGGGCACGTCCTCGAGCGAGCACTCGCCGTCGAGGTGCAGGAGGAGCTTGTGCATCGCGTCCTCGCCCTCGTAGCGAATGACCCAGTCCACGCAGGTCACCGCCTCGTCGTCCAGCCATTCGGAGTCGTAGATCTCCGAGATGTAGCTGCCACCCATCACCAGCTTGGCCTCGATGCCGCCCTTGCGGATCGCATCCGCGAGGAGCATCGCCGTCTCGTACTGCCGCTGGACCGAGACCGAGATCCCGATCAGGTCGTAGCGCTCCTCCTTCAGGTGCGGGATCAGGTGCGACTCGAAGAAGGAGGCCAGCGACTTCTGGCCGACCCCGAGGTACTCGTGCAGCAGGCACCCGAGCCACAGGTGGACCTTGTAGAAGATCTTGCGGTCGCGGTTGCCGAAGAACATCGGGTAGGCGAGGTAGGGATAGTAGTAGATCGCCATCAGCTTCAGAATCCGGTTCAGCGTCCGGCGGTAGCGGATGGCCTCCTTGACGGGGAACTGCTCGTCCACCGGGGTGGACTCGCGCAAGTGCGTGAAGAAGCTGAGATCGCGTAGCTCCCACGCCCGCAGCACCGCCAGCATCGGGCGGGCCAGGAAGCGCACGAACAGCCGCTTCCACAGCCTGCCCTGGCGCTGCATCCCCGAGATCTCCGTCCGGAGGAGCTCGACGAAGTCGCGGTGCGCGCCGGCTTCCTGGGAGTAGTAGTAGAGCTCCAGGTCCAGGTCGCGCTGGTAGGTCCGCGCATAGCCCACCTGCTTGAGGTGACCCACGAGCGCCGGCACGCCCATCCAGGGCGCGTCGGCGGGCGAGTCCCCGGGCGGGGTCAGTAGGAGCGTCTTCCGGGTGCGGTGCTTCTGCTGAATCATGGGTGCGGTCGCGTTGGAGAGCAGGGCTGGCTCGTCGTGCTTGTCGGGGCGGATGCGGATCGGGCAGGGCGGGGCGGGGCCGACCCGGGGCCCGGAGCGGCCCTCGGACCAGTGACCAAAGCTACCCCGCACGTCAGACTCTCGCAACCGGGCGAACGGGGCTTTCGGCCGCGCACTCCTCGCAACTCGAGGCCCCGCCGGGGGAACCTGCCCGAAAGTCCCCTCCCGGCCCCCGAGGCAGGGATCGGGTCCCTTGCCGCAGCCGAGTCACGGAATCGATTTCCGCCCGGCAGAGGGGGGAGTGGCGGCGGGAGGGGGGGGTTACGGCGGGACGGGTTGGCGTTTCGTCTTGGGCTGCTGCGGCCCTGGCGACTACCGGTCCCAGTGGCCTCGGCGCGCGCGGTGGCGGAAGTACCACGCCACGTAGGCGAAGTGCACCAGCGTCCACGAGCGGTACAGGGACAGGCCCCAGGCCACGCCGGTCTCGGGCAGGACCGCCACCAGGTAGAAGAAGGTCGGGATGGTGAGCGCGGCGCCGATGCCCATCAGGACCAGGTTGCGCTTCATCTGGTCGGTCAGGATGTAGAACGCGTCCATGCCCACCGCGAAAGCCGGTGGGACCATCCCCAGGGCGAGGATCCAGGAGTAGTGGAACACCGGCTCTTTGTAGTCCGGGGGGAAGAGGGCCCCCACGAAGGGCGGGATCAAGGGGACCAGGACCAGCAGCGCCCCCACGACGAGCCCGCCCGAGATCAGGGAGCTCCGGTAGTAGAGCGAGCGGAACCGATCCAGGTCGCGCAGGCCGCGCAGCTCCGAGAGCGCCGGCAGGATCGTCCGCCCCACGCCCTGGAGCATCGTGAAGGGCAGGATCGTGATGCGCGTGGCCAGCTTGTAGTAGGCCACCCACGAGGCGCCCGCGAGCCGTCCCAGGATCAAGCCGGGCAGCACGTCCATGAACAGCGTCTGGCTGTTCTTGAGCAGCCCCACGCGCAGGCCCAGGCGGATCCCCTGGCGAAGGGGCACCACCCGGATCATGCGCAGCACCTCGCGCGGCGAGGGCAGCCACGATTCCCCCTCGCGCCGCGCGGCGCGGTACATGCTCACGGCGAGCAGCGTGCCGAACACGCGGCTCACGATCTCCCCCAGGATGGCCCCCTCCGGAGAGGCGGTGATCAGCGCCCCGGTGGTCACCAGGAACATGCGCATCAGCTCGCAGCCGTTGTCGAGCTGGCCCAGCCGCAGCATGCGGCGCGTGCCCTGGAAAGCGACCTGGGCCACCGCGCGCGGCGTGTCGAGGAGGGGCCAGAAGGTCAGCCACCAGGCCCAGAGCCCGAGCTGGGCCGCGGCCTGTGGCCCCAGCTTCTCGGCGTAGCTGGCGCGCGCGAGCGCCGGCAGGACGACCCAGCCCAGACCGATCAGCAGGGTCGAGAAGAGCACGTGGCTCTTGACCAGGAAGGCCAACCATCCCGCGACCTTGGTGCGCGCCTCGCGCACGCTCGCCGCGGCCACCTGGGTGACCGTGGCCTGCATGACGCCGACGTTGACCAGGTTGTAGAACAGGGCCTGAAGCGCGATCGCCAGGAAGAACAGCCCCTGGCCGTGGGAACCCAGCAGAAAGGCGATCACGACCGACGAGACGATCTGGCTGAGCTGGTTGAGCAGCGCGGACACCTGCAGCGTGGCGGAGTCCTTGAGGAACTTGCTCTCCAGCAGGCGGGCGAGCCGGCGCGCGCTCATCCCGGACCGCTCCCGGTGCCGCGGGGCGAGTGCGCCCGGACTCGGCGGGCGCCGTCGCTCCAGGACCTGCGCCGGGCATGCTCCCCCCCGGCCCGGTGCCTACCCTCGCGCCGCTCCGGGTCGTCCCGGAGGCGCGCCAGGCCGGCCTCGACCGCCTCGCGCAGGGGCTGGTGCAGGAACGCGCCGGAGAGATCCATCCTCGATCGTGGAGCCGACTTGGCGCGACATGGTAGCCACCAGCTACTGGAGGATCGCGGGGGATCCGGTCCTATCTACCAGAGGCGCCGGGGAGCTGGATCGAGGCGTCGGTCAGGGGATCGTCGCTGCTCGGTCTGGTCGCGGGCGTGCAGCAGCAGTACGAAGCCCTTGCTGGTCTCCACCGGGCCTCCTCGGCCGGCTGGGAGCGGGAGGACGGTCGAAGCGACGGCCCGGCGCGACCTTCACTCCGCCCGCAGCGCGTCGATCGGATCCAGCGCGGCGGCGCGGCGCGCGGGCAGCACGCCGGAGAGCAGGCCCGCCGCCACGCTGACGACCAACGCGGCCACGACGTACTCCGGCGGGGTGCTCAGGGGCAGGCCCGGGACGAAGGCGCGCACCAGGGCGGAGAGGGCCAGGCCGCCGGCCACGCCCAGCGCGCCGCCCAGCAGCGCCAGCACGACCGCCTCGGCCAGGAACAGCGCCATCACCTGGCGCGCCGTCGCGCCGACCGCGCGCAGGAGCCCGATCTCGGCCGTGCGCTCTCCCACCGCGATCCACATCATGGTCAGGATCCCGATCGCGCCGACGAGCAGCGAGATGCCCCCGATCGCTCCGACGGACAGCGTGATGATGTTCATCACGTTGCCGAACACGGCCAGCATGGCCTCCTGGGTCGTGATCGTGAAGTCCTCGCGCCCCGCGTGGCGCTCGGTCAGCGTGCGGCGGATCTCGGCCACGATCGGATCCAGCCGGCTCTCGTGGCTGTAGGTGAGGTCGATCTCCTGCAGCTCGTCCTGGTTGAACATCTGCATCGCCAGCGAGACCGGCACGTAGGCCGAGTCGTCGATGTCGATGCCCAGGAACTGCCCCTTCGGCTCCATCACGCCGATCACGCGCAGGCGCACGCCGCCGATCCGCACCCACTCGCCGAGCGGACTGCCGGGCCCGAACAGCTCGCGCCTCAACGTCGGGCCGAGCACGACCACCGGGCTGCCGCGCCGCGGGTCGCCCGGCGGCAGGAAGGAGCCGACGCCGACCGGGAAGTTCCAGGCCGCCGGCATGTCGGCGGTCACGCCGTAGACGTAGACGCTGCGCCCGCGGTTCTGCGCCTCCACGCGCGCCTGCCCCCACGCCACGGGCAGCACCTTCAGCACGCCCGGCACGCGCGCGAGCAGCTCCGCGTCGTCGAGCGAGAGCTTCTGCGTCGTCCCCCCCAGCACGCCCGGAATGCCGAAGGTCTCGGTCTTGCCCGGGTTGATGGCGACGATGTTCGTGCCGAACTGCGTGAACTGCGCCAGCACGTAGCGCCGCGTGCCCTCGCCGATCGAGGTCAAGAGCATCACCGCCGCGATGCCGATCGCGATGCCCAGCATCGAGAGCGCCGTGCGCAGGCGGTGGCCGCGCAGCGCCCCGGCACCGAGCTCGAGCAGTTCGCGCACCGTCCCGTCTCCTACGTCTTCCTCAGCGCCAGCACCGGATCGAGGCGGCTGGCCTGGCTGGCCGGCAGCACGCCGAAGATCGCCCCGACCGCGAGCGACAGGCCGAGCGCGGCCCCGACGGCCCAGGCCGGGGCCGCGGCCGGGAAGGCCGGATACCACGCCAGGAACAGGCGCGTGAGCAGCCAGCTCACCCCCAGCCCGACCGCGCCGCCCGCGCCCGAGAGCAGGATCGCTTCGACCACGAACAGCGCGCGCACCTGCGCCCGCCGCGCGCCGAGCGCGCGCAAGAGCCCCACCTCCGACGTGCGCTCGGAGACCGAGACCAGCATGACGTTCATGATCCCGATCCCCGCCACCGTCAGGGACACCGCGGCGATGCCGGCCACCGCCAGCGTGAGCACCGCCAGGATCGCGTTCAGCCCGCCGGAGACCGAGTCCTGCGTGACGCAGGTGACGTCCTCCTCGCCGTGGCGCTCGCTGATGATCCCGACCACGCGCTGCTGCGCGTGCGCGAGCTCGGAATGGGCCGCCACCTGGATCAGCAGCCGGAACAGCGAGCTGCGGTTGAAGATGCGCATGGCCGACGCGACCGGGACGATCACGACCTCGTCCACGTCGAGCCCGAGCTGGGTCCCGCGCGGCTCGAGCACGCCGATCACGCGCACCCGCGCGTCCCCCACCCGCACGATGGCGCCCAGCGGGTTCTCGTCGCGGAAGAGCTCGCGCGCCAGGTCCGGACCGAGCACGGCCACCGGCATGGCCCGCTCCCAGTCGATGTCCGGCAGGAACTCTCCGTGCGCCAGTCCCAGCCGGCGCGCCTCCAGGAAGTCCTTCGTGGCGCCGATGACGATCGTCTGTCGCCGGCGCTCCGCGTGCGAGACGGTCTCGTTGCCGATCGCGACGGGGACGACGAGCTCGGCCTGCGGCACCCGGCGCCGGATCGCGCGCGCGTCCTGGAGCGTCAGGTCGTTCGGCGCGCCGCCGAAGCCCGGGAACGCCCCCGTCGTCTCGGTCTTGCCCGGCAGCACGATCAAGAGGTTCGTGCCGAGCGCCTGGAACTGGCCCGAGACGTACTTGCGCGCCCCCTCGCCGAGCGCGGTCAAGAGCACCACCGCGGTCACGCCGATGGCGACCCCCAGCAGGCTCAGCCCGGTGCGCAGGCGGTGCCGGGCGAGCGCGACGGCCGCCATGCCGAGCAGGTCGGAGAACCTCACGGCTCGCCCACCCGCGGCGCGAGGAGCTGCGCGATCTCGGCCACCTCGCTGCCCGCCAGGCGCCGCACGACGCGCCCGTCGCCCAGGAGCAGGATGCGGTCGGCGCGCCGCGCGACGGCCGGATCGTGGGTGACGACGATCAGGGTCAGGCCGGCGGCGTTCATCTGCTCGAGCAGGTCGAGCACCTGGCGACCGGAGGCCGAGTCGAGGTTGCCGGTCGGCTCGTCGGCCAGCAGGATGCGCGGGCCCATGATCGTGGCCCGCGCGATGGCCGTACGCTGGCGCTGTCCGCCCGACAACTCGGCCGGGCGGTGGCGCATGCGGTCCTCGAGCCCGACGGCGCGCACCGCCTCGAGCACGCGCCGCCGGCGCTCCTTGCGCGGCAGGCCGGCGAACACCATGGGCAGCTCGACGTTGCCGGCCGCGTCGAGGCGCCCGACCAGGTGGTAGGACTGGAAGACGAAGCCGATCTCGGCCTGGCGCACGCGCGAGAGCTCGATGTCGCTCAGGTCCTGCACCTCGCGCCCGCCCAGCCGGTACGTCCCGCGCGTCGCCCGGTCGAGGCAGCCCAGCACGTTCAACAGGGTCGACTTGCCCGAGCCCGAGGGCCCCATGATCGCGACGTGCTCGCCGGGCTCGATGCGCTCGCTCACGTCGGCCAGCGCGTGCAGCTCCTCGCCGCCCATCTGGTACGTGCGCCAGATCCCCTCGAGCTCGATCATGCGCTGCCCTCGCTCACCCGCTCAGGGTCTCGGCGCCGCGCCCTCGATCACGGCCTCGACGCCCGCCCGCACGTCGGCGCTGGCCAGCGAGCTGATCACCTCCTCGCCGGCGCGCAGCCCCTCGAGCACCTCGACCCAGTCCCAGTTCTTCATGCCGACCTCCACGGAGCGCTCGACCACGATCCCGTCCTCCAGCAGCAGCACGCGCCCGCCCTCGAGCAGCGTCGCGGCCGGCAGGCGCAGCACGTCCTCGCGCACGGCCAGGATCACCTCGACGTCGGCCGAGGTGCCCGGCAGCAGCGTGACGGCGAACTCGTGATCGTCGAGCTCGACCTCGATCTCGACCGTGCGGTTCTGCTGCTCGACGTCGAGCACGTAGGGCGAGACGCGCACCACCGCGGCGTCGAACGTCCGCCCGGGGAAGGGGTCGAACGTCGCGCGCACGGGCTGGCCGGCGTGGATGACGGCCGAATCGACCTCGTCCATCGGCGCGCTGACGTAGATCGAGGTCGGGTCGATCAGGTCGATCACGGAGGGCAGCGGAACGCCGGGCGGCGAGGGCGTGATCCACTCGCCCACCTCGACCGAGACCTCGGCCAGCACGCCGTCGAAGGGCGCGACGATGGCGGTCTTCTCGAGCTCGGCCGCGATCACGTCGATCTCCGCGCGCGACTGCTCGACCGCCGCAGAGGCCGAGGCGCAGGCCGCCTCGGCCGCCTGGAAGGCGGTCTCCAGGACGTCGATCCGGTCGGGCGAGACGTCGCCGTCCGAAGCGATCTTCTGGTTGCGCTCCAGCTCGCGCTGCGCGCGCCGCGACGTCACGCAGGTCTCGTCGTAGCGCGCCTGCGCAGTCGCCAGGGTGCGCTCGGCGAGCTGGCGCCGCGCGCGCGCGATCGAGTCGTCCATGCGCACGATCACGTCGCCGGCCTCGACGGCGTCGCCCTCGCGGAAGCGCAGCTCGACGACGCGGCCGCTGGTCTCGGGCGAGAGCTGCGCGCGGCGCCGCGCGCGCACGGTGCCGGCGCGCGAGTTCGTGACCGTGGACTCGACCCGGCCCGGCGCGACCCGCACGACGCGCACCTCGACCGGATCCGGCGCGAGCACGGAATTCTTCAGCGCGAACCATCCGCCCACCAGCGCCGCCAGGACCACGATCCGCAGGATCCATCTCCGCATCCCCGAAATATAGTCAGTCGGGCGTCCACCCAGTACCGTCGCGTCCTTGAAGCCCTCCGCGCTTCCTGGCTCGCTGCGACGAGTGTGGGGCGGGACCGCCCTGCTCGTGGCGGGCCGTCTGTGGGGCTCGGCCTGCACCTTCGTGGCGCTCTACCTGCTCGCGCGGCGGCTCGAGCCGGGCGGCTTCGGCCGCTACACGTTCTACCTCGCGCTGTTCGCCCTGCTCGACGCCCTGGTCGACATGGGCACGGGGGCGGTCGCGGTGCAGCGCACCGCCGACGACGAGTCGGCCATCCGCGGCGTGCTGGCGACGGCGCGGCGCATCCGGCTCGCGACGGGCCTCCTCGGCCTGGGGCTGGTCGGCGGCGGGGCGCTGCTGTTCGGCGAGCCGGGCGCGCCCTGGGTCCTGCTGGCGAGCCTGTACCCGCTCTCGCACGCCCTCGAGCTCTCGGCCACGGTCTTCAAGAACCGCATCGCCTGGGGCCTGCCGGTCGCGATCCGGGCCCTGGCGAGCACGCTCTCCCTGGCCTTCGTCCTGCTGCTCCTGAGGTGCGACGCCGGCGAGCCGGCGCTCTACCTGGTCGGCGTGGCGGCCGGCAGCGCGAGCGCCAACTTCCTCCTGCACGCCGCCGCTCGACGGCACCTCGCCGCGGTGCGGGTCGCCGCGCCCGTCCCATGGCGCGAGCTCCTGGGCGCCGCCCTCCCGCTCGGGCTGGCGGGGCTGTGCCAGCAGGCCTACTTCTACGTCGACAACCTGTTCGTGCGCGCCATCGAGGGCGAGGAGCCCCTGGGCCACTACAACGTCGGCGTGCGCGTGATGTCGTACGCGATCATGGTCGCGGTGTACGCCTCGATGGCCGCGCTGCCGTGGTTCGCGCGAGAGCACGCGGCCGGCCGGCTCGGCCCGGCGGTGGCGCGCCTGGCCCGGCCGCTGTTCGCCCTGGCGGGCCTCGGCGCGGGGCTGTGCTTCCCGTGGACGCGCGAGCTGCTGGGCCTGTTCGGCCCGGGCTTCGAGCAGGCCGCCGCCAGCCTGCAATGGCTGCTCGGCGCGGCGACGGTGGTCTACGTCGGCTCGGCGCTCTTGACGGCGGTGATCGCGACCGGCGGCACGCGCGCGGTGCTCGCGGTGGCGGCGACGGGCCTGGGGGTCAACCTGGTCGGCAACGCCCTGCTGGTGCCGCGGCTGGGGATCGACGGCGCCGCGCTCGCCACCTTCGTCACCGAGGCCGCGGTCGCGCTGGGAGCGCTCTTCGCCCTGCACCGGGCCGGGGTGCGGAACCTGGGCGGCGGCGCGCCGCTTCTGTGGCTGGGCGGTCCGCTGATGTTCGCGCTCGGTTACCTCGTCTCCTCTCCTCTGGCCGGACTGCTGGAATAGGGGCGCAGCGAGCGTCCATCGGGTACAAACCGCTCTGGAGTGCCGCCCCCGAACCCGCGCAGACACGCCTGCGCCCCGAGTCCCGATCCCCTACCCATGAAGCCCACGGACATCCTCACGGAGGAACACACGGTCATCCTGCGCGTGCTCGACTGCCTCGAGCACATCGCCGCCGAGGCCGAGCGCGCCGGCGCCCTCGACGGCGAGCCGGCCGAGCAGGCCGTGCGCTTCCTGCGCGGCTTCGCGGACGAGATCCATCACGGCAAGGAGGAGGCGCGGCTGTTCCCCGCCATGGAGCGCAAGGGCCTGCCGCGCGAGGCGGGGCCGATCGCGGTGATGCTGCACGAGCACGACCTCGGCCGGGCGGAGGTGCGCGGGATGGCGGAGTCGATCCCCACCGCGCGCTCGGGCGACGCGGCCGCGCTGAGGCAGTTCGTGACCTGCGCGCGCGGCTTCGTCGCCCTGTTGCGCGAGCACATCGGCAAGGAGAACGACGTGCTGTTCCCCATGGCCGACGCGCTGTTCACGCCGGACGAGCAGGCCCGGCTGCTGGAGGAGTTCCGCGCGGTCGAGGCGCAGGAGATCGGCCCGGGCGTGCGCGCGGACCTTCTGGCGCTCGCCGACGGCCTGGCGCAGCGCTACGGCGTCGGGGATCCGACCCCGCCCGGCAGTCCGTGCGGTGGGAGCGCCCCGACCCACCCCTGCTCGCACCACCACCGCCCCTGAACCGGGCGCCGCGTGGAGCGGCGCGGCGGCCGAGCGTACCGTGGGCGCCGCCGATGGCCGCGCCCGCCCGAACCCGCTCCGCTCCAGCCCCGCGACGCGCCCGGTGAGGGTCGGGATCGACTACCGGCCGGCCCTGGTCAACCGCGAGGGCATCGGCCGCTACGCGCGCGAGCTCGTGCGCGGGATGCACGAGCTCGGCTTCGACCCGAGCCTGGGGCTGTTCGGCTACACCCTGGCCGGACGGCGCTTCTCGCGCGCGGAGCTGGGGTTGGCGCAAACGCGCGCCGAGCTGGTGCGGCTGCGCCTGCCGTCGCGCGCCCTGCCGTGGCTGCTGCGCCGGATGGGGAAGGGCGTGGACGACCTGGTCGGCGGCTGCGACGTGTACCACCACACGCAGCCGAACCTGCTCGACGTGCGCGCGGCAGCCGAGGTGGCGACGATCTTCGACTGCATCTACACCCTGGACGCGGGCTACATGGACCCGGCCGACGCGCGCCGCATGACGAGCGTCGCGCGCGAGATGGTCGCGCGCGCGCGGCGCGTCCTGGTGCCGAGCGAGTTCGTCGGCGCCGAGGTCGTCATGGCGCTGGGCGCGCATCCCGGCCGGGTGACGGTGACGCACCTGGGCTGCGACCACGTCGCGCGCCACGTGCCGCCCGGAGGATTTCCGCGCGCGCAGCAGCCTTACGTGCTGACGGTCGCGCGCGTCGACCCGCGCAAGAACCACGTTCGCATGCTGCGCGCCTTCGAGCTGCTCGTGCGTGAGGGCTTCCCCCAGCGCTGGATCGTCGCCGGGCCGCCGGGTTGGGGCGCGCACGCCTTCGCGCGCGCCCTGTCCGATTCACCGGCGCGCGCGCGCGTCGAGTGGCGCCGCGACGTCGCCGAGCCCGAGCTGGCGCGCCTCTACGCGCAGGCGGACGTGTTCCTGTTCGCCAGCCTGAACGAGGGCTTCGGCCTGCCGCCGCTCGAGGCGATGGCCTGCGACACGCCGGTCGTGACGAGCTGCGTCACGGCCACGGCCGAGCTGTGCGGCGACGCGGCGCTCCTGGTCGAGCCGACCGACGAAGAGCGCATCTTCGAGGCCGCGCGGCGCATCCTGTCCGAGCCCGACCTGGCGGTCGAGCTCGTCCTGCGAGGCCGCCGGCGCGCGCGCGAGCTGACGTGGAAGGAGTGCGCGCGGCGCACGCTCTCCGCCTACCAGGCCGCGACCGCTCCCGACCAGGCCGCCCCGCGGCTGCGGCGTACGCTCTGAGCGGAGCAGCGGGGCGAGGACGTGCTTCATGCCCTCAGCGTACCGCGCGCCGCTCGGCCGCTTCCAGCACCGCGCGCTCCATGCGGGCCAGCCACGCGCCGATCCCCCGATCCTCGACGCAGGAACGAACGGCACCCGGATCGACCGCCCCCGACCGGACGCGCTCCAGCCAGTCCGCGACGGCGGCGCGCAGGGCGTCGGAGTCCTCGGGGTCCGCCAGCACCTCGCCGTCGCGGCCCGGTCGGATCGCCTCCGCGCAGCCGGCGCGCGCAGTGGTGATGACGGGCGTCCCGCAGGCGAGCGCCTCCAGCACCGAGAGCGGGCAGGGGTCGCGGCGCGTCGGCAGCACGCACAGGTCGACGCCGGCCGCCAGGTCGAGGTCTGCCACCCACTCGCGCACGACGACGCGCGCGCCGAGTCCGGCGTCGCGCGCGGCGCGCTCCCACGCTCGCGGGCGGCGCAGGCCGGCGACCACCAGCCGCCAGGGCCGGTCGACGAGGCGGGCGAGGGCGGCGAGCAGCGTGTCGAGGCCCTTGAGCCGGGCGTTGCGGCCGACGAACCCGATGCGCGGGCACTCGTGCGGCCCCTCGCGCGGCCACCCGAGCTCGGCCTCGAGCCGCGCCCGGGCGGCGGCGCGCTCGTGCGGCGCCATGCGCTCGAGGTCGACGCCGTTCGGCACCAGGATCGACCTCGCGGCGCTGCGCGGGTAGTGCCGCACGATCTCGTCCCGCACGAGCCGAGACACGCAGACGACGACTCGCGCGCCGCCGCGCTCGAGCAGGTCGCGCTCGAGCTCCACGAACGTGCGGTGGCGTCCGGTCACGCGCTTGCCTGAGAGTTCCAGCGTCGCGCGGTGGCAGCCGCCGTGGGGCCAGTAGACGTCGACGCGCGGCAGGTGGCGCACGCCAATCGTCAGGTCGCAGCCCGCGCGCTCGGCCGCCGCCAGCATGGCCTCGGCCAGGCTGCGCTCGCGCGACCCGCGCATCAGCCCGCGCGCCGAGACGCGCTGGAAACGGCCCGGCGCCGCATCGGCCGGCAGCGGGCCGCGCTCCCCGAAGGCCAGCACCTCGTGCCCGCGGCCCTCGAGGTGGCTCGCGAGGCGCGTCAACGCCCGCTCCGCGCCGCCGCGCGACGGCTGCCAGCGGTCGATCAGGAATCCCAGCTTCACGGCGGGCTCACCCGCGACCTCCCCCGCGCGTATTCCGCGGGCCGGCGGCTCTCGAAGACCGACCGCGGAGGCGCGCAGGACACGGAGTGACCTGGATTCCTA
>Ga0326597_10007293_pt1 | contig 15044 bp, 44 predicted proteins | sample RVTome_12_FD_203789 | JGI IMG/M metagenome (GOLD analysis project Ga0326597, IMG submission 203789) | Soil microbial communities from uranium-contaminated site in the Upper Colorado River Basin, Wyoming, United States - RVT100D185 | ecosystem: Environmental > Terrestrial > Soil > Contaminated >... | reverse complement strand
GGTCAGCTTGGCTGAGCCCCTTGGCCTTGCGGGTCGCCCGGAGGCGGCCGGCAAAGCCCTGAAAGCTGCGGCTGGAGGCGGGCATCACTTCTTCCCTCCCCTCTGCTTGCCGGCCAGTAGCTTCACGTACTCGGCGACTCGATCCTGGTCGATCGCCGCCAGCTCGGCGAAGTTGCGGAACATCTGACTCGCCGCAGGCCCGGCGGGGGTGGCGACCTGCTCGCGACCAAGCAGGAAGTCCGTCGTGACCGACAGAGCGTCGGCGAGCTTGCGCAGGTTGGATGAGCTGGGAACGCGGCGGCCCATCTCGAAGTGGGACACCGCGGAGGGCTGGAGCCCCGTCCGCTCGGCGAGGTCGGCCTGGCTGAGTCCCCGTGCCTTGCGGGTGGCCCGGAGGCGGTCGGCAAAGCTCTGAGAGATGCGGCTTGAGGCGGACATCAGCGCAGTCGCTCCATTTCCCACGGCTCCATCTGCACCGTCTTCCCTGCCAGCGCATGGTGGCAGTCGTTCAAGAACTCGATCTTGCCGGCCTTCACGTATGAGTGGCAGCGCGTCTGCGGATCGTTCGGGTTGCAGAAAACCGATGGGTGGAATGTCGGCGCGTCGTCCGGTCCGGTGACTGTCCAGCCCGGGACGGTGATCCTGTGTGGTCCGTGACACCCAGGGCACCACCACCAGACACCGCTCGCTGTCCGCTCGATGACCGCTTCGGCGCCCATGTCAGCGCGGCCCCACGTCGGTGACCTTGAGGGCGCGGACTTGCAGGTTGCCCTCAAGCATCTCCTCTACATCCGCGAACACCCTGTAGATGGCCGACTCCCACGCTGTACACGAGATCGTGTTCGGGCTGATGGTCCACGCTGTACACGAGATCGTGTTCGGGCTGATGGTGAACGTCACCTCCTTCACGGTCGGCTTCTTCGCTGTCTTCTTGGTGGTCTTCTTCTTCGGCATGTCAGTCTTCCTTTCCCTCTATAGTAACCAAGGCACCTATGCTGAGCGAGACCAGCCGCAGAATATCCTCAACATAGCCTTGTACGTCCGGCTCCTTCGTCGCGTCGCCCAGTTCCTCCCGCAGTGCGAGCAAGAGGGACTGCGCATCCAGCAGATTATGGAAGGCGTGGCTAATAGGCTTATCCACGCTTCGCCGCCCGCGCGGCCAGGATCTCGGCCCTCCAGGTCAGAGCATCGGGGTGGCTCACGCCGGTGAAGTCCAGCATCCCGCCACCCTCTTCTCGCATGGAGATGGCCTGCACGCGCTGCGCCTGGGCACCGGCCATGCACTTGCTCATCGCACCGAAGCTGAGCCCGCCCCGGGACTCCGTCCGCGTGTGGAAGCTGTAGGTCTTCATGGTGTCTCCTGTCTTTGGGTCGATTTGGGGCATGCGTCGCGACGCTGCTCCAGCAGAGATTTCCATCCCTGGCATGTTGATTTGGGGGCAAACTCGACCACGATGTCAAGCAGTCGACATTCACCGTCAATTGTTGACTCGAATGATTGCGGGCGCTTGGGCTCTGGAAATACTGCGAGGTGGGCGCAGTTGTCGCATCGCTGGACTGGATCCTCGCGGGACCTGTAGTCCCGTCGGAAAATGTCGAGCACTTCTCTTGATTGGGAGCGCTCGCATTCGCGGCGCGACCGTAGACTTGCCTGACTGAGAATGCGGCCCGCCTCGGCGAATGCGGCGGTTACGTTTCTGACCGCCGTGGATAGCAGGCGATTCGTTGCCTCCCCCGCCGCCGCCACGCGCTCGCAGATCCGTCTTATATCGTCCTCAGACAGCTTGCCGTCGCTCATGGCGTTGGCTCCTCTGGTGCGCTCGCATTCGGGTTCAGCACGATTCGTCGTGCTTCTCTGATCATGTCCGCTGTTGGCTCGTTGCCGTTCGGCCCCGGACCCGACAGAACTTCGTAGTTGGCGTCGGCGTCTTCGATTCCGCAGTCTCCGCGCCGAAGATGCCGGCGGCAGAAGCCACGCACGTCGATCGGTCCTCCGGTTGCTTCGCGCAGCTGCCGCGTCTCGGCGAACTCCTCGTGCCCGCACCGGCAAAACTGAGCCTTGATCCGATACACGGAGACCCACGGGTCAACGCAACCCGGCTGTGCGCACAGCATCTTGAGTGAGTCGTGATCGTAGGTGCCCTGCTCGCATGCGAGCACATACGCCCACGGCAGGTGCCCTGTCGCGATCAGCAGGGAGACCGGGTTGCCGTCATGGGACGCGCAGTAGACCGCGGTGTCCTTGTGGAGGAAGGCGATTCCGCCAACGGCCCGCTCGAAAAGCTCGGGGTGCTTGCCTTCCTGGCAGTCGCCGAATAGCTCGGAGAACATCCGCCAGCAGTACGCCTCGATCGTGTGCGCGCCGCCGGAGGAGAGCGGTTCCCAGCCCGCAGGTGTCCGTGTCTCCAGGCCAGCCGAGAACCGCCATTCGTCGCCACTAAGGTAGCTCGTCTTGTATCGCTCGAAGAGTCGGATCCGCAGGAATGATGAGCGGTGCGACTCCTTCACGGTGGTCGGCAGCGTCGCGCAGAATAGGATCTCGTCCACCGCCGCGTCCTTCTTGTGCGGCACGAACGAGTACTTGCGTCTTGAGTGAGTCGTGGTCGTCATGCTTTACCTTTCTCGGGCACGTGCGCGCGCACCAATGAATGAAAACACTCCCGACAGTTCAGGAATTCCGCCCGTGCGAGCGCTTCCTTGGCGGTCGATGCAAAATTGTGGGTGAATGGATACTCCCAGAGGTCAAATCCGCACAGCGTCACCGGCTGCGAGCATAGCACCGCCGTGTGAGTAATCCCCCCGACACGGATTGTGAAGTACTGCGGCTCCGTAGTCTTGCCTGTCATGTGGTCTCCTTCAATTGTGCGTCGCCGTCAACCAGATCGCCGCCACAGTCCCGGTGATCAGCGATAAAATCGCTACGGCCACAAGTGCCGGTAGCCAGAAAGATGTGCGCTCGGGCTGCCGGTGGTAGCGCGGATACTCGGCCAACGGGCACGGCCCATCGGCGACCTGATAGAGTGTTTGGCCACAGGTCGGGCAAGTGGGCGTAGTGCTAATCGACATGTCCGAACCCCGTGAATCGCACCCCATCATGCAGCAGCTCGCCGCGCACGCCGTCGCTGTAGAACAGGCACCCTGCACTGAGCACCACCCACTCGGCGTCATTCGCGATCGTCGGGAACTCGTCCCACGGGCCCATGTCCTGGATGACGAAGTCTCCCCCGCTAACCAAGCACGGGTCTTGCGTGATGATGTAGCGTGCATGCCTTTGATCGATCATGCGTCTGCCACCCTCTCCCATGCACCGTGTCCACGTAACTTGAACGTAAATCTCTCGACGTCGTAGCTCGTAGCCACTGCCATCTCGTCGTCTGGAATCTCCGCCTCGCGCCGAACCCAGACACGCATCGTCGTGGGCCAACCCCCGATGCGGGACTGTAAGTACCCCAGCGCTGCATCCTGCCGGGACGCGGCACTAATCCGCATCCCATGACCCAAAGGCCGTGTGCTCACTCTGTAGGTCATCATGTGTCTACCCTCTCCCACTCATCTGGGTTGGTCTTCTGTTGCAGCCAGTCCGGCCTATGCTCTCTCACCCATGCTTGCACATTGACCTCGACCTTCTCCCCCGTGCTCTGGCAGGCGAACGGGACGTAGTGTGCGCGCACCTCGGCACAGAACGCTTTGGCCGCCGCTATCATGATCTCTGTCGGCTCTGTGGGGTCGCCATCGGGGTCTGCGTAGTCCTCGTCCAACCTTTCAAGGACATCATCCAGCACGCGCACAGGATTAGGCTCGTGATGAGACACCGACATGGGCGCGTACCCAACCGCCATGAGGTTCTCGGGCCAGTCCTCCTGGTCAACGCAGTCCAGAAACTCCTCGATCGCCTCATCCGGGGTGTCGGCTTGCAAGCGCTCGGCATCAGGATCGCAAGACCAGTAGACCGCCTTGCTCTCCGGTTTCTCGCACTCAGCCATTGGGGCTCTCCTTCTGTCTGTCGCTCTCCAACTGATCGAGCAGCCCGACAGCTTCCACCCCGATAGCGAGCGCCTCGTTTGCATTCACCGCAACCATTGGGATGGTGTAGTCCGGGATCTCTGTGAGGTCGCGCGCGCTGTCCACCATGCTCAGATATCGCCGCATCAGCGCCGCGAGGTTGTCGCGCTGGGTAGTGCTGCGCACGGTACGCGCGAGGGGAGGGCCCCGGCGGCAGCGCACGAGGTCGCGCAAGCGCTGGATATCGTACATGTGCCCCACGATCCTGCTTTGCAGATCCTGCACCTGCCGGCGCCTCATCTCGCAGAGGATCGCGAAGCCGACAGCGAGAACCCAGCCGGTCAGTAGCCAGTAGATCATGCCTGCTTCTCTCCCGCCGGCGGGATCTCGCGCAGCGACAGGGTGAACTCGTACACGGTATCATGCTCGAACTCCGGCCATGCACGTATAACGGCTCGCCCCAGGGTGCCAACTCTTTCCATATTGAACATGTGCAAGCCCGCCCAATAGGCCAGCGCCTCGTCACCGTTGAACCTATCCACCTTCGAGATCCCCTTCCACGCGCTACCGCTCATGGTGCCGGATCTCCCGCCATCCCCCCCCGTGATCGGGTAGCTCGGATGGGGCCCCGGCCCGATCACCGCGTTCTCGCAGCACCCGGCCGCGCAGACCTTGTCCGCAGTCGCCGACTCCCGCCCGCACGTCCGACAGAGGTACAGCGCCCGGCCCGACTCCGAGGTCTTCCAGAGCGCGACCCAGCGCGTCTGTGGCGAGGAGGCCGCGACGTCTCCCACCGGCGCCGGCCCCAGCGTGAGCCCCTCTCGGGCCATCCCAGCGAAGAGCAGGCCGCGAGACAGGCCGTCCAGGTCATCCCAGGCGCAGGCCAGGAGACAGGCGGCGCAGTCGCATTCGCTTGAGTTGATGTCTTGATGCTCTGGCAGCAGGCACTCCTGATCGCATGCCCGGTCCATTCGATCTTCCCACGTCTCGTAGTCTGATCTGCTCACGGTGTCTCCTCCTTGGGCGCGGGCTCGATCCCCATGTCCAGGCCCCAGCGCATCAGGCGGGAGAACTGCTCGGCCGACAGCGACACGTTGCTGAATATGACCGTGCCTTCGGTGGAGAGTCTCACGCCGCGACCTTCGCCCAAGTCCCGCGCGGTCGCCTCGGACTTGAGGCGCATCTCGTTCTCGATGCCGCGCCCCACATTCGCGAGGCTCTGCGCCTGCTCTCTCCTCAGCCTGATCTCTTCCAGCGGCGTGCTCATGCGTCGTCCTCCGTGATCGGGCCCGTCGTCGTGCTGTCTGATTTCATGGGGGTTTCCTATACCATCGACAGGGTAAACTCGGACGACCCGTCGGCCGCGCAGAGACGGGCAACGATCACGTTCCTGGTTTTGACCTTTTCGGCTACCCAATTGCGGGCGTCTTCTTCTGTCGCGTCCCAGTATACGGTGCTTACCGTGCGGGCGTCTTTTGTGAGGCACGCGATGTTCCACGTCTTCTTGATGTTCGTATCCATACCTTTCCTTTTAGGACTCCGAGGGAGTAAACGAATCCCAGAGCGGGCGCCCGAGCGCGTTATCGATATCATGCACGTCAGCGAATGGGTCATGAGGTCGGGCCACAAGCGAGCCCCGGAACGAGTCCCATATCGGGGCCCCGATCGATTTCTGGAGCGAGACCATGAGCGGATTCCAGAGCGAGAACCAGAACGAGTTCCCGACCGAATCCCACGGATTCGGCGCGTCATTCGGCACGGCTTGATTCCTCAAGAGAGTCCCGAAGCGAGGCTCCGAGTGAGCCCCGGAGCGAGACACTGAGCGGGTTATAGAGTAAGTCCAAGAGCGAGCCCCGGAGCGAGTCCCCGAACGGGTCATAGAACGATGTCCAGAGTGCGGTCCCGATCGGTCTCCTGGTCGGAGCCCACGGATTCGAGGCATCCTTCGTCATGTCTGAGCCTCTTCAAGCGATCTTTCGGTCGGCCCATCGACCGCCTCCCCGAGCGAGAGCCAGAACGAAGTTCCGAGTGAGTCCCGAAGCAACCACCAGACCTCGGTATCGATCGATGACCGGAGCAAGGACCAGAGCGATTTCACGGCCGGCTCCACGAGCGAGTCCCGGAACGATTCCCCGATCGGATCCCACCGGCCCCGTACTCCCGTCATGTCTGAGCCTCGTCGAGTGAGAACTCGAAAATGTCTCTGGATGGCTGCGCGATCTCGCTCCAGAGCAAGACCTTGAGCGGACTCCGGAACAAGTGATCGAGGCTATCAAATAGGCCGAGTCGCGGAAAATAGATATCCACATAGAGTATGGCGTGGATCGGCTCCCACGAGTCCGCTGCCGGCATGTCGCCGATGAAGGTCATTTGCGATGGTTCTCGACGTCCGTCGAGAAGGTGCCGCTGACGCGCCCCGCGTCGCCGCGCGTGATCATCAGCACTCCATGAGGTATCAGAAACGCGCGCGATGCGCCGCGCGCCAACCCACTAGTCCAGCAGATTGCGCGAGCCGTCGCGACGATGCGCGGCCGAAGGCCCGGATTGTCTTGACTTTGGAGGTAATCGTACTCGTGCAGAAGGTCCGCGAGAGACGATGTTACGAGTCGGTTTGAGTAGGTCGTGCGCATGCTACACATCCTTGTTATCACAGATCCTCCGAAATCACACCCATCGCCGCGCGCACCAGTTCCTGGATGAGATTGGCCGTCGGAACCGTCAACACCCGCGCATCGTCGACCGCGACGTAGATGTCCAGGTTCCCGAGCCCGTACCCGGACGATACCACGATCGAGTGGCCGTCGGCCTCAGACTTGCAGATAGCGGCGTGAAGCCCTCCGACCCTCACAGAGTTGACGATCACGGGCAATTCGATCTTGAGCGTGATGGTTCTCTCTGTATTCTTCCTCTTGGTCATGCGTCTGCCTCCAGGTAGCCGCCCGCGTACCCGCGTGCGGGGTCGCCGCCGATCGTCGCGTAGACGATCTGGATCCCAGCTCCTCGCAAGGGCCTCGTTCCTCTGCATCTCCGGGTCGGCCACCCCGAGCACGGCTCGGGTGTCACTCAGCATGGTCGTTTCCATCCTCCTCCGCCGCCGCGGGCAGCAGCCCGCACTTGCGGGCGCACGCGAGCGCTAGGGTCGTCCGCTCCGGGTCGCCATGCCGCGAGGCACTGGGAATTCGTGCGGCCAGCGTACCGATGTCGTGCGCCGACCAGATATCCATGTCCGCGAGATCGTACGCGAGGATCGCCGCGCAGGTGTCGATGTCCAGCTTCGAGGCATCCCAGTCATCATCGACGACGATGTCGTACGCCTCGGACAAGCCGTACGCATCGGTGTTTCCGATCTCGATCAGTTCCCTCACTTTAAGGTCGGCCAGGGCCCGGATCCCTTCCGGCGTCGTTTGGAAGACCCGCACCGGGCGCTGGTGCGGGATTTCAACCGCCACGATCATCTCGTCAGCCTTCATTTCTCGGTCTCCCGTTTAGTAGCCGCACCATCGCAGCCGCACTCATTATACCAGCGGGGCCGGGGCTTGTCAAGGGGGAAAGCCCCCGCAAAGCGGCCTTGTCATGGCAGCGCCTGCTCAAACGAGATCCGGGACGACTCCCAGAGCGACTCCCAGAGCGAGGCATCGATCGATTCCCGGAGCGAGACCAAGAGCGATTTCAAGATCGAGACCCGGAGTGAGTCCCAGGGTGGGACCCAGAGCGAGTCGCGGAGCGAGTTCCAGAGTGGAGCCCACGGATCTGGTGTGTCGTTCATCGTGGCTTGACTCCTCAAGCGATTCCGCCGACAACCACAAGCATAGTACCAGCGGCCCCGGGGGCTGTCAAGGGGGACCGCGCTCTTTCGTCTTGAGGATGATGACCGGGGCAGGGGAGTCAACCACCGTCACTTTTCGGCTGGTTCTGAGAACGGAGCAATCTGGCCGCCGACCTCCTCGTCCTTGACGGGCACCGGAAGTTCTCCGGTAAGCACATACCAGCGCACATCGTCTCCGAAGGTGTCCACGCACGTATCCCGTGAGTCTGCGTCACTAGTATCATAGGCTCCGAAGCCTACCCACCCCCCGCTAGAATCTACTCCGACCGCGATCCTGACACTCACTGTTTTTGGCACAATAGTGTTCTGCGCCTCGCCACAGGATGAGCACTCGCTGTCTCCGCACACACACGACATATCTCTTCTCCCTATCATTACGGGAACAATTGTGGGGTGAAACCAATTGGGGGATCTGGGGCGCCCATGTTGTCGGCAGCCAACGTCAGCGCGATCAGCCCGCCCTTTGTCTTGCCAGCCAAACTCCAACCAGCTCGCAAGTAGCACCGGCCGGGGTCGCGCTTGCGACGGACCTTGTTACGGTTTACGAACGTGACGAATCCTTCGGGCGGTGGTTCTCCGAAGACCGCGCGTGTTGCGGCCACGGCCTCGCGGATAAGATCCGACGAAAGCCCCGCACCCTCGTTGCGAAAGCATGAACAGATCCATGCGCCGGGACAGCGGTGCATGACGTACTCGGATCGCGGCCACGAAGTGACCCACAAGGCGCGCTCACACTCTGTAAGCAGAACTACACAGCGACCGGGAGGGACAAATTGTGGCGTTCCCGGCTTTTGCCGATTGTAGTGCCGATCGGCAAGCGGGAGCGCCCGCGGGTCGGCGCGATGGGAGATTTTCCACCTCACGACAGGAATCCTCGGCGTCGGACGGACTCGTTGTCGGAACGGACCGACAGGAATTGCGAACAATCCGGCCCCCGGTCATCAGGAGTTTCCATACATGACTGCATATCACCCGGCTTGGCGCAGAAGCGGTAGCATGACTCCCTGACGGAGCAGTTCTCACCCGGGCACATTGTAATGTCTGCCATTATCGTCTCCGTGCCATTCAGCCCTGTTTCGGGCGAATTGATTCCAGTGCGGAGGCGGCTGCCTCCAGGGTTTTCGCCGCGGAGCGGATCGTTGCTATCTGTGTGCCAACGGCAACCCCATCCCCAAGGCTCCGTAGATGATTAGCCAGTTCCTCTACGGATTCGCGGTAATGTAGCCTGACACCATTCGAGCGCGCGAGGTGCTGGCACGCACCGACCAAAATACCGAGGTTGCTCTCGGCTGCCTCCCACTTTGCGAGAGATTCCGCACGCTGTTTGTGAACCTCGGCGTCGATTTCATGTTTGTAGGCCCTCCTGAAATCGCCGCGCTCGCCCTGTATTCCGCGAAGTTTTAGCACCAGCCTCCGGAGGTCGTCTATCGACACCTCGCGTCCGCTGAGCGTCGCAAATGGCGCGCTCGTCTGGTTTGCGCGGTCACGGATCTCGCCGCATTGTCTTACTATTGAGACCCACATTTCTTCTTCGGGGTGGCGATCAGGGTATTGCTTGGCTCGGCGCGTGGCTACCATCTTGTCTCCTCTCGGCTCAAGCAACCCGCACCCGTCAGGCAGCTCCTCGACGGGTATAACGTCGCGAGGCGCCGCGAAGTAAAACTCAGTGCAGCACTCCGCGAATGTCGCGCGCTTGCCCGGCTGATCCAACTCGCGGCGAAAATCCGCCCGCGATATCTTGATCTCAACTCCGACGAACGCGCGCTTGCTCGGCCACGTATTGACCGCGAAGTAGTCAAGGGTGCGTTTACTCCGAAACCCGGTGGCATTCCGCAATTCGGAGAGACTCATCCACTCAGGCGGACTAAACCGCTTGTCGAGCAAAGCGGCGATGTCGGCCGCATTCACGGCGCGTTTGTCCTTCTCTCCGTGCATCAGGCGTCGGCGCTACCGACGAAGTCTGGGTGCTTCTGGGCCATGTGTGTGCGGAGATTCTGGAACTGCCGCTGGCAGCAGGGACAGACTCCCGCAGCAATCCGTTTCCTGAGCCGGGTGGTCTGGCCCTTGTAGGCAGCAGCCGACCGCTCGGCATGTTGGCGATACTCGCGCTGACGGTCCAGTTCGCGCTGCTGTTGCTGGACGCGCTCCTGTTCCCGCAGAAGCGAGTCGCGCAGGCGATCGGACTCTGACTTCTCCCTGAATGATAGTGGGTGTCCGCGCGGACAATAGAAGGTCTGGTGATTGCCCCTGAGTTGCTGTTCCACGGCCAGCGGGATGCCGAACTGAATGCAGCACTCCGGGCAGCCGACCAACTCCAGCGTACCAGTGAACTTTTGGGTTGTGCTCATGTGTCTACCCTCTCCCACTCATCGGGGTTGGTCTTCGAGCGTCGGTGCAGGGTCTTCCGCCAGTTCTTGATCTGGCCGCGTGCCAGGGGCACGGGCTCGTAGTCGAGGGCCATGCCATCAGGCATCTCCCACACCGAGGTACCCGGCTCGGGACGGTTGACATAGACGTACCACCCCTCGCTCTCGTCCCTAGCGAGCCACCGGAACTTCTTGGGGATCTCGATTCTCATGCGCCTGCTCCACACTCGGGGATTTCTGCGCCGACTTCCCTGGCTATAGGCACTAGCACGGAATTCAGGCATTCGTCGAGTGCCTTGTCGCGCGCGGCCAGCATAGCCTCACGCGCCCTCAATATGTCCGTCAGCGCGGTACGAGTGGCTATTACTCGGGCGCACGCCTCGTCAACAGCGGCGGCGAGTGTTCTCCGGCGGTACGTCTCTGACACTTTCCGGAAACTCTGGGAAGGCTGCAAAGTCAGCACCAGCATTCCCCAACTTGGGCCCAGGGTGTTCCATAGCACCGTGCGCGAACTCCTGAGCGCCGGGACAAGATTTGCGGAGGGGGTCTCGACCGGCAGATACACGGTAACTCGCGCGCCCGGCATATTGGCTGGGATATCGCGCCATTTGCTTCCCGAAACACCGGGCGCTGCAATTACGTCAATGACGTAGTATCCTCCGCCGGGCAGATCGCCACGCTCCAGTTCATCGCCCGGCCGGGCGGGGCGGGTTGCCAGAGACGGCTTACCGGTCAGACTCATTTTTGGTATTCCTTTCTTTGTTGTGCGGTCTCTTATGACGCGGAGACGTGAGGCCGGAGATCGCGCCTGCCGCGGCCACGACTGCGATCAGCACACTACCGATCAGGGCGGCGAAGACGATCATCGCGAGCATCAAACCGGTTCCGAGGGCGCCGAATATGCGGCCGACGATCACGTCACGTCCCCCGCCCGAGCGCAACCAGCACACTTACGAAGATGAGACAGAATAGCCCGCTAAATGCGACCACTTCGGGCCAGTCCTTGCGCTGTCTCTGGGACCGCCTGTTCCAGATGGCGGCCAAACACCCGAGACAGAATAGCAAGATCCCTGCGATTGATACGATTTGTAGCCAGTTCATTACGTCCCCCACCCGAGCGCGACCGCGCCGGCCACGACGAAGATGAGCAGGACCCCGACAGCCGCTATGTAATCGGGCCACCTTAATCGTTCGTGATCGTTCTGTAGTGTGCGCACGGCGAACGCCGCCACGATGCTCGCCCCCACCAGCAGAAATCCGAAGATCGCGGCGACCTGGAGCCCGGGCATCACTGACCGAACCCCATCGCAACTGCGATGATCAGGGCCAGCACAAGGCCGGCACCAACTAGTCCTATCACCACTGGCCACACGCGGCTTCTCTCATCCAGGACGATCGCGACCACGCCCAGGACGATGGTTACGATACCGACGATCGCCACGACTTGGAGTATCTGCATCAGCGCTTCCCCGCGTTGGTGACACTGAGGGCGCGGATGCGGAGGTCGCCGTTCACTGACAGAAACTCTTGGATGTATCTGTCGAAGATGACAGCGCGGATGAGCCTCTCCCACCCCACGCACGAAATCGTGTTCGGGCCGATGGTGAGCGAGACGACCTTCGCGGTCGGCTTCTTCACCTTCCGCGTTGTCTTCTCGGGAGCGAAATGTATGTATCCAGGCAGGGCCTTCGACGCCCCCCGCTTGGTGGTGCCGGTCTTCTTCTTCTTCTTCGGCATGTCAATCTCCCACGGTAGTCGTCAGTCACAGGTCGATGTCCTGCGTGAGCACGCGCAGAACATGGCTCAGCCGTTCGATGCCCCGGGCGGCATCCCGGATCTCCAGTGCGATCGGCGAGCACGGCTCCTCAGCGTCGACCTCGGAGTTCGGGCAGGGCTCGATTGCCGTAGCTGGCACGACGGAGGGGCCCACGCGGTCTCGCAGGACCATGATGGACTTCTCCATGTGGTCCGTCGCACCGTGCAAGAGCGCGAGCATCCTGCGTGTCCGGCCAGCGTTCTCTGAGTCCTGCGGGAACGTTACCGCGCCCGTGTCCGTGGTCTGGATACATGCCGTCGTCGGACTCACGTTCGTTATCCCCCCGATTCTCATGGTGATCTCCTTCAATCTTCGAGGTCAGTTCACCGGATCCCACTGATCCGGGTTGGTTTTACTGCGGCGGTGTAGCGAACGCCGCGGCGCCTTACATTTCGCCGCCGGCGCAATCGGAATGATGTCGGTATCCACCCACTCCACCTCGCCGGTGTCGTTATCCCATTCCCATAGTCCATTGAGGAGGCGCGGCTTGTGCGTGAAAAAGTGCCATTCTTGACTAGTGGGTAGTTCGTCCAGCGCGAGCCACTTCCATTTACGGGCAATCCCGAGTTTCATGGTGTACCCTCTCCCACGCGCGTTGCCGAGACTTACTTGCACCAGGATTTCGGCGATTTGCTCGGCCGCGTTTACGTGCATCTCGACGTGTGAGAACTCTGGATCACACCACACGCGCGCGGCGATCTCGCGGGCCCTTTCGATTGTAAGCGGACGCATTTTGCGGCTCCCCGATCAGAACTTCGAGTAGTACACGGCGGAAAAGAAAACGGCCAGCAACGCCGCCGCCAGCAGCATTGCTGACCTGACGAGTATTCCCCATTTCACGCGGAAGGTCCGGCGCCATGTTAGTCGCCGGTGGTAGATTGGATCTTCGATCAGGGGGCAGGGCTCGCCCGCGACTTGATAGAGCATGCCGTGACAGGCCGGGCAAATCATTGGATGTGGTCCCAGTGGCTCAGTGCCACGCGCAGCGGCGTTCCGCGCTTGACGGCGTCCGGCATTTGTCGGGCGGCCACGACGAGATCCCGGAGGCGATCTTGGTGATTGCCGCGCATCGCGTTCAGCGCGTTACCGATCATCTCGAAGACGTCGTCTTCGGCACCGTCGCCGACCGTGGCGGGCGGTATTAGATCCTCGCCGTCGGCGTCCAGCAAGTGGACGATTCTGCGGTCATAGTCCTCTTGATAGAACTGCACGCTCACAGGATTGTCGTACCAGAAGCCCTTCATTTTGGCTCCTCGATCGGCCGAAACCGCGAGATGGCACCGGCGACCATGGCGGCAGCCTCACAGGCAACCTCGTCGGCCTCGTCCTTCGGCACGACGATGGAGAGGCCGCGGGGTCCCTCCATAAGCGGCGCGCGGTCCAGCATCAGGATCACCTTGGACAAGAGTCCGTAGGCTCGCCCGAGTTCGGGGTTGATCGTCGTCACTTCTGTTGTCCAAGGCAACGCACGAGGTTGAGCCAGGACTGGCTGTTGACGATGGTGTCGGACGATGTAATACCGTCGAAGAACTTGACGAGTTCCTTTTCCGCGTCCTCGGGAGAGGAGTCTCCCGAATCCGCCCACTCGATGGCACGGAGGACGTTTGCAAGTCCGCGAACGTGGCTATCGAGGGCCTGCCGTAGGCGCTTGTACCTGCCTTCCGGTAGCCGGTGCGTCGCGATGGCCACGGACTCGATTCCCTGCTCGACCTTCGACCCGAGGTAGTCATGTGCTCCGCCGCTCATTTTCCATGCGCTCCTTTCACGTTCGTCCCCGCGCGCCATTATATCAAGCCCGCAAGGGCTCATCAAGGGGTGACCCCAAAATCTTTTGCCTTGAGCTTGGTGATGATTCGACGCCCGGAACGATCGAGCAGCCCGCACGGCGGGCGGGCCACCAGCCCCTCGGCGAGGAAGTCCCCCCAAGCCGATTCGACGCCCCCCTGGACTCTGGCATGGAGGTCCGAGAGCGTGCCCCGCCCCACGATAGGAACCACGCCCAGGCAGTAGCGGATGCCGATCTCTTCGACCGCTGCCCGTTCCAGCCACCAGGGGCCTACACGAACGTCAAACATGACGAAATCGGTCTCGCCATACCGCCCGCCACCTCGCTGGATCTTGCCCCCGTAGCCCTCGCCGTACAGCACGGCTCCGTCGGGGAAGCCCTCCACGAGTTTGACGCGCATCTTCTGGTCGAGGATGTCGTCGAGCGCGCTCAGAAGCGTGGCCGGGATCTGGGCGTTGTCGGTGCGCCCGCCGATTCTAACTTGGCCGTCCGCAACGATCAAGCGCGCATTCATTCCGTCCACTTTCTCGACCCATTCCCACTCGACGTCCTTGAGCACCTCGAACTCGGGGCGAGAGAACTCCCCGAACAGCATGGCTCCACGCTGATCGCGCTTGTACAGACTGTCGATCTTGGGGTAGGTCATCCGTTGCCTTTCTGCCGTAGCGACGCAGGGATTCTAACCGTCAGTTGAGGGTCCTGCAAGGGCCTTCCGCGCGGGCCTGCAAACGTTTGCAGGCAGCGGCTGCCGGCGTTACGATTCGACCATGACGACCAGCGCTCCGGGCTCTCTGGAGGGGCCAAGCCATGCCGGATGACGCTTCGGATCTGTGGGTGCCGAATCGGCGCCCGATCTGGGACTCGCTCTGGGACTCGCTCCGGGACTCGCTCCGGGACTCGTCCGATGTTTCGCTCTTGGGCTCGCTCCAGGACTCGCTCTGGAACTCACTCTGGATCGCGGTCGGGATCTCGCTCGGGGTCTCGTTCGGGGGCTCGCTCTGGGATTCGCTCTGGGCCTCGCTGGTGGAGGAGTCAAGCCATGACAAGTGACGCGCCTGATCCGTGGGCCCCGCTCCGCAACCTAATCGAGGACTCGATCGGGCCCCCGCTTGGAGCCTCCTTGATCGATGGCCCGATCCCGGCCCTGCTCTGGATCACGCTCTGGGGCTCACTCATGGCCGCGCTCTATGACTCGCTCGGGGGCTCGCTCTTGGTCTCGCTTGGGGCCTCGCTTGAGGAGGCTCAACG
>Ga0326597_10007292_pt1 | contig 15044 bp, 13 predicted proteins | sample RVTome_12_FD_203789 | JGI IMG/M metagenome (GOLD analysis project Ga0326597, IMG submission 203789) | Soil microbial communities from uranium-contaminated site in the Upper Colorado River Basin, Wyoming, United States - RVT100D185 | ecosystem: Environmental > Terrestrial > Soil > Contaminated >... | reverse complement strand
GTCAGCTCGCCGGTGCGCACGCCGAGCCGCGCCCGTTCCATCTCCTGCGCCATGGTCTCCAGGTCGGAGGAAGCGCCGTAGGGCAGCATCGCCGCCAATCCCTGGGGGGCGGTCGTCGTGGCGATGACCCGCACCTGTTTGCCGGTGAGCTCGGCCGCCTGCTGGGCGGCCAGGATGATGTTCTTGTTGTTCGGCAGGACGATGACCCGGTCGGTCGGCAGCCCTTCGATCGCCCGGCAGATGTCCTGCGCGCTGGGATTCATCGTCTGGCCGCCTTCGACGATGGCGGCCACGCCGAGGCTGGCGAACAGGCGCGACAGGCCGTGGCCCGGGCTGACCGCCACGACGCCCACCTGGTCGGGAGCAAGGGTCGGCAGCACCAGGGGCGCCTCGGGCGACGTGCCGCCGGCCTGGATCATCAGGTTCTCGACGCGGTATTCGATGACCGTCCCCAGCCGGCGCAGGTACTCGACCGGGGCGAACTCGGTGTGGTCCGGCACGTGAATGTGCATTCGGTAGCGCCCCTCGCCTTCGGCGATCTGGATCGAAGTCCCCATGCCCTGCAAATCGCGGTGGAAGACGGGCACGTCGAGCGGCGCGTGCGGGCGGAAGTCGACGATGACTTCCCAGTCCTGACCCGGCTCGATGGTCTCCGACACATCCGCCATCTCGAGCGCCGCCAGAGACTTGATGTCGATGAGCGATTCGTCGAGGGGCAGGCGGTAGGCCGCCCGCAGCATGCCTTCCAGGATGAAGTACAGGCCCTTGCCGCCCGAGTCGACGACGCCCGCCTCTTTCAGGACCGGCAGCAAGTCCGGCGTGCGGGCGACGGATTCTTCGGCGGCCTGGACGACGCGTTCCAGCACCTCCAACCCGGACGTGGCGCCGGACTCGATCGCCCGGCGGGCGGCCTCGGCGATGTCGCTGGATACGGTCAGAATCGTCCCTTCCACCGGCCGGACGACGCCGCGGTAGGCCGTATCGCGGGCCTCGGTCAGCGCCTCGGCCAGCGCCGCCGGATCGATCTCGGTCTTCTTGTCCAGGCTGCGGGCGAAACCGCGCCACAGCTGCGACAGGATGACGCCGGAATTGCCGCGCGCACCCATCAGCGCGCCGTGGGCCAGCGCGTGAGCTACGGCGGAAACCGAAGAGTCCGCCGTCGAAGACACCTCATCCCAGGCCGCCTGCATCGTCAAGACCATGTTGGTCCCAGTGTCGCCGTCGGGGATAGGAAACACGTTCAGGGCGTTGACGACCTGCTGGTTGGTGCGCAGCCAGTGCAGCGACGCCCACGTCAGCAGGCGCAGGATCTGGCCGTCGAGACGACGGTAGCGGACCAGCAGGCGCAGGCGGACGGGGGCGTCGACGGAGGGAAGGGGGCTGGCCATGCGGGATCAGTCGAGGCTGCTGACGCGCAAGTCCTGGACGTGAATGCGGACGTCGTCGACCGGCATGCCCAGCATCTGCTCGACCTGGAAGCGCACGGAATTGGCGACGCTGCCGGCGACGGCCGAGACGCGCGTGCCGTACTCGACAATGATGTAGGCGTCGATGGTGATGGCGTCGCCTTCGGTGTGGACCTCGATGCCGCGGTGAGGATCCCGCACCAGGAGCTGCGCGATCCCGTCGGCCAGGCCGCGCGAACTCATCCCGACGACTCCATACGTCCCCAAAGCGGCGCGGCTGGCGATGGTGGCGACGGCTCGCCGCGAGACGGTGATCCGTCCCAGGGGGCGGCGCGCCGGGCGCTCTCCTGTCATCGGCGATTCTCCAACCGGATCCTCGAGAGCGGCGCGCCAGGCCGCCCTGGAAGGGCGGGACCGGCTGTGGTAAGATTTCGTGTCGGCATCCCAGACGACCGTAGCGAAAGGAACCTGGCTCGATGGCGAAGTGCGCTCACTGCGGCAAGACCACGACCTTCGGTCACAACCGAAGTTTCTCGATGAAGGCGACGCGCCGCAAGTTCTCTCCGAATCTCCAGCGGGTACGTGTCGTGGAGGGCAAACGCCACGTCCAGCGGACGTTGTGCGCCAAGTGCATCAAGCGCCTCGGGCGCCCCTGACCGCACTTCTCCCCCCGCAGGCATCTGCCGGGCCGTGCCGAGCGACGTCGAGGCACGGCCTTCTTCTTGTCTCAAGCCAGCGCCGTTTGCAGGGAAGCCCGCAGCGCCTGCAGGCCGGCTTCGATTCCATCCGGATGGCCGAAAACGGCTTTCCCGGCCACGAACACGTCCGCCCCGGCCCGCGCCGCGCGCGGCGCCGTCGAGGTGTTGATCCCGCCGTCGACCTGCAGCCTGGCCGGGAGGCGCGCTCCGTCCAACATCCCCCGCACGCGCTGGACCTTGCCCAGGACCGACTCGATCAAAGGCATGCCGCCGTACCCTGGGTCGACCGTCATGACCAGGACCAGGTCCGTGTGGGCGAGGGCCTCTTCCACCATCGCCACCGGCGTCGCCGGGTTGAAGGCGATCCCGGTGCGCAAGCCCAGGCCCCGAATGGTGTCGAGGCACTGGTGCAGCAGCGGCACGGCTTCGACCTGGACCGTGAGCGAGTCGGCGCCCGCCTGCGCGAAGGCCGGGAGCATCGCCTCCGGGTGTTCGACCATCAGGTGAACGTCGAGCGGCAGCTTGGTGGAGCGGCGGCAGGCTTCGACGATCGCCGGGCCCATCGTCAGATTCGGGACGAAGTGCCCGTCCATCACGTCGATGTGGATCCAATCGGCCCCGCCGTCTTCCGCCCGCCGGAGCGCATCTCCCAGGTGAGCGAAATCCGCGGCCAGGATAGAAGCGGCCAAGATCGGAGCCTGGGCCATGTCGACCGAATGATACCGTCCTGTCAGGCAATTGACAAGCGACGAGCCCGGTTCGGGTCCTGGGGGTGGGGGAATGGACCAGACCGGGGAATCGCGGCCCGGCATCGCCTGGCCTCGTCGGCGCCATCGCCGGCGAGCTTCGCCGCTCGCGGTAGACTCGGATCGGCCAGACTCGACCAGGAAGATCGGCGGTCTTGCTGTAGGCACGCTGTAAGGTCGCCCGCCGCGGCAGTCGCGGGATACTGGGGAGGCAACCCCTGCAAGGGAGAGATCTGCCCGGGGTGGCTCGGCGGACGCGATAGGGATGGGGTTGCGCGTCGTCGCCACGCGTGACCGACAGACAGGAATGGCGTGGGATTCAACGTGAGCCCGATTTGCATTCGAACTCCTCGTCGCCGGCCGCCGGCATTGGCGGCGGGGCGCCGCTGATGGTTTTCCGCTCGCGCACGCCGGCCCGCAGCCACGTCCCGGATTCGGCGCGCGTTGTCGAGCTCGAGTCGCGTCTCGACCACCTGCTGTCGCTGTTCCAGCGCATGGCCGAGATGACCGCCACGCTCAACTACGAGCGCGTCCTCGACCTGTCGCTCGACGCCGGCGCCGCCGCCCTGGGGGCTAAGCAAGGCCGGGGCATCAGCGTTCTGCTGCTCTTCGAAGGGGAGGACCTGACGATCGCCTCGTCGCGCGGTCTTCCCGTCGTCGATCAGCGGGCCGTCTTCCCGGCCGCCGAGGGCGTGCTGGAAGCGGCCCTGCGCACCGGGGTGATCCAGGTTACCCACGATCCCTCCCACGACCCGGAGCTGCGGCGGCTGGCGGCATTGCACAGCTGCCAGGTGGCGGCCTGCCTGCCCCTGGTGGTCGGCCTGGATGCGTTCGGCGTGATGGTCTTCGCCGACCCGCGGCCCGAGTTGTTCACGACCGATCGCCTGGAATTGCTGGAGGCGGTCGCCCGCCAGGCCACCGGCGGTTTGCAGAACGCCAAGCTCTATCAGAACCTGCTTCAGGAAAAGGAGCGCATCACCGAGATCCACGAAGAGGCGCGCAAGAAACTGGCGCGCGACCTGCACGACGGCCCGACCCAGTCGATCTCGGCCATCGCCATGCGGGTCAACTTCGCCCGACGGTTGATCGAGCGCGACGTCAAGGCGGCCGCCGACGAGCTGTTCAAGATCGAAGAGCTGGCGCGCCGGACGACGAAAGAGATCCGCCAGATGCTCTTTACCCTGCGGCCGCTGGTTCTTGAATCGCAGGGACTGGTCAGCGCCCTGGAGCAGCTGGCGGACAATGTGCACGAGACCTACAAGCAGGAGGTCCTGGTCGAGGCGCAGCCGCGGGTGGCCGATGATATGGAAGTCGGCAAGCAGGGGGTGGTCTTCTTCATCGCCGAGGAGGCCGTCAACAACGCCCGCAAGCATGCTCAGGCGCCCCACATCTGGATCCGTCTGTCACGCGAAGGCGAGCTCTTCCGGATGGAGATCGAGGATGACGGCGTCGGTTTCGATCTGGGGGCGGTCGAGTCGAACTACGACGCCCGCGGTTCGCTCGGTATGGTCAACCTGCGCGAGCGCACGGAGTTGGTGAGCGGCGTCATCCGCATCACGTCCATCGCCGGGAAGGGCACGCGTATCGCTTTGACGGTCCCGCTGACGGTGACCGCCGCCGAGCGTCTGCATCAGAACGGTTTCGTCGGCTGAGACACATCCGTGCTTCGGGCCATCCTCATCCGACGATTGGCCGTCGACCTGGGAATCGTGTAGGGGCGAAGCACCCAGCACCCCGTTCGGGCCGCAAGCCCAGGCGGCCCGCCGGCCGTTCGCCCCGCAGGCTGGCGCCCGCAGGGCGCCGGCCCGGACGGGGGGCGAGACGGCCTGCGGTTCTGGGCAGGTGTGCTTCGCCCCTACGTTTTGCTCAGGGCCAGCTCGACGCTCACGCGTCGCGCGACGGGGTGATCTTCAGCGAGGCGAAGCGGGCCGTCGTAGGGCCGAGATAGCTTCCGTAGAAGCCGGTCTCCGAGCTCCAGCGCACGTTGGCCAGCGCGTCCAGCACGTTGCCGACCAGCAGGCCGCCATTGAAAGGTCGACGGTCCGCCCCGTCCACCACGTAGCCCAGACGGATCTCCGAAGCGAAGTCGCCGGTCGTCGGTTGGGGGGAGAACCACGACCAGGCCACCACCTCGACGTGCGGGCCGGTCAAGAGCTCGGCCTGCGGCGTCGCCCCAGGCGGCACCTCGAGATCGGCCGAAGCGCCCGTGGCCGGAACGGAAAGGTAGGTGGCGTAGCGCGCGCTGGCGCAATAGGTCTGGAAGATGTTCTTGTCGATGAGCAGCGTGCGCTGGCCGGGAAGGCCCTCTTCGTCGAAGGCGCCGGCGTGGTCTCCATACGGGATGAGCCGCGTCGCCCACATCGTGAGCGGATCCCCCAAAACTTCGCCTCGGAAGACCGACATCCCCGGCTCCCAGGGGGAAATGCGGGCGAAGCGCGACTTCCCCGAGGTCAGCGTCCCGATCGTCCCGCTATTGAGGAACGTCTCCACGGCGCTTCCCCGCAGGACAACGGGTCCCACGTAGCTCGGCGCCGGCCCGGCCCGCTCCCGGTCGGCGGTCTGGCGGGCGACCCGATCCCATTCGCCCTCGACGTCGAGGTCCGCCAGGCGGCGCCGATCCAGGTCGAAGGTGGTATCGACGCGACCTTCTCCCTGGCCGGCCAGCACGATCCACTCGAGCGATAGGCGCGTGTGGGCCTGGCGGGCGTCGACCCCGCGGCTGTTGACCAGGTGACTCTGCTCGTGTTCGACGAACCACTCGGCCAGCGTCAGCCGCGCGTCCGCCGGCGAAGCGGTCGAGCGCATCAGCCGCTCGTGAAGTCCTGTCACGGCGGCCGCCGGATCGGCGACGATCTGCGGGTCGACGGTGGGGACGTCGGGGAGTACAGCCGGGCCCGGAAGTTGGTAGATCGGATTGCGCGTTCGTTGCGCCGCCCGCACGGCGAACTCGATCGCCGGTGCCGCCTCCTGGCCCACGTTCAACATGACGCGGGCGGCGCCGCACATAGACGGGTCGGTGTCCGAGGCGCACAGGACGTCGATGGCGATGTTGTCGGTCTCGACCGACCGCCGCACTTCGACGTGGTTGCGGTCGGCGAAGAGCTGCTCTCCATGGAGCTGGCGCTGGACGGCGGTCCACCCCAGGAGATCCCGGCGCCCGCCCAGGGAATCGGTGATGGCCTTCAGCGGATCAGCCAAGTTTTACCTGCAGCAGGAGATGGGGGCCGCCGGCGCTGTTGGGCACGTACTCCTTGTGACCCTTGCCGCACGTGCCCTGGTCCATAAGCACCAGGGGGCCGACGGCGCGGATCGTATCCAGGACCTGAGGGACGTAGCCGCTCAGGCTGACCGGGGAGAAGACGCGGTCCGTCAGTTTCCCCCGGAGGATTTCCCGGCCGTAGTGGCAGGTGACCTGGATGCCCCAGCCCTGCGGATCTTCCATGCCATTGACCCATCGGTTGAGATAGACCCCGCGCTCGACCTGGGCGAACAGGTCCTCGACGCTGGTCGCTCCTGGTCCGAAGTACGTGTTGCTCATGCGGGCATAAGGCTTGCGGGTGTAATCCTGGCGCCGGCCGTTCGCCGTGCGCTTGAGTTTGAGCGTTCGCGCCGAGAGCCAATCGCTGATCCCGCTGCGGAAGATGCCTTTGTCCACGATCGTCGTCGGTTCGGAGAGCATCCCCTCGTCGTCGAAGAAGTAAGAGGCGTAGCCGCCGTCCAGGCTCGGATCGTCGACGATGTCTACCAGCGGCGAGCCGACCTTGCGGCCGAGGTAGTCGAAGGCCCGGGCACGCTCCTTGGGAAACAGGTCGGTTTCGACGCCGTGGCCGAAGGACTCGTGCGCCAGCACGCCGGAGACGCCGGGGCCGGTGACGACGGTGTGCTCGCCGGGTTCGATACGCTCGGCGGAGAACATGCGGGCAGCGCCTTCGACGATCGTCTGCAGTTCCTCGTCGGTGTAGTCCAACAGCTCCCACCCGCCCGTACCGCCCTTACCCAGCCAGTCGTAGCGCACCTGGCCGTCCTGTGACAGGATGGCCATCACGAACAGGCGAAGGCGCACGACCTCCTGCGCCAGGTCCTGGCTGCGGCTGCGGAAGACGGAGGCCTCGGATTGCTCGACGTACCCGACCCGCGCGTTGACCACGCGGGGGTCGATCTTGGCCAGTCGCCGCTGGATGTCCCGGCAGCGTTCGAGCTTGTCCTCGAGACGGAGGTCGCCGGCCGGCAGCTTCCCGGACGTGGCGAAGTCGCGCACCGCGACATCCCCGTCCGCTGCCGGCGTCCTGTTCTGCGCGGCCGGCAGCTCCTGGTGCAGGGCGCGCACGGCCTGCTCGAGTCGTCCGGCTTCGAATCCCGGGAGCGATCGCTCCATCAGAATGCCATTGGCCTGACAGGTCACAACGATGCCGGCCGACAGCGGAAGCTGGCTGATCTTCTCTTCCTGCTGCTCGACCTCGATCGAGATCCCCTCGCGCGAGGAGAGCAGGACCGCGGCATAAGGTGAGCGCTGCTCGAGTTTGGCGACGGCTGCACCCAGCTCGGGGCGCAGGTCGATCATGGGGGAGGGGAGTCGTGGTACCGGCATCTTCTCTACCTGTAGGGCCCTGTCGGTTTCAGGGGGTCGTCTCGAGCCAGATCGTGATCTCGTCGGTGGTGTCCAAGTAGTCGCGGGTCAACTCTTCCAGGCAGCGGCGAACCGTGGCCGGGCCGCCATCCGGATGACGGACGCCGTGATCGGCGTTCCAGGCTTCGGGCGAGACCGTCTTCAGGTAGGCGACGACCTGGGCTTTCGTTTTCGCCAGGTTCTGCATCAACGTGTCTCGGTCGGTCGCCGGCTCACGCCCGATCAGCTCGCCGTTGACTCGCCGGTAGCCGTTGGCGAAGTCCGGATGGTAGGGCGGCGACGTAGCGTCGAGGATTGCCTTACAGCCCAGGACGGTCAGCCGATTCCAGCCGATCAATCGGGCGACGTGGTCCCGCGGCGTGCCGTTCTCCATCGCCGCAGTGATGCGTCCGTCCGGCAGGCCGCCGACACAATTGGCGAATGACCGATAGGCCCCTTCGAAGGCCGCTAACCGTCGGTCCTCCCCCATCATGCCTCCGGGCACCAATGATACCGCGGGTCCCGGCAGGAGGGACGCGTCCACCCGACGGCGCTTCCAATGATCGCGCGCCTCAGGGATTCCTCGCTCGCCCTTTGCCTGCGCTCGGGCTCACTCGGAATGACACGTGTGGGGGTGTGTTCGTTAGCAGCGGGCGGTGATTGCAAGGGACGGCCGGCGTGCCCCGTGTATGTCATTCCGAGGGCCGGAGCCGAAGGCGAAGGCCCGAGGAATCGCCGAAGCGCGCAGGGAGGGTGGCACTTTCATCCAGCGGCGATTTCTCCTGAAGGGCGCGTCAGCGAGCCCTGGTACTCACGATTGATACGGGGCCCCGCCTTCCGTTGCCAGTTGTCCGCAGCCGGCCTGGATGTCGACGCCGCGACGCACGCGCAGCGTGTTCGGGATCCCCTGGGCCGTCAGAACCGATCGAAAGGCCTCGGCCCGCTGCGTTTCGGTCGGCCGGCCGTCATAGCCATTCGTCGGATTCAGGGGAATCAGGTTCACGTGACACAGCATTCCCTTCAACCAGTGTGCCAGCGCCTGCGCCTGCTCGGAGCCGTCGTTGACGCCTTCGATCAGGGCCCATTCGAACGTCAGGCGCCGCCTCGTCGTCTCGAGATACTCCAGACACGCCTGGCGCAGCGTCTCGAGCGGGTAGCGCTTGTTGATCGGCACGAGCTGGTCGCGCAGGGCGTCGGTGGCGGCGTGCAGCGAGACCGCCAGGTTGACCTGACGACGTTCGGCAGCGAAGCGCCGGATCTGCGGGGCGAGGCCGACGGTGGAGATCGTGATGCGCCGGGCGCCGAAGCGCAGCCCTTCGGGATCGGTCAGGCGATCGACGGCCGCCAGGCTGGCGTCGTAATTGTGGAAAGGCTCGCCCATGCCCATCAAGACGATGTTCGTCAGGGTTTGCGCCTGTCCGAGGCGCAGGACCTGCTCGACGATCTCGCCCGCGGAGAGGTTGCGCACGAAGCCCATCTGGCCCGTAGCGCAGAACGAACAGCCCATCCCGCAGCCGGCCTGCGTCGAAATGCACGCCGTCCGACGGCGATCGTACTTCATCAAGACGGCTTCGATGCGGGCGTTCTCGTCGGATCGTCCGAGCAGCCACTTCGTCGTCCGGCCGTCTTCGGACGTCCGTTGCGCCACGGCCGTGAGGGAGCGGAAGATGAAAGCCTCGTCCAGGGCGCGGCGCAATTCGAGGGGCAGCTCGGTCAGGCCGGCGGCTTCGTCGACGCCGCGTTGGTAGACGGCGCGCCAGATCTGGCGCGCCCGGTAGGCGGGCTCGCCCCACGTCTCGACCGCCGTTTGGAGCTCCGAGAAATCGAGATCGAGCAGGGATCGACGGTTCATGGCGATGGCCGGTCGGAAACCAGGAAGACGCCGCCCGGCACGCGCTAGAGCCACCCGGGCAGACGCTCCACCAGCGCCGGCAAATCCTCGAAGGTCCAGTCCGGCTGCACGTCCCGACCGCGCACTTCGGCGACGCTGGTCACGCCCGTCAGCAACAGCGCCGTCCGCATGCCGGCGCGCACGCCGCCGGCGATGTCGGTCTCGAGCCGGTCCCCGACGACCAGCGTCTGTTCGGGGGGGACGGCCAAACGCGTCATCGCCTCCAGGAACAGGTGTGGTTCCGGCTTCCCGACGATGACCGGCGCGCGCCCTGTGGCCGTTTCCAGCGCCGCCAGGATGGCGCCGTTGCCGGGGCCGATGCCGCGCTCGGTGGGGAAGGTCCGGTCGGGGTTGGTGCCGATGAACGCCGCCCCGGCGGCGATCGCCAGTCCGGCTTCCACCAGCTTCGGCCATGTCAGACCGCGGTCCATCCCGACGACGACGACTCCGGCGCCATCGGCTCCATCGACCAGGGTGCATCCGGCTTCGATCAGCGCCTGCCGCAGACTCTCCTCCCCGATCACCAGCACCTGGGGCGCCAGGCGGTAGTGGCGCTGGATGTACCCGGCCGCGGCGTGGGCCGAGGTCACCAACGCATCCGGCGGGACCTGGACGCCGATCGGCGACAGACGCTCCTGCACCATTTCCAAGGTCAGGGTGGCGTTGTTGCTCGCCAGGCAGCACCGCAGGCCTCGTTCGTCGATCAATCGGAACAGCTCGGGGACGCCGGGCAAGATCTGCTCTCCGCGCCACAGGACTCCATCGAGGTCCAGCACCAGGGCGCGTATCTTGGGCCGGGAAGGGGTCATTGGGCGAATCGGCGGATCAGGAATTCATACGCCGGTCGGTCGATCCAGCCGGCCTCGAAATCGGAGCGATCCTCGAAGTTTTCGTTGCCGATGAAACGCCGCAGCGCCTCACGCCCGGCGGGCGTCAGAATCGTCTCGTCCGGCCCGTCGTAGTAACCGAGTCGGCGCGCCAACCGGAGCAGGTCCACCAGGACCGGTCCGGCGAGATCGCATCGGTCTTCCGGCGGGCTGGCGCCGAAGTACAGCTGATGCAACTCGAGCAGCTCGGCCAGCCGCGGGACCGGATCGGCGTCATCGTCGACGCGATAGTCGATCCAGCGGTCATTGTGGCCGGCATAGCCGCCGCCCTGACGTACGACGAGCAGGGCCGCGCTTTGACGTCCACGGCGATCTCCCCCGGCGCGGTCGCCGGCGAGGAGCGCGGCCAGAAGACGGGGGCCCAGGTCGGCGCCGGAGGCGAGGTAGGCTTGCGCCATCGCCTCGACGACCTGCGGTCCGGCCAGGATGTTGCCCTGGATGGCGACACCCTCGGCGGTCCAGCCGCCGGCCCATGGTTGACACTCGGACCCGGTGAAAGTCGCCGCGCCGCCGCGGGGATCGACGAAGCCGGCCTGGCGCTGCTCGCGCCCGGGGTCGTCGGCCAACAGGGCTTGCAGCGCCTGCTCGGCCGATTGGCCGGCGGCCATCCGCCTCAATCCTTCCGGACCGTAGGTGGTGTTGGCGTACGACTGGGTGGCCACGGCTCCGGCGCCGGCGCCCGCCCACGGAACGACGGCGCCCACCGCCGGGAACTTGGAGGCGACGGCGATGCCCCAGGCCGGCAAGGACGCCTCCCATGCCACGACGGAGAACGTCGCGACGGGCCGGCGGGAGGAGGGCAAGGGGGCAGTCCGGGGATCAGGCAGCTTGGAACTGAGCGCGGTCGGGGGCCTGGCCGAGGTCTCGCCCCGAGGCATCGAGCAGTTTGGGCGGGGCCTCGCCCCGGATGGTGGCATCGTCCACCACGACGTGGCGGACCTCCGGACGGGAGGGGATTTCATACATCACGTCCAGCAGCACGTTCTCGATGATCGAGCGCAGGCCGCGAGCGCCGGTCTCGCGCGCCATCGCCAGATCGGCGGCGGCGTCGAGCGCCGCCGGGGTGAACTCGAGTTTGACCTGGTCCAACTCGAACAGGCGCTCATACTGTCGCACCAGCGCGTTGCGCGGATCGGTCAGGATCGAGCGCAGCGCCGCCCGGTCGAGCGGTTCGACGCTGACGGTCACCGGCAGACGGCCGACCAGCTCGGGGATCAGCCCGTAGTGCATCAGGTCGTCGGGGTTGATCAACCGCAGCAGCTCGGCCTCGCCCAGCGAAGCCGGGTCCTCCGGGTCGCGCGTCCCGGCGAACCCCAGGCGACCGCGCCGGCCGACGCGCTCGCCGACGATGTCGGCCAGGCCGCCGAACGTCCCGCCGCAGATGAACAGGATGTAGCGGGTGTCGACCTGGATGAACTCTTGCTGGGGATGCTTGCGGCCGCCCTGCGGGGGGACGTTGACCGAGGCGCCCTCGATGATCTTGAGCAGCGCCTGCTGAACGCCCTCGCCCGAGACGTCGCGCGTAATGCTGGGGTTGTCGCCCGACTTGCGGGCGATCTTGTCGATCTCGTCCAGGTAGACGATGCCGCGCTCGGCCCGCTGCACGTTGAAGTCGGCCGCCTGCAGGAGCCGCAGCAAGATGTTCTCGACGTCCTCGCCGACGTACCCGGCCTCGGTCAGGGCGGTGGCGTCGCCGATGCAGAACGGCACGTCCAGGATGCGCGCCAGCGTCTGCGCCAACAAAGTCTTGCCGCAGCCGGTGGGTCCGACGAGCAGGATGTTGCTTTTCTCCAGCTCGACGTCGGAGTCGCCGCGGGTGGCGATGCGCTTGTAGTGGTTGTACACGGCCACCGACAGGACGCGCTTGGCATGGTCCTGCCCGACGACATACTCGGCCAGCTTGTCGTAGATCTGTTGCGGAGGCAGGGCGGGGCGGGGGGCGCCGGCCGGAAGGCCGCCATGCCGGACGTCCCCTTCCAGGATGTCGCGGCACAGGTCGACGCATTCGTTGCAGATGAACACGCCTTCCGGCCCGGCGATCAGCCTCTGAACTTCGGCCTCGGCGCGGCTGCAGAAAGAGCAACGCCGAGCCGCGGGGGTGCCCGCCTGGGTGGTCATGCGATGATGTAGCTCAGGCCTTCGCCGCGTCCCCGACCGCGATCAGCACGTGGTCGACGATGCCGTAGGCCTTGGCCGCCTCCCCGTCCATGTAGAAATCGCGCTCGGTATCGCGTTCGATGACCTCGCGCGTCTGGCCGGTGTGGTTCACGAGTATCGTATTCAGTTCTTCCTTAAGGCGCAAGATCTCTTTGGCCTGAATTTCGATATCGGTCGCCTGACCTTGGACGCCGCCCAATGGCTGGTGCAGGTGGATGGTCGCATGCGGCAGGGCATAGCGCAGGCCCTTTTCGCCGGCGGCCAGCAACACTGTCCCAAAAGAGGCGGTGACCCCCACGGCTACCGTCGAAATCGGTGCGCTGACCTGCTGCATGGTGTCGTAAATGGCCAGGCCGGCGTAGATGGCGCCGCCGGGGCAGTTGATGTACATCTGGATCTGCTTGTCCGGGTCTTCCCGGTCGAGGAACAGGAGTTGGGCCACCGTCAGGTTGGCCACCTGGTCGCTGATCGGGGTGCCTAGGAAGATGATGCGTTCCTTGAGCAGGAGCGAGTAGATGTCATAGGCGCGTTCGCCGCGGCCTGAACTCTCGATCACCATCGGGATGAGGGCTTGCGAGTCGTTGTCTGTCATGAAGGTCCTCCTCCTTGGGAGGCGGCCGGTTCCACGGCCGAAACGGGAGGCGGTGCTGCGGGCTCAGGCTCTTCGGCCTCGCTCACGCCGTCCAGGCGCGCCGAGACGGCCCGAACGGGGTGCGCTTCCGGGAGGGCAGGCGCCTCCCCACGGGCGATTTGCACAAGGCGTGCCACGGCTTTGTCGGTCAGCAGGTCGAGTCGGATGCGGCGGCGGCCGGCCGGCGTATCGAGAGCCCGTCGGACGGCGTCGCCCGACTCGGTCAACGGTTCGAGCAGGCGGTCCAGCGCTGCGTCGACGTCGGAGTCTTCGACGTCGAGGGCCTCCGCCTCGACCACCTGGCCCAGCACCAGCCCACGCTCCAGCCGGCGGCGGGCCTGCGGTTCGAGATCCCGGCGCAGCTCGCCTTCCTCCTTCTTCTCGATCTTCAAGTAGTCGGCCAGGCTGAGGCGCTGGTCCTTCAGTCGGCGATCGAGGTCCCGCAGCGTGTCGTCGACCTCTTGCCGCAACAGGACCGGTGGGAAGGCGACATTCGACCCGGCGACGACGGCCTCGATGACCTTGTCGGCATATTCGGATTCGGCCTGGCTCGCACTCTGCGCCTCGAGCGACTGACGGACCTTCTGGCGCAAGTCTGCCAGGTCGGTGAATTCACCGAGGTTGCGCGCCAGCTCATCCGACCATTCCGGGATGGTGCGCGACTTGACCGCCTGGGCGTGGAAATGGAAGGTGGCCTTGCGGCCGCGCAGCGGCTCGTTGCGGTAATCGGCGGGGAAGGTGTATTCGGTGTCGCGTTCTTCGCCGGCGGTCATCCCGAGCAGATGGACGGCGGCGCCCGGAAAGGGGAAGTCGGTGGACTCGGCCACCAGGACCGAGATGCCATGCTCGTCCATCAGCACCCGGCTTTCGCCTTCCGGCGCGTCGACGAGACTCCCGTGGAGTTCCAGGACGACCACGTCCGAGTCACGCGCCGGACGGTCGACCGGCTCGATCAGCGCCTGCTGCTGCCGCAGTCCGTCGAGGGCTTCCTCGACGGCTTCGTCTTTCATCGCCGGGGCCTCGAAGGGCAGGCGCAGCTCGCGGTACTTGCCGAGGTCGATCTCAGGTACCAGCGGGACGGTGTAGCGAAGGACCAGCGGACTGCGGCTGACCACGTCCTCCAGCGCGCCCGGGGCGACCGGATCGAGGGACGAGTCTTCCAACGCCTGGCGGTAGACATCCTGGCCGAGCGCATCGAGCGCCTCATCGAAAACGGCTTCCTCGCCGTAGCGCTGCAAGACGACTTCATAAGGAGCCTTGCCCGGACGGAATCCGGCGATCTTGGAACGCTGGCTCATCCGGCGCGCGGCGCGATGCATGGCGGCCGCGATCTGATCGTCGGGGACCTCGATCGTCAATTGAATCTGGCGCTCGGCCAGGTCTTGTGTCTCGATTTTCAACGACGCCATTGACCCTATCCTGCCCTGCCGCCGCGTCCGGGCGCGAGCGGCAGGAGTGGGGAAGGAGGGACTTGAACCCTCACGCCTTGCGGCACGTGATTCTAAGTCACGCCTGTCTGCCAGTTCCAGCACTTCCCCAAGCGGCGATTATAACCGCCGCGGAGGGGGCTTTCGCGGAGTTGGCGTGCTTCAACCCCCTCCCAACCCTCCCCCTGCATCGGTTCACGTTGCCATTGGAGTCGAGGGGCAGGGGGAGGGAGGTTCATTCGAGGGGGAAGGGGGCGGCCCTGCCGCCCCCTTCCCCCTCGGACCTCATCCCCTGACTGGCTGCGCCTCTCGCCTTCTACTGAGAAGCGAAGGGGGAGGGGGTGGGGCAAGAACGGACCAGTCCCTCAGCGATGTCCGCGCTCGAACGTCGGACTGGGCGGAAGGAGCCGGCTAGGCCTCCTCCAGCGCCGCCACGAGCTCGCGGCAGAAGGCCGGGATGTCCGGGACGACTCTTCCCCATACGAGATGACCATCGCGGAACGCGGGGACGTCCACCCAGGCGGCGCCGGCGTTGACCAGGTCGTCGCGGATCCCGAGGGAGCCGGTGGCACGGTGCCCCTTGACGATCCCGGCC
>Ga0326597_10007291_pt1 | contig 15046 bp, 13 predicted proteins | sample RVTome_12_FD_203789 | JGI IMG/M metagenome (GOLD analysis project Ga0326597, IMG submission 203789) | Soil microbial communities from uranium-contaminated site in the Upper Colorado River Basin, Wyoming, United States - RVT100D185 | ecosystem: Environmental > Terrestrial > Soil > Contaminated >... | reverse complement strand
CCTCGCGATCGAGCCGGAGCGCCTCGCCGACGCGCAGACCCGCCGCGTAGAGCAGCTCGACGAGGGTCCGCGCCCGCAGTCGAACCGGGGTCGTGTCGTCGCCGGCGGCCTCGAGCAGGCGCTCGACCTCGGTCACGGTCAGCGTCTCCGGCAGGAGCCGCGGCTGGCGCGGCAGGTCGAGCCGGGCGGCGACGTCCACACCGATGAGCCCCTCACTGAAGGCGAACCGGTAGAAGCCGCGAATCGCAGCGGCGCGGCGGCGAAGGCTCGTCGGCGCAAGGGCTCGCTCGCCGCGCACGCCGCGCCGGGTCCGGGCGGCGAGGTAGCGGACGGCCGCGTCGGGCGACCCGTCCCAGTCGCCCGCGGTCCCGCGGGAAGCGGCGAAGTCGGCGAGGTCGCCCCGGTAGGCGGCGATCGTGGCCGGCGCAACGCCCCGCTCGACGCGCAGGAAGGTCAGGAACTCCTCGATCGCCCCGTCGATGGAGGGTAGCGTCGCCGTCGCCACGAACGTCACCCGGCGACGAGCAGCTCGCCGCGCCAGCCCTCGGCCCGGTCGAGCAACTCGCGCGCGGAGGCGAGGGCTGCCGTCCCACCGCCCGCGCCGCCGATCATCTGGGCCAGCTCGACGATCCGTCCCTCCCTGTCCAGCTCGCGGATCTCCGTGACCGTCCGCCCGTCGCGCTCGCGCTTGGCGATCGCGAAGTGCGCATCCGCGTGGGCGGCGATCTGAGGCAGGTGGGTCACGCACAGTACCTGGTGGCGCCGGGCGAGCGCCCACAGGCTTCGTCCGACCGGCCCGGCGCTCCGTCCGCCGATGCCCGTGTCGACCTCGTCGAACACGAGCGTCGGCGTGGCGTCCGCCTCGGCGAGGACCTGCTTGACGGCGAGCGCGACGCGCGATAGTTCCCCGCCCGACGCGATCCGCGCGAGCGGGCGGGCCGGCTCGCCCAGGTTCGGGGCGAGGCGGAAGACGACCTCGTCGATGCCCGATGCGTCGAACGCGAGCGCGTCGCCGTCGACCTCGACGGCCGGCTCGCGCGGGCCCGCCGGGCGTCGGCCGAGCCCCACCTCGAACATGCCGTCCGGGAAGCCAAGCTCCACGAGAAGCGCCCCAACGGCCGATGACAGGGCGGCCGCAGCCGCGGCGCGTTGCGCGGACAGCTGTGCGGCCGCCGCTCCGACACGCTCGAGCAACCGGGCATCGTCCGCCCGGCGCAGGGCACGCTCCGCGTCGATCCCGCGCAGCCGCTCCGCCTCCGCCGCGGCTCGCTCGCCGTGGGCGATGATCGCCGCCTCGTCGTCCCCGTAGCGCCGTTCGAGTGCGTAGACGATCGACAGCCGCTCCTCGAGCCGCGCCAGTTCGGTGGGGTCGTGGTCGACCGACTCGGCAAGCGGCCGGATCTCCGCCGCGATGTCCGCCACCTCAGCCTCGATGCCGGCGACCCGCGCGGCGACCGCCTCGAATCGAGGATCGAGCCGGGCGACCGCAGCGAGCCCTTGTCGTGCGCCGGCAAGGGTGTCCCGCGCTCCGCCCGCCTCGCCGTGCAGCGCCTCGAGCGCCGTCGCCGCTCCCCGCGCGATCGCCTCGCCGTGCTGGGCGGCCCCGAGGCGAGCCCGGATCTCCGCCGCTTCGCCAGGCCGCAGACGCGCCGCGGCGATCTCGGCCGCCTCGTGCTCGAGCAGCTCGAGCCGGCGTACCTGTTCGCGCGGGTCGATCGACAGCTCGTCGAGCGCGACCCGGTTCTCGCGCCAGCGCTCGACCGCCGCTTCTACCCCGGCCACCGCGTCGGCGTGCCCACCGAACCCGTCGAGAACGTCGCGCTGCCAGCGCGCGTCGAGCAGGCGCTGCTGGTCGTGCTGGCCGTGGATCTCGACGAGCGGCCCCACGATCTCCGCGAGCCGAGCGGCGGTCACCGTCTCGTCGTCGAGCCTTGCAGTGGAGCGCCCGGCCGCGGTCACCTCTCGGACGGCGATGAGTGGCTCCGGCAGGCGGTCGAACAGCGCCTCGACGCGCGCGGCGTCCGCGCCGTGGCGGACGAGGGACGTGTCCGCGCGCGCCCCGAGCGCCAGACCGAGCGCGTCGATCAGGAGGCTCTTGCCGGCACCGGTCTCGCCGGTCAGGACGTTGAGGCCGGGCCGCAGGACGAGGCGGAGCCGGTCGATCAGCGCGAGGTCGGTGACCGCGAGCTCGAGCAGGCGTGTCCCCTCGGTCATGACGGCAGCAGCTCTACCTTGTGGCGGAGCAGGTCCCAGAACGGTACGGCACCCCGCGGCTCGACGAGGCGGATCGGCGGTTCGACCGCCCGAACCTCGACGACGTCGCCGATCGCGACCGGCAGGTCCTCGCGCCCATCGATCGAGACGAGCGCCTCGTGCGCGTCGACCACGCGGCAGCGTACGGTCTGGCGCGGGCTGACCACGACGGACCGGATGGCCGACAGGTAGCCCGCGATCGGGGTCACGATGAGGTTGCGGCTGAGCGGGTCGACGATCGGTCCGCCGGCCGAGAACGAGTAGCCGGTCGACCCGGTGGGACTCGCGACGACGAGGCCGTCGGCGATGAACGTGGCGAGATGGGACGGGCCGATCGCGACGTCGAGCCGGCACACCCGCGCCAGCGCGCCGCGCGCGACGACGACGTCGTTGAGCGCGACATACCGCTCGCCGCTGCCGGGCCGCCCACCCGGCAGGATCACGGCCTCGAGCGCCATCCGTTCGTCGATCACGTACTCGCCGCCCGTGATCCGGCCCAGGACGTCCTCGAGCTCGTGCGCCTCGACCTTCGAGAGGAAGCCGACCTTGCCGAGATTCACGCCGAGGACCGGCACGTCGACTTCGGCAACCGCCCGGGCCACCCGCAGAAACGTACCGTCGCCCCCGAGGACGACCACGACGTCGGTCGACGGGAGCTCGGCGAGCAGCGTCTCGAGGTCGCCGGCCTGGGCCGCCCAGTGGGCGAGTCCGCGAACCCGGCACCAGCCGGCGGCTCGCTCGCGGAGTTCCACCGCCGCGTCGTTGGTGGGGTTGTAGGCGAAGCCGATTCGCGCCACGTTCACGGCGCGATGACCTCGTCGAGGCGCGCGGCGAGGTCGAGGGCGATCGCGTCGCCGCCGACGCCGACGTGAACGAGGAACTCGCGGTTGCCCTCCGGCCCAAGGATCGGCGACGCGATGAGCCCGCGCGGCGTGAGCCCAAGCCCGCGCGCGTGCTCGACCACCTCCCGGACCACCGACCGATGGATGGCCGGGTCGCGCACCACGCCGTGCGGCGATCGGCCGCGGCCGGCCTCGAACTGGGGCTTGACCAGGGCCACGACCTCGCCGCCGTCCCGGACGCACGACGCGACCGGCCCCAGGACGAGCCGGAGGGAGATGAACGAGACGTCGATCGTGGCGAGGTCCACCGGCTCCGGGAGACTCCCGGTGCGCAGATGGCGCGCGTTCGTCCGCTCAATCGACGCGACGCGCGGATCGCGCCCGAGCGAATCGGCGAGCTGTCCCCGGCCCACGTCGAGAGCGTAGACGCGGGCCGCGCCGCGCTGCAACAGGACGTCCGTGAACCCGCCGGTCGATGCGCCGACATCGAGACAGACCCAACCCGCCGGGTCGATCGTGAAGGCGTCGAGCGCCGCCACAAGCTTGTGACCACCGCGCGAGACGTACGGCTCCGGCGCCGTCACCGCGACCGTCGCGTCCGGCGCGACGAGATCACCCGGCTTTCGGTCCGCGCGGCCCGCGTCGCCTGCTCCCACGCGGACGCGTCCGGCCAGCAGGAGCGCCTGCGCCCTCGCCCGGCTCGGCGCGAGGCCGCGCTCGACCAGCAGCTCGTCGAGGCGGACCCGCCGGCACGCCTTCGAGGTGATCGCACTCATCGCGCCTATCGTGGCACAGGGTGCTTCACCGCGGCGCACGATCGCTCGACCCTACCGGCGGTTGACGGGAACGAATCTCGACGTCCGTCCATCGCGCAGCGCCGCGGCAAGAACGACGATCGGGGCGCCGTCACCCGTCAGAGGTTCGTCATGTCCGCCCGGCCCGCCACGCTCGCTCTCGCCGTCGTCCTCGTCGCGCTCATCGGCACCGGCCTCGCCGTCGTCGGCGTCCTTCTCCTCGCACTGTGGGTCGGCCTCGTCGCGTTCCTCGCCGGCGGCGTTCACGGCTTCGTCGCCGTCCTCGGCCTCACCGGCATCGCTGCGGCCGCGGTCACCTATGCCGCCGCAGCGGGCCTGTGGCTGGGGCGGCCGACCGCGTGGGCCGCATCGCTCGTCATCGCCGGCGCCGCCGTCATCGGGGCCGTGGTCGCGATCGCCACATCGGGCGCCCAGGCTCCGTCCCTCGCGGGGCTCGCCCTCGGAGGCGCTGCCGGCGTGCTCCTCGTTGCGCCGGAAACCCGGCTGGCCGCCCGCGTCTGACGGTCCACGTCCTCACGCCGTCGCATGTTCCTCGGCGCGGCCGGGCGTCGCCCGGAGCGTTGCAAGGGCCTCGCGGACCTGGGCTGCGAGCCCCGGCGCGTCGAGGCGCAGCATCCGCCGCAGGTCCGAGACCGCGCCATGGTCGACGAACCGGTCGCCCGGGATGCCGACGATCCGCACCGCCACGTCGCGATAGGCAGGATCGGCCAGCCTCGCCTCCTCGACGAGCTCCAGGACGCCGCTGCCAAAGCCACCCGTCACGACGCTCTCCTCGAAGGTCACGACGAGGCGCTTGCCGCGCGCCTGGTCAAGGATCAGCTGACGGTCGAGCGGCTTGGCAAAGCGCGCGTTGATGACGCCGACGGACCAGCCGTCGGCGGCGAGGTCGTCGGCGGCAGCGACCGCCCGGCCCACGATCGGCCCGAAGCCGACGAACAGCAGGTCGTGCCCCTCGCGGAGCACTTCGCCCTGACCGATCGGCAGGACGTGCGGCTCGACCGGCGGCAGGCCGAACCCCGCATCACGGGGGTAGTGGAGGGCGAACGGGTGGTCCTGGGCAAGCGCCGTTCGGAGGAGCGAGCGGAGCTCCTGCTCGTCCTTCGGCGAGGCGATCACGAGGTGCGGCAGCTGGCGCTGCGCCGGAATGGTGAACATGCCCTGGTGACTGGTCCCGTCCTCGCCGACGAGGCCCGCCCGATCGACCGCAAGCACGACCGGCGCGTCGTTCTGGCAGACGTCGTGGACGGTCTGGTCGAACGCCCGCTGGAGGAAGGTCGAATAGAGCGCGACGACCGGCCGCAATCCGCCGAGGGCGAGCCCGGTCGCGAGCGTGACCGCATGCGGCTCGGCGATCCCGACATCGATCAACCGGTCCGGGAACTCGGCCTGGAGCTTCGCCAGGCCCGTGCCGGTCGGCATCCCGGCCGTGATGCCCACGATCCGCCGGTCTGCGCGGGCGAGCTCGACGAGCTCGGATACGAAGACCGCAGTGTAGTTCGGGTGCTTCGCCGACGCGACGGCCGCGGACCGGGCCGGCGCAGCGTCGTCGGCCATCGTTTCGGTCGGCATCCCGGTCGGCTCGACCTTGCCGTTCGTGGGCGCCGGCTCCGGCAGCGTCATCGGCGGGAGGGCTGCCCCGTGGAAGCCGACCTGGTCCGCCTCGGCCGGCCGATAGCCGCGACCCTTCTGCGTGCGGACGTGAACGATGACCGGCCCCGGCAGGTCCAGGGCCCGCGAAAACGTCTCGAGCAGCGCATGCAGGTCGTGGCCCGGAACGACCCCGATATAGGTGATCCCGAGGTCCTCGAACAGCTGACCCGGCTGGGCGAAGTTGACGACCGCCGTGCGCAGCCGGCGGCTCAACTCGAGAACGGTCGGTCCGATGACGGGAATGCGGCCGACCAGGTCGTCGTAGGCCGTCTTGGTGTGCTGCCACGTGCTCGAAAGCTTGATCTGCGAGAGGTACTTCGAGAACGCGCCGACGGTCGGGCTGATCGACATCTCGTTGTCGTTGAGCACGATCATCAGTTGTGTCCGGCGATGGCCGATGTCGTTGAGCGCCTCGAGCGACAACCCGCTCATGAGCGCCGCGTCCCCGACGACGACCGCCACCCGTTCGAAGCCGTGCCGCAGGTCCCGGGCGGTCGCGAGACCCTGGGCGATCGACAGGCCCGTCCCGGCGTGCCCGCCGTCGAAGACGTCGTGGGGAGACTCCGTCCGCCGCGGGAACCCGCCCACGCCGTCGACCTGGCGGAGCGTGTCGAACCGATCGAGGCGACCGGTCAGCAGCTTGTGCGGGTAGGCCTGGTGGCCGGTATCCCAGACGATCCGGTCGCGCGGTGACTCGAGCAGCCGATGGAGCGCGATCGTCAGCTCGACCACGCCGAGCGACGAGCCGAGGTGTCCGCCCGTCCGGGCAACGGTCTCGATGATCGTCTGGCGGATCTCCCCTGCCAGCTCGACGAGCTGTCCTTCGTCGAGACCGCGAAGGTCGTTGGGGCCGTTCAGCGAGGCGAGGATCGACACGGGCTGGTCTGTGGCTCCTGGTGCGGGCGCCTTGGGGCTCGAGCGATGGACGGTTCGCCGGCTCCCGGCGTGATGCCGAAGTCTAGCCGGGATGGTCGGTCGGCCCCGTTTGATAACGTGATACCACGGAGGTGCACGTTCCCGCAAGCCCGGCCTTGACAGCGCGGCGCAGGATGCGCGCGTGACGTTCGTCCTTGTGAGCACCGCGCGGCGGATCGTCGAGATGGGCAGCGCGCCCGATGACCCGGAGGAAGTGCGGCTGCGCAAGGCGACGCTGACGGTGGCGGCCATCACGGTCTCCCTCCTCGCGTTCGCGTGGGTCGGGACCTACTGGGCCCTCGGCCTCCCGATTGCGGCGGGGATTCCGGCCCTCTATCAGGTCGCGACCGTCGTCGGCCTCGTCGGGTTCGCCCGGTCGAAGGCGTTCGACCCGTTCCGCCCGTCACAGCTCGGGCTGATGATCGTCCTGCCCTTCGTGCTTCAGTGGACGATCGGCGGCTTCGTCGCGTCGTCGGCGGTGTCGCTGTGGAGCCTCGTCGCGGCACTCGGGGCGGTTTTCTTCTACGGCGCCCGGGGCGGGATTCCATGGTTCGCCGCCTTCATCGTCCTGATCGCCGTGTCGGCCCTCATCGACCCATTCGTCGCACAACGCGCCGCGTCGATCCCGATCGAGCTGCAGACGGCGTTCTTCGCCCTCAACGTGGGTGGCGTAGCGATCACGACGTTCGCCATCGTCCAGTACTCCGTCCGCCAGCGCGAGGCTGCCCTCAGCGCGCTGGACGCCGAACACCACCGTTCCGAATCACTGCTCCTGTCGATCCTTCCGGCGCCCATTGCCGAGCGCTTGAAGCGTGGCCCCGGGGTCATCGCCGAGGCCCATTCGGCGGTGACCGTCCTGTTCGCCGACGTCGTCGACTTCACGCCGTACGCGGAGCGGACGTCGCCGAGCGAGGTCGTCGCGCTCCTCGATCGGCTGTTCTCCGCGTTCGACAGCATCGCGGAACGGCGCGGACTCGAGAAGATCAAGACCATCGGCGACGCGTACATGGCCGTCGCCGGCCTTCCGGACGCCCGCCCGGACCACGTCGAGGCCGCTGTCGACCTGGCGATCGACATGCTCGCCGAGGCAGATCGATGCACGGCGGAGGGCCTTCCCGTGCGACTGCGGATCGGGATCGCCAGCGGACCCGTCATCGCGGGCGTCATCGGGCGACACAAGTTCGCCTACGACTTGTGGGGCGACACCGTCAACACCGCCAGCCGGATGGAGTCGAGTGGCGTGGCGGGCCGGATCCAGGTGACCCCGGGGGTGGAAGCGACGCTCCGCGACCGGTTCGCGTTCGAGCTGCGCGATCCGATAGACGTGAAGGGCAAGGGGGTGATGCGGCCGTATCTGCTGGTCGGCCGGCGCGCCGCGTAGCGTCGCGGCGCTGAGGCCACGCCGTCGGACGGTCAGGCGTCCGCCTCCGTCGCCTCCTCCGGACTGACATCGACCGCGCCGAGTGCCCCGCCGGCCCGGGTGATGAGCTGCTTGACCCGCAGGTCCGCGTCGGCAAGGAGCGCGGCACACCGCTCGTGGAGGGCGACGCCGCGCTCGTAGAGCGCAATCGAGCGCTCGAGCGCCTGCCCGCCCGCCTCCAGTTCGGCAACGACCCGCTGGAGTTCGGCGAGGGCCTCGTCGAACGTGAGCGCCCCGACCTCGGGGGGTCGATCAGCCGTCGGTTCGGTCACCGGGTTCCTCGTCGGGGTGCGCTGCCCGGTCTGCCAGACGGGTCAGGCGTGGGGCGATGACGAGCATACCAACGACGACGCCGAGGACCCCGACGAGCGCAACGACCGCCGCGAGCACGAGCAGGTCGCTCACCGGGACCGTCACCGCTCCCCTGCCCCATCCGAGGTCGCGGCGAGTTCGCCGCCAGCGAGTCGCAGAGCGAGCCGCGTACCGGACGGCGCCGAGGCCGGATCGCGCACGATCGTCTCGTCGTCGCGGCGCCGGACGATCGCATACCCTCGGTCGAGCGTGGCCTGAGGGCCCAGGACCGCGAGCGCCGAAGCCGCCGCATCGAGCGTCGCCCGATCGCGCGCGACCCGCGCCGCGATGAGCGCCGGCAGTCGGCCCGCCGCCCGCTCCAGCCGACCGCCGTCGCGGGCGAGGCGAGCCGTCGTAACCGCGCTCGCGCGATCGAGGAGCATCCCGGCCCGTTCGCGCGCCGCCGCCAGCTGCGCCTCCGGCCGAAGGCGGTCGAGGGCTCGTCGCTCCACCGTGAGGTCGCCCGCGGCAGCGCCCAGGGTCCGCACGACGGCCGCGCGCATTCGGCGGCCAACGCCGCGCAATGCGACCGCGAACTCGGCTCGATCCGGCACGACGAGCTCCGCGGCGGCGGACGGGGTGGGGGCCCGCACGTCGGCCGCGAAGTCGACGAGCGTCACGTCGATCTCGTGGCCGACGCCGCTCACCACCGGCAAGCGGTGCCCGACGAGGGCTCGCACGACGCGCTCGTCGTTGAACGGCCAGAGGTCCTCGAGCGACCCCCCGCCCCGGGCGAGGATCGTGACCGCCGGAGCCTCGTCCGGCCGGCCGTCTGCCAGGCACCGCTCGACGTACGTCTCCAGCCGGCGGAGCGCGGCGACGATGCTCGGCGGAGCGTCGACGCCCTGGACGCGGCAGGCAACGAGGACGACCCGGGTCAGCGGCCAGCGTCGCGCCACGACCTGGCAGATGTCGCGCCAGACCGCGCCGCTGGGACTCGTGACGACGGCGATCGCGGCCGGGCGCGGAGGGAGCGGTCGCTTGCGAGCCACGTCGAAGAGCCCCTCGGCGGCGAGGCTCGCCTTGAGCGCCTCGAAGCGCAGGGCGAGATCGCCGACTCCCGCCGGCTGGATCGACTCGACATAGAGCTGGAGGGCACCCTGCGGCTCGAACAGGTCCACCCGACCGTGGACGACGATGCGCAACCCCGCCTGTGGCTCGAAAGCGGACCGCAGGCGCTCGTCCCGGAACCAGACGCACTGGAGCTGGCTGCGCTCGTCCTTCAGCGCGAAGTACGCGTGACCGGCCGACGAGATCGTCACCCGGCCAACCTCCCCCTCCACCCACACGTCCCGGAGGCGTTCGTCGGCCCGGACGGTCTCGCGGATCGCCCGAGCCACCTCGGTCACCCGCAGGATCCGGACGCCGAACGTGCCCGGAGTCGGAGGCGGTGCGCCCGGCGCGGCTGCGGCTGGGCGGCGCTCGATCGCCTCCGCGGACAATGCGTCCCACGATGGCAGCGCCCAGTCCGGCGGCTCGTGACGACTCATCGTGCGATTGTCTCAGGCGAGCGGTGGCGCCGCGTTGCCCCGACCATGGACCGTGCAACTGAGTTGGCCGGTATCGCGCCCATCGTTGCCGCGTACACCGAGGATGTCGACAGCGGTGGGCGCCAGCGAAGATTATCGATCGGCTACCGCCCCCACCATTTGAACCGGGCCCCGAGGGCGGATAAGCGCGACAGTGGCTCGCGTCCAGGTTGCCCTGTCAGCGTTGTCCACGCTCGGAGCATCGATGGGCACGATGTCGGGCGCATTTGGCCGCGTTTAGGCAGGACGTCGGGCGTCCCGAGCGCGGGGCCGGGACCGCGGGATGTCGGGCCCGGAACCGCGGGATGTCGGGCCCGGCGGGTGCGGCCGCCCGGCATGCGACGGACGGGCGCGGCCGGTCAGACGCGGGTCTCCGGTCAGACGCGGGTCTGGTACTCCCCCGTTCGCGTGTCGACCCGGATCGTGTCGCCCTCGCCGACGAAGATCGGGACCTGCACGACGAGCCCGGTCTCGGTCGTGGCCGGCTTTCGCGCGCCGGTCTGCGTGTCGCCGGCAAAGCCCGGCTCGGTCTCGCGGACCTCGAGATCGACCGTCACCGGTAGCTCGATCCCGATCGTCTCGCCCCGGTAGGAGGTCCGGTCGACGGTCATGCCGTCCTTCAGGTAGTGGACCGCGTCCTCGAGCTGAGCGGCCGTCAGCACGAACTGGTCGTACGTATCCGTGTCCATGAAGTGGAAGTCGTCGCCGTCGCGGTACAGGAACTGGACCGGACGGCGGTCCATCTGGGCACGCGGCCACTTCGTGCCCGCCTGGAATGAGCGCTCGACCGTCTGGCCGCGCTTGATGTTGCGGAGCGTGATGCGCACCTGCGCAGAGCCCCGACCCATCTTGATGTGATGGTAGTCGAGGATCTGCCAGAGGTCGCCGTCAAGCTCGATCGCCACGCCCTTGCGCAGCTCACCGGTACTGATCATGTGGGTGACGTCTCTCCGTGGGCTCGCCGTCGGGCCGTTGGGCGTACGGCGCCGTGCGCGTCAGTCCGGCGATTGTAGCCGAGCACACGGGCACGGCCGATCGCGGCCGACGGGCGGACCCAGCACGCGGCCGCCGTCGGGTGGACGGTCCGTCTCGCCGTGTCGACCAAGTGGCCGACGATTGCGCCGAGCTCGACTTCGCCGCGGACCTGGCCGGCGAATGCGTCTGCGGTGATCGCGGCCTCGTAGCGCTCCCGGTCGAAGCGTCGGTCGATCGTCCGCTGGGCCCGTCCACGGACGGGCCGGAACAGGGCCGCGACCAGGAGCGTCGAGCCGGCTGTGGCAAGCGTCTGGGCGTCGCCGGGCACGATCCGCCCCAGCGGGGCCTGGAGGGCGACCACGCCGGCGACGTACACCGCCGCCAGGATCGCCGAAACCGCGCCGTAGACGAGCGTCCGCTTGACGATGACGTCGATGTCGTACAGGCGATCTCGCACGATTGCGATGCCGATCGAGACGGGGATCGCTGCGTAGGCGATGGCGTAGACGACCGCGGAGAGCGTCGTATTGCGGCCTCCGCCGAGCAACTCCGGGCTGGTCAACGGCGCGCCGAGCACGGCCGCACACACGAACCCCGCTGCCACTCCGAGCCATCGCAGCTGGCGCCGCTCGAGCGTCGAGCCACGCCGGTACCGCAACACGAGCGTGCCGACGACTGCCACGCCCGGTACCGCTGCCAGCGGAATGAGGATGGGCCCATACCCGGTCAACCGCGACGTCTGCCCCAGGCCGAGCGGGTTGTCGGTCGTCGGAAAGTTGATCATCGGGGTCGGATCTGTGGCGAGCAACACAGCGAACACACCGAAGCACCCGATCGTCAGGACCTCGGCTCGTTTCGACCCCGGCCCGAGCGGTCGACCCGTCGGGAAGCGCATGAGGATGAACAGCGGCGCGCCGATCGACACCAGCGATCCCACGTGCGCAAGCCACGCCGCGGCGACCCCGATGCGCGAACCCGGGTCGGTCGCCAGCGCGTACGTCCCGATGCCGGAGGCGAGCGCGACGAGCGAGATCAGGAACCCGGATAGACCGCACAACCACCCGACGGCGTTGTCCGGCTGGTGACGGACGATGATCGCTCCGACGATCGCAAACGCGAGGAATGTGAGGCCGATCGTCGCTGCCTCGCCGGTTCGGATCGAGGTGATCTCCGCTACCCGGTCGGCCGGCGCGAGCGCCGTCAGCCCGAACGCGACCGAGAGGCACGCGGCCGTCGTCATGGCCATCGCGACCGCGATCCTCGTCCTGCCCGGATCGGACACCCGGGTCATGCGATCCGGCCGCGGATCCAGCAGGCGGCGGTTGCCGGGTGGACCGTCCGGGCGGTCGCGGCGCGGAAATCGCGAAGGATCGCGTCGAGCTCGACCTCACCTCGGACGTCGGCGGCGAAGGACTCGATCGTGCGCCGAGCCTCGTACCGCTCGCGATCGAACCGCCGGTCGATTGTCCGCTGGACCCGTGCCCGGATCGGCCGGAACAGGGCCGCCACGAGGAGTGTGGAGCCGGCCGTGGCGAGCGTCTGGGCTTCTCCGGGCACGATCCGCACCAGCGGGCCCTGGAGGACGAGCACGCCGACGACGTACACGGCCGCCAGGACGGCCGACACGACGCCGTACACGACCGTCCGCTTGACGATGACGTCGATGTCGTACAGGCGATAGCGGACGATGGCGATCCCGATCGCGACGGGTATGGAGGTGAAGGCGACAGCGTTGATCACGACGGACGTGGTCGACAGGCGACCGCCTCCCACGAGCCCCGGACTTGTGAGCGGAGCGCTGATCGCCGCGCAGACGAGCAGGATCGTGGCCAAGCCCAGCCACCGGAGCTGCAGGCGTTCGACCGCCGATCCACGCCGATACCGGAGGATCAGCGTGCCGGTCACCGAAGCGATCGGCACACCCAGGAGCGCGTACGCCAGGATGATGAGGAACTCGATTCGGGCCTCGCCGAGACCGAGCGGATTTGGTGTCGTGGGGAAGGTGATCAGCCGCATCGGTTCGAGCGCAAGGAGCGGAACGAACAGTCCGATCGCGGCAATGGTGAGCCACTCGGCGGGGCGCGACAGCGGACGACCTGTCGGAAACCGCATGAGGATCAGGAGCGGCACGAGGATCGTCGAGACCGACCCGGTGTGGACGATCCATGCGAACGTCACCCCGATCGGCGAAGTGCCGTCGAGCGCCAATGAATAGGTCGCGATCCCGGTTGCCACGGCGATGACCGCGACGTACAACCCGGCGAGGCTGCACAGCCAGCCAACCATGTTGTCCGGTTGGTAGCGGACGATGATGGCGCCGACGATCGCAAACGTCACCCAGGTCACGCCGAACAGGCTGGCTTCCCCGATCCGGAGGGACGCGATTTCCGCGACTCGCGCCGCGGGAGCGAGCGCGATGAGGACGAGCGCAACAAGCAGACACCCGGCGGTCAGGCCCGCCAGCGCCACCGCGATCCGCGCCCGACCCCGGCTATCGGCGAGACGGGAGCCGCTCATGCGATCCGGCCGCGGATCCAGCACGCGGCAGTTGTCGGGTGGACGGTCCGGGCGGTCGCGGCGAGGAAGTCCCGCAGGATCGCGCCGAGCTCGACCTCGTCGCGCACGTCCCCCGCAAACGTTTCGATCGTGCGCCGAGCCTCGTACCGCTCGCGGTCGAAGCGCCGGTCGATCGTGTGCTGGGCGCGGGCCCGAACCGGACGGAAGAGTGCGGCCACGAGCAGCGTCGATCCCGCCGTGGCCAGCGTCCGGGCGTCGTCCGGGACGACGGCCCCCAGCGGAGCCTGGAGGACGAGCACGGCCAGGACGTAGACGCCGGCGAGCACCGCGGACACCATCGCGTAGACCAGCGTGCGGTTGAGGATCCGATCGATCTCGAACAGCCGGTAGCGGGCGATCGCGATCCCGATGGCGATCGGGATCGCGGTCATCGACACGGCGGTCACGATCTGGGTCGGGGCGGACAGACGGCCGGTCGAGAGGATCGCCGGGCTGGTCAACGGGATCATTCCGAAGTCCACAACGACGAGTACCGCTGCGGCTCCCAGCAAGGCGACCTGGCGGCGTTCGAGCGGCGACCCCCGCCTGTACCGCATCACTAGCGAGGCGGCCGCAACAAGGAGGAGCAGCAGCACGACGACCGTGACATACGAGACAACTGGCTCGATCGGCATGTCGCGGACCGCGAACGGGTTCGGTGTGGTCGGGAATCCGAGCAGCGGAATCGGTGCGAGTGCGACGACCGGGACCAGGGACGCGACCAGCGCGATCGAGAGCCGTTCGAACCGCGCGAACCAGCGTCCAACCGGTCGCCCGGTCGGGAACCGCAGGAATACGAAGACCGGCAGCGCGACAACCCCGAGCGTCGCCGAGTGGGCGACCCAGCCGGCAAGCTGTCCCGCCGGGGAACCCGAATCTGCCGCGAGAAGGTACGTGGCGATGCCGGTTACAACAGCGATCAACGAGACGCCGAACGCAAAGGACGCGCACATCCAGCCGATGAGGTTCTCAGGCTGGTGACGGCAGATGAGCCAACCGACGACGGCGAATGCGAGCCAGGTCGCGAAGAACAGCAACCCGTCCAGAAACCCGATGAGGGCGACCGCGGCGACCCGGTCGGCCGGAGCGAGCCCGACGAGCACGAGCGTCGTCGCCTCGAGGACGATCGTGGCAAGCAAAAGCACGCGGACCAGACGGGCGCGCCGCCTCCGAAGAGCGTCGAACTGCTGCCGATCGGACATGTCCGCGGTCACCGTACGCCGCGGACCGTCCCGAGATCGTTACGACGCGACGACGAGCACCTCGCTCGGAAAGCGCGTCAGCCGTTCCAGGCGCCCGGCGTCCGCGTCGATCGAGACGAGGTCCTCGATCCGGACGCCGGTGTCCCCCTCGAGATAGATCCCGGGCTCGACCGAGAAGACCGTGCGCGAGGGCAGCGGCGTCTCCGGCGCGGAGCGCGACAGGCTGGGCTGCTCGTGCGTCGCGAGCCCGATTCCATGACCGAGGCCGTGGCCGTAGGCCGGGAAGCGGCCGTCCTCCTCGATGACGGCCCGGGCGGCCGCGTCGACGGTGCGCCCATCCGGCAGGCCGGCGCCGTCGGCGAGGCGCGCCTCGAGCAGGTCGATCGCCGCGCGTTGTGCGCGCCGGACCACGTCGTACACGGCGAGGTCGCGGTCGCCGGGCTCGCCGACGAACAGCGTCCGGGTCATGTCGCTCCGGTAGCCGGCGACCTGCGCGCCGAAGTCGAAGAGCAGGACTGCACCGGACCGGACCGGCCGC
>Ga0326597_10007290_pt1 | contig 15046 bp, 14 predicted proteins | sample RVTome_12_FD_203789 | JGI IMG/M metagenome (GOLD analysis project Ga0326597, IMG submission 203789) | Soil microbial communities from uranium-contaminated site in the Upper Colorado River Basin, Wyoming, United States - RVT100D185 | ecosystem: Environmental > Terrestrial > Soil > Contaminated >... | reverse complement strand
CGATCATGGCCGCACTGCCATTGGTGCATGCGAGCGAGAGCGGGGTGACACCATAGTCGTTGGCGGCGTCTACCCGGGCGCCTGCGCGAAGCAGCAGGTCAGCCGTCTCAAGATCATCCCAGTGGGCCGCCCAAGCCAGCGCCGTCGTCCCGTCCGCCTGAGAAGCATTGACGTCCACTTTCTGCTCCAGAAGCGAGCGGACTGCTTCCCGGTCCCGGCTCTTGGCGGCTTCCACAAGCGGAAGGTCGCTGCCGGAAAGACGGATCAGCGAGAGCAGAAATACCATACAGCAGATGCCGATGACTTTGGCTTTCTCCGCCATCCTCAATTCTCCCTTCCTCGTGCCACTGCCACGCGAATCCGCATAGAGGGTTTTTCTAGTGCGTAAAGAGGAAGCAGCCCACAAACGAAGGCGGGGTCTTCGAAATCGCCACTTCCCCGTTTCTCTGTTCCACGCCCGTCAGGGTCTGTCCTTCCTCCGTCGTCATTATAACCTTGCTGCTTTGAAGAGCCACTTTGCTCGTATCGCCGACCTGTTCCGCGAGCCGAAACTCCAGCGAGGCCAGGACGCCTGCCGGAAGGGCTTTTTGCGAGCATACGGTCACCTGGAGGATCGAAATCCCATCCTTCTCCGGTGCTGAGCTTTGCTCGGCTTTGACCTCTCCGCCCGCCATCTCCGTCCTTAGGCTTGTCCCTGCCGCTTGCAGCCGGAGGAACTTGTCCGGAACCGGAATTTCGACCGAGAGCGCCTTGATTTTCACTCCTTCTTGCGCATGGAACGCGATCGGAATGACGGCGGTTCCGCCCGCCACGGCCGTATCGGTGCCGAGGGTAATCGTGGCTGCTTTCTCCTGCGCGCGAGCGATGGGGGAAAACAGATTCGGAATACAGAAAAGCAATGCTGCGATTCCGGCACTCCATCGAAGGCATGGCCGGAGCCACGGCACGGAACACGGTTGAATCGCTCATGCTTCACCTCCCTGGGAGCCTCGGAGTCCGGGCAGCTTCGGAATCATTCTAACCCAAACCGGCCCAAACTGGCCCAAACTGGATTGGCTGCGAAGGAAAGACGGAATCGGCCGTGGGGCCGACTCAACTCCATGCGCTGCAGAACGGTCCCCACATTATCCCGATTTAATTCCTAACGGGGCGCACATAGCCCTAAACCGCATCGGGGACACCCTTCTTACCTGCTCCCGTCTGCTCTTGTCTGCTCTTGCCCCCGGCATCCAGGAAAAGGACTCTTTGGGAATTCCCTTTTAGGGCCTCCAGAGATTGAAAATATGCACCCATTGCCGCCCTACCGGGCAGAAATCCCCCCAGATCATCGGTTTCGGGCCACGCTTTTCGAGCGCTTCGGACCCTGCCATGATCTCGAAAAGCAGCAGGCCGCCACCCGGATACGAGATTGCCTCGCTCGTCCAAATCATTGTAGAATCCGAGCAACATTATATCGCCTAGATTGTGCGCCGGATCGCGATACGGGGGACGAAACGGCTGGCTAGGCAGGCTTTATCGCAGGCTGGGGATGAGAACCGTTCTTGGGTCTTTCTTGCCCCATTTGATTTAAGTTCGAAGACCAGAATCCCTGGGATTTCCACGATACCTCCTAGCTCGTGGCGGCACAATCGTCTTTGAAGTGTATATTTATCAATATGTTCCGCCATTTTTGCCAGTCGAGTCCGCCTATCTTCATGGGTTAATCCTCCAAAATCCAATGTTCGAACCGCCATCGAGTATCTGGCTCCAGAATGGGGACTTGGTGGCACAGCAAGATCAGAGTGACGCAAAACCAACTGGAAAAACGAAGCAGCGGCTGCTGGCCTGGGAACCTGATTCCAGGCACCGGGGAAAGCCCGAATCCGCCTTCTGATTCTCAGGTCTGGGATGCAACTGGGCTAATTATATGGCGAAATTGAGCGATCGATGCAAAGGCGAGAAACCCTAGTGGATAAGACTGTATCTGCGGGCGCTACGCCGCGTCGGACTCCGCCGCAATCCGGTCGAGAATCCGACTGTAGTCAGCCTGGCTCAAACAAGTAAAGCGGACTCCCGCTTGCCCTCTATCGTTCACTCTCACGACAGTGCCCCAAGCGGAGACCGGAAAGGGATCGGATTGGTCCATTGAGAAGAGGAGATAGACCTTGGCGCCGGGATGCAACGCGCCGTCAGCTTCCAGGAGCACGCCGGTGACGCTCAGGTTGCGAATCGAACAGCCGGAAAGCTTCCTGGAACCTACTTCACAACGCGAGGGAATGGAGAGGGGAATCCGCCAATAGCGCCGCCGCTCTTGCAGCATGATCCCACTGGTGGATCGGAAAAGCCGCATCAGCCGCACCCGGTCCAGGGGTTTGATGAGAAAGAAAGTTCCCCCCGCCTGGAAAGCCCGGTCCATGACTTGTGGATCGGACCGGGCGCTCATGTGGATGATCGGAGCGCGGCCATTCCGTGAGGATTGGCGAATCCAGTGTGAGAGTTGGCACCCGTCCGTATTCGGCAAATTTACTTCCAGCAGGAAGCCGTCGAACTTCTCTTCCACGATCGGAGCCACCGCTTGCACGCCGTCTTTTGCAGTATGGACATGCACACCGTGCGACGAAAAAACACCTTCCACCAGAGCCAGTGTGGTTGTGTCAGGGTCGACGACCAAGAGTTTCAGTGGCATGCTTTTCCTGCCTAGAATTGCACCTCACAGCTTCCCTCTTTTTATCGGCCAGTCCGCCCATCAGTTTAGGGCTTTTTGAATGAGATTACTGAGCAGGGACAGTTCGGATCGGCGTCCGCTCCCGGAGGGGGGGCGTGTATGCGGCTCATCCTCTTGAGTGACGGCGCAGGGAAGGCCGGCCCGTGGCTTTTTCCACTTTTGCCAGATGAAGACTCGCGGTACAATAGCCCCGCAATCGGCTGCGGGCGTACTCGCCAGAGCAACCCGGAAAGGACGGCCCCATGAATCGAAGCGCAAATCTGTTCCTGGCTGTGCTTTGGGCGGCGATTGTAGTTTGCGGCCATCCGCTCTACGGTCACCAAAAGAAAGAACCCGTGGAGGTTCACATCTCCGAGTTGAAGCCCACCCCGGTCGGCGTGAACATCACGCTGCGGGATGCCGACTCGGGGAGAAGCATTCACATGCTGATCGGGTTTTCCGAAGGCCAGTCCATCATGCAGGCGATGCGGGGACGGCAGCGAGGCCGGCCGATGACCCATGACCTGATGAAAAACTTCCTCGACCGGAACGATTGGAAGGTCGACCGCGTGCTGATCCGCGACCTCGTTCGAGGAACCTTCCATGCCAATTTAATCCTGGTACGAAACGACGAAACGCAAATCTTCGACGCTCGCCCGAGCGACGCGATGGCCATCGGTCTTCGCTACGGCGCAAGAATGTTCGTCAACGAAGAAGTCTTCGAGCAACAGAAGGAATACGAGGAGACGCCAGAGGACGACAAGCCCAAAGAGCCGGACAGCTTGCGGTTATAAGCGGAGACCGGGCTTTTTCTGCAACAGCTCTTTTGCCTTCTCCGCAGCCTCGAACACCAGTTGCCCCATCTTCGGGTGGGCTGGCTCGAAATCCGGCGTGATTCCGTAAGTAGTCAAGGCCCCGGAAGCGATGGGCCCTACGGACGCGATCACGGCCCGGCGGAGCCCGTCGGCGACGCGCTCCGCCAGGCCCGCATCCCGGGCCACCTGCATCAGGTTGTGAAACTGGTTGGCGCTCGTTACAAGCAACACGTCAATCTTCCCTTCGACAATCTCCTCAATCGCGCCTCGCAGTGGGCCAACATCCTCCGGCAGCGCCCATTGATAGACCGGCACAGGCGTCACTTGTGCGCCGCCCGCTCGAAGGCTCTCCAGAAACTCCCTGTTTGATACCCCGTATTCCTGCACGGCAATCCGCATGCCCTGCAGAGAGAATGCCGGAAGCAGACTGTCCAGAGCTTTCAGGATGTCGCGCCAGGTATTCGGCTCGGGAACAATGAGGCCGATGGGGATACTGAACTCCCGCAAAACCGCGACCGGCTTGGGGCCGCGGGCCACGACCAGCACGCGCGAAAGGGCTTCCACGAGCCGCTCGCGGGGATGTTTCGTCTCGATGGCGCTGAACAGAATCCGCGTGCCGACACCCGTCAGGAAGATGACCGCGTCGAAGCTCCCGGTGAACAAGTCCTGCGCAAATGAGAGCGCGGCAGCGTTCTCCTCGATGGGAATCTCGCGCATGGAGGGAGCGGTCACGGGCGTCCCGCCGTGATTCCGGATCAAGGCGGCCATCTGCTCGGCGCGGCGGCTCTCGAGCGAAAGCACCCGCAATCCGGCCAATCCACGATTTTCTGCGCTCATACCGGACATGATAACCCTCCCTGCATCCACTAGCCACTATCCACTATTCACTAGCCACTAACCACTGCTTTTCCCGTGTTAGGATTAGAAGGAAGGAAACTCAAGCGTTGCAACCCATGGGTCCGACCAGCGATTGTGATTTGTTTCTGCGGGCATGCCGGCGCGAGCCGGTCCCACGGACACCGGTGTGGTTTATGCGGCAGGCGGGCCGCTATATGAAGGAGTACCGCGACCTGCGGGCGAAGCACTCGCTCCTGGAGCTCTGCCGCACGCCCGAGCTTGCGGCTCAAGTCACGCTCCAACCCATCCGGAAGATCGGCGTGGATGCGGCGATTATTTTTGCGGACCTGCTGCTTCCTCCACAGGCCATGGGGATGGATCTCCGGTTCGCCGAGGCCGAAGGCCCGGTGTTTGCATCCCCGATTCGCAGCGCGGAGGCCGTCCGGAAACTCGGAGCCGTTCAGGACGGCGAGCTTTCCTATGTCGCGGAATCGATCCGGATCGTCTGCCGCGAGCTGGACGGGAAAACTCCGGTAATCGGCTTCTGCGGGGCGCCGTTCACGGTGGCGAGCTACATGATCGAAGGCAGCGGCAGCCGCACGTTCCTGAACACCAAACGGATGATGTACGAGAACCCGGAAGTCTGGCGGGCGCTGATGCGGAAGCTGGTGCCGGTGCTTGCGGAGTACCTGAAGAGCCAGGCGGCGGCGGGCGCGGGCGCGGTTCAGATTTTCGACAGTTGGGTGGGCTGCCTGAGCCCGGAGGACTATCGCGCCTACGTCCTGCCTTATTCGCGCGAGCTGATTGCCTCCGTGGCGGAGGCCGGCGTTCCGATCATTCACTTCGGGACGGGAACGGCAACGCTGCTGGAGTTGATGCGCGAGACCGCGGGTGACGGGATCGGGAACGGGATTGGGCACGTGATAGGGATCGACTGGCGCATCGACCTCGGCGAGGCCTGGAAGCGAATCGGTTACGATGTCGCCGTGCAAGGGAATCTCGACCCGGTGGTGCTGTTCGGCCCGCGAGAAATGATTCGCGAGCGGGTGGAACGGATCTTGCGCTCCGCCGGAGGCCGGCCCGGCCACATTTTCAACCTCGGCCACGGGATTCTCCCGGAAACTCCCGTCGAAAACGTGCAGGCCGTCGTCGAGATCGTGCGGGAATTCCAAGTGGAGGGCCACAGAAATAGGGGCCAGAGATAAGGTTTCTGATTCTCTGGCAATTCTCTCTAGGTGGGTATCCGGTTCACTCACCAAGCCCCAACAGGTTGGGTCCTCAAAGAGCCAAGAAGCCCGATATGTTGTGGGCAGTTGAGTCAAGAGGATACCCATCTCTCTCTATTAAGCAACAGATATTATTATCAGCAAATTCTGATAATTTGCGACTGGGAAAAATCAGGAAATCGTGATATTATGAATCCATGGATTTTCTACGATTTCTTGGACACTCGCGGGAACAACCTCATTCGTGCTTGGCTGGATTGTCTCCCGCCCAAAGTGGCTGCGAAGATCGATGTAAGGATTCTTTTCATGAGTTCAGTGAAGGTCTGGCCGGAGGCATACGTAAGCGCATTAAAGGGCTGGCCCAATCTCATGGAGCTGCGAATCAGTTCGTTCGGGTCACAATATCGCCCCATTGGTTTCTACGGCCCAGAGCAGGGCGAGTTCAGCATTGTTCTAGGAACAGAAGAGAAAGGTAAGCTCCCGAGAAGAGTATTGGAGGCTGCTGATGCTAATCGGAAAATCATCCTCGCCGACAGAAGCCGCATCGTCAAACATGTTTTCCGTAAGGCGTCAGATAATCGATAGCCTGCGGACCGGTAAGGAGTATAGGCGAGGTTTTGTAGAAGAAAAAATTAGGACTGGATTGGCAGTTCAAACCAAGGCGATTCGTGAAAGTCGCCCTGGAATGACCCAGCAAAAGTTTGCGGAGTTGTTGGGTAAATCCCAATCGTGGGTCGCAAGGTTGGAAAATCCCAATGCTCCCCCTCCTACCATCACAACGCTCCTAAAGGTAGCCGAGACTTTCGATGTGGATTTAGTGGTCCGGTATGCTCCATTTTCAGAAACTGTTGATTGGGTAAGCGGAAGCGCGCATTGGGTTTCTGGACTTTCCATGGCGTCATTGGCTGTGCCAGATTTCGAGAACGATAGGCTGGAAGCGCTTTCTTCTATTGCGGATACCCATACATTTATTAACGATCCTCGAAAGACCGTAGTGTCTATTGATGAGTCTCCCATGTTCACGAGATGGCGGGCGTAAAAAGGCGGCATTCCAATGAAGCACGAGAATAGAATTTTTGAGAATCAGACTGTTCTGTTGGACGGGGAGCTTTTTTATAAATGTATCTTCCGTCGGTGCCTAATGAAATTTTCTGCCACCGCCCCAGTCGGCATGGTGGGTTGTGGTTTTGATAGCTGCGAATGGGCATTCGATGGACCAGCGTTTCTTACAACGAATTTCATGTCGCAACTTTACCAACAAGGGGATGGCGGCAAGGCTCTCATCGAAAACACCTTTGAAGCCATCAGAAAAGGGACACTAGACCCGATTGCATCTCTTTCAATCGAGTGTCCAGTTAAGAAGGTCTTAGTGCCGGTCGGCGAGATGGAGCGCCAGACGTTTGATCGACTCGACTTTGGCCAGCAGACTTTAAATGAATGCCCAGCATGTGGGCAATCCCACGCCTGGGTAAAGAGTGACGTGAAGCTGGGGCCAAGAATGCGATCAACTTAGCGCCATCTCCACACTAGAGCACCACTACCTGGCATCGATCCAATGATGAAAATGTCCAATCACCAATCTTCCAACCCGCTCTCCGGAATCCTTCTGCTTGCCCATGGAGGCCCGAACTCGCTCGAAGACATCGAGCCGTTCCTGTCGAACATCCGAAGCGGGAGGCCCTTCCCGCCCCACCTGCTCGACGAGATCCGCGACCGCTACCGGCAGATCGGCGGCCGCTCGCCCTTGCTCGAACTGTCGCTGCGGCAGGCGCAGGCGCTCGAACAGGCCCTGCATGCGGACGGAAAACGGTTCCGGGTCTACCTGGGGATGCGCAACTGGCATCCGTTCATCCGGGAAACGGTTGCGGAAATGGCCAAGGACGGCGTCACGAACGCCCTGGCGCTGTGCCTCGCGCCCCAGAACTCGCGCTTGAGCGTAGGGCTATACTTCAAACACGTGCGGGAAGCGCAGAGAGACATTCCGGCGGAGTTTCCCGTGCAGTTTGTGGAAACGTGGCACGAAGAGCCGCTGCTGATGGAAGCCTTTGCTGAGAAAGTGCGCCAGGCGCTTGGCGAGTTTCCGGGCGCGGGAGATGGCAGGCCGGAAAAGCCGCCGGCCGTGATTTTCACGGCGCATAGCCTTCCCGAAAAGGTCGTGGCGGAAGGCGACCCCTATGACCGCGAGGTGCGCGCGACCGTGGCTGCGGTGGCCGCACGGAGCGGTCTGACCGGCTGGCGCTTTGCCTACCAGAGCCAGGGCGCGACCGCCGATCCGTGGCTCGGGCCGACGGTCGAATCCGTGCTCGAAGAGCTGGCCCAGGGCGGCGTAACGCGCGTGTTGATTGCCCCGATCGGCTTTGTCTCCGATCACGTGGAAGTTCTCTACGATATTGATATCGGCTTCCACCGGTTCGCCGAGGAACGTGGGATTCTGCTGCGCCGCACGGAGTCGCTGAACGACAGCCCGGCGTTTGTCCGCGCGCTCGCTGCCGTCGTCGGAAAACATCTGGACGCGGCGGGCGCGGGGACGCCCGGTTCCCGCTGAGGTGCGCCGCTTGTACCGAGTCGCCATCATTGGGGGTGGAATTTCCGGTTTGTCCGCCGCCTACTTTCTGGAAAAAGAAGCCGCCCAGGCAGGCGTCGAAATTGCAATCGATCTGTTCGAGGCCCGGAGCCGCCTGGGGGGCGTCATCGTCACGGAGCAACGCGGCGAGTTCCTTGTCGAAGGCGGGCCGGAATCGTTTCTCGCCGTCAAGACGGCGGCGGCCGATCTTTGCCGCGAACTCGGCCTCGGCGACCAGTTGCTTCCGAGCAACGATGCGCTTCGCAAGACCTTCGTCCTGCAAAACGGCCGGTTGCGGGAGCTTCCTGAAGGGCTGATGTTCGTGGTCCCGAGCCGCATCTGGCCTTTGTTCGCCAGCGACCTTCTTTCCTGGCAGGCGAAGCTCCGCCTTGTGAGTTTGCCTCTGCGTCCGGCGCCACGGATGCGGGAGCAGGACGTTTCCGTCGCGGAGTTCCTTCGCCGGCGATTTGGAAGCGAAGTCCTGGAACGGCTGGCGGAGCCGCTCCTCGCAGCGGTTTACGGGGCCGACGTGGACAGGCTCAGCGCGCGGGCGGCGCTGCCGCAACTGGTAGCGATCGAGGAAAAGTATGGGAGCCTGTGGAAGGGCCTTCGCGCCGCGGCTGCCGACGGCCGGGGGCGGCCCAAAGGGAGCCTGTTCATCACGCTCCGCGGTGGTGTGGGCAAGCTCATTGAAACCCTGCAAGCACGGCTCCGGAGAACCACCGTGCACACCGAAACCATGGCTGCGCGCGTTCGCCGCCCGCCGGACGGACAAGCAATCATCATGGAATCCCGCGCGGGCGAGACGTCGGAGACGGGGTCGGACGCCCTCATCGTTGCCACCCCGGCCCATTCCGCCGCCCAGCTCCTGCGGGAACTGGATGGCCAGCTTGCGGAACAGCTCGAGATGATTCGATACCACTCCTCCCTCATCGTGGCCTTCGGTTTCGACAGGGCGGCGTTTCGAACCCCGCCGGAGGGCTTTGGCTTCGTCGTGCCGCGCAGCGAGGCGCGGCGGCTGGTGGCCCTGACCTGGGTCTCTACAAAATTTCCCTTTCGAAGTCCTGCGGAACAGCTTCTGGTGCGGTGCTTTCTGGGAGGCGCCCGCGATCCGCGATCCGCTGAATTGACAGACGATCAGCTCGTTGCTGTTTCTCTCCGGGAGCTGAACGAAATTTGCGGCGAGAGTGTGCACCCTTTGTTCCACCGCGTCTACAGATGGACCCTCTCCATGCCCGAGTACGGACTCGGACATCTGGATCGGCTTCGGGAAATCGAAAGCCGGCTCGCCGGGCAGCCGGGGCTGTTTCTCGCAGGGAACGGGTACCGCGGCGTGGGAATCCCCGATTGCATTCAATCTGCGGCGGCGGCAGCCGCAGGCACTATGCGACACTTTAAAGCGCTGGCCGCGGGATGAGGCAGGAGGCTCGGAACGGATTGTGACTGATCTTAGGGACTCATTAGGGCCTTTGGCCCAAGCATACCGAGACTATATCGAGGCCTGGGAATTGCGCCTTGCGTCGCGGGATACGAACCGGGTGGTGCGGGCGTTTGAATGGGGCGAGGAGTGGAGCCGGGACTGGCCCGTCCCCGGAGCGGAACGAGGCGGGAACGGCGATCCCGGCCAATCGCTCCGCAGAGTTGCGCAAGCGGCCACGCGGGCGAGCGATCAGTTTTTCGATTACCGCTCACCCTCGGATTTCCGGCTCGAAGACGAAACGGCATCGATCTGTCGTTTCGCGCTGCGCTTCACGTCCGCCGTCCGGACGCCCAGCGTGGAGAACAATACGGTCTCAGCTTTATGGTTTCCCGCTCCGGGGACGACGACACGAGCCGTGATCGTGCTGCCGCAATGGAACTCGAAGATCCCGCAGCATGTCGGGCTGTGCCGCCTGCTCCAATTGATGGGCATTTCGTCGCTGCGGCTGAGCCTGCCGTACCACGACTCGCGCATGCCCCCGGAACTCGAGCGGGCCGACTACGCGGTGTCGGCGAACGTCGGGCGCACGGTGGACGCGGCCCGGCAGGCCGTGATCGACACGCGCTCGTGCCTCGACTGGCTCGAAAGCCAAGGCTACCACAGACTGGGCATCGTGGGGACAAGCCTCGGCTCCTGCTACGCCTTCCTGGCGGGCGCCCATGATGCACGCCTCCGTGCAAACGTCTTCACGCTGTATTCGTACTACTTTGCGGACGTGGTCTGGAACGGGCTGAGCACCCGGCACATTCAGCAGGGGCTGCACGGGCAGATTGAGCTGCAGCATTTGCAGGAGGCGTGGATGCCGATCACGCCGCAGAGTTACGCTGAGCGCTACATCGGGCAGGCGAACAAGTCCTTGTTCATCTCCACGCTTTATGACACAACGTTCCTGCCCGAGCACTCGCAGCCCATGATCGCCGCGTTGCGGCAGCGTGGCGCGGATTTCGAAGAACTCGTCGTCCCGTGCGGGCACTACACGCTGGGGCAGTCGCCGTTCCGGTTCATCGCCGGGCAGCGGATCTGTTCGTTTCTGGAGCGATGGCTGTAGATTCGGTTCTCTCGGTTTATTCGGTTCTTTCGGTTCTCTCGGTTGACCGAAACGGGCGCGTTGAGATGCGGGCTGGCCTGGACTCGGGGTTCTACCGGACAGGTTAACTTATTAGGTACATTGTGGCAGAAAAACCACGCCCCGAATAGCCAATAAAGGGCCATACGTCATGGGTCGTTTTCGAGAACTTTGCAACAATTTCTGGACGGTTTGCACTACGACAAGGTAGTCACGGCGTCATGTTTTCCTCACGCCTATTTTCTTCTCGTCTATCCTGGGACTTGCGGCCGAACCGGCTGAGCGAACTGCTGGAAGCCAAGCGCCTCTCGGGGACAGCGATTCTCGATCTGACCGAGTCGAACCCCACGCGCGCGGGGCTCGCTTACCCGGCGGAAGAAATCGCGCAGTCGCTCGCAAGCCCGGCTTCCCTGCTCTACGAACCGGCTCCGGCGGGACTGCCGGCGGCGCGCGAGGCCGTGGCAGCGTATTACGCTGCGCGCGGCAGAACGGTCGAGCCGGACCGCATCCTGCTGACCGCGAGCACCAGCGAGGCGTATTCGTACCTCTTCAAGCTGCTCGCCGGTCCCGGCGATGAGGTGCTCGTCCCGCGTCCTTCCTATCCCCTGTTCGAATTCCTGGCGCATCTCGAGCTCGTCCGCATCGTGCGCTATCCGCTCGCATATCACGGGCAATGGGAGATGGACCTCGACGCGCTCGCGAGCGCGGTTACGGAGCGCACGCGGGCGGTTGTCATCGTGAACCCCAACAATCCCACCGGGTCGTTCTTGAAGCGCGACGAACGGGAACGGCTCGCCGAGGTTTGCGCGAAGAATCATCTCGCGGTCATCTCCGACGAAGTGTTTTCCGACTACGCGTTCGAGCAGGACGCCCAGCGGGTGGAGACGCTTGTCGATCTCCAGAGGGTTCCGGCGTTCTGCCTGGGAGGATTGTCCAAGGCGGCGGGCCTGCCGCAGATGAAGCTGGGCTGGATCGCGCTGGCAGGGCCGCGGAATTGGATCAACACAGCGCGCGAGCGGCTGGAGCTGATTGCCGATACATATCTCTCCGTGGGCGCGCCGGTGCAGCATGCCCTGCCGCGATTGCTGGCGCTCGGCGCGGAAGTACGGGAGCAAATCGTTTCCCGTACCCGGTTGAGCCTCGACTTGTTGCGCGCCGCCGTGAACGGGACTTCCATGCGCGTTCTCGACGTGGAGGGAGGCTGGTACGCGGTTCTGGAGGTTCCGCGAACGCGCAGCGAGGAGGAATGGTGCGCGGAATTGCTGAACCAGGACAGCGTGCTGGCGCAGCCGGGATTTTTCTATGACTTCGAGTCGGAGGCGTTCCTGGTCGTGAGTCTGCTCACTCAGCCGGAGGTGTTTCGGGAAGGGGTTGGGCGGTTGGTGGAACGGGCGGGAAGAGGTTAACAAACAAGCCCGCGGCACAAACTGCGTGCCGTGGCTACCCTGGGGGCACAAACGAAAAAGATTGTAATTCGAGGTACAATAATCCGTCCTGCGCTGGCGCAGGTGGGTTGCGAAAGCTCGGAATTGGAGCGCATTCCGACGGAGGCTCAAGCAATGGGCGGTGCTGTGGTGAAGATTTTCGTGGCGCCGGCGGGCGGCGCGGCGATGCAGCCGGTGGAAGAAATTCACGCCGTGGCCGGACAGGGAATCGAGGGAGACCGCTACGCGGACCGGCACGGCTATTGGACCGAAGTGGATGAGTGCCAGGTGACGCTGATCGAGGCGGAGTGCCTGGAGGAAATCCGCGACAAGACCGGTGTCAGCGTCGAGGACGGCGAGCACCGGCGCAACATCGTGACGCGCGGCATCCAGCTCGACTCCCTGCTCGGAAAGCGGTTTCAGGTGGGAACGGCCGTCCTCGAATACGACCGGCCCCGCCCGCCGTGCGGCTATATCGAGAAGCTCACCGAGCCGGGGATGACGCGGGCGCTGGTCGGGCGCGGAGGAATCTGCGCCCGCGTGGTCGGGTCAGGCGTCATCCGCCCCAGCGATCCCATTGTGGAGCTCTAATGTTGCGCTCTAATGTCGCGCTCTAAGACCGTTTAGCCACAGAGACACAGAGGACACAGAGAATAGATGGCTGAAGAGACTTCCGCCCGCTCGCTGCGTCAAAAGATCGGCCTGGTTCTGGGGATCGTGCTTTTCATCGGGATCCTGGTGATGCCCGCGCCTGCGGGCATGCAGCCGGAAGCGCAGCGCGCGGCGGCGGTGTCGGTGCTGATGGCCACGTGGTGGATCAGCGAAGCGATCTCCATCGCCATGACGTCGCTGCTGCCGCTGGTGCTGTTCCCGGCGCTGGGGATCATGGCGAGCGCGCGCGTCGCGCCCTACTACACCGACCACACCATTTTTCTCTACTTCGGCGGATTTGTGGTCGCGCTGACGATCCAGCGCTGGAACCTGCACAAGCGAATCGCGCTGCATACGATCGCCATGGTCGGAACAAATCCCTCGCGGCTGATGCTGGGGTTCATGCTCGCCACGGCGTTTCTCTCGATGTGGATGTCGAACACGGCGTGCGCCATGATGATGTTCCCGATCGGCATGGCCGTGGTGCTGCAATTGGCAGGCAAGGGAAACGCGGGAGAAACAGGGGGAGACGCGCCGGATGAGCGGGTCACGAGAAACTTCGGGTCATTGCTGATGCTGGCGATTGCGTACGCGGCAAGCCTGGGCGGCATCGGGACGCTCATCGGAACGCCGCCGAACCTGATCTTCGCCGGAGCGGTGACGAACCTGTTTCCGGAAGCGCCGGCGATCGGGTTTGTGGACTGGATGCGCCTGGGCGTCCCCATTGTCGTGGTCTATCTGCCGATCATGTGGCTCTACCTGTGCCGCTTCGGAGCAGGGGTTCCGCTGCAGCAGGTGCGCTTTCCCGGAGGCCAGACGGTGATCGCGGATGAGATTCGCAAGCTCGGGGCCATGGGCTGGCAGGAGAAATACATCCTGGCGGTCTGGACCGCGATGGCGCTGCTGTGGATCTTCCGAGCCGACATCGTGCTGGGCTCGTTCACGATCCCGGGATGGTCGCGGCTGTTCGGGCAGTCCGCTTACCTGTCGGATGCCACGGTAGCCATGGCAACGGCGTTGGTGCTGGCCCTCACTCCGGCGCGCGCAAAAGAGCAAGGGATGGGGTACCACCTGATCGAATGGGAAACGATCCGCCACGGAGTTCCCTGGGGAGTGCTCTTTCTGTTCGGCGGAGGATTCGCCATGGCGGCGGGATTCGAGCAGACGGGCCTTTCGGACTGGATCGGAACGATTCTGAGCCGCATGGGAGGGCTTTCGCCGGTGACCATGATCGTTCTGACCTGCATCGTCCTGATGGCGCTGACGGAGGTGACGTCGAATACCGCGACCGCCGTGATGGCCATGCCGGTCCTGGCGGCGGCGGCCGTCCAGATGCAGATTCATCCCTTCCTGCTGATGATTCCGGGAACGATTGCGGTCTCCTGCGCCTTCATGCTGCCGGTCTCGACGCCGCCCAACGCCATCGTCTTCGGCAGCGGATGGATCACGATTCCGCAAATGGCCCGGGCGGGCGTCTGGCTGGACCTCATCGGAATCGGGATTGTCACGGCGTTTGTCTGGCTGCTGGGGACGACCCTGTTTGGAATTACTGCAGACCAACTGCCCATCTGGGCTCAGTAGGCAGGCGCCGCTACTTCCGGCGCGAACTCCGAGGCTTTCCGGCAGCCCGCTCGGGGGGATCGAAGATGACGCGGTAGAAATCGTCGGTGACTTCAATGACAGGGCATTCGGACACGGGTCCCTGTCCGGGACACGCTCGGGCCAGGGCTTCGAGCGCTTCCTTCATCCGCAGGAGAGTCTGGACCTTCTCATCAATCTCATGGATTTTTTGTTGCGCCTTCTCGACGATGTGACCACAGGTCTGACTGGGATCGACCCGGAGGAAGAGCAGCTCTTTGATCTCGCCGAGCGAGAATCCAAGCTCCCTTGCGCGGTGAATGAACCGCAGCCGCGAAACCGTCTCCGCGCCGTACTGGCGGTAGCCGGAGAGCTTGCGCGGCGGGTCGGCAACCAGACCTCCGCGCTCGTAGAACCGAATCGTCTCGATCCCGACTCCGGCGAGCCGGGCCACTTTCCCGATGGTCAGCGGCTTCGGGGGCTTGGCGGCTCCGGCGCGCTCCTGCTTGCCTGACGGCCGCGCGCGGCGGGCGGCTTGCGTGCGCAAACTGTTCGCTTCCTTCCCGTCGGAAATCCTGGGCATGCTGCTGCTCATTCTAGAGCGGTTCTCTCATTGCTGTAGCTCATCCGCAGGAAGCCCCGTAGGGGCGCTATCCTGTGGCCCACGGCGCAAGCCGTGGGATTCCTGGGCGCTGATCCGAGCAAGCCCCGTAGGGGCGACAG
>Ga0326597_10007289_pt1 | contig 15047 bp, 14 predicted proteins | sample RVTome_12_FD_203789 | JGI IMG/M metagenome (GOLD analysis project Ga0326597, IMG submission 203789) | Soil microbial communities from uranium-contaminated site in the Upper Colorado River Basin, Wyoming, United States - RVT100D185 | ecosystem: Environmental > Terrestrial > Soil > Contaminated >... | reverse complement strand
GCGCGACGCGAAGGGCGCGCAGATCTACGAGGGGAGCAACCAGATCCAGCGGCTGATCATTGCGCAGCAGCTGATCGAGGAGATGCGGAGGTCCGACCGATGACGACCACGGCAACCGACGCGATGGGGGAGGCCGTCGCGCCCCGTCTCATGCAGACCGAGATCGAGCCCCTCGACATCCCGGCTGAGCTGCGTGCCGACAGCCTGGTGGCGCTCGTCCACAACTCGATGCTGCGAAACCCGGAGAAGGAGGCGCTGCGCTGGAAGCTGCCGAAGACTCGGCGCCAGACCGGCGGCCCGCCGGAAGAGGAGCCGGTCGAATGGACGAGCACGACCTATCGTCAGACCTGGGACTGGATCACCCAGGTGGCGATGGGGCTGAAGCACCTCGGCATCCGCGACGGGGACCGGGTCTGCATCATGAGCCGCACGCGCCCCGCCTGGCTGGCTGCGGACCTCGGCTCCCTCTCGCTCGGCGCGGTGACATGCCCGATCTACCCGTCCGTCGAGCCGAACCAGGCCGCGTTCGTGATCAACAACGTAGAGGCGAAGCTGATCTTCGTCGAGAACCTCCAGCAGGCGGCGAAGATCGAGCAGGTGCGGGCCGGGTGCCCGACGCTGGAGCACATGGTCGTGATCGACGACCGGGGCCGGCTCCCCGAGGGGGCGATCAGCTTCGACGACATCTTCGACCTTGCGACCGCGGATCCGGGTGAGATCCGCGAGTGGACCGAGACGTGGTCCGCGTACGGCCGCGACAAGGTGGCGACCATCGTCCACACCTCGGGGACGACCGCGAATCCCAAGGGCGTGGTACTCACCCACGGCAACATCCTGCACAACTTCGAGGGCGGGGTGCAGGCGGTCGACTTCAATGAGAACGACCTCTTCCTCAGCTTCCTGCCGCTTTCGCACATGACCGAGCGGGCGGCCGGCCAGATCGTCCCGCTTGGCCGTGGGTGCACGATCGCCTACGCGGAGCCGGCCATCGAGCGCCTGGCGGCCAACATGGCGGAGGTGCACCCGACGGTGATGGTCGCCGTCCCGCGCCTGTACGAGCGCCTCTACGCGCGCGTCCTTTCCACGGTCGAGGCCGGACCCGCGCTGCGGCAGCGGATCTTCGCCTGGGCGCTGGGGCTCGGACGGGCGAAGTACGCCAACCACCTGGCCGGCCGGCCGAACTCCTTCTGGTTGCGCACGCAGCTGAAAGTCGCCGATCGGCTCGTCTTCCACAAGATCAAGGCTCGCACCGGCGGTCGCGTGCGCTACTTCGTGTCCGGCGGCGCGCCCCTCTCGCAGGAGATCGGCGAGTTCTTCTATGCGATGGGGATGCTGATCCTGGAGGGCTACGGGCTGACCGAGACCGCCCCGCTGCTAACGATCAACCGGCCGGGCGATTTCAAGTTCGGGACGGTGGGCCGGCCGGTGGCCGAGACGCAGATCCGGATTGACCCCGAAAGTGGCGAGATCCTGGCCAGGGGCCCGCAGGTGATGCGCGGCTACCTCAACCAGCCGGAGGAGACCGCGCAGGTCATCGATGCCGACGGCTGGTTCCACACCGGGGACATCGGTGAGCTCGATCCCGACGGGCGCGTCCGCATCACGGATCGGCTCAAGAACATCATCGTGCTCGGCAACGGCAAGAACGTGGCGCCGGCGCCGATGGAGATTGCCATCCTGACCAGCCGCTACGTCGCCCAGGCACTGCTGCTCGGCGACAACCAGCCCTACACCGGGGTGCTGGTGGTCCCCGATTTCGACCAGCTCGGGATCTGGGCCGCCGCCAATGGGATGGCCGAGATGCCCCCCGAGCAGCTGGTGGGCGAAAAGGCCGTCCAGAAGCTGATCGAGGGGGAGGTGCGGGCCAAGCTGGATGGTTTCGCCATCTACGAGCGTCCGCGCCGGGTTGCGCTTCTGCCGCGGCTCCTCTCCGAGGAGGAGGGAGAGCTCACCCCGTCGCTCAAGATCAAGACGCGGGTGGTCGTCAAGAAGTGGGCCGACCACGTGGCGCGTCTCTTCGGCGAGGACGAGAAGGAGTAGTCCGGCGCCCCTCGCTGCCTTCGGCGCTACCATGCCCGCATGAGCGACGTCTTCATCCTGTCCGCTGCCCGGACGCCCATCGGCAAGTTTGGCGGAGGCCTCTCCACGGTTCCCGCCAGCACGCTGGGGGCCACCGCCATCCGGGCGGCGGTCGAGCGTGCCGCGATCGCACCCGAGCGGATCGACGAGGTCTTCATGGGCCAGGTGATCCAGGCCGGTGCCGGCCAGGCGCCGGCCCGCCAGGCGGCGATCGGGGCGGGGCTGCCGAACGGCGTGGGGGCCACGACCATCAACAAGGTCTGTGGCTCGGGGCTCAAGGCGGTGATGCTCGGCGCAGCGTCGATCCGGGCCGGCGACGCCGGGGTGATCGTGGCCGGCGGCATGGAGAACATGAACCTGGGCCCGTACCTGCTGCCGGGCGCCCGGGCGGGCTATCGCCTTGGCAACGCCGAGCTGGTGGACGCGACCGTCCACGACGGGCTGTGGTGCGCGATCTGCGACGTGCATATGGGGATGCACGCCGAGCGGGTGGCCGCCAAGCACGAGGTGACCCGCGACGCCCAGGACGAATTCGCGGTGCGCTCCCATCAGCGCGCCCTTGCCGCGATCGCGGAGGGACGCTTCGCCGAGGAGATCGTCCCGGTCGAGGTTCCCGGCAAGAAAGGCCCGACGATCGTCGACACCGATGAGAACCCACGTGCCGACACCTCGCTCGAGGCGCTCGCGCGGCTCAAGCCCGCATTCCAGCCGGTCGGCGGGACGGTTACCGCCGGCAATGCGCCGGGGATCACCGACGGGGCGGCCGCGCTGGTGCTCGCCTCGGAGGAGGCGGTGGCACGCGACGGGCTGAAGCCGATCGCCCGCATCATGGGCTATGTCCAGGCCGACGTCGCGCCGGAATGGCTCTTCGAGGCCCCGATCGACGGCGTGCGCCGGCTGCTCGAGAAGCTGGAGCTCCAGCTCGAGGAGTTCGACCTGATCGAGATCAACGAGGCGTTCGCCGCCCAGGTGCTGGCCGACGGCAATGCGCTCGGCTTCGACTGGGATCGCGTCAACGTCAACGGCGGCGCGATTGCGCTCGGCCACCCGATCGGGGCGTCTGGCGCGCGGGTCCTGACCACGCTCCTCCACGAGCTGCGGCGACGCGTCGCCAGGCGCGGCCTGGCCACCCTCTGCCTGGGCGGCGGTGGAGCCGTGGCGCTCGCGGTCGAGATGGTCTGAGGCCCGGGGAGGGACCCAATCGGCCCGCGCCCGGCGTGACCTTCAGCATGGGACGCCCACGCTCGGTGCGACCCTATAATCGGGCCGCCGCGATCGGGCCAGCTCCCGCAGCAAGCATCGGCGGAGGCGTCGGACCGCGACCTACTGGAGGCTGAAAAGCACCCCGATGGCAAGTTCGAATCCAGTCGCCGAGGCGCCGAACATCTGGGCGGTTGCCCAGTCGCAGTTCGATGCCGCGGCCGAGCAGCTCGACCTGGATCCCGGCCTGCGCCGCGTGCTCCGCGTCCCACAGCGCGAGCTCACCGTCAACTTCCCGGTGACGATGGACGACGGCCACGTGGAGGTCTTCACCGGCTTCCGCATTCAGCACAACGTCAGCCGCGGCCCGGGCAAGGGCGGCGTCCGCTACCACCAGGACGTGACCCGCGACGAGGTCGCCGCGCTGGCCATGTGGATGACCTGGAAGTGCGCGGTGGTGAACATCCCGTACGGCGGTGCCAAGGGCGGCGTCATCGTCGATCCGAAGAAGCTCTCCCTGCGCGAGCTCGAGGGGCTCACCCGTCGCTTCACAACCGAGATCAGCCCTCTCATCGGGCCGGACCGGGACATCCCGGCGCCCGATGTCAACACCAACGCCCAGGTGATGGCCTGGATGATGGACACCTTCTCGATGCACCGCGGCTACACGATCCCCGGAGTGGTCACCGGCAAGCCGATCGCCATCGGCGGGTCGCTGGGCCGCAACGAGGCGACCGCGCGCGGCGCGGTGTACACGCTGAACCAGGCGAGCAAGGCGCTCGACATCCCGCTCGCGGGCGCGCGCGTCGTGATCCAGGGCTACGGCAACGCCGGTTCGATCGCGGCAACGCTGCTGGCCGACGAGGGCGCCAGGATCATCGCCGTCTCGGACAGCAGCGGCGGCATCACGAACGCCAAGGGGCTCGACCCGGCGCGGGTCGGCGCCTGGAAGGCGGAGCACGGCACGGTCGTCGGGTTCCCCGGCGCCGACGATGTGAGCAACACGGAGATCCTGGAGCTCGACTGCGAGATCCTGGTCCCCGCCGCCCTGGAGAACCAGATCACCGAGCATAACGCGCCCCGGGTCAAGGCCCGGATCGTGGCCGAGGCCGCGAACGGCCCGACCACGCCGGAGGCCGACCGGATCCTCTTCGACCGCGGCATCTTCGTGATTCCGGACATCCTGTGCAACGCCGGCGGCGTGACCGTCAGCTACTTCGAGTGGGTCCAGGACATGCAGTCCTTCTTCTGGACCGAGGCGCGGATCAACGAGAGCCTGCACGAGATCATGGATCGTGCGTTCGAGAGCGTGCATGCCATGGGCGAGCGCCATTCCGTCGACATGCGCACCGCCGCCTACATGGTCGCCGTGGCGCGAGTGGCGGAGGCGACGACACTGCGAGGCCTGTACCCCTAGACTCCCGGCATGCTCGACCATGAAGAGCGCTTCCTGTTTCGCGAGGAGATCCTGAACCTCGCCAACGCCCTGGCAGAGCCGGGCGCGCTGGACAACGTGGAGGATCTCCTCGCCGACGTGACCACCTCGCCGCGCTTTGACAGCGACGTCTTCACCCTCGAGCGCTCCCTGCAGGTGATGCTCGGGAGCCGTGCCGGCTCGACGCTGGTGGGGCTGCTGACCGTGACCCGCGAGGTCTTCGACGAGGTCGGCGAGATCGGCCTGACCCCCGACGTCCACGAGCGCCTGGTTGGCTGGCGCGCGCGCTTCGGACTGGCGATCGACAACGCCCTGAACTTCCTGAACAACCCCGATGGCATCCAGGGGCACAACTTCGGCACGCAGCTGACTCACGCGGAGGGCGGGCTGACGCTCCAGGGGCGGCTGACGCTGGTCCGCTACAACAACGAGCCCCAGTTCTTCATCGCCGATGCCGACGTCCTGCTGAGCATGGCGGCTGACGTGATGGAGCGCCTCGGCCAGCATCTCGAGCCGGAGATGGTCGAGCCTGAGCTGGTGACCAGGCTGCGCGAAGCGGTCGAGCTCATCGAGCGGCGCGGCAAGCCGCGCGGGTGAGCTCGGGCCAGCGGGTCTTCCTGGCTGCTACGGGCCAGAACCGGGGCAAGACCACCGCATCACTGGGGCTGACCGCGGCCATCATCGGCCGGGGTTCGCGGACCGGCTTCATCAAGCCGGTCGGGCAGCGCTACCTGGTCGTGGAGGGGACCCGCGCCGACGAGGACGCGGTCCTGATGAAGGCGGTCTTCGACCTCCCCGACGCACTCGACGACATGAGCCCGGTGACGCTCCCGCGCCACTTCACCACCGATTACATCATGGGCAGGATTGAGGACGACCTCGAGCGGGACGTGACCGAGGCGGCGTCGCGGGTCGGCGCGGAGAAGGACCTGCTCGTCATCGAGGGCACCGGCCACGCGGGGGTTGGCGCGGTGGTCGGCCTCTCAAACGCTCGCGTCGCGTCCCTGCTGGAAGCGCCGGTCGTCATCGTCAGCGAGGGCGGGGTGGGGCGTCCAATCGACGAGATCGTTCTCAACCACGCGCTCTTCGAGCGCGACGGGGTACGAGTGGTGGGGGCGGTGGTCAACAAGGTCGACGTCGAATCGCACCCCCAGCTTCCCGACGTCCTGCGCCGCGGCCTGGCCCAGCACGGGATCGACCTGCTCGGCTGCATCCCGTACTGCGACTTGCTGGCGAACCCCTCGCTCGAGCTGATCGCCACCCACCTCACGGGGGAGCTGCTGGCAGGCGAGGCGACACCCGGACGCACGATCGGCCACGTGGCCATCGGCGCCATGCGGGCCGAGCACGCCAAGGCGCTGATCCGCGACCGGACCCTGCTGATCACGCCGGGGGATCGGGACGACATGCTCGAGATGGCGCTCGAGCTCAACGCCGGGGCCGATGGGCGGGTCACCGGCATCGTGCTGACCGGCGGCTTCCGCCCGGGAGACGCCGTGCTGGCGGCGCTGCGCGCGGCGAGCCTCTTCACCTACCTGGTCACGAGCGACACGTACCGAACCGCCCAGGCGGTCGACGAGATCCTGGTCAAGACCCATCCCACGGATGCCGACAAGATCGAAACGATCATCCAGCTGGTGGGCGGGTCCCTCGACATCGGCGATTTCCTGGCGCATCTATAGCCGCCGGTGAGGCGGCAGGGGGTAGCATGCCGCCCATGACAGCGACGAAGCCGGCCGTCGATCGGCTCCACTTCACCGGCGACGACGAGGCCGATCGGCTGCTGGCCAGCGATCCGCTGGCGCTCCTGATCGGCTTCGCGCTCGACCAGCAGGTCTCAGTCCAGAAGGCATTCTCCGGGCCGGCCGAGCTGCGCCGACGCATCGGCCACCTCGATGCCGCACGGATCGCGGCCATGGATCCCGAGGAGCTGGCGACCGCCTTCCGTCAGCGACCGGCGCTCCATCGCTTCCCGGGCGCGATGGCGGGGAGGGTGCAGGCCCTGTGCGCCTCCCTCGTCGCCAACCACGGCGGCGATGCCAGCCGGGTCTGGACCGATGCCCGCGACGGGCGCGACCTGCAGGCGCGGCTGCTGGCGCTGCCGTCGATCGGCGACATGAAGGCCAGGTCGCTGCTCGCCATTCTCGGCAAGCGCTTCGGGCTTCAGCTGCCCGGGCTCGATGAGGTGATGCCGACCCACCCGACCCTCGGCGACGTCGACTCGCCCGAGGCGCTGGCCAGCTACCAGGCCAGCAAGCGGGCCTGGAAGGCGGCTCATCGGGCCGACAAGGGCTGAGCGCCGGCCTTCGGACAGGGAAGGAGGCCGGACGTGGGCACTCGCCGGCCTCCTCGTACGCCGCGGCGCGACCGGTCGAAACCGATGCGCGCGGTGACAGCCAGCATCATAGGGAGCGCACCCCCGACGTCACTAGTACTTTGTTACGGGCTCGAGCTCAGGCCACGTCCCACGCCAGCGGCATGTTGTCGGTGAGCCGGGTGCGCCCGATCCAGACCGCCACCAGCGCCAGCGCCGGGCCGGTCACCCGCTGCAGCTCGACCAGGCTGGCCGCGTCGGCGACGCTGATGTAATCGGGCCGCGCCATCGATTCGGCGGCGATCAGCTCGGTCATCCGCGCCCGCAGCACCTCCGCCGAGCGCTCGCCGGCGTCGTACGCGGCGCGCGCCGCGTTGAGTGCGGCGAAGAGGCAGGTCGCCGCGTGTCGCTCCTCGATCGATAGCTGCGCGTTCGCGCTCGAGAGGGCCAGGCCGTCGGCCTCGCGGACGGTGGGGCAGACCACCACCTCAATGTTCATGAACAGGTCGCGCATCATGCGCCGCAGGATCACGACCTGCTGGGCATGCCGCTGCCCCAGGTACAGGCTGGCGGGACCGACCAGGTGGAGCATCTTGAGCATCACCGTGGTCAGGCCGTCCAGGTGCCCCGGGCGCGAGGCCCCCTCCAGCTGCCGCGTCAGGCCCTCGACGGTGACGCGCGTCACGTCGTCGAGCGGGTAGAGGCTCGAGACCTCCGGGAGGAAGACCAGGCTCGCCCCCTCCCGCTCCAGCAGGGCCAGGTCGCGGCGCTCGTCGCGTGGCATCGGGCCCGACTCGTCGAGGGTCGGGAACTCGCCCGGGTTGACAAAGGAGCTCACCACCACACAGCCGTTCTCCGCGCTGGCGCGACGGACCAGCGACAGCTGCCCGTCATGGAGGACCCCCATGGTGGGAACGAAGCCGACCGAGTCCCCGGCCAGGCGCCGCTCCAGGATCGCGGCTCGCAGCTCGGGGACGCCTCGAAGCACCTGCACGATCAGCGCCGACGGGAGCGCGCGGGCCGCTCTTGGCGCTCCGGCGGATGAGCCTTGCGGTATCGGTCCACGATCAGGTCCCACAGCCGCTCGGCGACCTGGCGCTTGGGCAGCATCGGCCAGTCGCTCAGCTCGCCCTCGGCGCCGAAGACGATCACCTTGTTCTCGTCGGAGCCGATCGCGTCGAACGGCCCCCCGACCTGGTTGCCGACGATGAGGTCCAGGCCCTTGTCGCGCAGCTTGCTGCGCGCGTTCGCCTCGAGGTCGTCGCTCTCGGCGGCGAAGCCGACCAGGAACGGGCGCGCCCCGTCGGCCATCTCGCCGACCTCCGCGATGATGTCGGGGTTCGCCACCAGGTCGATCTGGAGGTCGCCGCCGTCACGCTTGATCTTGCGGCTGCTGGCTCGCTTCGGGGCGAAATCGGCCACCGCGGCGGCCATCACCAGGATGTCGGCGGCCGAGGCCGACCGGAGGACCGCCTGTCGCATCGTCGCCGCGCTGGTGGCCTCGACCACGTTCACGCCGCGCGGAGAGGGGACGCTCATGACGCCGGCGATCAGGGTCACGCTCGCGCCGCGGTCGCGCGCCGCCTCGGCGATCGCCACGCCCATCTTCCCGCTGCTCCGATTGCCGATGAATCGAACCGGATCGATCGGCTCGCGCGTGCCGCCCGCGCTGACCACGACCTGGAGTCCGTCGAGGTCGCCGGCGCGCGCGAAGAGGCGCTCGACCGCCTCGACGATCGTCTCAGGCTCGGCAAGCCGGCCCACCCCCGTCAGCCCGCTGGCCAGCGCCCCGACCTCCGGCTCGACGATCCGATGTCCGAATCCGCGCAGCGTCTCGACATTGCGCTGGGTGGCGGGGTGTGTCCACATCCCGGCATCCATGGCCGGCGCCACGACCAGCGGCGCGCGGCTGGCGAGCGCGATCGCGGTCACCGCGTTGCCCGCGTTGCCGGCCGCCAGGTCGGCCAGCAGGTTGGCGGTGGCCGGCGCGATGACGATCGCGTCGGCCCCCTCCGCCAGCTCGACGTGGGCGATCTGCGAGTCCGCGTCGAGCGCCATCACGTCGTCGACGACGCGGCGATGGGTGAGCGAGGCGAAGGTGAGGGGCGTGACGAACTGGGTCGCCGCGGGGGTCATCGCCACGTCCACCACGGCGCCACGCTCGGCCAGCAGCCGGACCAGCGAGACCGCCTTGTAGGCGGCGATGCTGCCCGCCACGCCGACCACGATGCGTCGCCCGGCGAGCGAGGCGCGGTCCTCGCTCATCGGTCCGTCCCCGCGCTGCCGGCACTGCCTGCACTGCCGGCGCTGGACCCGCCCGCTCCCGCCGTGGCTGCGGTGATCGCCTGGTGGGCGTAGCGGATGCCCCGCAGGGTCAGGTCCGGCTCGATCGCGTCGATCCCCGGCACGTCGCGCAGCCACGGCTCGTGGGTGTACCCACCGGTCGCGACGACGGTCACCCGACCCTCGGCTGGCGAGCGCTCGAGGAGCTCGCCGCGCAGGGCCGTCAGGAGGCCGCTCACCAGGCCGATGTAGCCCAGCACCGTGCCGCTCTGCATGGCGTGGATCGTGTTCGAGCCGATGGCGTGCGGTGGCCGGTGCAGCTCGATCCGCGGCAGCTTGCTGGCGTAGCCGACCAGCGCCTCGAGCGAGAGGCCGAGCCCCGGAGCGATCGCGCCGCCGATGTAGGCACCCTCCGCGCTCAGCAGGTCGAAGTTGGTGCTGGTGCCGAGGTCGATCACGATCGTCGGGCCGCCGAATTCGGTGCGCGCGGCGAGCGCGTTGCAGAGGCGATCGGCGCCCGCCTCCCCCGGCCGATCGATCTCGATCCTCAGCACTCCCTCGAGCGACGCGGCGTCGACGATCACCGGCTCGAGGCCGATGCGGGTTCGAATGAATCGCTCAAAGGTCCCGGTCAGCGGCGGAACGACCGACGCGAGCGCCACAGCCTCCACGTCATCGAGCCGGTGGCCGTCGAGCGCCAGCATCTCCGCCGTCATCGCGGCGACCTCGTCGGGCGTCGCGCCGGCGTGCGCGGTGGCGCGCCATGAACCGACCAGCTCGCCGTCCGTGAAGAGGCCGAGCGTGATGTTCGTGTTGCCGACATCGGCGGCGAGCAGCTTCACGCGCCACATCCTACCAGCCGTTCGGCGCCCTCCCGCGCTCGGAGTCCGGTGCTAGACTCGCCCGCGATTCCCCCTTGCAAGGCGCAGCCCGTGAGCGACCCGATGACCGACGCGCGAGCCAAGCTCTACATCAACACGGGCGTCGTCACCGACAAGAGCGACATCTACAACATCCTGCGCCCGCTGCTGAAGCAGACCGTCACGTACACCTATCGACGCGGGTCGCAGGTGACCGGCAGCGGGACCGGCTGGGTGGAGCGGATCGTGGTCGACCACCCGGAGATCGCCAGCTACTTCACGCCGCTCGCCATCTGCCTGAACCTGGACTCGTTCGACTACCTCCAGTTCGACACAACCTCCGACCAGCTCCTCGTCTACACCCTCGTGATTGGCGAGGAGCGCGTCGTGCTCGAATTCGCCACCGCCACCCCCCGCACCGACGCGGCAGATGAGGCGGATGAGTCCCATCCGCTGCCCCGCACCGCGGGCGAGCTGGCCCGCGATCTGCGCTTCATCCAGATGGAGCTGCTGATGTCGCCAGAGGCGAGTGACGACGACGAGGAGGCCTGAGGTGGTGTCCGGCGTGGCCGCCGGACGTGTCCGCGCGCGCCGACACCTTCCGTACGAACGCAGCGTGCTGGCCAACGGCCTGCGGGTGGTGACCCAGCCGATGCCGACCACGCGCTCCGTGGCCGTCGGTCTCTTCGTCGGCGTCGGCTCGCGACGCGAGGACCAGGCGCACGCGGGACTCTCGCACCTGCTGGAGCACCTCGTATTCAAGGGGACGCGGCGCTATCCCGAGCCCGGCGGCCTCTCCGAGGCGGTCGAAGGGTGCGGGGGCAGCGTCAATGCCGCCACCGATCGCGAGCTGACGATCTACAGCGCGCGCGTGCCGGCCGAGGCCTCGTCGCGTGCCATGGAGGTGGTGGCCGATCTCGTCCTGTCGCCACTCCTTCGCAAGCGGGACCTGGTCAGCGAGAAGCCGGTGATCGTGGACGAGATTCGCATGTACGTCGACTCGCCGGGGGACCACGTCTTCAGCATCTTCGACGAGCTGCTCTTCGGCGCTCACCCGCTCGGCCGCGAGATCGCGGGCAGCCCACGCAGCGTGCGACGCGCGCGGCACGACGTGGTCGTGGAGCACTGGGAGCGCTGGTATCGGCCCTCGAACCTCGTGCTGGGGGTCGCGGGACGCATTCGCCACGACGACGTGCTCAAGGCGGCCGGGCGCTGGTTCGAGGCGGATGGGCCTGGGCCGGCTCCGACCCACCTGCCGCCCGCGCTCGAGGCGCCGACGCCTGCGCCCGCAGGCTCCATCCGCGTCGCCTTCCGCCGCCTCTCGCAGGGGAACCTGTGCATCGGGATGCCGGGCGTCGCCCGCGATCATGCCGATCGGTGGGCGCTCGACCTGCTCGGTGCCGTCCTGGGTGATGGGATGAGCAGCCGCCTCTTCGTTGAGCTGCGCGAGCGGCGCTCGCTCTCGTATGACGTCTCGACCTTCGGCGCCACGTACGCGGACTGCGGGACCTTCGGAGTGCACGCCGGGTTCGACCCGGAGCAGGCGCCGGCGTTGATCTCCGCGATCCTGGAGCAGCTCGAGCGGGTGGTGCAGGAGCCGGTCAGCGCGGCAGAGCTCGAGCGGGCGCGCGCCTACACCCGCGGGCGCCTCGAGCTGCGGATGGAGGAGACCGGGGCGGTGGCCTCCTGGCTGGGCACGGGCGAGAGCCTCCTGCCGCGGATCCTGACCGTCGACGAGGTGATCGAGCGTCTCGAGGCGGTGACGGTCGACGACCTCCTGCGGGTGGCGCGGCGCTACATCCGGCCCGATCTCGCCCGTCTCGCGGTGCTCGGGCCGTTCCGCTCGCGCCTCCGCTTCGAGCGGATGCTGCAGGCATGACGCGCCGCACTCCGGCCACGCCGCCGCGCTGGGACGCTCCGCTCGAGGTGGTCGATCTCATCCCGGATGAGCTCGCCCTGGCGCGCGCGCAGCTGGCGTCAGGCCTGTACGGCCTGGCCGAGGGGGTCCTGCTGCGCCTGATCGCGGGCCTGGAGGCGGCCGGCAAGGGCGGCCTCGAGGAGCTCGACGGAGCCCGCGCCCTGCTGGCCGAGGCACTCTGGCGCCAGGGCCGGCCGCTCGCCGCCGGCAGCGCGATCGAGGGGATTCGGAGCCCCAGCCTCGAACGGCGCCGCCCGATGGTGATGCTGATCGAGGCCGAGGCGGTGGCAGCCGGCGGGGACCCGGATCGCGCCGCCCGGCTCGCCGAGCGGGTCGTCTCGACGATCGGCGTGGACGAGGCCTGGAAGCTGCGCGGCGGCGTCGCATCGCGGATCACCTGGCCGGCTCCATCGTCGTTCCGATCCCCGGCCCGACGCCCCGAGGGTGTGGCGACCAGCGGGGAGGCGCCCCCCCCGCCGCCGACCCCCGAGCGCACGGCGGCGGCCCACACCCGGCTCGAGGCTGCGCGCCGCGCCCTTGCGGCGGGGGAGCTCGACGAGGGAGATCGGCAGCTGGCGGCCGCGCTCAGGCTTGACTCGCGCATCGGTCCCGAGGGAGCGGTCATCCTCGAGCCCACCCTCAGCAAGGAGCCGCCCGCGGAGCGTCTGCTACTCTACGGCGACCTCCTGCGCGCCGCCGGCCGCGAGGCCGACGCGACCGTCGCCTTCGACCGCGCAGCACGCGCCTGACCACCCGCACGGAGCCGACTTCCGCATGGAACGCACCCTCGTCCTGATCAAGCCGGATGGTGTCCAGCGAGGGCTCGTCGGGGAGATCGTGGCCCGGTTCGAGCGGAAGGGTCTCAAGCTGGTCGGGCTGCGCATGCTCGACGTGTCACGGGCCCTCGCCGAACGCCATTACGCGATCCATGCCGGGAAGCACTTTTACGATGGCCTGGTCGAGTTCATCACCTCCGGCCCGGTCGCCGCCGTCGCGCTGGAAGGACCCGATGCCATCGCCGTGGTGCGACGGATGGTGGGTCGCACGATGCCGAACGAGGCTGAGCCGGGGACCATCCGCGGCGACCTGGGGATCAGCGGCCTGCGGAACCTGATCCACGCCTCGGACGCCGTGGAGACCGCCGCGTCGGAGCTCGCCCTCTGGTTCGAGCCCGCGGACCTGGTCGACTACGGGCGAGCCATCGACAGCTGGATCGTGGCCGAGGAGCCTGCCCGGTCATAGGCCGAGGCCGTAAGGCCGGCGTAGGTTGGGTGGGCGACGAAGCCCACCCGATCCAGCGGGAAGTAGCGCAGCCAGGCACGCCCGACGATCAGCTCCCGGTCGACCACCCCGAAGAAGCGCGAGTCCTGGCTGTCGGGGCGGTTGTCGCCCATCACGAAGTAGGTGCCGGCAGGGACTGTCCACGACGTGGTCCCGGCGGCGTCCTTGGGTAACGTCGGGGCCACCTCGCCGCCGATCGTGTGGACGACGTACGGCTCCTCGATCCGCACCGGGCTCACGCCGGGCTGCTGCACGAAGACCCGGCCGTTCTCCAGGCTGATCGTGTCGCCCGGCATGCCGATCACACGCTTGATGAACGGCACGCCGCCCTGGCCGAAGCCGTCCGGCGGCTGGAAGACGACGATGTCGCCACGCTGGTAGTCGTTGAACCTCGGCGAGATCTTGTCGATCAGGACGTACTCGCCGGGATTGACGGTCGGCACCATCGACTGCTGCTCGACCTCGAACGGCTGGGCCACGAAATTGTGGATGACGAGGTAGATGACCAGCGTCAGGACCAGCGTCTCGACGATCTCGAGGGCGCATCCGAGCCTGCGACGCGGGGCCGCCGGCTCGCCGTCCGCCGGGAGCTCGGTGCCGGTCGTCGGCGGAGGGGTGTAGGTCATCGGGCTCCGTCAGGTGAGGGCGTGGCAGGCGGCGCGTAGCATAGCGGGCTCAGTGACGAAGCGCGTCGTGCTCCTCCGGACCGTAGCGGTCCTCGCGATTGGGATGGCGGCCCTCGGCGCCATCCTGTACTACGCGTCCACCGTCGACGCCCGCGGCCCGACGGTGGTGGGGATCTCGCTGACCCAGCACCTGACGGGGGACGTCCACGCGGCGCTGACCACCACCAGCCTTGAGGTCGCGTTCTCCGAGCCGGTCCAGCACGCCTCGGCCGAGGCAGCTTTCGGGATCAACCCGGCGGTCGATGGCGCATTCAGCTGGAGCGCGGCCAGCCTCACTTTCACGCCGGCCTCGCGACTGCCACTGCGGACCGACTTCGTGGTGGCCATCGGCCCCGGAGTGCTTGACCGCGCCGGCAACGAGATGACCGGGACGCCCGAGCGGTTCCGCTTCACGACCGTGGGCAACCCTACCGTCGTCGCATCCGACCCCGCCGATGCCGCCACCGACGTGGCCCTCGATACAGCGATCGCGATCGACTTCTCGACCCTCATGGACACCGCCTCCGTCGAGGATGCGATCCAGCTCGCGCCTTCGACGGACGTGGAGATGCGCTGGAGCCGCGAGCGGCTGACCGTCGTGCCGGTCGCGCCCTGGGAGGCGAATCGACGCTACTCCGTGACGATCGGCGTCGGTGCCCGTGACCAGGCGGGGACCCCGCTCGAGCACCTATTCCGCCTCTCCTTCCGCACCGTCGCCGCCAGGCTGGGGGTCGAGGCGATCGTTCCCGCCGATGGCGTTGCCGGGATCTCCGTCGCGACCCCCATCGCGCTCCTCTTCGACCGGGCGCTCGACCCGGGGAGCGTGCAGGACGACCTGCTCACCATCACGCCGGCCGTGGCCGGCTCGCTCGATGTCGTCGCTGTCCCCGGGGCGGCGGGCCTCAACGACCCAACGCCAGCGATCCTGCGCTTCCAGCCGTCCGGCCCACTCGATCCGAACACGACCTACGCGGTCACCCTGGGACCTGGCCTGCTGGGTGCCGATGGGGCA
>Ga0326597_10007288_pt1 | contig 15049 bp, 12 predicted proteins | sample RVTome_12_FD_203789 | JGI IMG/M metagenome (GOLD analysis project Ga0326597, IMG submission 203789) | Soil microbial communities from uranium-contaminated site in the Upper Colorado River Basin, Wyoming, United States - RVT100D185 | ecosystem: Environmental > Terrestrial > Soil > Contaminated >... | reverse complement strand
ACGGGAAGGGAATTTTGCGGCGAGAAATCCAACATGCTCTGCGCAACCATCCGCTTGTCGAAACGCTTCGCGACTCGAGTCAGCCTGGTCAAGTTGGTTCGGTGACGGTTGTGGCTATCGTGGAAAAATAACATGACCAGACTCTTGGCTCTCCCGCCCAACGGCTTCGGCCCGCGGGCTTTTTTCTTTCTGGTATAATAAAGATGCTCATAACAGAGCCGATATGTGGCGCACAATCTCCGTGCACGAAAAAAAGGAAACGGAATATCTCGATCGAGCGATCGAGCGGCTTGAGCTCGATCCAGTATTGCGCGAGCGAGCAGAGAGGAAACTCAAATCGATTGCACAGGCTGAACCGCTTTTTAACGAAGCCCTCCGCACTCCACAAGATCCTCGCCATCACGCGGAAGGACCTTTTTTAGAAGATCACCTCCGTCTCATTTTGATCGTGCTCTACGGCATCATCGAAGAAAAATTCCATTTCATCGACATTGAAGAGTTTCGTCGAATGAAGGCATATCACGGTGAGTTTGATGAGCTGGAGGAGATTTTAAAAGAGAATGTCGCCTTGTTTGAAGTATTTGCGCTTGCTCATGATGTTGGAAAGTGGCCAACACTCAGTCTTGTCGCAAAGGCGGGCAGCCGAGGAGCAAAGTTAGGTTTTCCATTAAAAAAAGACCATGCCTGGGACGCCTTTGGCATAAGCGAGCGAGCAAAGTATCGCGATCGATACTTGGAAATGTATCAGAGTTTTCGTGCGGAACATCCGCATGAACCGGATCAGGAACTGCAAGCGCAATTTTTTCTTTCTTTCGGCATTTCGGCTCACTATCCCGGTCACAATCGTGTCATTCACACGCCGGTATATTCCCAGTTTCTTCACCGTCTCGCCGCAGCGCATCGCCTTCCCGAAAAAGATTCACTCATTTTGGAGGATCTGATCGGGCGTCACCTCGAACCGATTCATGATTTCAAAAATGAGAATTCCCGTGCGATTGGAAAATATTTGAAGATTGCCCATTCTCGAGGTTGGGACGGGGATGATTTTCTTGATTTTCTCCAGGCGGCGGTATTTCTCGATGCCATCTCTGGCTCAAAACAACGAGGCCCGCATGGATTTTGGCGTGAGCATCCTGTGCTGACAAATTTTTTTCGCTCAGAGCATGCGTTTGCACCAGAGCGGCGAGTTGAAAAAAGTCGACAGCGTGAGGAAGCGAAAAAACATGAACAAAACCAAGCCTTCCGAACCGCCGGTCTTGACGGAGTGGCACTTATGGATTTGCTTGGAATGGAACCTGGTCCCGCATTCGGTCGGACGCTTGGGCGGTTGCAATCAGCGGTTTTGGGAAAGGGACACATGCCTGCATTTTCTGATAAGATAGATGAAGAGATTTCGCGCCGCAGGACAGTCTTTTACGAAATATGGTTTGAAAAAGATCGGTGATATGTTAATCAAAATAAACGGAACGATTGATTACGTTGGAGATGGATTTTTAGTGCTTGAACAAGGAGGACTCGGGTACAAAGTGATTTTGCCCGAAGGGTCGATCCTTGGTGCAAGCGGCCAGATGACGCTCTACACCCACGAAGTCATTCGCGATGATTCTCGCGAACTTTTTGGATTTTTTTCCATGGAAGCTCTCACCTTGTTTTGGAAACTCGTTTCAATTTCCGGCGTTGGTAGCCGCATCGCGCAGAAGATTGTTTTCTCGTCTTCTGTAGAAGAAGTGAAGGGAAAAATCATGGGAGGGGATCTTGGGTTCTTGATGTCCATTCCGGGCATTGGGAAAAAAACGGCACAGAAAATCATTTTGGAGTTGAAAGGTGTGCTCACGGAAGAGCCTCTTGAGAGTGTGGATACCGAATCCATGGATGCCCTTATCGGCCTCGGGTATTCGCGCCGACAAGCGCAGGGGGCGCTCAGCGGCATCCTTGGTTCGAGCACGGAAGAGCGTGTGCGAGCGGCGCTTAAAACACTTGCAAAATAATATGGACGACAGATTTTCTCTAAGACAAGTTATTCGACTGTTTGGCATTCTCGCCCTCGGCACACTCATCACGCTCTATGCTCCGACATTTGAATTTGTTTCGACGGCGTCGCTGAGTGTGTCGACGATCGTCGTCATTTTGTTCATTTTTCTTGCCGGCTTCTTGATCAACCAAGCGATTCAGCGCAACCGTTCGCTTTCGCTCAGCATCTCGGTTGAACTTTCGCGGATTCGTCGGATTGTTCATCTCACCGAGGCTATAGAGGGAAGAGAAAAGTGGAAGGAAGAAATGCGAAAGGTTGTGGTTTCGTACTTGGAAATTGTTGGCACGAAAGATTTTCGAGATTATGGGGAAGCTCACCATGACTTTCGAAAAATCACTCACGAGATTTATTTGTTCAAGCCGAAAACAAAAAAAGACGAACTCATTTTCAGCGAGCTCTTAGAAGTTACGCGCGACCTTGCCTACCAACGACAGCAGGTCGAGGCATCCATCCGCTCACCAATTTCCGTGTACACAAAATCATCGGTGGCGTTCGTGGCGTTCATTGCGGTTATCTTGCTTTTGGGTGCGCGAGAGGAGCGTGAGACGGTTTTCTTCATTGCCGGTACGACAACGAGTATTCTTCTGGTTCTGGACATTTTCTTCAGCCTTGATATTCTTACGCGAGAAGATCGCCGCGGACTTTCGCGCATGTACGCAGATAGCGCGTTCGATATGAAATCGGAATAACATGGACTTCCTTGAGGTTTCTGACAAACAGGTTTGGAATGACTTTATCAATCAAAACGGTCCCCGTTCGGGGTCGTTTTTGCATATGTGGGAGTGGGGGACATTTCAAGAATCCGTTGGCTACTCGGTTATTCGCAGGGCAATTACGCACGAGGGAAAGGTGGAGATGGCGGCACAAATGATCAAAAAAACTTTGCCGTTTGGAATGAATTATTTGTATTGTCCTCGAGGACCGGTCGTTTCTGCAACAAGTCACGCAGGCGAACTCACATCCATGATCGTGCATTCGGCTGCACAAACGGACGCTCTATTTTTCCGGTTTGAGCCGACAAGCGAAGGAGTCGAGACCGCTCGAGATCCTGCGATTGTGAAAAGTATCGACTTGCATCCTCGGTACACAATCCTCATGGATCTCACGCAACACAGCGAGGCACTTCTTGCCGGGATGCACACAAAGACGCGGTACAATATTCGCCTCGCACAAAAGAAAAGTGTGGAGATTGAAATCGGTACGGACGTTTCTCTCGATGATGTTTGGACGGTGTTTGAAAAAACCGCGGCTCGCGGCGGATTCCATCTGCACGCAAAGTCGTACTATGAAAAAATGCTTTCCGCGCTCAGCGGCAGCGCTTGCCGGGCATTTCTTGCTGTGGCAAAAATTGACGGCAAAATCATCGCGGCGAATATTATGATTGACTGTGGGGATACGCGAACCTACTTGCACGGCGCTTCAGATCACGAATATCGAAAACTCATGGCTCCACATCTTCTGCATTGGAAACTCATCCAGGACGCACAAGAGAAAGGATTGAGGAGTTACGACTGGTGGGGAGTGGCACCGGAAGGAGCAGAAAATCATCCGTGGAGTGGGATCACGCGTTTCAAAGAAGGGTTTGGGGGAGAGCGTGTTGTTTATCCAGGCACATTCGACATCATCCTACGACCGTTTCCCTACAAACTTTACTCAAGAGCGCGGTCGGTGATCCGGAAATTCCGCTAGGGACAGTCCCCAAAATGTTCACAGAAAAAAGGACACCGCGAGCCGTTGCGGTGTCCTTGACGTTTCGCTTCCTCCTCCAACCGCGGCGGCCTTGTGCTTTCCAGACACGTGGGTTGGCCTGTGCGGCTCCTTTTTGCGGAACGCAGGCGTCTTCTTTTTGTCGTCTCTCTCGCGGGGAGAGTATCACACCTTTTGGGTCTACTCAATCACGACACCTTTCCCGCTTGCGTACGTATCATCCGGAAGTTCGGTGGTGATGAGATCGAGTGCACCCGAGATGTCTCCGCCCGAAACTGGATCTTTTGCAAAATAGGATGTGGCATTTGTTAATTTGAAGAAGGAACCGGCATCGCTTGCGTTTGGAGTAATGGCCACGTCAAACCAACCTTCAACGTCGCCGGCATCATCTGGCAACCGTTCAATATTCCAACTGATTACTCGCGTCGTATCGTTGTAAGTGAGAGTTCCGATGTCCGCAAAACTTCTGTCTCGCCAAGAGACGTCCGCTGGAAGGTTCGTAGAAAGGACGATGCCGTCGAGCGTGTGAAGCGAATTTTCCAGGTTCCAGAAGATCCGGTATGTGGTGGTATTTTCTGCGCGAGGCGGAAGCGGTCCGGAACCGAGAGCCTCGCCGTCGGTTGAATAGTATCGCGCGAGTGATTCCGCACGGAAATCCGAATTGATTCGAATTTCTATCGGCGATGCATCAACGGACCGGGGACTTTCTACGTTTCCAATTTTTTCCATGCTTCCCGTGAGTGCAAGCGTGAAGCTGTCGGCGTCTGTTCCCAGTTCGGTTTTGATTGGCAAGGTTAGGTCGAGAACTCCCGTGGTTCCCGGAGCAAAGGTTCCAAAAGTTTCCACAGCTGTCTCATCCCATTGGATGGTCGAGCCTGAACGTGTGCCGCCAGAAAGAGACGCTTCATCCCAATCAATCGGCGCGGATCCATCGGCTGTCTCAAGTCGTAGTTCAAGTTGGAATCCTTCCACCACGTCTTCTCCGCTGTTGGTGTAGTCGATGGAAACGCGGAGTCGGTCCCCGAGATCGGCTGTTGTATTTTGTGTCGACCCGTCAGCGATGAGCGAGAATGTCACGCCTCCTCCGAGAATCTCGGTTGTGAATTCGCTTGAAGACTGAGCGAGGCGTGTTGCCTGGTTTCCAATCAGAAGCGCATCTGCCTGCACGATTTGCTCGCCCATTGCAGAAGAAGTGAACGCTCCGACGAACGTGATTGCTACAAGCTCTCCGGGTCCGAGTGTTTCAAAGAGCCAAGAAGCCGGAGCGCCCCCTTCTTTTAGCGTGGGTTCGGATCGAAGAATCTGGAAATCATTCGGGAGGACGAGGAAAATTTCCACATCTCGAACTTCTGTTCGGCCCGTGTTTTGTGCATTCACGACATACGTTACCTCATCGCCTGGCAGGGCTTTGTCCGGACCGGAAAGAGCAACGGTGATAACAGAGTCTGATAGGCGAACCACTTTTGTTTGGATGTCTTGAAAGTCAGAGTTGAAATTGGCTGGGCGATAGGTGAAAAATGCTTGCAAGGAATGGCTGGAAGGGACTTCTGTCCGGAAGGTGCCGCCGATCACAATGGATCCGTCCGATCCGGGTGTTACTGATCCGATCGTCCAAGTTTGCTCCTCTGTGGCTTCGGGCGAGGCCGATGTGATCTCAAAACCGAGCGGAAGATTCACTTTCATTTCCAAAGATGCAATGGGAGTGTCCGTGAGATTTTCATAGCGGAAGGTGTAGAACACTTCTTCGCCCGTACGGACTTCCTCGGGCCCGTCGATACTGGTTTGAAGCATCTGGTCATCTTGAAAAATTCCACCGGACCAAACAAGAAATCCCGCCCAGGAAACAAGCGCAATCACCGCAAGGGCGATGACGGCTTTTACGAGCATGCGCGTGAGAGGAGATTCTTCGTTGCGTTCTAATTTTGTGAGATCAGGAAGCTCGCCATCGTGCTGGGAGTAGATGGCGTTCAACTCGTCGTGCATTTCTTGTTTTGGTTTTTTTGGTTTGCCCATAGGGATTATTCCATGCCTTCAAGAAGGAGTCCGAGAAATCCATCCGTTTGATTTAGGAAACTTGCCTCGGCTCCCGCATGCGACGTCCAGACCGTCTGGAGCGTATCCGGGACATTCACTTGGACGTTCGTTGTTCGGTCAATGATACCAGACTGCTTCTGTATCGTCAGACTGTAACTTTCGGTTTCCGGAATACCCACAAAGTCTTTTACTTTTTCCAGCAAGGTTTTATCGCCTTGCAAGTTGTCGATGGTAAATGGAAGTTCATAGACAAACGTTGCAACGGATGCCGTTCCCGGTTTGGTTTGTACCCAGTTACCGAACACGGTTTTTCCCGATTCTTCATACATGATGGTTCCTGTCTCCGGGTCGGTTTTTTCTGTGCTGGCTTGGTAGAGCAAATCTTCGTCCACGGTCCACCCGTCGATAGGAACGTCAAAGAGGCTCTTATCGGGAATACTAAACCCGTTTGCCTCGATCAGCTGGCTGCCTTTTGGAACATACACGCGCATGTAGTCCACGTTGTTTACTCCCGTGAAGGTGGCTCCTCGGATGCCGTGATGTGTGCGAGTTACCGAAAGCGTGTTGATGATGGTTCCATCCGGCTGGATGTCAACGGAAAGATCGACGTCTTGTTCGATGACTCCATCGGTTTTTCCACCTCCAAGGTTTGTGTCGATGACCATAAGGTAATCACCCTTTGTCCATTTTACTTCGCCAGCCCACCCGAGCTCTTTCACGCGGCGCTGCAAGGCATCCTGTGTGAAGTAGAGTTGAATGTCGCGTTCAACAAGGCCTGTGTTTACATGGTCGACAATCGTGAGGAAATCTTCTTCGGTCATTTCTGTTGCGCGTTCGAGCATTTTTGGTGCGAGGTCGCCAATGAACGCCTTTGGTTTGTTTTCCACCACATCGTATTCCAGCTCAACGATTTTTTGGGTTTCAAAGATAAAGTTTTCTGCGTCGATTGTTCGTCCGTAGGATTCCATCTCAATCGGACCGAGAAGAGCGAGCAAGTCGGCAACGTAGGTCGCATTGATGGCGATCACGCCGTCCATCGTTCCGCCGCCGGCTTCGTAATAAAATTGAAGGAGCTGGCGCGAGGAACTTGGAAAATCCGCAAACCAGTTTGCATCCTGAAACTCCCAACGCGCTTTTAGAAGCTGGAGAGGTTTTGGTGCGATGGTGTAGGAAGAAAGACTTCCCTGCAGGTCGTAGGTTCCTCCCCCAGGGATATTCATTTTTGTGATTTCACCGCCCGATACGGTCAATTCTGCAAAACTGCCCATGAACCCTCCGGTTGGACGGATTTCCGTGTTGTTTTGGAAAACGAGAAGATAGCGTTTGGTTCCGTCTGCTCCAAGAATGGTTCCGGCCATGTCAGAAAACTCAACAAACTCTTCCAAGGATCCAATGAGAACCGGAAGAGAGGCTTGGAGTTTTTCCAGGGATTCCTGCTGCTCTTCAGGGATCGCGCTCAATTTTACTCGGCGAAGAGCTTCTTCCGCTTCATGCAAATGTGGAAGGGCAGCGGCGGCGTAGGTGGAAAGCAATGCAAGTCGGGACGTTGGGGTTGGGTCGATTTCATTGTTCATGGCAATGAATCCGTCGGAAATTCTTTCTCCGGCCACCGCAAGCGCTTCACCTGCCTTCACAAGACTTGTTCCCGATTTGTAGCTTTTCTGCGTGGCAGGAAGGGCCGAAAGCACGAGAGCTGTCCCCGCGCCAAGCCCTCGAATACTGTCTCTTGCCGAGCTGAATTCATCCGAAGCGCGGGCAAAGGAGTGGGAGGCGGCTTCTGCGTCGCGGACAAGCACAGCACTTTTTCCTTCCTCCAACTGGCCAAGCGCGGTGTATCCGCTTTCAGTGATGCTCACTTTGGCATCGCGCAGGTTACTGACAACATTCATGGCGTGGATGGGGAGGACAAAGACAAAAGATATCATGACGAAGGCGCCAAGCGGACGCATCCAAGCGCGACTTCCCCCGAAGAGCTCAGGAAGTTTCAAGGTGCGGCGAGGATGTGGAGCTTCTTCAACCGGTTCAATTTGGTCAAGGAGAAAATCTTCTTCTTCGATTTCTGCTTCTTCATCTTCTCCTTCTGGAAATTCAAAATAGGAGATGAAATTTTCCGGCAGAGCCCTTGGGACAAAACAGTCGAGAGAAAATGGTTGTACCGGAGCGGAGACGAAGGCATGCGGGCGCTCGGCGCGTTGGAGCTTCGGCATGGTAAATCGGGGAAGGGACCAGCGGCCGGAAAGAGAGAAAGCGGTTTCTTCGATGAGCTGGCCGAGAAGTTCATTTTCACGAAGGGTCAAATCGTTTTCTTCCGGTGCAATGGAAATGTCCTGTGTGCGTTTCAGGTGAGATTCTGGCACGAGCAGGTTGAGTCGAATGGGTCGCAATTCTTCCAGAGCCAGGATTTCTTCCGGACTTGGCAAGGGCTCCTTGAGGTGGACGACAAACGGGGAAAGCGTGTGGCCGTGCCGGGTCGATACAGAAAGAGCGCCGGAGCGGCCGGATCGAAGAACGCCGCGGAAAAGCACATCGGTCGGGACAGAATGGTCGAAAAGATGCGTCACGTTTTGTGCATGACGACGCCTGGCGATCGCCTGCTTTAGGCGGTCGGTGCTGGTCTTTTCTGTGATCGATGGAGATTTCACGGCGCGAGGCATACGTTATTTGGTCGGGAGAATTTTGTTGTAAATCGAGAGAATGGAGATTGCCATGGTCTTCCACGAATATCGCTTCACTTGCTCTTTGCCTTTTTGAGCGAGGGAAGTGCGAAGCGATTGGTCGCTCAGGGTTCGTTCCATGACGGCAACCATTTCCTCGATATCATCCGGGTGAAAATAGACGGCAGCGTCGCCGAGGATTTCCGGAAGCGAACCGGCTTTTGCGGCGGCAACGGGCACCCCTTCTTGCATGGCTTCAAGCGCTGGAAGGCCAAAGCCTTCGATTCGGGAAGGGAAGAGGTAGAGCGTGGCATTCTGGTAAAGGTCGTGGAGCTCCGAGTCCGATGGGTTCATGATGAAGCGGACGTTTTCGTTTGGGACATCAATTTCGTCCAGTTCTTTTTGAAGGTTTTTGTAGAAGACGTCGTTTCGTCCTGCCAGAACGAGCGTGACTTCCGGGTGCAGTTTGTGAAAGAAGGAGAATGCGTGCAAAAGCGCTTCGAGATTTTTGTGCGGGTAAGCGTTTCCGACGTAGAGAAAGTACGGCGAAAGCTCAGAAATTCCTTCAGCTGCTTCGTTGCGGGGTCCCTGCGGCTTGTCACCGTACGTTTCAGTACGGCTCCTCGCCGCTTTCCCCGCGCCTTGCATCTGAAGTTTTTCTGAACTTTCGTTTCCCAGTATTGTCACTCCTTCATGCACAACGGAAATTTTGTTTGGGTCTGTGTTTGGAAAAAATGTGAGGATCGACTGTTTTGTATATTCGGAGACGGCGATAATGTGACGGGATCGTTGTATGGTGCGGGTGATGGTGAACTTGAATCCCAGATACTTGATCGCGAAGACGAGCAGGTTTCGCGTGCTCACTTTGGCACTGCGAGGCTGTTCGAGCAGGATGAGGTCGTGGATGGTAACGACGAATGGCGTTCGAATGTTCCATGGAACATTCCAGTGTGGAAAGTGGACAAGGTCCAAATTTTCTCTATCGATGCGCTTTGCCAGTTGGAGTTGTTCCTTGAGCGTGTACCAATGGATGTCGACGTTGCGTTTTAAAAAGCGGTCATTGCTTACCTTGCATGCGTCGAAGTTTTCCGGTTTCAGAAACAAAACATAGCGGTTCTGGTCCTCGAGCGATTGCAGATGGATCACGAGTTGCTCTACATATCGCCCCAGACCGCCGCCGCCCACATGTGGCCCAAACATTCTGGCATCAATCCCCACTTTCATGTCTCTATTATATCAAAAAATCCCCGATTTGTTCCCAGGTTATCCACAAAAAATTCCGCTAAAACGAGCGGAAAATGAAATTGGGCAAGCGATTTGTCCTTTGGTTTATGATTTTTGTTCCGCAGCTTGTTTGAACACGTTCAGCGTGGCCTGTGCACAGGCTGTCCAGGTAAATTTTTTGGCTTCGGCCAGTCCTGCTTGTGAGAGCTTTTGACTGAGAGCATCAACGGCAAAAAATTGTTCAAGGGCGTCAGCAATGTCCAGGTGGTTGTAAGGGTCGACGTGGATTGCGCTCTCGTTGGTGATTTCCGGCATGGAGGAAGTTGAACTGGTGATGATGGGAGTTCCCGACGCCATAGCTTCCAAAAGCGGCAGTCCAAAGCCTTCGTAAAAAGACGGCCAAACCAGGGCGTCGGCAAGCCGATAAAGCGCGCTTCGGTGGCGGTTTTCCACGTAGCCAAGATGGTGGATCCACGGCTTTTTTATCGCCCGTTCAATTTCTTTTGTTCGCCAACCCCATTTGCCAACGAGGACGAGCGGTATGTCGTCGCCGGTTCGTGCGCGATACTCTTCCACGCCGCGAATGAGTGTCGGAAGGTTTTTACGCGGTTCGAGTGTTCCTAAAAAAAGGAGGAACCGCTGAGGAAGACGGTAGAGGGAACGGAGACCTGAATCCTGAGGTTTTGGTCGCGGAGAAAAATCATCATCGATTCCGTGAGGGATGGGAATGATGTCGCTGGAAGGTTTTTTGAAAATCAATTCAACATCGCGTTTGGTACATTGCGAGGGAGTGATAATTTTATTCGCACGATCGATTAACTCGTCCGGACGGACGGCATTGTGCCAGGCGAGCATTTTGCGTGAAAAAAAGTGCGGGAAAATTTTCCATGCGAGGTCATGGATCGTAAGGACGATGGGGAGGTCGTCCGGAACACGTGTGATGTTTAAGTTTGGAAGAAAGAGAACGTGAAACGCGCCCTTGCCGGCAAACTCGGGGAGGGTGGGGGCGAATCGCGACAGCGCTTGAAGATTGAGTAATTTGTTGGCGATGGGGATGTGGACGTGACGGATTTTCGGGGAACCTTCCGTCATTTCTCGGACAGCCATCTGGGCATAAACTTTAGAGCGGGACGAACCGGACGAGAGCAGTGTGTAAGCGTTGTTTTTGTCCAAGTCGAAAAGCGCGCGGAGAAGTTGAGCGGTGTATTCCCCGACACCGCTTTGCTCCGGCCTTGCTAAATGTCGAATGTCGACCAAGATGCGCATAGGAGGGAAGCTAGAAGATGTCCGCCCGGACGTCCATTCGGTCGGACGGGGAAGCTGCCCGCCCGGACGAAGATCGTCCGTTCGGACGGGGAAGTTGGGGAGGAAATACGAGTTCTTGCTTTTCCAGATGCTGTCGCTGTTCCCATTTTTCCTCTACAAACGCTTGCAGATCTTCTTTAAACCGATCTTTACTAAAACGCTCCGCGTGTTCTTTTATACGAAGAGGATCGTACCTGCTTTGATTGAATCGAATACAATGGTCGGCAAGTTCTTCCCAGGATTGTTCGTCGAAAAATTCGCCCGTGACGCCGTCAACAACCGTTTCGGTGGCGCCGCCCTTGCGGTAGGCGATGACGGGCGTTCCTGCGGCCATGGCTTCCACGGGCGTGATCCCAAAGTCCTCGACTTGCGGATGGATGAATGCTTTCGCTTTTGCGTAGAGTTCTGCTTGGTCTTCTATTGAAACACGTCCAAGGAATTCAATGTTGGATCGCGCTTGCCGGCGCAGCTCTTTTTCAACCGGACCGGATCCGAAAATTTTAAGCGGGAGACCCGTGCGGTTGAACGCATCGACGACCATGTCGAAACGCTTGTACGCAACCAGCCGTCCGCCCGTGACAAAATAGTCGCGAACTCCCGTGTGAATAAAAAATCGGTGCGTGTCGACCGGTGGATGGATAACCGCGCTTTGTCGCGCATAATATTTTTTGATGCGACCGCGAATCGTTCCGGAGTTTGCGACAAAATGTTCTACTCGTTCTGCTGCATGGCGATCCCAGATGCGCAGTCTGGAGAGAACAGGGGGGAGAAAAGCTTTGACGAATCCGGGCAAACGCAGATCTTGCACATACGAATGCGTGTCTGACCAGAGGTAGCGCGTTGGCGTGTGGCAATAGCAAATGTGGATGGCATCCTCGCGCGTGATGAGTCCTTTCATAAAGGCGCTCGTGGAAGAAATGACGACGTCGTAGTCGGTAAGGTCGAGGCGTTCGACCGCCGTCGGCATAAGCGTGAGGTACCACTGGAATTTGCGTCCGGCGAGCGGCATGCGCTGGAGGAATGACGTGCGAATATCGCGGCCCTCAAATTGAGGAAGCTTTTCTGGATCAAAAAATAGCGTAAAGGTCGGTGCGTCCGGCCAGATTTCTTGCATGACTTCCAGCACCTTTTCAGCGCCGCCGTCTTGGATGAGGTAATCGTGGGCAAGGGCGATTTTCATAATCGAGGGAACTTTACCACGACTTTTCCGTCAGACCAATACCTTGACGATTCTCCCAAAATCGACTAAAAACAATCCGATCTTGCGGCGCACTTGTCGGGAACTGTCCGGGGTTTTTTCTTTTCTCCACAGGTTTTCCCATTGACGGGAGCAAATTTCCGTGATGTCATGAATACAAGAACTCCCCGCTTATTTTTAACCAGCCACATATGCTGACAAAAGAAGATCTCCAGCAAATTCGCGGGGTTGTGTGCGAAGCGATCGAAGAAGTCGTTACGCCGCAGTTTGAAGACGTATACGAACGTTTCGACAAGATCGATCAACAGTTTGAAGACGTATACAATCGCTTCGACAAGATCGACGAACGATTTGTTCAAATTGACAAGAGATTTATTCAGATCGACGAACGCTTCGACAAGATCGACCAACGGTTCGCCGAGGTTGATGAACGGTTTGCTCAGATCGATGAGCGTTTCGATCGGGTGGACGAACGGTTTGCTCAGATCGATGAGCGTTTCGATCGGGTGGACAAGCGGTTCGATCGCCTTGAACATCGAATGGATCGGTCTGATGCGAATAGCGTGACAAGAGATTACCTCGAGGGACGGCTCGCAACATTCGCCGCGGCCAGTTAAACAAAAAATCCGGCCCTGTGCCGGATTTTTTAATACGCTCCCTTCTTAAACAGGACGACGAGTGGGGTTTTGAAAAGGATGTAAATGTCGAGCCAGGGACTCCAGTGTTCGATGTAGTAGACGTCTAAGCGCACCTCGTCGTCAAAGTCGAGATCGGCGCGGCCGGAGATTTGCGAGAGTCCGGTGATGCCGGGTTTTACCGTGTGCACCTTTTTTTGCTGCGGCTGGTATGCATCGACTTCTTCCGGAAGGTGCGGTCGCGGCCCCACGAGTGACATGCGTCCGAGCAGGACAAGGTAGAACTCCGGAAGTTCATCCAGACTCAGTTTGCGGATAAATTTTCCCACGGGGGTTACGCGCGGATCGTCCTCGAGTTTGAACAAAGGCGTTCCTTCCCGCTGGTTCCCATACTTTTCGATGAACTTTGGGTCGAAGCGGAAGGTGTGAGCATTTTTTATCATGGAACGGAATTTGAAGTAGTGGAATGGTTTTCCGTTTTCTCCAATTCGCATTGTTTTTTTCCCATTCGGTAGTCGGGAGAACAGCACTCGGCCTGGCTGTTCGATAAAGAGCGCAGTGGCAACAAGGATTTGGATGGGGAGGGTGAGGATGATGAGGACGAGTGAGAGCAGGGTGTCGAAGAGACGTTTGTAAATGGCACCCCAGCCGTCGAGCGGTGTCTTTTTTACTTCGATGACGGGAATCCCGGCAAACATGTGAATTACGGATCTTCCAACGGCTGCGGAAAAGAGATCTGCACTGTATCGAAATCCGAGTTGGTTATTATCGGTGAAGGCAAGAAGTTCGAGGGTCATTTCACGGCTCGCCTCCGGTTCGGCAAGGATAATCTCATCCACGGTTCCGTTTTTTCTCATTTTGAGAATTTTTTCTCGAGTCTTTTTGTCGAAGGTTGAAAAACGTTCCACGACTCGAAACCCGAGGCGTTGTTTTTCTTGAAAAAAATCAATGAGAGGTTTGCTTACATCTGGTTTGCCTATCACGACAACTTGCCGCTGGCCAATGCCAAGTCGAAGCAAGGATCGTTGGAGTGCTCGCACAACCAGACGTTCGACACAAACGAAAACGATGGCGAGGAGCCAAGCCGCGATAGCGATAAAACGCGATTCAAAAAAGAAACGGGAGAAAAAAAGTGTGGCAAAAATGACCGCCATGGCTGCAGAACAGGAAAGCAAGACACGGGAAAGTTCCGAGGCGATGCTTCTTTGGCGGAAGGAGTATAGGCCAGCAATGGCAAATACAAAAAGCCACACAAATGCAACGACGAGAACGAGGTCGGTGTAGCGGTCAATGTCGAAAGGAAATTCAGCTGCTCGGATACTCGTGAAAAACGGATGGAACCGAACATAATACGCAGCTGTCCCCGCGGCAACGATGGCGAGGAAATCGAGGGGGATTAAAATGAGGGCGAAAAATCGTTCTATTTTTTTCATAGTTGAAGTTGTGGAGTCGTAAAGTGTACCTTTACGACTTTACCACTTTATCACTCCACCACTCTATCAAAAATTCTCGTCTAAGACGAGAATTTTTGTTGTCCGAGGAAATGTCTGTAAGCCGAATTCTGTCTAGCTGGTGCACGGCACCGGCCGAGATGACAATCTATCTGGTCCTGACATTGCTGCCAGGCTCTAGCGAGCTACCAAACTTGCTCTTGCACCAGGAAGGGTTTACCACGTCTCCATGTCACCATGGGACGAAATGCGTAGCCGAGTCGACACCGCATCACTTTTCACGTTTCACTCCGCTTGCGCGGAGCTAGTATTGTCTCTGTGGCACTTTCCCTAGGCTTTGAATCCGGAAGCAGAGTGTGTCCCGCGAACGGGATCCCGCACAGGAACTATTCCGGCGGGAAATAAATCCAACGCTTCGCGTCCTGATCCTTATGCCCGGTTGCCGTTAGCAACTTCCTTTGTCAGCGTACCTTACGGCACGCAGGGTGTTCGGACTTTCCTCCCCGCCCCATGCCCACCAACCGACATTGGTATACCGATGAGGGAGCCACGAGGCGACTTCGTCTTCGGCCGTCATTGATTCAATGTCTGTTATTAGGCATGGGGCGGGGTAGCCATCCAACATTCCTAAGACTCGAGGAAGATATCACATTTAGCCGCGTGCGTCAACCCTTTTCTTTGACAACTCCAATGATTACGGAATATTCAAAAGGGAACGGAAGGGAAGGATCGTCCGCTGAATAGAGGGTGGAAATGGCGCCATCGAGGTAGAGGGCAGTTGTGCATTCTTGATCGAGAAAGGCTTGCGC
>Ga0326597_10007287_pt1 | contig 15051 bp, 13 predicted proteins | sample RVTome_12_FD_203789 | JGI IMG/M metagenome (GOLD analysis project Ga0326597, IMG submission 203789) | Soil microbial communities from uranium-contaminated site in the Upper Colorado River Basin, Wyoming, United States - RVT100D185 | ecosystem: Environmental > Terrestrial > Soil > Contaminated >... | reverse complement strand
AGAAGAGCCGGCAATGGCGCCGATCTTAAGGAGCTCGGTTGCCCCATCGACTCCGGCGCTCGCCGCCACCGGATCAGCCGACCACAGATTGACCTCTCCAAGGTCGGGCGGCTGATTGAGAACCTCGTCAGTCATGGCTTGTTGCTCACAACGGCAGACTACTTGGGTCCGATCCGCAAAGAGCCGTAACGGGCGCGGGTCTGGCGGGCAAGGCTCCCGACCCACCTGGCACCCACTAGGCTCGCCCGATGGTCGACTTCGATCTCATTGTCATCGGCGGAAATCCGGCCGGACTTAGCCTGGCCGCCGAGGCCCAGGAGGCCGGGCTGGCTAAGGTTCTCGTCCTGGAAAGGGGCGATTCCGTGACGCCGACCGAGGCGGTCGGTCGGTACCGCCTGGCGGTCCGCTACCTGGTCGAGATCACCGCCGTGACCTCGGACAGGGACACGGTCCGGGTCGATACCGCCGACGGCCCGCTGACCACCCGAGCGGTGGCGTACTCGGAAGTACCACCGGGCAAGCCCATCACCCCCGACTATGTCATACCTGAGCCAATCACCGACCGCATCCACATCGGCTCCCCCACCCTGCCGGCCGGACCCCTCGATGTTCTGGTGGTTGGTGGGGGCGAACAGGCAATTGAGATCGCTGAGCTGGCCGTCGAACGAGGCGATCAGGTGGTGCTGTCGATGACCGGGCAAGCCTCCCGGCTGTCGCGCCTGGCGCAAGAAACCATGAGCTCTCTGGAAGCGGGCCGCCACGCAACGATTTTCTGGCACACACAACCGGACGGCATCGACGATGTCGGTGGGTACCCCATGGCGATTTTCCGGGACCGTCGGACCCCCGACCTGCAGTTCGACCAAGTCGTATATGCCCTCGGCTATGAGGTTGCCGATGACGCTTTTGAACAGCTCGGCATGTCCGTCGATGTTTCAAACGATCGACTCTTCATCCTCCAGGATACCGACGAGCACATCCATCATCCCGCGGGCTTGCTCGTCCCGGCGGGAACGGCGTGGCCGGCGATTCGCGATCATCTCTTCCCGGGAGTGGCCGTTCCAATTCCCTCACCGCCGACAGCCAAGGTAGAGGAGTTTCGAGATCGACATTACAACGCCACCATCACCCACTTCGAAAAGGCACACTCAGATCTGTGGTTGATCCGGGTGAAGCCCGATGTTGGTGATGCCGCTCATCGGGCGGGTCAATACGCAACCCTTGGACTTGGCTATTGGGAACAACGAATCGATGCAGCCGCCGATCCCATCGACGTGAGCCAGTTGGAGAAACTCGTACGCCGTTCGTACTCCATCAGCAGTCCGATCCTGGACTCCCATGGCTACCTGGTCGATCCCCACGAATCCGAAGAACTGGAGTTCTACATCGTCCTGGTCCCACCCTCGGACGATCGTATACCCGCTTTTACCCCCCGACTGGCCCGAAAGAACGTCGGAGACCGGATCTACCTTGGGCCTCGCATCACCGGCCGGTACACATTGACCCCCGTCACGGACCCGGGTTCGACCGTCGTGTTCCTGGCCACCGGAACCGGCGAAGCTCCCCACAACGCCATGATCACGGAACTGCTCCGCAAGGGCCACTATGGCCCGATCGTCTCGGCCGTCACGGTCCGTCGGCTAACCGACCTGGCATACGAGTCGACCCATCGTTCACTTGAACAGCGGTTCGAGAACTACCACTACTTGGCTCTCCCGACCCGCGAACCAGGCGTACCCAAGAGATACATTCAGGAACTCATTGATTCCAGCGAGCTTGCCACCGTTGCCAACGCGACCCTGGATCCGTCACGGACCCACGTCTTCTTGTGCGGGAACCCGGCGATGATCGGGCCACCTGATTGGGATGGGTCCGGGCCCATCTTCCCGCAGCCGAGGGGGGCAGTGGAGGCTCTATACGATCGCGGATTCGTGCCCGATCGACGCGGCAACCCCGGCAACGTTCACTTCGAGGAATATTGGTAGTCGTTTGGCTCGACCACCTACTCTTCCTCGCCTGGTGGCTCGCCGGTTTCGGCGATCGCCGGCCGATCTGAAGCTCATCACGCGCATGACTGCCAACGAGCCCGACCCGTGGGGAGGTTTGGATCGGTAATAGACCCACCCCCGCCAATCTGCGTAAGTTCCCAGCCGGTTGAGAAGTATAGAGACCGACAACCACTCCGAACAACACCAGGATATGGCGCACATCTACCCGTGTTGCTCGTTGTACAGTGCGGCGGCCTGCTCTCGCCACTGCTCACGTTCGATTCGTCCTGCGAAGGTATCGAGATACGTTTCCCATTCGGCATCGTCGGTCAGCTCGGCAATCTGAGCAAACGAAGTGACATTTCTGGCGCGCAGCAAACGCTCGAACTTTGGCCCGATCCCTTTGACCAACCGCAAGTTATCCTGCCGAGCGCCATCGGTGACGACCCCCTCGATGTCCTCTGCCTCCAGTGGATCAGCCAACGCGGAGGCGGTTCCGGTATCCTCGTGGCCGGTTGTCAGCGCCGCGGCCTCGTCCGTGGAGTTGTGATCGTCGACGGTTTCGATCGGAGTAAGAGGGGTGGCAATCGGTGCAACGGGCTGGTCGGGTTCCCAGTCTCCGCCAGGGAGATCGTCCACGGTAAGAATGTCATCATCGTCGCCAAGCTGATCAGCGCCGTCGTCGTCGCCAATCTCGCCGTCCGAATCGACCGGCAACTCGATCGCCGAGACCGCCGCGGCCGTCTCCTCGTCGGACAATGCTGAACCGACTTCGGGATCAAAGCCTGCGAAGGCCCTGGCGGCCGGATCAGGTTCGTGCTTCGCTGGGTGTCCGCGGGCTTCCAGATCACGAATCTGACGCTCTTTCCTGGCCAGTTCGTCTCGAAGGTCGGCTAGCTCACGCTGGGCAGCCATAATCTCGTTGCGCAGTGCACCGGCATCGGCCCGCCGTTGGCCGGCCGCCTCTGCAGCAGCCAGAGCAAGGTCTCGTTCTCGATTCGCTTCTTCGATTGCCTCGTCCCTGGCGCGCTCGGCCTCGGCCACGAGCACTTGTGCACCCTTGGACGCTTCGACAGCCTCCACCGAGCGGGCGTCACGCTCTCCCTCGACTCTGGACAGGGCATCCAAAGACTCACGCAAAGACCGCTTCAACGAAACGAACTCTGCGGTTATGGCGTCGTACCTGTCCGAGGCTTCAGCGGCCGCAGCGCGGGCGGAAATGGCCTGATCTACGGCTTTCTGACGCTCCAACTCGTGGGCGGCCGAAGAGGCCTCGGCAGCGCGTCGAGAGGTCGCCGCATCGGAGGCCTGTTGCTTCAGATCGCCTACCGTGCTCGTCAGGGCATCAACCTGGGGGGTGATTTCGGAGAGCGCTCTCTCTGCCTGGTCGCCTCTGGCCAAAGCAGCCGCCAGGTCAATCTCAAGCCCCTTTACACGTTCACCGAGGACGGTCGATTGGTCACGAACCGCGACGAGCTCGCTGTGCCCTTCGTCTAGCTCATCCTCCAGCGATCGGCGAACCCACCAACCGCCTAACACATATCCGACGAGCAGGGCTGCCAACCCGATCGCCAGGACCCAGAACCATTCGATCATCTTGTCGCCTTTCGATTACCTAGCGCCCATCGAGAGTAGCCGCCGGCGGGCGGTTCCGCCCGAGCGCTAACCATCAAATCTGACCGCGTCGACCGCCCGTTCGAAGCGTGCCAAACCCTCCTCGAGGTCTTCATCCGGGATGTTGAGCGCCGGAGCGAATCGGACGATATCCGGCCCGGCTCTCAGTCCGAGAAGACCCTGTTCCAGGGCGGCGTCAATGACCGTTTTCGAATGACCGGCATATTCAGGCGACAGAACACACCCCACCCACAAACCCTTGCCACGAAACGCGTTGAACAATCGCCGACGCTCGTTGATGGCGGCCAGCCCTTCAAAAAGCCGGTCAGCTTTCCTCGTTACATCCGCAAGGAAGGCAGGTTGATGGATAATCTCAAGGGACTTTCCAGCCACCGCCGTCGCCAGCGGGTTGCCGCCAAAAGTTGAACCATGAGTTCCTACAACGAAACTTGAGCCAATCTCGGTCGTAGTCAGCATCGCGGCAACCGGGATGCCACCGCCCAGTGCTTTGGCCGTGGTCAAGATGTCCGGAGTGACGCCATATCCCATGTATGCGAAAAGGTCGCCCGTTCGTCCCATTCCTGACTGGATCTCATCGAAGATCAGGAGAGCATCGTGCTGGTCACACAGATCCCTGAGTCGGCGTAAAAAGACCGGGTCTGCGGCGACCAGCCCTCCCTCCCCCTGGATCGGCTCGACCATCACTGCGCAAACCTGATCCGAAAAGGCGTCGCCGAGGGCGTCCAAATCGTTGAACGGAAGATGGGTGATCATCCCGGGTTTGGGTCCGAAGCCGTCGGAGTATTTCGGCTGGCCACCGACCGATACCGTGAAAAACGTTCGACCGTGAAAGCCCTGGTTAAAGGCGATGATTTCAGCCTTGTCCGAGCCGTGGCGATCAAACGCGTAGCGGCGGGCAAGTTTGAGAGCGGCTTCGTTCGCTTCGCCACCAGAATTCGCGAAAAAGACCTGCTCGGCGAAGGTGGCGGCTACGAGCTGTTTGGCAAGGCGAATGGACGGCTCCGTCGCAAAGGCGTTCGATACATGCCACAGCCGTTTGGCCTGATCGATGAGAACTTCGACCAGCTCGGGCGCCGCGTGCCCGAGCGCATTCACGGCAATGCCCCCCGCAAAGTCGACGTATTCGGCACCGTCCTGGTCCCAGACTCGCGACCCGGCTCCCCGCACGAGAACCATCGGCGCAGGCGCATAATTCGGAGTCATTACAACATCGAAATCAGCTCTCGTTACGTCGTTCATCCACTCTCCGATCGGGTCGCCAAAGTGTACCTCCGTCACTGCCCTTGGCGGCCGTCCCGAATTCCAGTTACCGTGGAAGAGTGAAAGCCCTCCAACAGCATCTTGTACCCATCGACCCGGTTCAAACGGTCGACCGGCTAGTGGACCTTGCCGAAGTGAACTCGTCGACGTACCACCGACCGGGCCTTGACCAGACCCTCGGGATGCTGCTCGAACTGTTCACCAGCCTCGCCGGGCAAACGGCTCGCATCCCCCTGCCCGACCACCAACACATCGACGAGCGCGGCATGATGCAGCCCCAGCGTCTCGGTGAAATAGGCTCGATCCGTAAGAGGCCAGGAGCTCCCATTCAACTCCTGTTCGTTGGTCACTACGACACTGTTTTTGGTCTCGACCACTCCTTCCAGCACACTCGTTTCGAGGACGACCGACTGATCGGCCCGGGCACAGCCGATATGAAGGGGGGCTTACTCGTAATGCATGCAGCTCTGACCACCCTCGAGCATTCCCGATGGGCCGAAAATGTTGGATGGGAGTTGTTGCTCACACCCGACGAAGAGATCGGATCTCCGGGCTCGGCGCCCTTCTTGGAGAAGTCTGCGACTGGTAAAACAGCTGGTTTCGTTTTTGAACCCTCGTTCCCGGATGGACATCTGGCCTCAGAACGCAAAGGGAGCGGGACCTTCGATATCCACGTGAGCGGGGTGGCGGCCCATGCCGGCCGCGATCACCATCTGGGGCGTAACGCCGTGATGTCGGCTGCTCGTCTGGCCACGGCCATCGACGACCTCAATGGAAGATGGGAAGGCGTGACGGTCAACGTCGGAGCCATATCCGGTGGCGGGCCGACCAATATCGTCCCTGAAAGTGCAGTTATACGGCTCAATGTCCGGGTGCCCTCCGGTGATCTGGCAGATGAATTCCAGGAAACCATCGAGGCACTCGCTGCCGAAGCGTCCGAGTTTGACGGCATCCGGGTCACGACCCATGGCACCTTCACCCGGCGCCCCAAGGAAATGACTGCCGGCATCAGTTCCCTCCTCGAGGCTGCCAGGTCATCGGCCAACGCCCTCGGGTTCGATCTCGGCTGGCGGTCGACCGGTGGCGTATCGGACGGCAACAACCTGGCGGCGGCCGGTCTACCCAACCTGGATAATCTCGGCGTTCATGGGGGGAACATTCACTCCGACTCAGAATTCATGTATCCGCGGTCCCTGGAGAGCCGCTCAGCCTTGGCCGGTATGATCCTCCTGAAAATTGCCTCAGAAGAACTGACGGTGCCTCAATGATCATCGTTCGACCGGTCACGATCGCCGACGTAGACGGCATCCTTGACTTGTTTACCCTGGCCGGGGCCGCCCTACACGGGATGTCGTCCCTCCGGCCCGACCGCGAGACCATGACAGCCCGAGTGTCGGCATCCGAAAGGATTTTTACGCACCCCGACGAGGACGATCCGGCCGCCGACTATTTGTTCGTACTCGTTGACACGACCGCAGACAAGATCATCGGCACCGGAGCGGTCATAGCCAGGGTAGGTCTCACCTCTGCTTTCTACTCGTACAAGATCGTAACCAGGGTGTATTCGTCCAGGGAACTCGGCGTCTACAACAAGATTCCGACTCTCGTGTTATGCAACGATTACACGGGATTGACGGAGGTGGCGAGCCTGTTCGTCGATGCCCAATACCGCAGCACGAGGGCAGGCAAGCTCATGGCTCTTTCCCGACTCCTCTTCATCACCGAACACGCCCACCGATTCACCGAGACAGTCTTCGCAGAGATGCGGGGATACCACACTCCCGACGGTCGGGTTCCGGTGTGGGAGGGCCTCGGACAGCACTTCTTCTCCCTGCCGTTCGAAAAGGCCGACGACCTCACTGCGACTGGTAACAAGACGTTCATCGCCGAACTCATGCCGTCGCACCCCATCTACATTCCCCTGCTTAAGCAGGAAGCCCAAGACGCCATCGGCCAGGTTCACGAAAACACGGTGCCCGCCAGACGAATGCTGGAAAAGGAAGGATTCCGCTTCCACGGATACGTTGACATCTTCGACGGTGGTCCTACGATCGAGGTCAAAGTCGCCGACATGCGAGCCGCCACCGCCTCGGCCCGATACAAGGTCACCGCCGGCGATCCACCTCCTGGCCCAGACCTGTTGATAATCAACCAGGAAATCACGAATTATCGGGCAACGCTGGCGGTCGGTGCGGTCGAAGGGGACACGTTGACTCTCAGCCCTGCGGTAATCGACGGTTTGGCCATTTCCGAAGGAGACACAGTCAGAATGATGACCCTCGACGCCCCACGCAGCGCGGACGCTCCTGATCATGGTCATTGACGGTTCACTGTACATCAATGGTGTCTGGACCAGGGGAACCGGCGATGCGTTTCGTTCCACGAATCCGGCCACCGGTGAAGAGCTGTGGGAAGGGAACGCTGCATCGGGTCGGGACGTGTCCACGGCCGTGGCAGCCGCCAGAGATGCCGCGCCAACCTGGTCGGCAGCTCACTCCCTTGATGAGCGCATCGCCATCGTCAAAAGGTTCAGGGACGCAATCAAAGAACATACCGATGAGCTCGGCGACTTGATCACCGCCGAGACGGGAAAAGCTCGTTGGGAAACGACCGCCGAGGTCGTTTCCATGGCCGCCAAGGTCGACATCAGCGTGGCCGCCTATCACGAGCGGACCGGGATCACGACGCGAACCGCCGGCTCGACGACATCTACCACCAGGCACAAACCCCACGGGGTCCTCGCGGTCTTCGGTCCATACAACTTCCCCGGTCACCTACCAAATGGTCATATCATCCCGGCTTTGATCGCCGGGAACACCGTCGTCTTCAAACCAAGCGAGCTAACCCCGGCAGTTGGAGAGTTGACTACCCGGATCTGGGAATCGGTCGGGCTCCCCCCGGGCGTGCTCAATCTGGTCCAGGGGGCTCTCACCACCGGCCAGTCATTGTCCACTCACCGCGATGTCGACGGACTTCTGTTCACCGGAAGCGCCACGACCGGCGCTTACCTGCATCAACAATTCGGGGGAAATCCCGACAAAGTGCTAGCACTCGAAATGGGTGGCAACAACCCGCTCATCTTCGTGGACGCTTCAGACCTCGACGCGGCCGTACGCAACACGATTCAGTCTGCGTTCGTAAGCTCCGGTCAGCGTTGTACATGCGCGAGGAGGCTGATGGTCCCGCTCACCGACTTCGGTGATCGGTTTCTCGATCAGCTCATCGACACCACCACTCGGATCGTCGTCGGCGACCCAACCGGTGACGTCTTCATGGGTCCGGTCATTTCGGACCTGGCCGCGCAGCGGCTCCTGGATGGATACGGGAACATCGTCGATGCCGGCGCAGAGATTCTGCTGCCGATGACCAGCTTGCCGCTTGGCAACACCTACCTCTCTCCGGGCATTGTCGATGCGACCGGTCTGGCACTACCGGACGAAGAGCATTTCGGTCCGCTCCTCACGGTCTATCGCTATCGCGATTTTGAGGAGGCGATTGAACTGGCCAATCACACCCGGTTCGGTTTGGCCGCGGGCATTTTCACCGAAGACCCGGCACTCCACGAGCAGTTTTGGGAAGCTTCGACCGCCGGAATTGTCAATTGGAACAGACCACTCACCGGCGCATCAAGCGCCGCACCCTTCGGCGGAACGGGCAGCAGCGGTAACCATCGACCCTCGGCGTATTATGCCGCCGATTACGTGGCCTACCCGGTGGCCTCCCTCGAATCAACTCAACTGGAACGCCTTGACCTGCCGGGTTTACGTTGACGGTCGAAGCCAACTTTGATGGGCTGGTCGGCCCAACTCATAACTATGGCGGGCTCGGATCAGGGAACCTCGCCTCACAATCGAACGCCCAATCGGTCAGCAACCCCCGTCAAGCCGCTCTCCAGGGGCTGGCCAAAGCCAAGGCACTGGCGGACCTCGGACTCACCCAGGGGATCCTACCGCCCCATGAGAGGCCGTATCTGCCCAGGCTACGCCAGGACGGGCTAACCGGCGGCGACGAACAAGTGCTGTTCCAGGTAGCCAACCGGAGTCCTCACCTGCTCCAGACCTACTCGTCTGCGGCGGCCATGTGGACCGCCAATGCAGCTACGGTCTCACCATCTGCCGATACTGCCGATGGTCGAGTTCACTTCACGCCGGCCAACCTGGTCGCCCAACCGCATCGTTCAATCGAAGGACCGGTAACCGCCCGGATCCTCAGGGCTGTCTTTCCAAATAGCAAATTCTTTCAGCACCATCTGCCTCTTCCTGTCGGCACGAATTTCACCGACGAGGGCGCTGCCAATCACACCCGCCTCGTTCGCTCGTACGGCGACCCCGGTGTTGAGTTGTTCGTCTGGGGACGCAAAGCCAACGACTTCACTGCCGATCCCTACCTTCCCCGACAAAGCTACGAAGCGTCCGCCGAGGTGGCTCGCCTTCATGGAGTGCTCCGGCCCGTCTTCGCCAAGCAGCATCCCGCCGCCATCGCCGCCGGAGTCTTCCACAACGACGTCATCGCGGTTGGGGATCGTGACCTCTTCCTCCACCACGAGCTGGCGTTCGCCGATCCCAACCTCATCGAGCATCTCAGAAGCTCATTTGGTAACGGGCTGGTCGTGCACACGATCAGCGACGAGCAGGTTCCGCTGGCAGATGCAATCGGCTCCTATGTTTTCAACAGTCAGCTCATCACCATCGATGGTCGGCGGGTGCTTGTCGCTCCAGACGACCTCAACAACTATCCGAACGTTCGAGCCGCCATCGACGAGATAGACGAAATCGACGAAATAGTGACGTTCGACCTCCGCCAATCCATGCGCAATGGCGGTGGGCCGGCTTGCCTCAGGTTGCGGGTGGTCCTCACCGACGACGAGCTGGCGCACGTCAACCAGGCCTGCCTTCTTACGCCCGACCTGTTCAGCGACCTGACCGACTGGGTACATCGACACTACCGCGACCGGCTCACACCCGACGACCTTGGCGATTATGAGTTACTTGCCGAGTCAAGAGACGAACTGACGGGGATCCTTCAGCTCGGTGAAATCTACGACTTTCAGAAAACGGAATAACCAACCGCTTCGATCCGTTGCCAATTCCGTACCAATATGCATTTCATCAATTGATCGTGCATCGAGAAGCAACCAAACAAGGAGGGCCCAACGTGGCCACCGTGAACGTAACCAAAGACAGCCTGGAATCGACCATCGACGAAAACGACATTGTCATCGTCGACTTCTGGGCTGAATGGTGTGGTCCGTGCAAGTCTTTCGCTCCGACCTTTGAAAAGGCCTCCAACGAGCATCCCGACATCGTTTTTGCCAAGGTGGACACCGAGGCCGAGCAGGAACTGGCAGCTGCCTTCGGCATCCGGTCCATTCCCACCCTCATGATCTTCCGTGAGAATGTCGTTTTGTTCAATCAGGCCGGAGCCTTACCGCCGGCTGCCTTGTCGGACATCATCTCCCAGGTCAAAGACCTGGACATGGAGGCGATTCACAAGGAGATCGCCGAGCAGACCGGCGACCATGAACATAGTCACGAAGACGAGCACGATCATGCCGGTCACAACCACTAACTCGTTGCTGGGCGGAGCTTCCGCGATCTATTGTCGATAGGAACGCTTGGCGACCTCTTCGAGCATGATCTCGGTAGCTCCGCCACCGATCGACCCGATTCGGGCGTCACGATACATACGTTCGATCGGGGACTCCGTCATATAGCCCATCCCGCCATGGAATTGCTGGCACGTATACATGACGTCGTTGACCAGTTCCCCGGCCAGGGCTTTTAGCTCCGACACCTGCTTTACGACTTCCTGCCCCTGTTCGAACCGCCAGGCCGTGTCGTAGGCAAAGGTGCGAAGCGCATCAACCCTTCCCTGCAGCATCGCCAAACGGTGACGGATCGTTTGTTTGTCGAATAGGGTCGCACCGAATGCCTGGCGGTTCTGGGTGTGGCGATACGTCAAGTCGAGGGCTTCCTGGGCCTCTCCGACGGCCAGAGCCGCCAGAACGAGGCGCTCGTTCTGGAAGTTCTCCATGATGGCGTAAAATCCTTTGTCGACCTCACCAAGTATGTTTTCGGCCGGAACCCAAACGTCATCAAAGATGAGTTCGGCAGTGTCCGATGAGCGCCAACCGTGCTTATCCAACTTCCGTCCTACTGAGAAACCATCTATCCCCGGTTCCAGGATGAACATGGTTATCCCCTGGTGGCCTGAGGCCTGCGGGTTGGTGCGGGCGGCGACGAAGATCAAGTTGCCGTGGACCCCGTTCGTTATGAACATTTTCGACCCGTTAAGCCGCCAGCCATCACCGTCACGTTTCGCCGAACTGCGCATCCCGGCCACATCTGACCCGGCATCGGCCTCGGTCACGGCGATGGCGGTGATGATCTCCCCTGTGAGGATCCGCGGCAAGTAGCGGGCGATCTGTTCTTCGGTACCCGCATGGAGTAGATGCGGCGACGCCATGTCCGTGTGGACCAAAACCGTCGCCGCGAACCCGGAGAATGTCGAAGACCCCAACGCCTCGGCAAATACGGCCGAGGTGAGCGGCCCGTAGCCCACTCCGCCAAGCTGTTCGGGGACCCGCAAACCGAAAAATCCGATGGCACCCATCTTCTGGAGGACTTCTCGGGGAACCATGCCGGCTTTCTCCCATTCGTCACCGGCGGGTCGAACGAAGTCATCTATGAATCGGAGGGTTTGTTCACGGACCGCGATGAGATCCTCATCAAGGAAAATGGAGCTCGGGGTCATATGCACAGGTTACGACCTCCTCGGACGGGATGCAGATCCGCGTCGGGACGGTTCAGGTGCGGTGGGAACCTTTCGACGCCCTCTTTCGGAAGAGCGATAGCCCCCCGAACCCGCTGATGATGGCCATGTAGAACCCGAGGTCGTATGGCCAGCCCGTGTTCGACACGGCGTACAGGCCGATGTCCGGGTTGAAGATCGACGCGATCAGCGAAATTGGCGCGAGCCAGCCGTGCCAGATACCGGTGAAAAACCCCGCTGGATCTGGTGTGGAGGCACCGCCGGGGAAACAGGCCGAGGCGAGCAAAGCCAATCCGAGTAGGCCAGGAGTCAAACGTTTCATGCCGCGACACTACTCGGCATCGGTGCCGGAGCGTCGTTTACGAGCGGTAGTCCTTGCCAGCGCCCAGAATCCTCCTACTGATATCGCCGCAAACGTAAACCACTGGATGGCGTAGCTCTGGTGGGGGCCTCCGTCGAAGGTCGGGGAAGGTATCGAAATCGGCAGCCGGGACGGATCTGGATCGGCGTAGGCGACGCCATAGACCGGATAGAGCGGGTACGGAATCTGTTCCTGGAGACGGGCGATGTCAATCCGGGCGATTCGTTTCAGAACGCCGACAGGCTCGGTGGGGCCGTACCCACGGCGTGGCTGGGAAGGCTGCAGGGTTACGGTGATTGTTTCGGTTTCCCCGTCCGACTGCGTGAAGGGAGGAGTGTCATTTTCGAGTGGAATCCACCCTTGGTTTACCAACAGAGCGTTACCGTCGTCATCCACGAACGGGGTGATGACGTGGAAACCGGCCGTTCCATCGTACGTTTGTGACCGGGCAAGCACCTCATAGGTGGGCTCAAAGTGCCCGGTCATCGTCACCGTCCGGAACGCATGCTCCTCCCCCGCACCCTCGATCGGATCGTCGACGGACAGAACCGAGGTTATCGCGAGGGGGTCCTGGGCCTCCCGCTGCTGGGCGATAAGGTCGTCGAACCGTCGCTCTTCGAGACGATCGAGCTGCCAAAATCCCAGCGACACGAACGTGTACGTGGCGGTGGCCACGATGACTGCGAACAAGAGCCATATCGGGCGGGCTAGGAAGCGGTACACGGTCCCATGCTACGACGAACAACGGGTCCCAGATCGGGACCCCTACGCAGCGAGTTTCGTCGCGTAGGGGCCCGATTGAGACGGAGGCTCTTCATCCTCCGCAGCGAGGGCTGCCGCCAAATCGTCGAGGCACTCGATGTCGGCGTTCCAAACGGCTACCGGACGCTGCGTCCAGTCATTTCGCAATCTCTGCGAAACCGAAATGTTCGGGAGGGTGGCTAGGTGATCTGACCAGATCCAGGGCATGAGGGACCTCCAAAACTCGAACGGAATCTCTCCTACGGTACCGCACGTGTCAAGCCCGAAAAAGACGCGTCCCGACGCGAGGGGCGTGACCACTCTTGTGTCAAACTGAGGTCGAGGTGCCGCCCGAACGTCGACCGTCGGCTGCCACGTTGAACCCGGCACCGGAGTTCCACTCGGCGGCTCCTACGCCTCCGAAGTACATGTGGGGAGAGCTGAAAGGACTCGTCGGAAACCTGGAGTCTCCTAGTTCATAGCCTGGTTCAAAGCTGACGGTTGCGTGCCCGTCCTCGGCAACCCCGACGTGCGCCCTCGGTCGGTCGATCGCTTCGGCCAAGGGAACACCTTCGAGCAGGTGATGCACCAATACCTGAACAATCGCCGTTGTGATCCGGTCGGCACCAGGTGATCCGATCGCCAAAACCCCGTCAGCAGAGCGAGCCACGGTCGGGGCCATATTCGACACGAGACGGGATCCCACCTTCAGATTGTGAAAACCCGATCGGTTCAGCTCTATTTCACCCAGCGAGTTGTTCAGCCATATCCCGGTGCCGGGGGGGATGACCCCGGACCCGTATCCCGCCGACATGGTCACCGCACATCCGAATCCGGTGTCATCGACCGCCGATACGTGCACCGTAGATGGGGCCGTCAGAAGTGTCCTCCAATCGCCTTTATTAGCGAGTTCGATCAGGTCATTGATGGCATCACTCCGATCGACTGCAGAATCAAGGTGTCGACGCCGGTATCCCAGGACAGCTTGTTGGGCGTGGAGTATCTCGCCTGGGTCATCGCCGATCAAGGCCAGCATGGCGGTCACCGCCGCCCCACCGATCGCCGGCGCGGGGTTTGTTGCGACAACCCAATCGGCGACCGGGCTCATGAGTGGCCGACGATCGATCGCCACGAAATGTTCCAGATCGGCGCGGGTGATGAGACCGCCGGACGCTTCCATATCGTCTGCTATGACGGCCGCTATGTCACCGACGTAGAACGCGTCCGCTCCCTCTCTCGCAATGAAGCGGAGACTCTCGGCGAGGTGGTCGATGTGCACGATATCTCCGGCCTGGAGCACCCCGTTGGGTCCCGAAAGGGCCCGCGCACCGACCGGATCAGACGCGAAAATCGGCTCGAACGACGTCTGAAGATAGTACGCGCATGCCTCCGGTAGAGGAAACCCTCGCACCACGTTGTCGACCGCCGGTCCAAAGAGGTCGTGCCACGAGGCAATTCCAAACCGATTGGACGCCGAGGCAATCGCCTTGAGTCCACCCGGAGTCGCCACGGAGCCATGGCCAACAATCGTGGTCATCTCTCCCCCGTATTCGAAGGTCACCGTTCGACCTCCTTGACCGAATCGAGGCGGTGGCGCACCCCGGCCCGGCATCTCCATGTATCCGTCGATGGTGATCGGGTCGTCGTCGGGTCCCCATATCGTCACGTAGCCGCCTGCTCCGAGGGCGCAAACCCCCGGCTCTGTCACCATGGCCACCAACACGGCCGCCAGGGCCGCGTCAACGGCGTTACCTCCCAGTTCGGCAAGGGCCGTTCCGGCGTCTGCGGCATGTTGAGATGGGGCTGCAACAGCAACGTTGGGCATCAAAACAGGCTAGTGGGTTTACCGGTCCTGCCCGATCCGACCTGGCCTGAGCCAATGCCTACCGCTCGAGTTCTTGCACTTGTTACAACCATGTGGCCTGGGAACGTCCGTCGCCGCAGGCCAATTCACCACCGAAGGAGTCTAATTCTCGGATTGGCCTGGGGTCGGATGAGCCTCATCGACCTCTGTCGGAGCGGCCCTGGTCGCGGCGTGGGTTGCCCACCGACAGCGATCCAAGCATCGTCCTTTTGGCCTGGTGGGCCGGCCCTCTCGTCTTCGGACACCTCGCCTCGGCCATCTACGTAGTCGTGGCAGCCAGGTCACCCGACACTGAGACGTTCTGGTCAGGCTCGAACCCCTCGAGATCCAGATCGGAAGCCCGGTAGACGACCTGCGAGGCGACCACCTCAAGTTGGCTCCGCTTCCCATCCAGACTCGACCAGAATCGACGCTGGACAGTGCCTGCTACC
>Ga0326597_10007286_pt1 | contig 15053 bp, 27 predicted proteins | sample RVTome_12_FD_203789 | JGI IMG/M metagenome (GOLD analysis project Ga0326597, IMG submission 203789) | Soil microbial communities from uranium-contaminated site in the Upper Colorado River Basin, Wyoming, United States - RVT100D185 | ecosystem: Environmental > Terrestrial > Soil > Contaminated >... | reverse complement strand
CCTCGGCCTCGGCCGAGAGCGTCGCGCCATCGGCCGGCGCCTCGGGTGCGGGCGGCGCCTGGGGCTCGGGCGCGGGCTGGGTTGCGGGCCTGGGCTCCGGCCGGAGCTCGGGCTCCGGGAGTACGACCGCCGGCGCGGGTGCGGTTTCGGGAATCGGCTCGGGCCGCGGCGGCGCCGTCCTGACTGGCGCGTCCGTCTCGGGCTCGGGCAACAGGGCTCCGCCCGCCAGGCCGACCTGCGAGGCCAGCTTCTCGACGTGCTTCCGGCGCGTCCGCGATTCGGCCAGCTCGAGGGCCCGGCTCGCCGTCGCGAGGGCCTCTGGCAGCTTGCCGTCCGCCTCCTGCTGCAGGGCCAGGCGATCGAGCGCGTCGGCCGCCTCGACCGCGCGGCCGAGAGCGGCGAGCGCCTCGGCCCGACCGGCCTGGGCGCTCTCGTCCCGTGGGGAGCGGTCGAGCGCCAGCCCGTACGCCGCCAGTGCCTCCTCGGGCCGGCGGAGGCGGACGAGGACCGAACCGAGGCTGGCATGCGGCAGGGCCCGCTCCGGGGCGAGCTCGGCCGCCTCGCGATAGGCGACGACAGCCGCGTCGAGACGGTCGCGCAGGGCGGCCACGTGGCCGCGCCGGAGCGCCTCCTTGTACCGCTCGTAGAGGGCGTCGCTCACGATTTCTCCCCCGCCGGCCCGAGGACTTCTGCGAGGAGGGCCTTCTGGACGTGGAGCCGGTTCTCCGACTGGTCGAGGATGATGCTGCGCGGGCCGTCCATCACCTCCGACGTGATCTCCTCGCCGCGGTGCGCCGGGAGGCAGTGCATGACGAGCGCGTCCGGCCCGGCCGCAGCGAGCAGGCGGGCATTGACCTGGTAGCGGGCAAATGCGTCGCGGCGTTCCTCCGTCTCCGCCTCCTGGCCCATCGACGTCCAGGCGTCGGTGTAGACGATGGCCGCGCCCCGGACGACCTCCTCCGGCTCGGTGGCGAAGACGAGGCGACCGCCCGTCCCTTCGGCCAGCTCCCTGGCCCGGGCGACGATCCTCGCGTTCGGCGCGTAGCCGGGCGGATGGGCAAGGCGTACCTCGAGCCCGAGGGCCGCGCCGAGGAGCGCGAGCGAGTGGTAGACGTTGTTGCCGTCGCCGACGAACGCGATGACCAGGCCGGCGGTGTCGCCGAATCGCTCGCCGATCGTGAACAGGTCCGCCAGCGCCTGGCAGGGGTGCTCGCGGAGGGTCAACCCGTTGATCACCGGGATCGTCGCCTGCGCGGCCAGCTCCGTGACGACCTCGTGCGGTCCGGTCCGGGCGACGATCCCGTCGACGAACCGGTCGAGGTTCCGGGCGACGTCGCGGACGGTTTCGCGCGCTCCGAGGACGGTGTCGTGGGTGAGGTAGATCGCGTGGCCGCCGAGCTGGGCCATGCCGGCGTCGAACGTCACCCGTGTCCGCAGGCTGGGCCGCTGGAAGAGCATCGCGAGCGTCCGCCCGACGAGCGGCGGGTCGGCGTGCCGGCGGCTCGCCCGGAACTCCGTCTTGAGGGCCGCCGCACGGGCGAACAGCGCCCGCACTTCGTCGGCGGACAGATCCGCCGCACTCAGGAAATCCCGACCCCGGAGGTTCGTGCTTGGCGACGTGACCGATGTCATAGAAGTGGCACCCTCAGTGGTCTGAGGTTACTCGCTCACCGAGGTCGGAGGCGGAGCTCCGCGACGCCGTCCGCCTGAGGTGTGCGTGAGCAAGTTGGCGCAGCCGGCAACGCCGCCCTGGGCGTTCGGGCGAGCGCTCAGCGCTTCGTGTATTGGGGGGCTTTGCGGGCGCGCTTGAGCCCGTACTTCTTGCGCTCCTTCATCCGCGGATCGCGGGTCAGGAGGCCGGCCTGGCGGAGCGGAAGGCGGTGCGAGTCCGGGTCGAGCTCGAGGAGGGCCCGAGCGATCCCGTGGCGGATGGCGCCGGCCTGGCCGGTCACCCCGCCGCCCTCGACCTTGATCATCGTGTTGAACCGGCCCTCTGTCCCCGTGACCCGGAACGGCATGCGCACGTCGACCTCGTTGACGGCATTGCCAAAGTGCTCGTCGAGCGATCGGCCGTTGACGACGATCTCGCCCTCGCCCGGCAGGAGCCGAACTCGGGCGATCGCCGTCTTGCGACGGCCGGTCCCGGAGTAGAACGCAGGTGAAGTCATGGCGGGCTCCTCGTCAGGCGAGCGGCTCAGGCCGCTGGGCCTGATGGGGATGGTCGGTTCCGGCATAGACCTTCAGCTTGCGAAGCTGCTGAACGCCGAGCCGGGTGTGCGGCAGCATCCCCTTGACCGCCCGGCGGATGACTTCCTCCGGGCGGCGTGCGAGGAGGTGACCGAGCGTCTCCTGGCGGAGGCCCTGGGGATAGCCGCTGTGGCGGATGTAGAGCTTGCTGTCGAGCTTGTCGCTCGAGACGACGATCCGGGCGGCGTTGAGGACGATCACGTGATCGCCCGAATCGAGGGTCGGGCTCCACGTGGGCTTGTGCTTGCCCTCGAGGACCCGCGCGATCCGGGACGCGAGCCGGCCCAGCGTCTCGCCCGACGCGTCGACGACGTACCAGCGCCGATCGATCTCGCTCTCCCGGACCGTATAGGTCTTCGCGTTCATTGTTTCTCTTGTTCTCCGTTCGATTGCCCCGCCCCCCGTCCGAGGACGACGCGGCGAAGGCAGAGGCCCCGAGCCGGGGCGGCTGCCCCGTTGAGGGCCGGTCGTCCGGCGGCCAGGGCCGCCGCGACGTCGTGCTCATTCAGTTGTCCGCGGCCCACCTCGAGGAGGACCGCGACGATCCGTCGGACCATCCCCCGCAAGAAGGAGTTCGCCCGGACGTCGATCGTCACGAGCCGCCCCTCCCGCCGGACCCGAACCGAGTGAACGGTCCTGACCGGCTCCCGGTCCGCTGCCCCGAAGGCACTGAAGTCGTGACGGCCCTCGAGGACCGTCGCGGCCCGCGCCATCGCGGCCGTATCGAGCGGGACCCGCACCCCGAGCGCCGTTCGCTCGCGGAGCGGGCTGCGCGGCCCGTTCCAGACGGTGTAGCGGTACTCCCGGTACCGCGCCGCTCGGCGGGGGTTGAACCCGGCGGGCGCCCGGCGGAGGTCGCGGATCGCGACGTCCGGCGGGAGGAGCCCGTTGATGGCCTCGACCAGGTCCGCCGCCGCGAGCCGCCCGGCGTAGGTGAATGCGATCACCTGCCCCGTGGCGTGCACCCCGGCGTCGGTCCGGCCTGCTCCATCGACCGCCAGGCGCTCCTCATTGCTGAGGCGGGTCAGCGCGGCCTCGAGTTCACCCTGGACTGTCCTGGTTCCCGATTGGAGCTGGAACCCGGCAAAGTCCGTGCCGTCGTATTCAACCGTCGCGCGAAAGCGCAACGGGGCACCCTCTCGAGTGCCTATAGGTGTGTGGCCTTGATGGCGATCATCAAACCAGCTCGATCTGGACGATTTCGGCTGCGTCGCCCTGGCGCTGGCCGATGCGGACGATCCGGGTGAACCCGGAGGTCCTGTCGGCGTACTTCGGGGCGATCTCGTCGAACAGCTTCGTGACGACGAGCGGCTCGTTCGGGAACTCCGCGACGACCGCGCGCCGGGCGGTCAGGTCGCCCCGCTTGGCGAGGGTGATCATCCGCTCGACCCGGCCGCGGATCTCCTTGGCCTTCGCCTCGGTCGTCTTCACCCGCTCGTAGCGCAGGATCGACACCGTCAGGTTCCGGTAGAGCGCGAGCCGCGGGCCCTGCTTCCGGCTGAGCTTGCGACCACCGATCCGGTGGGCCATCGGTCAGGACTCCGCCTCGTCGTCGAGGCCTTCCTCGCCGTCGACCTCGAGCCCATCGCCCTCGGCCTCCGGCAGGATGAACCCCCGCATCCGGAGGCGCTCCTTCATCTCGTCGAGCGACTTCTTGCCGAAGTTGCGCATCCGGAGCAGGTCGTCGTCCTTGAGCTGGAGGAGCTGTCCCACCTTGACGATGTTGTTCCGCTTGAGGGAGTTGTACGCGCGCATCGGGAGGTCCAGCTCCTCGATCGGCATATCGAGCATGTTCGGGGGGAGCTGCGGGACGCCGGGCGCCGTCCGGTCCACCTGGGCGGCGGCGATCCCGATCGTGATGAACGGCCGGAACTGGTTGACGAGGATCTCCGCCGAGCGGCTGAGCGCCTCCTCGGGCGTGATCGTGCCGTCCGTCTCGATCTCGATCGTGAGCTTGTCGTAGTTGGTCATCTGACCCACCCGCATGCTCTCGACCCAGTAGTTCACCTTGCGGACCGGCGTGAAGATCGCGTCGACGGCAATGACCCCGATCGGCAGCGCCTCGGCCCGCTCCGCCCCGAGGTAGCCGACGCCGCGCTCGACGGTCAGGTCCATCTCGATCGTCACGTCATCCGTGTCGAGGGTCATGAGCACGAGCTCCGGGTTGACGATCTCGACGTCGGCGGACTCGGCGACGTCGCCTGCCGTCACCGCGCCGGCCCCGCTCTTGATGAGGCGGAGCTGGACGGGATGGGTCGCGAAGCTCTTCAGGCGGAGCTTCTTCACGTTCAGCACGATCTGGGTGACGTCCTCCTTGACGCCGGGGATCGTGGAGAACTCCTGGTAGACGTCACGGATCTGGATCGACGTGACCGCCGCTCCCTCGAGCGACGAAAGGAGGACGCGCCGGAGCGCGTTGCCGAGCGTGACGCCGTAGCCGGCCTGGAGGGGGCCGGCCTCGTACTTGGCGTACGTGCCGACTTCCTCGACCGGCTCGATCTGCGTGTTCTCGATCTCGATCATGAGCGGGGTTTACCTCGAGTAGTACTCGACCACGAGCTGCTCGTTGAGATCGAGCGGCATCTGGTCGCGGCGGGGGTGGTCGACGATGGCGCCGGCGAGCTTGGCGGCGTCGATCGTCAGCCATTCCGGTGCCTGGTGGGAACGAAGCGACTCCTTGGCGATCTTGAAGGGCTCGCGGGAGCGGTGGGACTCGCGGACCTCGACCTTGTCGCCCGGCTTGAGCTGGTACGACGGCACGGTGACCGGTCGCCCGTTGACCGTGAAGTGGCCGTGGCCGACGAGCTGCCGGGCGGCCGGCCGGGACGGGGCGAAGCCCATCCGGTAGACGACGTTGTCGAGGCGCAGCTCGAGGAACCGGAGGAGCGTCTCGCCGGTCACGCCGGGCCGGGATTCGGCCTCGACGAAGTAGTTCCGGAACTGGCGCTCGAGCACGCCGTACGTCTTGCGGACCTTCTGCTTCTCGCGCAGCTGGAGCCCGTACTCGCCGACCTTGCGGCGGCGAACGCCGTGCTGGCCGGGCGGCGTCGGCCGGCGCTCGAACGAGCACTTCTTCGAGTAGCAGCGGGTGCCCTTGAAGAAGAGCTTGGCGCCCTCGCGGCGGCAGACCCTGCAGACGGATTCGGTGTAGCGGCCCATGGCGCGGCTAGACCCGGCGCCGCTTGGGGGCGCGGCAGCCGTTGTGCGGGATGGGCGTGACGTCGGTGATGGCGGTGACCTCCAGCCCGGCCGCCTGGAGCGACCGGATTGCCTGCTCCCGGCCGGCGCCGGGGCCCTTGACGTAGACCTCGACCTGGCGCATGCCGTGCTCCATCGCCCGGCGGGCCGCGCCGTCAGCCGAGAGGGCGGCGGCGTACGGGGTGCTCTTGCGGGAGCCCTTGAAGCCGGCCACGCCGGCCGAGCCCCAGCTGATCACCGCACCGCCGAGATCCGTGATCGTGATGATCGTGTTGTTGAACGTCGCCTGGACATGGACCTGTCCCTGGGGGACGCTCTTCCGTTCGCGGCGCCGCTGCTTGGCGGCCCGCTTTCGTTCGGCCATGCCTGTGCTGGTCCCCCGTTACTTGGTCTTCGTGCGCCGCACGCCGACCGTCTTCTTCGGTCCGCGCCGCTGGCGGGCGTTGGTCTTCGTGCGCTGGCCCCGGACCGGCAGGTTGCGCCGGTGGCGCAGGCCGCGGTACGAGCCGATCTCGATGAGCCGCTTGATGTTGAGCGCCACCTCGCGACGGAGGTCGCCCTCCACCTTGTAGCGCCGATCGATCAGCTCGCGGAGCCGGTTGATCTGCTCCTCGGTCAGGTCGCGCACCCGGGTGTCCGGGTTGATGTTCGTCTGGGTCAGGATCTTCTGGCTCGTCGGCAGCCCGAGGCCGAAGATGTAGGTAAGGGCGACCTCGACGCGCTTCTCACGCGGGATGTCGATGCCGGCGATCCGTGCCATCGGTTACCCCTGCCGCTGCTTGTGCTTCGGGTTGGTGCAGATGACCATCACCGTGCCGTGGCGGCGAATGACTTTGCAGTTGTCGCAGCGTGCCTTGACGGAGGCTCTGACTTTCAACGGTTCCTCGTGCGCGGTGGCAGTCTGGTGATGTCTCACTTCAAACGGTAGGTGATCCGGCCGCGGGTCAGGTCGTACGGTGAGAGCTCGACCCGGACCCGGTCGCCGGGCAGGATCCGGATGAAGTTCATCCGGAGCTTCCCGCTGATGTGGGCGAGGACGCGGTGGCCGTTCTCCAGCTCGACCGCGAACATGGTGTTCGGGAGCGGCTCGATGACCGTCCCCTCAACCTCGATCGCGTCTTTCTTGGCCACAGGCCTCCGATGCTTCCCTTCTCACGGCGAGTGTCGGCCCGCGGTGGACCGACACACGAACGCGTAGCGTATCAGAAACCCCCATTCCGAGGCAAGAAGGCTAGATGGTGGTCAGGATCTCGGGGCCGTTCTCGGTCACGGCGATCGTATGTTCGAAATGGGCCGCCAGGGAGCCGTCCCGGGTGACGACCGTCCAGCCGTCCGGCTTGATCCCCACCTCGTAGCTGCCGAGGGTCAGCATCGGCTCGATCGCGAGGCAGATCCCGGAGACGAGCTCCATCCCCTTCGGGCCGACCCGGTAGTTCGGGACCTGGGGATCCTGGTGCATCTCCGTGCCGATCCCGTGACCCACGAACTGGCGGACGATCCCGAAGCCGGCGGGCCGGGCGACGTCCTCGATCGCGCCCGAGATGTCCCCGATCCGGGCCCCCGGGACGGCCGCCCCGATCCCGGCCATCATCGCCAGGCGGGTCGTCTCGACGAGCCGGGCGACCTCCGGGGTGGGCTGACCGACGACGAACGTGCGGGCGGCATCGCCGTGCCAGCCCTCGACGATCGCCCCGGCGTCGACCGAGACGATCTGGCCCTCCCGGATCGGGCGGCCGCCGGGGATCCCGTGGACGACCTCGTCATCGATCGAGATGCAGAGCGAGCCCGGGAACGGGTTCCGCCGGTCACCGTAGCCCTTGAACGACGGGGTGGCGCCGGCCGCCCGGATGTGGCGCTCGGCGAGCTGGTCGAGGTGGCCCGTCGTGACCCCCGGCTTGAGCTCCGACTCGACGAGCGCGAGGACCTCGGCGACCAGCCGCCCGGCAGTCCGCATCTTGTCGATCTCGCGGCGCGACTTGCGGGTGACCACGTCAGGCCGCCCCCGCCGGGTCCACGGCCGCGAGGAGGGATTCGCCCACCGCGGCGATCGGCTGGCGGCCGTCGACGGTCTTGAGGATGTCCTTCGACCGGTAGAAGCCGACGACGTCGCGCAGGGCGCCGAGCTGCTGGTTCATCCGGGCCCGAACCGTCTCCTCTCGGTCGTCCTCCCGCTGGATGAGCGGAGTTCCGTCGATGTCACAAACGCCGGGCACCTTGGGCGGGTTGGCGACGAGGTGGTAGACGTGGCCGGAAGCCTGGCAGATCCGCCGCCCGGCGGCGCGCTGGACGAGGTCCTCGATCGGGACGTCGATGAGGAGCGCCCGGTCGACCCGCGCGCCGCGCTCGGCCAGCGCCTCGTCGAGCGCCTCGGCCTGGGGCCGGGTGCGCGGGAAGCCGTCGAGGATTGCGCCGCCGGCCGCGTCGGGCTGGGCGAGCCGGTCGAGGAAGAGCCGGATCATCGTCGCGTCCGGCACGAGCTGGCCCCGGCTCATGAACCGGTCGGCCTCGACCCCGACCGGGGTCCGGGCGCCGACGGCGGCCCTCAACAGGTCGCCCGACGCGAGATGCGGGATGCCGAGCTGCTCCTCGAGGAACTTGGCCTGCGTCCCTTTCCCTGCCCCGGGCGCCCCGAGCAGCACCAGCACCGTCATTGCCGTAGGAGGCAGTCGGCTGGCGCTGTCACCGGATAAATCCCTCGTAATTCCTCATCATCAATTGGGCTTCGATCTGCTTCATCGTCTCGACCACGACGCTGACCACGATCAGGAGCCCCGTGCCGCCGAGGGCCACGTTGGCGAGCTCCGGAAAGAACATCCCGGCGATCGCCGGGGCCACGGCGACGGAACCGAGGAAGATCGCGCCCGCGAGCGTGATCCGGAACACGACCTTCGCAAGGTAATCCTGTGTTGGCCGGCCGGGTCGGATTCCCGGTATGAAGCCGCCGTTCTTGCGGAGCTGCTCGGCGGTCTCGTCGGGCTTGAACGTGAATGCCGTGTAGAAGTAGGTGAAGCCGACAGTCAGCAGGAAGTAGAGGGTCACGTAGGCCGGCGACGTGCTGTTGAAGAAGCTGACGATCGCTCTCGCGACATCGGCGACGACCGCGATGTCCGAGTTGACGAAATAGCTCGCGATCTGCTGCGGGAAGAGGAGGATGCTGACCGCGAAGATGATCGGGATGACTCCGGCCTGGTTGACGCGCAGGGGCAGGAACGTCTGGCCGCCCTGGTACATCCGCCGGCCGCGGACGCGGCTCGCGTACTGGATCGGGATCCGCCGCTGGCCCTCCTGGATGTAGATGATCACCGTCACCACGACGAGGCCGATGATCGCGAAGACCACGAGCGTTGTCGGATTCGGGTTCTGGATGAAGTTCTGCAGGGCGCCGGGCGCCTGGCTGACGATGCCCGCGAAGATGATGAAGCTGACCCCGTTCCCGATCCCCTTCTCCGTGATCAGCTCGCCGAGCCACATGAGCGCCACGGAGCCGGCGGTGAGGGTTGCGATCTGGGTCAGGGTGGCCGGGTTCGACAGGCCGAACCCGACGCTCGACGGGATGACGCCCTGGTTGCTCAGGAGGGCGAGGAACCCGAACGACTGGAGGAGCGCCATCGGGACGGACAGGTAGCGGGTGTACTGGTTGATCTTGTTGCGGCCGTACTCGCCTTCCCGGCTGAGCGCCTGGAGCGAGGGGACCACGCCGGTCATCAGCTGCATGATGATCGAGGCATTGATGTACGGGTTCACCCCGAGACCCACGATCGAGAAGTTCGACAAGCCGCCGCCGGAGAACAGGTCGAGCAGCCCGAACAGCGGGTTGCCCTGGAAGAACGTCTCGAGCTGCCCCTTGTCGACGCCCGGGACCGGCACGTGGGCCAGGAGCCGGAAGACGATGAGGATCCCGAGGACGTAGAAGATCCGGCGCCGGATGTCCGGTGCCCGGAAGGCGTTCAGCAGCGACTCGAACACGGGTCAGCCGTCTCCGGCGGGGGCGGCCTCGTCGGCGGGAGAAGCGCCGTCATCGGCGGGGGCGGCCTTCGGCGGGCGCTTCGGCTTCGGCGCGCTGGGAGCTTGGGCGACGACCGGCTCGGCCGGCTCGGCGGCAACGGCTGCGTCGTCGTCGGTGCCATCGGCCTCCGCGGAGCGCTTCTTCCGGGCCGGCTTCGCCTCCGTGGCGGCTCCGGACCCGCGGTCCACGCCGATCGCCGGCCGCGGCTCCTTCGGAATCTCGAGGATCGACACGCTGCCACCGGCGGCCTCGATCTTGACGATCGCGCTCTTCGAGAACCGGTCGGCCACGACGAACAGCGCCGTCGACAGCTCCCCGGCACCGAGGATCTTCAGGGGCTTCGCGAGCGTCCGGACGAGTCCGGCAGCACGGAGGATGTCCTGGTTGACGGTGATCGGCGCGGGCGACTTCGACGTGGCCTTCGCCCCGGGCATGTCGCCCGCCTCGAGCCGGCCGAGCTCGACGAGCTGGGCGATCGCGCCGATGTTGACGACCTCGTAGTCCACCTTCAGCCGGTTGGTGAAGCCGCGCAGCTTCGGAATCCGCATGTGGAGCGGCGTCTGGCCGCCCTCGAACCAGGCCGGGATCGAACCACCCGCTCGGGCCTTCTGGCCCTTCGTCCCTCGCCCGGCGGTCTTGCCCTTGCCGGCCGCGATGCCGCGCCCCACCCGGGTCCGGGCCCGGCGCGCGCCGCCGGCGGGACGCAGGTCGTGGAGCTTCATGCCGATTCCTCCCGCCGCGCCTTCGCCCGCGCAGGGCGCTCCTCGGCGATCTCCTCGACGGACACGAGGAAGCGGACCGCGCGGACCATGCCGCGGGTTGCCTCGTTATCGGGAACGACGGCGACGTCCCCGATTCGCTTGAGGCCAAGCGCGCGGATCGTCGCCCGGTTGCGGGCGATGTGGCTGATCGTGCTCTTGACCTGGGTGACGCGGAGCTTACCGGCCATTCGCGGCCTCCCGCGCCTGGCCCGGAGCCGGCTGGCCGGCGATCCGGGCCCGGACCTGGACGCCCCGCTGGGCGCTCAGCTCCTCGCCGGATCGAAGCGATCGGAGCGCCTCGATCGTCGCCCGGGCGACGTTGACCGGGTTGGTCGAGCCGTGCGTCTTCGAGAGGATGTCGCGAACGCCGGCCGCCTCGAGAACCGCCCGGACCGCGCCGCCGGCGATGACGCCGGTGCCCTGGGAAGCGGGCTTGAGGAGGACCCGGCTGGCGGAGAACTGCACCCGCACCTCGTGCGGGATCGTCGTCCCGACCATCGGGATGCGGATGATGTTCTTCTTCGCGTCCTCGACGCCCTTGCGGATCGCCTCCGGCACCTCGCCGGCCTTGCCGAGGCCGGCTCCGACGTGCCCGGCGCCGTCGCCGACGACGATGACCGCGCTGAAGCTGAACCGCCGGCCGCCCTTGACGACCTTCGCGACCCGGTTGATCTGGACGACGCGCTCCTCGAGCGCGAGCTTGTTGGGGTCGATCCTGGGCACGGGCTGCTCCTCTTCCTAGAACTCGAGGCCGGCTTCGCGGGCGGCATCGGCGAGCGACTTGATCCGCCCGTGGTACCGGAACCCGGCCCGATCGAAGACGACGCGCTCGACCCCGGCCTTCTTCGCCCGTTCGGCGACGAGCCGGCCGACGGTCTTCGCCTCGTCCGTCTTGGTCTGCTTCGACCCGCGAAGCTCCTTCTCGACTGTCGAGGCCGCGGCGAGCGTCTTGCCCGACGCGTCGTCGATGACCTGCGCGTAGATGTGGTGGAGGCTGCGGAAGACCGCAAGGCGCGGCCGGGCCACGGTCCCCTCCATGTGGAGGCGGATCCGCTCGTGGCGCTTGGTTCGGGCGGCGCCCCGGGTGCCGGAGGCAGCCGCGGCGCGGCTGCTGGAGGAGCGCTGCGTCATCGGTAATCGAACCTCAGGTGGTTACTTCTTGGCGCCGATCTTGCCGGCCTTGCCGGCCTTGCGGCGGATGTACTCCCCGGAGTAGCGCACGCCCTTGCCCTTGTAGGGCTCGGGCTTGCGGGTCGCCCGCACGCGGGCGGCGATCTCACCGACGAGCTCCTTGTCGATCCCGACGACGGCCAGTCGGGTCGGGTTCTCGAGCTCGAAGGTGATCCCACTCGGCGGGTCGATCTCGATCGGGTGGCTGTAACCGAGGTTGAGCTGAAGCTTCCGGCCAACGAGCGCGGCCCGGTAGCCGACGCCGGTGATCTCGAGCCCCTTGCGGTAGCCGGTCGTGACCCCCACGACCATGTTGTTGACGAGCGTCCGGGTCAGCCCATGGAGCTGCCGGTGGTGCTTCTGCTCCGACGGTCGGGTGACGACGAGCTTGCCGTCCTCGCGGCCGACCGCCATGTCCGGGTGGAGCTCACGGCTGAGCTCGCCCTTCGGACCCTTCACGGTCAGGCGCCGACCGTCGATCGTGACGTCGACACCGCTGGGAACGGCGATTGGGAGGCGACCGATGCGTGACATCTTGCCCGCCTACCAGACGTACGCCAGGACTTCGCCGCCGAGCTGGGCCTTGCGGGCCTGCGCGCCGGTCATGATCCCGTGGCTCGTGCTGACGATGACGATGCCAAGGCCGCCCAGGACGCGCGGGATGTCCGTCTTCTGGGCGTAGACCCGCAGCCCGGGCTTGCTGATTCGCTTCAGCCCGGACACGACCGGCGCCTTGCCGTCGACGTACTTGAGGGTCAGCCGGAGGAGGATCGTCGGGCCCTGCCGCTCCTCCATCCAGTCGGCGATGAACCCCTCGTCCTTGAGGATCCGGGCGATCTCCCGCTTCGTCCGCGACGCCGGGACGATGACCTCGCTGTGGCGTGCCCGCGACGCGTTGCGCACGCGGGTCAGCATGTCGGCAATCGGATCGGAGATATTCATCGGTCCCTACCAGCTCGACTTCGTGACGCCGGGGAGCTCGCCCACGAGGGCACGCTCCCGGAAGCAGATGCGGCACAGCGCGAACCGGCGCATGTAGGCACGCGGCCGGCCGCACACGGTGCACCGGTTGTAGCCCTGGACCGGGTGCTTGGGCGTTCGCTTCGCCTTGGCGATCATCGATTTCTTGGCCATTGGACTCCTCCCCGCGCCTAGCCGGCGAAGGGCATGCCGAGGAGTTCGAGCAGGCGCTTCGACTCCTCGTCGGTCTTCGCCGTCGTCACGATGCTGATCTCCAGCCCGCGGAGACGGTCCACCTTGTCGTACTCGATCTCCGGGAAGGCGAGCTGCTCCCGAAGGCCGAGCGTGAAGTTGCCGCGGCCGTCGAACGACCGGCCGGGTACCCCGCGGAAGTCGCGGAGCCTGGGCAATGCGAGCGTCGTGAGACGGTCGAGGAAATCCCACATCCGCTCGCCGCGGAGGGTCACCTTCGCCCCGACGGAGTTGCCCGCCCGGACCCGGAACTGGGCGATCGACTTCTTCGCCTTGGTGATGACCGGCCTCTGGCCGGTGACCATCGAGAGGTCCCCGACGGCGGCATCGATCGCCTTGGCGTTCGTGAGCGCCTCGCCCAGGCCTATGTTGACGACAATCTTCGAGACACGCGGGACCTCCATCGGGTTCGTGTACTCGAACTGCTTCTGGAGCGCCGCGGCGACCTCCGCCTTGTAGCGCTCATGGAGGCGGCTTTTCATGTCGGCTTCACCTCCAGGTCCTCACCGCAGTGGCGGCAGACGCGGACCCGGCGGCCGTTGTCGAGGGTGTGGTGGGCGATCCGCGTGGGCCGCTCGCACTTCGAGCAGACGAGCATGACCTTGCCGATCTCGAGGGGCTGGGCGAGGTCGAGGATGCCGCCCTGCTGGATCTTCGGCATCCGATCCGTCTGGCCGGCCTTCTGGCGCGGCTTCGTGTGCCGCTTGGCGATGTTCAGGCCCTCGATGACGACGGACACGCCGCCGCCCGTCGAGCCACGGCGATACGTTCCGCGCTGGCCGGACGGCCCGGCCGTCTGGCGGATGACCCGCTCGACGACGCCGCGCTTGCCGGCGTCCTTGCCGGCCAGCACGACGACGGTGTCGCCGCGGTGGATCTCCGGCACCTTCGTGGCCCGCTGGGTCTGGTACTGGCGCGCCATCAGAGCACCTCCGGCGCGAGTGACACGATCTTCATGTAGTTCCTGTCCCGCAACTCGCGCGCGACCGGACCGAAGATCCGGGTCCCGCGAGGGTTGCCCTGGTTGTTGATGAGCACGACCGCGTTCTCGTCGAAGCGGATGTAGCTGCCGTCCGCCCGGCCGTACTCCTTGGCGGTCCGGACGACGACGGCCTGGACCACGTCGCCCTTCTTCACGGCGGCGTTCGGGATCGCCTGCTTGACGCTCGCGACGATCACGTCGCCGACGCCGGCCGACGTCTTGAGCGAGCGGCCCATGACCCGGATGCACTGGATCGTGCGGGCCCCGGTGTTGTCCGCGACCTTGACCCGCGACTGGGGCTGGATCATCGGGCGCCTTCCTCGTCGCCGGTGGCTGCTTCGCCGGCCGTGGCCGGCTCGGCCGGGACCTCAGACGCGGACTCGCCCGCGGCGGCGGCCGCCGCCTCCTCGGCCCGGACTCGGCCGGGATGGGCGGCGGCGTGGATCGCCTCGGTCGTCTCGGCCTCCTCGGACACGATGTCGCCGGGCAGTCCGCGATCGCCGATCCGCTGGACGATCTCGACCAGCCGCCAGCGCTTCGTCGCCGACAGCGGCCGCGACTCCTCGATGAGGACGGTGTCGCCGATGTGGGCGTCGTTGTCCTCGTCGTGGGCCTTGAACTTCGTCGTGAGGCGGATGACCCGCTTGTAGAGCGGGTGACGCGCCAGCCGCTCGACGGACACGACGATCGTCTTGTCCATCCGGTCGCTGACGACGCGCCCGACCTTTGTCTTTCGCTTGCCCTGCACCGGTGTCTGTGCTCCTGTCATCGCGTGATCTCCCTTACGCCGTCCGAGCGGCGCGCTCGGCGCTCCGCTCTCGCTGGACGGTCAGGATCCGCGCGATCGCTCGTCGCGTCTGCGAGATCGTGCTGTAGTCCTTGAGCTGCCGCGTCGACAGCGCGAAGCGGGCCTGCCAGAGGTCCTGCTTCGCCTCGTTGAGGGCCGTCTCGAGCTCGGCGTCGGACAGTCCTCGAGCCTTATCGATGTCCATCCGACCCCTCCGTCAGGTTGTCGCGAGTGACCAGCCGGGTGGCCACCGGCAGCTTGTGACCCGCGAGGCGCATCGCCTCGACGGCCTCTTCGCGCGCCACGCCGGCCATCTCGAACAGGATCCTGCCCGGCTTGACGACCGCGACCCAGTGATCCGGCGCGCCCTTGCCGGAGCCCATCCGGGTCTCGGCGGGCTTCTTCGTGGCGGGCTTGTCCGGGAAGACGCGGATCCAGATCTTGCCGCCACGCTTGACCGACCGGGTCATCGCGCGCCGGGCAGCCTCGATCTGCCGGCTGGTGATCCAGGCAGGCTCCTGGGTGGCCAGGCCGTAGTCCCCGAAGGCGATGGTGTGACCGCCCTTCGCGAGCCCCGACATCCGGCCGCGCATCACCTTGCGGTGCTTGACGCGCTTCGGCATGAGCATCGGTCAGGCCCCCTGACCGGCGGGCGCGGCCGCGGCCGGCGCCTCGGGCCGGCGGACCGGC